>Ga0075163_10014562_pt1 | contig 10145 bp, 7 predicted proteins | sample JI1023141ADNA_FD_71478 | JGI IMG/M metagenome (GOLD analysis project Ga0075163, IMG submission 71478) | Wastewater effluent complex algal communities from Wisconsin, to seasonally profile nutrient transformation and Carbon sequestration -... | ecosystem: Engineered > WWTP > Effluent > Algae... | reverse complement strand
AAATCAATGCCTTCATGTAGAACCATCAGCTTTCGTCTAATGTCAACAGGGAATTGATTGCGTTGGAATTGGGATGGAGTTATCAGAGCGGAACAACGTTTGGCATAATCAGTTGTGATTGTGTTGAGCAACATGTTGTACGGATCCATGGCGTTCTCATTTTCAAACCATTCAAAATAACCGATTGTTGGGATATCAGGAAACAAAGCCTCTGATAAAATCTCTAAACCAAAACCAACTTGGATGAAAGCTAAATCTGGCTTCAATCCTAATCCTTTCAAATGTTCCTTTATTCGGAGAACACCTGCTCTTTTTCAATTAGACCAAAACACCAAACAGCTAAATTTACCTAAAGCAAAATGTGCAGCGTTTTGGTGCATGTTGCTAACAGTGAATGTTAAATCATGCAATATGGTCATGTTATCATGACGATGAATGTATCTGGCCATGTTTAGTAGTCTTAACTCGAACGAAGTAAAAAGAAACACAACTAACTCTGGTTTGGCGATTTGGCAAATAGCAACAATGTTGTATCCGCCGTCTGCGTTGCAAGCGTTAATCATGGACTTGAATTGGCCAGGCCAAGATGGACAAATGGTTAAAATGGTCTTCTTTGGCTTTAGCATGTCTGATGTAACCCTCTTTTTTTAATTTTAATTACGAGAGATGGGCGCTAGTGAATCTCGCATTAAAGAAGTTCCAAGTTTACAGGTTGAAAGCTTACTGACTTTGTTTTGGAACTTAAATCACAAGGATCAAAAACACTTTATGGAAATTCTCGAGAGGGAAGAATCTCAATTAAGAGTTCTCCATCAATATCATCAAGTCGATGTTCCTTTACCGATTTGGAGAATGTTTGCAGGCACCGAAATACGATGGGAAGCTAACAAACGAATGATCAAACGATGGAAGCAACTTTGGCCTTATTTCAAGGGATTGGCCAAGAATAAGAGTGGGCAGCTTGCGTTGTGTTTATCGCCGGATTTGGTGACAGAACACACAGATGAAACGTTAGAGCAAGCTGTTTTTAGAGTTGGGCTTGCTGAACGGAAAGATAGCATGATCAGGATTGAATTTGATGGACACGTGTGTGAACTGCAAGATTTTTTGCTATATGGCAAACCAAACGTAACAGATCAATACGCGACGATCGTTATTTCGACATTTCAAGACTGGATGGAGATAACTGAAGCTGAAGCTGAGGAAAGCGTTACTGAAGCTGCCGAAATCGGAGCCGAAGACAGAGACGCATTTGATGAAATCTTTGCAAAACAAGACGAGACATGGGACATGTTAATAAAAAAGTTGGCACAATAACGATACTCGTTTAGTATTCGGTTTCAATGTATTGAAATACAACATCAATACCAGCTGCTAAAGCAGTTGTTCCATTGTTGGTCCAGATTTGTGGTGACAGAAACGTTGTGTTGGAAGGTATATTGGTGTTTGTCGATCCTTCAAACAGACTGCCGCCGTTTAACACTTCCAACGAGTAGTATACTGTTGTGTCATTTGGAGCACAGTAAATACGCGCTTCGTACATGGTTGTGTTAATGTCTCTTGGAGGAAATGTGCCTGTTAACGCGTCTTTTGTTGCTGCTCCTGCGCCATCATTGTGCATGAATGTCCACGTTGAATCAGCACTGTCTACTCCAAAGCCTAAAATGTTAGTTCGCGTCGATGGATTAGCGTTGCTCAGCACTGTTGTTTGTCCAACCAGACCAACAAACGAGCGTTGATCAAGCACAAGCAATGGACTTGACAAGCCAAATCTTGCAACATAGAAGAATCCACCTAATCCAGGAGCGTCACCACGCCAAAACTGTTGAATGCCGTGACGTGTACCAGCACTGTTACCAGCAGTTGCACTTGACACGTAACCAATGCGTTTGCTGCTTGTAAAGTAGTTTGTGCTGGCAATGTTACGTGTGGTCACCGTTCCAGTTGCAGTGTTACCAAAGTTCATCAAAAACACTGTTGATCCATTACCAGTTGATTGCCAAAAATACACATTCGACGAGTATAATGCTCTCTGGAGTTCATGAGCGTAACCAGTAGGGCCGATTGTGGAGACTGAGTTTTTACCGGCACGCAAAGCACTATACATTGTTGATCCTGCCACAGGTGCACTGGGGTTGCTTGCCTGATACTCTGATAAGTTAACAGTTTTGTTAATCACCGTTTGGGTAGCCGTTAACGTCACAACGGTATCTGTAATGTCAGGGAATGTGATTGTTCTGTTTGCTGTTGGTGTGTTGGCAAACGTGGTGACAAACGCGTTGGCTGCGCTGCCCCCAATAAAGAATTGACCTGAACTGTTAACACCCGATAACAGCACATTATCCGCGTCAAGACACGATAGAATCGTCGCTGACTGTTGGGCACTAGCCACCAGCGTCAACGGTGAAGCAGTGTCATAGCCGCTGTACGATGTTAAGTTGTACATGTTTGTTGGTGCATTTTGGTTACCAAAATTGATGAATGTTGAATTTTTGGATCCAACATCGAGTGCTCCTTCCGTTGCTAAGATGATAGAGCCAACCGCAATTGGCGTCAAGGCAATCAGACACGAAAAGCCGTAATCGGGAAACGCTCCCGATGCAGTCGCAGTAAACACACCAACACCGCCTACTGCTCCCGCTGAAGCATTGGTCTTCCAAGCACCCATACAGTTCTCTCCGATCGCTTGTGGAGGTGGTTGGGAGTTTGCCGTGAACGATTGGGTCATGCCTCCACTTGTTGTCCAACTAACAGAGCATGAAGCATAAGTGTAGAATGCCACTAACATTGTGTTGGCAACATTGGTTGTGATGGATGGCACGTTAAATGAAAGTGTCTGTGTTCCGGACGCCAAAGTGCCAGCGGCATTGATAATGTTGAACGCTGCCACGTTAGTGAACATTTGGATGCCGCCAACCACCCAATTGGTGCCTGGTGAGATACCAGACCAAGTGTAACTTGCGGGCTCTGATGCTGTTGTGGTCTTGAAAAAGAAGAACACTTTACGGTAGTACGTTGGCCCACCTGTGTTGTCCATGCGAGTGTCAATCAGATCCCAACCCACTGGTGTTGTCATGGTGCCATAAGCGCCGGTAGTACGCAACGTGATAATGCTCACCATGGTCATGTCACGTGTGACTCCGGATGGAGTGTTAATCGTTAGACTTGTAATGTTTTGGCCACCATTACTCGTTGCCGACACAAAAGCAATCGGTTGTTGGGTGTTCAATCCAACTGGTCCAATCACAGCTTCAGTCGCAGTAATAGTTGCAGTCGATGAGATCAACGTTTGGCCATTGCCATATGCAACTTGGATGTTGGTGCCAGCCACCACAGGAGGATTGACGGTGAGCCAGTTCGTGGTGCTGGATGCCTCATATGTCACAGATCCGTTTGGTGCTAAACTCACAAACGCGTTAGTGCCCGCTGAATCGATTGCTCCGCCAGTTGCAGGGTACACTCTAAGTGTGTTAGCACCCTTGTTCACCACAGTCACTAACAATCCGGCAGTGCTTGGTGTTGGCAACGCCACACCAGTATTCGATGCCACTGTTGTCACAACGTTGTAACTTCTTGTTAGTGCAGTCGCTGTTCCTTGGGTGGCACCTGCGGCGGTAACAGTTGCATTGGTCGATAACAGCATACCCGTGGTGTCTTGGATGGTGCCTGGCGCTATGAACGTGCTTGGCGTGCTTAAGACAACGGCGCCTGTGCTTGGTGATGCTGTAATCTGATTGGTGGTGCCACTAACAGAAGACACGGCACCTCCACCTCCACCAGTGGCTGTTTGGACGTTCCAACTGGTTGTTGAGTCACTTGCGGTATTAATACACGTCAACACGACTTTAACTCCGGAGGCAACGGTGGTTAGCACCGTTGGTGTGGCGGTTTGGACCGTGACAGCTCCGGTTGACGTGTTGATGACTTCATATTGCTGTCCAACCACCAACGTTGAAGTTGATGGCAACACCACAGTTTGGGTGGTTGTGCCGGTGAAGAACTGCTGTTTGGTGCTGGCGACACTTAGCGTTGTTGTGCCTGCCGCTGTGACTGTGGTTGTATAGCCCTCAATCAAGTTGTTCACACGCGTGTTGGCATTAACATCCCGTGACATTAGAGTGCTAGCTATGGCATTACTTGTGAACGCAGTCCAAGTTGGCGCAACTCCAACACCGCCACTGGTCAATGCACTACCAACAGCAACATCGGCAAGCTGAGTCATGGCACTACTACCGTTGCCCACAAGTAGAGCACCAGCACTTGGCGACACCACACCAGTACCACCGTTGGTAACGGCAAGCGTGCCACCTAGCGTCACGGCGCCAACACTCGCAGACACACTTAAACCAGTAGTACCAGCACTAAACGAAGTGACACCCGTGTTGTTGATTTGGAACGTCCCGGAACCCACCACAGTACTGATGCCAGTTCCTGTTGTCACTGTGAACGGTACGAACGTGCCCCCCGTTTGGCCCACGAGGAGTTGACCAGCCGTTGGTGCTACTGTGGTTCCTGTTCCACCACTTGTTGTGCCCAATGTGCCAGCTAAAGTCACCACACCTGTTGACGCAGATGAAGGTGTGAGTCCAGACAATGACGTTTGGAATGATGTAACTCCCGTGTTGGTGACTGTAATAGCCCCCGTGCTAGCGCTAACGCTGATGCCAGTGCTTGCCGTGAGCGAGGTGACACCTGTATTGGATAATGTGATGGCACCAGAAGCGTTCGCAACACTCAATCCACTCCCAGCTGTTAGTGTTGCCAAAGTGAAGCCACTACCATTGCCAATGAGAATTTGGCCATTCGTTGGCGTGGCAGTGATGCCAGTACCTCCGTTGGACACATTGAGTCTGCCCGATAGAACGACAGCGCCAGTACTAGCACTCGTTGGCGAAAAACCAGTGGTGCCTGCGCTAAACGATGTAACACCAGTGTTGGTGACTGTGATTGCTCCTGTGCTCGAGTTCACGCTGATACCAGTGCTGGCCGTGAGCGACGTAACACCTGTGTTGGCGATGGTGATGGCTCCGGCGCTATTGGTAACGTTAATTCCTGTGCCTGATGTCAACGTCGCTAAAGTGAAGCCTGAACCGTTGCCAATGAGGATTTGGCCGTTAGTGGGTGTTGATGTGATACCAGTGCCACCGTTAGAAGCGGATAACGTGCCATTGTTGCCTACGTTGATGGCAGCTTCTCCGTTGCCATACGTCACTGTTGTGCCAGAACCAAAAACAATCACTGGATTGATGGTGAACCAAACACTGCCACTCGATTGCGACCCATATGTGGCAGTGGCACCAGGTGGCACAAAAACAGGAGCATTAGCGGCAGCTGCATCAATCGTGCCACCAGTGGCCGGATAGACACGAAGTGTGTTGGCACCGTAATTAGCAACCACTACCTTCAATCCTTGACCAGCTGGAATGGGTAGAACAACACCAGAGTTCAATGGAGTGGTTGTTACAATGTTTTGCATTGAGGATAATTGAGTGGCAGTGCCCTGATTGGTTCCTGCCGCTGTCAATGTCAACGATTGCGGTTCGTAAATTGTTTTATTAGTCACGATTTGAGTGGTATCATGACCAAGCACAGTTGTAGTGGCATCGGGTAAAGTCACTGTTCGGTTAGCTGTTTGTGACACTGCCAACGTTAGCATCGTATCAGTTGTGGCGCCTGTTAGATTGACGCCAAGTGCTTTAGACGCATCGGTGATGTCTGTGATTGATGTGACACCAACAGTTCCAAGCATGTGCGACATTTTTAGTCAAGCTTGTAAGAAGTTAAACAGATTTTTTTTCAAAGTTCGGATAAATAACCGGTTGTGGTGTCAAACAAATCAATGTAGAACTTAATCAGCTCTGAAGCACGCTCACCTGTTGACCTGTCTGAGTCTTCCACAATCTTTTTAACTCTGATAAAGTCCTGCTTGACATTGTTAGCCACAGTGATGTATTCTTGTTTGCCGGTTATTGCCCGATTAGTCATGGCAACTCCAATCTTCTTAGTCATAATGGCGAAAGCATGCTTGATATCGCTTTCGCTAGGTTTTGGTTGTTTAGATAAGTTGTCCATCTCTTTGCGAACATCTTTAAGTTCTGCTCGTAGCTTTGCGCAATCCTGTGCATATTTCTCTGCCTCTTTGTAAGCTTTGTCAAGTTCATCACGCTCGCCAATGGTGTCGGCTAATTCTTTACGTGCTGTCTTGAGCTCCCTGTTCAATGTTCTGTTTTGTTCTAACGTTCTAGCAAGTTCGCCAGCCTCTAAAGAATGCTCTTTCAATTTCTCTTCTAATCTTTTGCTATGAGCCATACACTCTTTCAAACGTCCATCTGATCGTTTCGGCGACGCACGTTTCGGCGACGCATGTCGTGGCGGTGATATACGTCTAATTGCCGTCGCACGCTTTGCGTATTGTGCGACGCCGATAGGACTGACCGATTCGATTTGATGCTGAATTATTTCTGGCAAAACTTCCAAATCGGCATTGACATAAACTGCTTGTAATTCTTCTACAACTGGTTCAGGAATGTACTGCTCTTGCTCCTCAATATTGTAACCATAGTTCTTCTCAGTCAGCTGATGGGGGAATTGATGAACGTACTCATAAAAGCTTTTTGGGTCAACGCTAAATAACAACCACCTCAAAAATTGCAATGATTGGTCAAGTTTGACATTAGCACCAACACATTGACCGTTAGCTTTGTACTTGCATGTCTTGAATGCTGTTTTCTTAGCGAAGGAATTGTCACTCAATCTTCTATGACGATCCTCTAATTTACCACGGCATTTTGAGCCTTGTTTAGCCGCGATCAACTTACATTCATCATCGTAATGTAAAGCATCCCAAATTGCTTTCTTCTCCGCTTTCATTACGTTATTCGCGTTGCCAAACATTTGAATCAATTCGGGATACCGATTCACGTTCACTTTGTAAACAGATGGCCAAAACGTTTTTTGATTCATCTAAAGTCTAAAGATTAATCAGTTAGATTAAAAATTTTTCACTAAAACAAAGAGGGTCCATGTCTAAATCAGTTTTCATCGATGGTGTTGAGTACGGTGTTAATAAATGCAAAAGTGACACAAAATGCTAACATCTTAACAGATACATCCGTTTTGAGCCGCAGCCTACGATCGGGATTGCGAAAGTTATTTCACGAAGCTTTCAACTCAAAGTGTTTGTCTCTACCAAAGCCATGTCTTATTTGGTCAGTCTTCCAAACAAAACATTCACTGCTAGCAACGGGTAAACACTTACACATTTTTAAAGCTTTCATTAAAGTTCTTTTAGTTTCATGCTTGTGAATTGTGGTAATGGTGACAGTGAGCTCAAGGACAAGCAGTTGAAGATGCGGCATGACACCTTTACAAACAGAGCTGTTGAGTTAGTCGGTTTCTTTCATAACGATGCATCTAAGGACAAATGCGTCGCATTGTCTGAAGAAGTTGCCGATTGCATTGTGATTGCTTTGAAAGAACTTGCGGCTGTTGCGCCAAAAAAAAGGCCCGAATTTGTTTCAAACATTCCGAATGATTTTGAAAAATACTAAAGTTTTCATTTTTCGATATTGATTAAGAGGGTCTCTTAAATGTCAAAACCCAATTCCGTTTTCATCGATGGAGTCGAGTAAGCTTAACTAACAACATTAGCGTTTAACCTTAACACAACAGATATGTTCGTTTGGATCCATTGCCTACGATCGATGGAGTCGAGTAAGCTTAACTAACAACATTAGCGTTTAACCTTAACACAACAGATATGTTCGTTTGGATCCATTGCCTACGATCGGTCTTTCTCAGACTGTCAAGCAAGTCATGGAACTGAAAGTGTAAACATTTTTTTTGTTAAAGGCGAGCCTGAGTCTTTAGCTAATCGAAGATTAGGTACATCACTCAGGAAGTTTTTGAGTACCTTAACACGCTCCCGTCGAACACTTTCACCGCAAGCAACGGGTTAAAAACTTTAACAGTGGTTTACGTTTGATTAACTGTTCGTTAACAGGTTCAAGCTCAAGAACATTGGTCGTAATCACAGTCGTTTAGACGCCAAACAGTTTGACTTGAACGAAGAAACGTTTTCAAACCGCCAAAAAGAGCTGTTTTCTTTTTTCAAAGACCACAGTCGAAATCCAACCGAAATGACCAAGGAGATTGGTGATTCTATTGTGCTCGCACTCAAAGAGCTGGCTGCTGTTGCGCCAAAGAAGAAACCGAAAATTGACACCGACGCGTCCGATTTTCCGAAGAATCTTGAGAAATACTAAAATTTTTGATCAAAAAAGATGGCCTCATTTATTTTTGTTGATGGTGTTAAGTTTTTCCCTGCGCCCGTGCAGCCGTTAACGCAACCACCAGTGATTGGTTGCCGTGATTACGTTTCAGAAATCCAACGCTTTGATCTGTACGTACAATACAAAAACGAACCGTTTCAGTCTTTAACATGTTTAGGCAGGTTCATGACTGAGGCAGCGTTTGATTACGTCAAATCTTTGCCATACTCGACTTTCAAAGCTTCAAACGGGTACGCGAACAGATTGTTCGCTTTCCGTGTCTAACTTTTTAGCAGGTACGTCACAATCTCCCGTTTTAACGGAGGTGGCTAAACGTTAACAGATATGCAATCGTTTGCCTTGATTCGCCAAGTTCTTTGTCAGACACTGTGTTGCAGTTGCATGCAAACACATTTCGTGGCTGTAGAGTGGAGCTTAACGACTTTTTCACAGCCAAAAAGTCCCAAACTCTCACAAAAGAGACTGCTTCAAAGATTAAGTTCGCCATGCAAGAATTAGGACCACTAGTTGTTGATCGTTTGAACGTGACTTGGAGCAATCTTGAAAAATACTAAAATTTTGAACAACAAAAATGGCTTCTGTTTCCAAAATCATCACGATCGACGGCGTTGAGTTAGAGCTTGCTTTGTTAACGTGTGTGTGTAAAACATAAGACTCTTATTAGTTACATTCCTGCTGGGGCTAGCGCTTCTAGCGCCCCCGCCAACGATCAAGTTTTCACGGCTGTGGACGAAGTTCCCATAACGCGTGTCGATTTAACGCTTTACATTTCACATGAAGCGTTTGGCTTTGTTCGTTTTTTCCCCGGTCAAACGTTTAAAGCTTCAAGCGGGTAAACGTGATTAATTAACCAACTTGCAACTAATAATCAACTTAGTTTTGAGTTGAAATGCTGTGGAAGCTCAAGCGATTTAACAGATAGTCGTTTGGTGTTATGCGATAACTCTTTCAGTGGAAAAAGAGTCAATTTGTCTTCTTTCGGTTGGAAAGAAGTTTCAAAGGCTCAAGCTGAGAACATCAAGCTTGTTTTCAAAGAACTTTCTGAGACCATGAAAAAGATCAAACAAAAACCAATTCATGAAGGAATGAAATTTATTTTTTAAAACACAACAGAATGGCGGACTTTGTTTACATCGACGGCGTTAAGTACACACCTTTTTTGTTAACTGTTCCTTCTAATCTTCGATTAGGTACACGAAAAGTGAAAACACACCAATCATTGGGATTGCCCACAGACAACAACAGACCATTTTGATCAACCATGAAGTGGAGATCTTTTTGTCTGACGTCGTGTTTGATTTTCTTGAGAAACAGAAGGCTGGCAAGTTTATCGCATCCAACGGGTATGAAAAAACTTCGTTAAGGTTTTAAAATAACATTCGCACGAAAGATTTTACATTAGAAGTGATCCGAGCTCAAACATGCAAACCAGTGGGGCTCATCTTAGCAGATCATCTTTCGCGAATAAGCGTGTAAAACAAAAATCTTCTTTTTTTAGTTTGTGAACTGTTTAGCAGTTATTTTTGAAAGACACGTACGCTAACACAAATGACACTGCCACGATCGAATCGTTCAAAAAAGCCTTGAAGGAACTTTGTCAAGAAGTCAAAAAATGTTTGGCTAATGGTAGCATCAAACAATGCTACGGGGGACTGGAATTTTACTGATGCTAACGCTAAAGGCTTAAAGATGAAATAAACACGTCTTAGAACTTACAATGTGTTTTGCTGGATCGTTCAAACGTAATTGCTCTTCGCTGGTAGCAACTTTCAGTTGTCCACGAAAATCAGCCAGCTTTCTGTATCCCTTGATCTTCATGATGTCACGCAACTCGCTAATGACAGATCCAACTGC
>Ga0075163_10014561_pt1 | contig 10145 bp, 7 predicted proteins | sample JI1023141ADNA_FD_71478 | JGI IMG/M metagenome (GOLD analysis project Ga0075163, IMG submission 71478) | Wastewater effluent complex algal communities from Wisconsin, to seasonally profile nutrient transformation and Carbon sequestration -... | ecosystem: Engineered > WWTP > Effluent > Algae... | reverse complement strand
ACGAGTCCGGTGCCGAGTCCGCGGCCCTGAAGGCAAACCTCGCCCTGAGAAAGGCCGAGGTCGAGGTCGAGAAGCAGAAAACGGCCCTCCAGAAGCTGAATGAGTCCGGTGCCGAGTCCGCGGCCCTGAAGGCAAACCTCGCCGTACTGAAGGCCCAGACCAAAGAGCTTGAGGCTCAAGCCAAATGGCTTTCTCTCACAGAAAAGCAACGTGCAAGTGCAGTGGCCACGGCAGCGAGGGCGGTGTACGGTACTGGTGGCAGCGTGCAGCATCAGAGCACACTTCCTGGTGTTGCCGGTTCTCAACAAGCATTGGCAGCAGCACAGGCAGCGGGGTCAATCGCTGCCGCAGAGACAGCGCTGAACGGGCTCACCTCGTCCCACCGCACGCTGGCCCCCGCTATCGCTTCCTCCACTGCCGGCCAGATTAATTGGAACCATGCGGCTAAGGAAGGCCATACGGTCGTCCGAGGACTTGCGGGGTCACTCGGAAGCCTGTGGGTCACCTACGGGCAGTTGGCGCCCCTCCTCGCCGGTGCTGCTCTCGGCGGAGCGTTTATCCACGCGGCCAAGGCCGGGTCAGAGTTCGTCTATCAACTCACCTTCGTGAAAGCCCTGTCTGAGGAGACCAGTGCGGCGGTCGACCTATTGAGTAATTCGACGCTGGCCCTGGGCAAGAACTCGCTGCAAGGTCCGAGTGAGATCGCAGATGGTTACAGGGTGTTGGCCCAGGCAGGCCTAAACGTCACGGACAGTATCGCGGCGATGCCCCAGGTTCTGCACCTGGCCACGGTCGGTGAAATGGAGATGGAAGCTGCGGCAGTCACCTTGGTGGGGGTGATCAACGCCTTTGGACTCAGTATCAGCAGCGTCGAGCACGTGGGGGATGTCTTCGCCAAAGCAGGGGCAGTGTCCCAAACGTCTGTGCTGGACATGACCCAGGCCATGAAGGCGGCGTCTGTCGTCGGTGAGCAGTATGGTGCGTCGATGGAGGATACTGCAACGGCGCTGACATTGCTGGCCAAGGTCAACATCAGAGGCACGGCTGCAGGCACAGCTTTCCGCAACATGCTCAAGGAACTATACGCCCCTGTTCAAGGGTCGGAGAAGATCTTCAAGAAGCTTCGTGTGGACGCCCAAGATGCCGTCGGCAACATACGCCCATTCGCTGACGTGATCTTTGAATTGAAGGAAAAGCTGGAAGTCTTCAACAAGGGTGACCAGGTCAAGATTCTGCAGAAATTGTTTGGTGAGCGCGGGGCCAAGGAAGCCATCGCGATGATGGCCCTCACCAAGGACAAGTGGGTTGAGTTGCGGGACTCTATTTCGAATTCAGAAGGGTTCATGGATGGGGTGGCCAAGGAGCTTGAGGACACGGTCAGAGGTCGGTGGCTGAAGGCTGTCAACACGATGAAGTCAACATTCATCTCCGCTTTTACGGAGATGGAGCCGGCATTCAAAGACTTGGCAGACTCCCTCAATGGCCTGTTCAATGACAAGGAGTTTGTCGATGGCCTGAAGCAGACGGTTGGGGTCATGCTCACCTTGACCAAGGCTGCCATTGATATGGCACCAGTCCTCATCAAGCTCGCTGAGGCGTGGTTGATTCTGAAGGCGGCCACCATATCGACGGCTGTATGGAACGCAGCGTCGCTGGCTGTTACCGGCTTCGGTGGAGCGCTGGCAGTGGTTAGCGGGGCAATGGGACCTGTCGTTGCCGGCGCCACGGTCGCGAGAACGGCATTGGGCTTTCTCCCAGCAGCCTTCACCGCCCTTCTGAGCCCTGTGGGTCTCGTTGTTGGTGGCCTGGCAGCTGCCGGTACAGCTTTTCTGCTGTTTAGGGACCGCACCGGTGAGGCCATGGATGCAGGCCTGCTGAAGGTGCAGAACTTTGGTACCGAAGCCAAGAAGATCCTGGACGACTTGGCACGGACACTGGGCACCACAAGCACGGCGGTAAACCAGACACGTGTGTCTGCCGCGCAAACAGCCGTGGCTGCGCAGAACTCGAATGTGGATGACCTGGCCAAGACCTACCTTGAGAAGTACGGCAAAGGGACAAATGCCGTAGGTACAGGGGCAACAGTGGCTGCGGCCCAGGCATACTTGCAGAAACAGAGGGACGAGTACCGTGGTGGGTTCCTCCAGAAGCTGGAGATGAACAGCGACAAGGCGTCGGCGGCCCAAGCCCTGGTGGACGCGCAGTCAGAGGCTAGGAAATTGCAGCAGCAGTTCTACCCGCTCCAGGCAGAGGTTGAGCAGAAGAGGATTGAGGAAGAGAACCTGGCCGCGGTCAAAGCGGCTGAGAACGCGAAGCCAAAGACAGGTAATGTGGCAGACATCCTGGGCTCAGACTCTGCGGGTAGCGCGGCATCCAAGCGTGGAGAACAAAAAGACTTCCGCACCATCCAGAACGACAACCTGGCGTCTGCCCTGAAGCGCGAGCAGATTCTGCTCGGCACCCAACTCACTGGCGTCGAGATCGACCTGGCAGCACAGACCATCAGCGCAGCCGTGGCTCAGGAGAGGAAGAATGCTGCCAGCAAGGTAGAGTTGGAGACCGAGGGCAAGATCATTGCCCGGTACCTGAAGCAGGCACAGGCTACTGGAGACAAGGTCCAGGTCAGCAAGATCGAGAACGACCTGGCCGAGAACGACCTCAAGCTCAAGCGCCTACAGGAACAAGCTGAACTGGACCTGACCAAGGTTCGTACTGCTGACAGCAACGCGATTGAGAACACGCGCCTAGCATCTGGTCGCTACGTCGAGGATCTCCAGTTCGAGATCGAGATGATTGGCAAGACCACGGCCGAGGTTGCGAAGCTGCGCATCGAGCGTGAAGCGGCACGGGCGACGGAGAACCTGGGCGTGCTCGTCAGTCGTAATCAGATAAATGATGGGCCGGCTGATGCGCTGCGCGCCGAGATCGAAGCCAAGCGGGATGCCCAACTGGCGGACGCCGCCTATCAGGAGTCCTGGGTTGGTGGTTGGTCTAGGGCCAGGGACGCCTGGTTGAAGGACGCGACGAGTGCGGCGAAGCAGGCGCAGTCGGCGTTCGAGATCATGTCGAGCTCAATGGAAGACGCTCTCGATGAATTCCTGACCACGGCCGAGATCAATTTCGCAGACTTTGCCAAGAGCATCATCCTGGAGATGGCCAAGATTGAGGCGCGGGCCTTGATGGCCAAGGCATCCACATCAGTTGGCGGTGGGGAGGGTATCCTGGGCTTTCTTGGTGAGTTGTTCGGAGGCGGGGGGTCCAACACATCATCTACATCTGTCCTGTCCGCACTCGGGGTAGCCAACTCAACGCCGTACGCAAACGGAGGTGTGTTTTCCGGGGCGCCCAGCCTTCACGCCTACGCCAATACCGTGCGCAGCACACCAACTACATTCGCCTATCAGAACCTGCATGGTTTCGCGAATGGTGGTGTGTTTGCCGAGGCTGGTACAGAGGCGGTAATGCCGATCATGCAGTCTGAACTTGGGCGCGACGCGCAAGGGCGCCTGGGCATCAAGCGTGGCGCCCAGGGTGACACGATCAACGTCACGGTCCACGTCAACGGTAACCAGAGCGCACCTGACGTGCGCCGATCGGCGGCGCAGGGTGCTCGAGAAGGACTTGCGGCCTTCCGCGGTGCGCAGCGATATGCTTAAAGAGGGATGGGATGGCTGAGTTTCTGGACGAGGTACTGCCGGTCAACGTGCGCATGGGGGCGAGTTACACCGACGCCTACGACGTCAAGATTGTTCAGACTGCTAGTGGGTCTGAGTATCGAGAGTTGACACATCCGTTCCCAGTGCGCAGTTTCCACATCAATTTCACTTTGCTCCGTGACGAGATGATGGCCAGGGTCCTAGCCGTCTACCACCGTGCTTACGGAATGTACGCCGGATTCAGGGTAAAATGTCTGGATGATTTCAGCACCAACAACCACCGTGACGTCCCAACTTCAACGGACTGGATTTTGCCAAAGATTTCCAGTGGGGTGTACCAGTTGATCAAGGGTTATGGCAGCGGAGGTACCCCGCTCGGCATCGGGCTGCCGTACCGCAACATCTACAAGCCTGAGACTGGCACAGTGCTGGTGTCGAAGGACAACGTGACGCTGAGTAGTGGGGTCAGTGTTAACCACTCGACCGGGCGTGTGACGATTACCCCGGCCCCAACCACAGAGGTGATAAAGGCAGGCTGCTACTTCCATATTCCATGTCGCTTCAACAGCAAGATCGAGGTGTCGGCTATGTCAGCAGACCTACGAGACCTTGGTGGTGTTGACCTTCTGGAGTTGCTCAACCCGTGAAAACTGTCGTCGCCGATTATCGCTACCGGGTGCTGTGTATGAGGATCGTACCGGTGGTCGGTTCGTCTGTTTACCTGACCACACATGTGCGTGACCTAGTGATTGGTGGGCACACCTACCTCAGCACGAACGGGTACCAGGTAAGCAACTACAGTGCCACTTCGGACTTTGCACCATCGAGTCTCGACATCGAGGGGATTATGGATGTGGCCGGGATTGGCCGGGATGCGTTGGCCAGCGGCGCATTCGATGGTGCGAAGGTGTTCGGCTTTGCCACAACATGGCGCACCCCAATTGAGGATGAGGAACAAATCACAGCAGGGTTTTTTGGCAAAGCCGTGATGATGGACGATCGCTTCCAGATGAACTTCACGTCCTTGTCTGACGCGCTGAACCAGAAGACACGCAATACCTACGTGGCCCCGTGCCCAAAGACGTTCTGTGGGCAGGAGTACGCTGGCTGTATGGTGCCGTTGGCACCCAATACGGTTACAGGTACGATCACTTCAGTGACGAGCAACTCAGAGTTCCGGGACTCTGCCCGCACCGAGGCCGCCGACGTTTTTGGAGGTGGAACGATCATGTTCACCTCAGGCCTGAACGCGGGCCTGCGCGCAATCGAGATCGGAACACACCTGGCAAACGGTACAGTCATCACACGGGAGCCGTTCTATTACACCCCGGTCGTGGGCAACACCTACAGCATGGTGCGGGGATGCCGGAAAAGGCTCACCGACTGCCAGAATCGGTGGAATGGTGCGGCCTTCAATAATGTTCTGAACTTCGGCGGGGACCTCTGGATACCCAACGGCAGCACTTACGCGCACGTGGGGAGACAGGGTTGATTGCTGACAAGATGGTTACCGCGGCAAGGGAGTATCTCGGCACGCCTTTTAGGCACCAAGGGCGCTTGGTTGGGATTGGGGTTGACTGCGCTGGGGTCGTTGTGCATGCGGTTCGGTCGTGTGGGATCGATGTCGAAGACGTGGTTGGGTATGGGCCAACCCCGAACAAGGGCCTGCTGGAGCAGAGCCTTGAAGGACACCTGGCTCTGACAAAGGTCAACAAAACAGACATGGCCGCTGGTGACATCCTGCTGATGAGGTTTGCGAGAGAGCCACAGCACCTGGCGGTATTCACTGGTGACGGGATCGTGCACGCCTACGAGGCCGCTGGAAAGTGTTGTGAGCACGGACTTGACCAGGCGTGGAGATCCAGAATTGTTCAAGTTTACAGGGTGGTGACATGAGCTCAGCCGGTCAAATAGTCGGAGGCCTGATCGGGGGCGTGGTTGGTACGTTCACGCCGGCTGGCACATTCTTAGGCGCTCAACTCGGAATGATGCTGGGTGGTTATATCGACCCTGGTGAGGGGGTGGTGGAAGAGGGACCACGTCTATCGGACCTGACCGTCCAGACATCCACGTACGGGGCAGTAATACCTGACCTCCATGGCACAGACGCTGTGTCCGGGAATGTCTTCTGGCTACAGGGCAATAAGATCGATGAGACCCCTGTCAAGAAAAAGACTGGGGGCAAGGGTGGGCAGAAGAAGACCACGGTCACGTGGGTGAACACTGCTACGTTCGCGATTGGCCTGTGCAGAGGCCCGGTTGTTGGTGTTCGTCGCATTTGGCTTGGAGGGGAGCTTTACTACGATGCTGGGTCGAGCGATCCCGGGACTATCGCTGCAAGCAACGCCGCTGCCGAAGGGTTCAAGGTGTACCTTGGTACAGACACCCAGGACGCTGATCCACGCATTCAGGCAGATCTTGGCGTGGCCAATACACCGGCCTGGCGTGGTCGAGCCTACATCGTGTTCTACGACCTGGACCTGGCCAAGTACAGCGGAAGCTTGATTGGGGTGCAGGCGAAGGTGGAGCTGATGCAACTCGGCGCCGTTTACAACTATGAGCACACGATTGGCACCAACCCGGCGCTACGAGTGTGGTGCACACCGGCTTGGGATGGCACGGTGTTTTGCTCAATGTCACAAAATTCGGCACACTGCATCACTTCGCCGGACGGGCTGACGTGGACGCAGTATTCAACACCGGCGGCAACATCTGGTACGGCAAGCATTGCATCAAACGGCGTCATTTTCGTAGCCATCGGATACACGGGGAGCAAGGTCTACACGTCGTCAGATCACGGCGTGACGTGGATATCACGGAGCCTCCCGAACGCTCTAGACTACGGCACTGGCCTGTGCTTCGGGGACGGCTATTTTGTAGCGCACAGTAATGGCGGATACTGTCTAAGATCACCTGACGGAATCACGTGGACGCGGTACAACTACCCGCACACGGGCGATAATTATGGCGAGATCATTTGGAGCCCGGTGCACGGGCTTTATGTGACACTTCATAGGTACAGCGGAGCATCCTATGCGCTGACGTCACCAGATGGTGCAACGTGGTCAGAGACTCTGCTACCGAGATACTCGATTAACTGGGACCATATCGCGGTAAGAGGTGGGCAAATATGTATCGGTAGCAACAGCTCCGCCGACGGTGTTATGCTGTCTACAAACGGGACTACATGGGCTCGTTACGTGACAAGCCCGGCTTTCGGGATGCAGGGAATCGCGTCGGACGGCAGCGTTTACGTAGCGACCAATAACGGGCACTGGTACCTGTCCAGCGATGGCATAAACTGGACAGACACCAACCTCAACCCGACGGTTACCACCTGCACGGGTCCCGCATGGAATGGTGGTGTTTTTGCATTTCTGAGCGGCCTGTCACAAGCCAAGTCGGTGATTGTTACTCCGCTGTTCGTGTCAGGAGCTTTGACGAATCTTGGGGCAATCACCTCTGCAAAGTGCCTCTCAACAAACCTGCTCACGGCCGGTGACATCGACGTCACCCAGTTAACTGACCTGGTCAGAGGCTATACGGACTCATCGACTGGTTCTATCCGCGACTCTCTCTCGCCGCTGCAAACGGCCTGGCCATTTGACGTGAGACAAAGAGGGTACAAACTGGAGTTCGTTCGCCGAGGTGGTGCGTCTATCAGAACGATCGACGCTAACGACCTGGACGCTCGAGGGTCTACAACCTCTCCCGGCGTGAAGATCACGCAGGCCCGGGAAATGAACCTGCAGTTGCCCAGGTCCGTGACAGTGAACCACAAGGACTATGACCGCGAATATGCCGTGGGCGAACAGTACGCCGAGCGTCTGAGCACGGACGCAGTCAATGAAGTGGCCTATGAACTGCCCATTGTAATGACCGCGTCAGAGGCTGCGCAGAAAGCAGACATCCTTCTCTACCTAGCCTGGATGGAGAGGGTGGACCTTTCCTTCAGCTTGCCCAATACCTACCTGAACCTGGAACCAGGGGATGTCATTTCGCTGCCAGTGAACGGGAGCTTGGCCAGCGTGAGGGTCGTGTCCCTGACCTATACGAGTGATGGTCGAATCGAGGTCACTGGGAAGTTTGCGGCAGCGTCCACTTACGTATCCTCAGCCGTCGGCGTGTCGCCACTGGTCACGGCACAGACAACACTCAACCTGCCAGGGGCGTCGAGTTACGCGCTAATGGACGTGCCAACCATGCACGCAACCCAACTTGACCCGAGCTTTTTGGTGTCCATGTATGGGGCAACGGGCTGGCCTGGTGGAGTGCTGCTCAGGTCTGACGACTCGGGCACGACATGGGCAGACCTACAGGCCTTTTCCTCTCCTGGTGGCACGGCCGGGTCAGCGACCTCTGTCATTGGCGTGGTTGACTCCAGGGTCTGGGACAACGCCAGCGTACTGTCAGTAGGAATGACCAATGGCGAGTTGTTTAGCGTGACAGCGGAAGCGGTACTGAATGGCTCAAACTATTTCGCGTACGGGGCCGATGGTCGGTGGGAGATCATTGGCGTGAAAACGTGTGCGCTCGTGTCAGCGAACACGTACAATCTCTCAACCATTCTGCGTGGGCGGTTTGGCACTGAGTGGGCGATGTCCACTCACTTGAGTGGGGATAAGGTTGTTCTACTGTCTGATACCGATGTTACGGCAATCGGGGTGTCAATAAGTGTGATAGGATTGATGCGCACGTACAGGGGAGTAACGCTGGACCAGGACGTGAGTACTGCCACCGACACTTTCTTCACGTACGCAGGTGTTAATCTCAAGCCTCTTTCGGCCGCCTACTGCACTCTCTACAGAGATGTGACATCTGATGACATTGTCGGATCATGGGTAAGGCGCACCCGGTATGGTGGGGAGTGGGCGGACTCTATCGACGTGCCCCTCTACGAGACGTCAGAGTCCTATCAGGTGGACATATTCACGGATGGCTCTTATTCGACTGTTGTTCGAACGCTTAGTGCCAGTTCACAGTCAGTGGTGTATTCAGCCGCAGAACAGACGTCTGACTTCGGCAGTTACCCAGCGACCGTTTATTATAAGCTGTACCAATTGTCCTCAGATGTAGGTAGAGGGTATCCATTTATTGGTCAAGCCAACTTTTAACAAGGACAATTAGCATGGCGTCAAACCTCGATCTACTCGTACAATCTCAGGCTGGCAAAGAAGTCACAGCAAATGCCATGTTTGTTGCTGCTGAACCGGCCACATTATTCGCCTACCGAGAGAACACGTCTGGTGGTCTCACGTGGAAGTACTATGGTGGGATGATCTCTGTCGACGGCGTGCTCACGGACATCGCGAACGGTTCGCTCACACTATCGGCGAGCACGACCAACTACGTTGAGGCCAGCCGCACTGGCGTGGTCACAAAGAACACGACAGGGTTTACGCCGGGGGCAGTCCGACTGTATGAGTTGACCACAAGCGCTTCCGCAGTGACAGCAACAATTGATCGCAGGATATTGAGCGACATCAAGTGTACACGGCGCGCATCTGTGGCGCTCTCGGATGCCAACACCACGCTCAGCGCGACCCAGGCCAGCTGTGAGATCCTGGAGTTCAGCGGGACGCTGACCGCGCAGCGCAACATCGTGGTGCCACTCGGGCCACAGCAGTGGACTATCTACAACGGCAGCACCCAAGCCCTGCAGATCATCGGCGCCACCGGTACCGGGGTGATCATTGCCACGACCAAGACAGCGATCGTCTACTCGAACGGGACGAATGTCAGGCGGGCAACGGCAGACGTATGACCCAGGTCCTGACCGCTCTCAATCGCCTGGTCAACACCCTGCTCGGTGGCCGGGCCGACGAGACGATCTCGTCCCGGGCCTACCGGGACGAGTGGTACCTCACCGTTGTCGTCATCAACTGGCTGTTCAAGGACCCGGGCCACTGCGTGAACGCACACCAAAGAGCACCAAGAAGACCTGACACGAGGGCCACTTCAGCGGCCTCACTCAGTGACATGTGATCATATCGCACTTGCATACGCTCTGAAAGCTGTGTTGGCAGAACTCAGCTTCCTGTAGTCTAGCAGTGGGATGATGTTCTCTGCGGCGATCGCACCATTGATGAGTGAGCTTCTATCAGCTTCTGTCATGGTCCAGACCTTTGTCCGCTCCTCACGGTCGGAGATCGCTTTCAAGGTGAGGACTGCAGAGTCGAGGAGAACCTTGTCGCCGAACCCGACGCGCTCGTTGTCGTCCGCCGTGAGTGCGACGATGAAGATGACGCGCCCGAGCTTTTTCCAATTGTCGGGCGAGTTGTCATTGCTCTCCATGCCCATCAATGCAAAGTGCATATCCTGAGCGAGGCTGTCGAGCAGGCCCTGGGTGACGGGCACGTTGACCGGTTTTGGCCGGTAGGTCTTGCGTGGTTTGGAGTTTTTCGCCATGTTTTTGGTCTTCTATTTGGCATGTGCCCAGGAAGGGCACTGGGTGGGCCGTGAGCCGGCCGAGGAGGTGGCCCCGCCACA
>Ga0075163_10014560_pt1 | contig 10146 bp, 11 predicted proteins | sample JI1023141ADNA_FD_71478 | JGI IMG/M metagenome (GOLD analysis project Ga0075163, IMG submission 71478) | Wastewater effluent complex algal communities from Wisconsin, to seasonally profile nutrient transformation and Carbon sequestration -... | ecosystem: Engineered > WWTP > Effluent > Algae... | reverse complement strand
CGCCAGTTCGCGCCTGGCGACCTCGGCGTCGTCGTGGATGGCGCACATCACCATGGAAATGATTTCCACGTCATTGGGGTCGCGGCCGGTGTGCGCGGCACCCCTGGCGATAGCGGGCCGAACGATCTCCTCGACGTAGGTGGTTGTGAACAGGGGATGTCCGGCCAGGCCGTCGGCCACCCGCCCGGCCGCCTCGCACATCCGGGGCCGGACACCGGCAGTGACGATCGGGATCGGCCGGCTGGAGGGTCCCACGTCGCCGGTCGGGGTGAGATTCATTCTGTAGAAACGGCCCTCGTGATGGATCGGGCCTTCATGCAGGTTCCATATCCGGCGCAGCAGCATCACGAGTTCTTCCATCCGCAGCGCGGGTGCGGAGGTGTCGGGCACTCCGTGCCAGTCGCTCATCATCCGTTTGGTGCCGTTGCCGATGCCGAGTACCAGTCGTCGGTTGGAGAGTTCGTCGAGGTCGCGTGCCTCGGTGGCCAGCACTAGGGGGCTTCGGCCGACGCCGTAGAGAATGGAGGAACCGATCCGGCAGTTCTGTGTGCTGTTGGCCATCGCGGCCATGGAGATCGATCCGGACCGAGAGTAGAACTCCGAGGCCCATACGGCGTCGAACCCGGCCGCATCAGCGGCCTGGGCGGTTTGGGCCAGTGACTTCAGATCCGCGCCGAGAACCGACAGGCCGTAGGTGCTCATGACTGGTCTCCTGTGCGCGGGCGCAGGCCGTCGAACATGACGGCGCTGAGGGTGCTGGCGACCACCGTCTCGTCGAGGTGGTTCTGGGTGACCAGGTACATGAGTGCATTGATGGTGACCGCGCCGAACAGCGCGATGGACGTCGATCGTGCATCGGGCTGAGCGACGAGGGATCCGTCGCGGGCTCCTTCGATGAGCAGAGTTTCGACGGGTTGTTGGTAGGCGGTGTTGATCATCTCGGCGATGGCCGGCATCCGGGCCGCTCGTCCCAGTTCGCCGATGAGTGCACGGCAGACCGCTGGCCGCTGCGCCATCGCCCGCAGTTGTGCGCGGATGACGAGTTCGAGGCGTTCGGCACCGGTGCCGTCGGTGTGCACGATCGCGGTCACGGCATCGGAGATGTCCTTGAGGAGGTCTTCGAGCAGGAAGGCAAGGATGTCTTCTTTGCCGGCGAAGTAGTAGTACAGCGTCGCTTTCGGCACACCGGTCACCGCGGCGACGTCTTCGATCTTGGAGTCGTTGAGTCCTTTCTCGGCGAACAGGTCCGCCGCGGCGGGCAGCCGCTCAGAGATCTGACGTGGAATTTTGCGCATTGCCCTATCCCGTTCACCGAGTTTAGACTCTGAGTCTAAACCGTCTTTACACTTCGTGGTGGGAGATCTTCGTGGTCGCCGTGCAGATCCGTTACGACCCGTTCGACGCTTCGATCCTCAACGACCCCTATCCGACGTACCGATTGTTGCGCGACACGGCTCCGGTGTACCGCGCCGAGGAATCCCACACCTGGGTGTTGAGCCGACACGCGGACGTCCAGGCCGCAGCACTGGATCACGGCACGTACTCCTCGGTGGACGGCATCTTCCCGACCCCGCCGGGCTCGAGCTTCATCGGTTCGTTCCTGCCGATGATGATCGTGATGGACCCCCCGCGACACGACCAGTTGCGCGCCCTGGTGAGCCGAGCGTTCACCCCCCGCAGGGTCGCCGGTCTGCAGGACGCCATCACGCAGATGGCGGCGGAGTTGTTCGAGCGCCTCGACGAGGGGTCGGGGTCCGCGGACTTCGTGACCGACTTCGCCGCCATCCTGCCCGCCGCGGTGATCGCCGGTCTGCTCGGCGTTCCCGCCACGGATCGTGATCAGTTCCGAGTGTGGTCGAGCCAACTGGTCCAGGTCGACGTCAACCACGGACAAACCACCGACGCACTGACCGCCGCCGCCGCGATCTACGCCTACTTCACCGACTTCCTCGCCGACCGCCGCAAGAACCCCCGCGAGGACCTGATGTCGGCGTTGGCGAACGCCACAGTCGATGGCGTCGGGCTGACCGACGAGGAAGTCCTCGGGTTCTGTGCGCTGCTGCTCGTCGCGGGCTACGAGACCACCACCAATCTGCTGGGGAACTCCGCGGTCGTGCTGGCTCAGCATCGGCAGGCCCGTCGACGCCTGGCCGCCGATCGAACCCTGCTAGGGCCCGCGGTGGAGGAGCTATTGCGTTACGACTCCCCGGCACAGGGACTTTCACGAACCCTGACCCGCGACGTCATCCTGCACGACACGACGATGCGTCACGGTGAGAAGGTGCTGCTGTTGTTCGGGTCGGCCAACCGCGACGAGCGTGCCTTCCCCGATCCTGACGTGTTCGACATCGAGCGCACCAGTGAGCACCAGGTCGCCTTCGGTCGCGGCATCCACTTCTGTCTGGGTGCGGCGCTGGCACGGATGGAGGCTCGGATCGCCCTGAATGCGTTGCTGGACAAGGTGCCCGACTGGGACGTCGACCTGGAATCTGCGCGGCGACTGCGGTCCGGGCCCATCCGCGGCTACACGTCGCTGCCCATCACATGGGCGACGGGGTAACTCATGTCAGGATTCGACGCCAATAGGACGGTCGTCGACCAATGACAGTGAAAGCGAGGCGTGAGACGCGATGATGACCATGACGTTCGCGCACTTCGACGAGCAGATCGCCGACCAGCTGCGCGGATCAGCGAACACGGCCGGGGGACTGTCGACGTTCCTGAACTTTCGACACACCGAACTCACCGCCGGTCAGCTGGTGGTGGAGATGGACACCCGCGAGGACCTGCTGACACCGTTCGGCAATCTGCATGGCGGATGTCTGTCCGCGATGGTCGACCACTGTCTCGGAGTGGTGTTCTACCCCGTCATACCGGCAGGCTCATGGGTCGCCACCACCGAGTTCAAGCTGAACCTGCTCAGACCCGTGTCCACCGGGGTGTGCGTCGCCGTTACCGACATCGTGTCGCTGGGTAAGCGCAGCGGGGTGGCGCGGATCGACATCACCAACGGCGACAAGGCCGTTTGCGCCGCGCAGGGCACCGTCACGATCGTGAGCACCGCGGGCAACGGACAGTGAGCGCCGACGTGGCCGGCGACGCGTCGTGACCTCCGTCGTGCAGCATCGGGTCCGCACCCAAGACGGGATCACCCTGGCCGCCGAGTACTACCGCCACGACGGCGACCGCCCTGTCGTGCTGCTCTTGCACGGCGGCGGCCAGAACCGGCACGCGTGGAGCACGTCAGCGCGCCGGCTGCGGTCGCGCGGATACTCGGTGGTCGCCTATGACACCCGCGGTCACGGTGACAGCGACTGGGATCCGGCCGGCCGCTACGACGTCGAGCGACTCGCGACCGACCTGATCGCCGTCCGCAACCACTTCAGCCTCGACAAGCCACCCGCGGTCGTGGGTGCATCCCTGGGAGGCATGACCATCCTGGGCGCGCATCTGCTGGAACCCGCGGACTTGTGGGGGGCGGTGGTCCTAGTCGACGTCACGCCACGGTTGGAGTTTGCGGGCGCTCGTCGTGTTGTGTCGTTCATGGCCGCCCATCCCGAGGGCTTCGGCACCCTCGACGAGGCCGCCGAGGTGATCGCCGCGTACAACCCGCATCGCGCGCGACCCGACAACGTCGACGGCCTGCGCAAGGTGCTGCGGCAACGTGTCGACGGCCGCTGGGTCTGGCGGTGGGACCCGGCGTTCATCTATTCCAATTTCGACTTCGTCCGCGGCGGTGCGTCCGCGGGATGCGAGCAGTTCGACGTGATCAGCCGTCTGCTCGTCGACGGAGCCCGACACCTCAGCGCCCCAACACTTCTCGTCCGCGGCCTCCTATCCGACGTGGTCTCCCAGACCACTGTCGACGAGTTCACACAACTGGTGCCGCACGCCGAGACCGTCGACGTGTCCGGCGCCGGACACATGATCGCCGGTGACGACAACGACGCATTCACCGCCGCCGTCACCGAGTTCCTCGACCGCTGCAGACTGTAGGCCCCAGTGTCGAGGGCTAGCCGGCTCGAATGGTGGTGGGGCGGTGTGGCCACCAGCTGGCCTCGCGGAGCAGGACGGCGATGGCGGGGACGGTGAGCGTGCGCACGATGAAGGTGTCCAGCAGCAGACCGCATCCGATGATGAACCCGGCTTGGATCATGATCGCGATGGAGCCGACCATCAGGCCCAACATGCTGACTGCGAAGATGATGCCGGCCGAGGTGATGACCGAGCCGGTGCTGGCCACGGTGCGGAGGACCCCGACGCGGATGTTGCGGGCGGATTCCTCCTTGAGTCGGGAGACCAGGAGCATGTTGTAGTCGGCGCCCACGGCGACCAGGATGATGAACGCCAGTAGTGGTACGGGCCATGCGATTTCGTATCCGAGTCCCCATTGGAAGACTAGTACCCCGATGCCCAGTGATGCGGCGTAGTTGAGCACCACTGTGCCCAGCAGGTAGAGCGGGGCGAGTAGTGCGCGCAGCAGCAGCACCAGGATCAGACCCACGATGAGCAGGGTGGAGGCGGCCAGTTGGATGAAGTCGGCTGCAAGGAGGCGCTGAATGTCGGAGTTGACTGCCGGGAATCCGGCAACCGAGATGCGGGCTTGCGCCAGGGAGGTGTTGGGCCTAGCGGCCTCGGCGACGGCGACCATCTGGTGGGACAGGTTCATGGCGTCGGTGCTGTAGGGGTCGTTGCTGGATTCAATGAGGAACCGAGCGGTCTTGCCGTCACGGGAGAGGAATTGTTTGGCGATGTCAGCGAACTGCCGATTCTCGAAGGCGTTGGGAGGCAGGAAAAAGCCGCTGGCGGAGTCGGAGCCGGTGCTGGCACGCGCCGAGTTTTGCAGTTGGGTGGCGACCTGGCTCATCCCGCTGAGCATTTCGATATTGCTGTCGGCCAGGGTGTGCACACCGGTGGCCAGGGCTTGGGCGCCGGAGGCGAGTTGATGGATGCCGTCTTGGAGTCGGCGGACACTACCGACCAGGTCGGCGGGGTTGCCGAGCGCACCGAATGCGTTGTCCAGTGAGGTGACAGCGGTCTGGACATCGGCCAGGGTGTCGGTCACGGATGTGTTCTGGCCGACGGTGTCGCCGAGCCCGGCGACCTGGGTGAAGAACCCGGCGTTGCGCAGCGTCGTGAGGACGTGGACTTGGTCGCGGATTTGTGCGCACTGCGGTGTGGTTGCGCACCACGGCGAGGTGTTCAGGGCGCCCACCAGGGGGTCGATGGTGGCGATGGCGCCGTCGGCCTGCTCGGCGAGCGGGCGCAACCCAGGTCCCGAACGCAGCGCCTGGTCGACCGCAGGTGCGGTAGCCGAGAGTCGGTTCAGCAGGGGCCGAAACTGGCCCACCTTCTGTCCGGCGGTTTGGGCCTGATCCAGGATTCCTGTCAGTGGGGTCAGCGCGGTCCGCAGGGTGGTGTCGAGTTGGGCGAGGCCGTCGGCGAGTCGGTCTGCGCCGCCGGTGAGCTTGGCCAGGTCGTCCTTGCGGGCGTTGCCGTCGTCCACTGCGCCGGCCATCTTGTCGCCGATTTGTCCGTTCTGCCAACCCAACTGAGCCTGCTCTAGGCGTGCGCCGGCGGGGCGGGTTACCCCGGAGACCTTGGTCACGCCGGGGATCTGGGCGATGCGCGAGGCCATCTCGTCGAGGTCGGCCAGTCCCTTGCCGGTGCGCATGTCGGTGGGGGACTCCACGACGAGGAATTCGGCGATGACGATGTCCTTGCGGAAGTGCCGGTCCAACAGGTGATATCCCTCGTTGCTGGCGGTGGTGTCGGGTTGTCCTTTGCGGTCGTCGTAGCTCAACGTCATCGTCGTGGCGACCGCTGAGAGTGCCAGCAGGATGGCCAGGCTGACGAGCAGCAGTGGCACCGGTTTTCGTACCACCGCCACGGCCACCGAGTTCCAATACCGCCGGGTGCGGTCGGACTTGGGTTCGCCGATGCCGTGTTTCGCGGCGAGCGACAGCACCGGCGGCAACAACGTGACGGTGGCGACGAACCCGACCAGGACGGCTACCGCGCAGGCCGGCCCCATCCCGGCGAACACGCTCAAGTTGGCGAACACCATGGCGGCAAACGCCAACGCGACGGTGGCGGCCGAAGCCAGGATGACGCGACCAATGCTGGCGGTGGCGTGTTCCACCGCCTGATCGGGGGCGACCTGTGCCCGGCGCTGTTCGTGGTAGCGACTGATGAGGAAGACGGTGTAATCGGTGCCGGCACCCAGCAGGATCGCCGTCATGAAGGCCACGGTGAACTGCGAGACCGGCATACCTAACTCGCCCAGCGCGGACAGCACCCCCCGCCCCACAGCCAGACTGATACCGATCACCAGTAGGGGCAACAGCGCGGTGAACACCGACCGGTAGACGATGAGCAGGATTAGCGCGATCAACCCCGCCGTGGCGATGGAGATGAACAGCAGATCGTGTTCGGCCTCGGCGATCTGGTCGCTGAACGTCGACGGTGGCCCGGTCACGCGCGCCGTCGTCGATGATCCGTCGAATGCGTCGGCGACGATGGCGCGGACCGCGGTGACCGACTCGGCCGCGGCCGGGTCACCGAGCGTGCCGGCGACCCCAACCGGCAGATACCAGGCCTTTCCGTCCTGGCTGAGCGCCTGAGTGGCGGTGACCGGATCGGCCAGCAGGTCCTGAACCAGCAGGACATGCGTGGTCTCGGCGCGCAGCCGCGACACCAGATTCGCGTACTGTGTTCGCGCCGAGGGTGTCAGGCCCGCCGGATCCTCCATCGCGACGAAGAGCATGGTCTTAGAGCCCTGCTCTCCGAATGCCTCGCTCATTCGGTCGAGGGTTTGAAAGGACGCCACGTCGCGTGGGATCAGCTGGACGGATTGTTTCTGGACCACCGTTTCCAGTTGCGGGAACAGCAGGGCCAGAATCACCGCCAGTCCGACCCAGGCGCCGATCACTATCGCTTTGTGCCGCACCGTAAAACGGGCCAAAGCGCCGAGACGTTCGCTGTACTCACCGGAGGTCTTGGCAGCCGATACGGTGCGTTCACGCAACCGAGTGGCGGCGTCGTCGTGCGCGTCCGCTTCGTTGCCGTCGATGCTCAAGGGCGCACCGCGGGGCGCTCGGAAACCCAGTCGTCCTCGGGCAGATCATGGCGGACGACGCTGACCCGGCCACCGGGTAGGCAGGCCATGTAGCCGTGACGCTTGCCGTACAACTCCCACGCCGTGAAGCGCTCATCAGCAGCCACCGTAATGCGGTAGTTATTGGAGAACTCGACATGCAGAGTTCCGTCGTCGTCGCAGCTGGCGCGCGTGCAGACGCTCCCGGCAAAATTCAGCAACGGACGCTGATAGTCCGGCACGTCATCCGGATCGACGATCAGATCTTCGGCTGGATGCGCCTCCAACGCGGGGATGGACAACCGCAGTGGTCGCGTAATGACTAACTCGTTGTGGTCCTCCAGGTTGAGTACCAGACCGCCGTCCAAGCTGACGCGCTGGACCTCGCAGGCTTCGATCCACTGAGTGATCATGGGACCTCTCTCCATCGATCCATTTCGCACCGATACTATCAGTATCGGTGCGCTACTAACAGTAGCGTTAGATGCGGGATCTGGACGTGGGGCTAGTTCTCGTCGCTGACGATCAACGCGATGCTGCGCTCCAGTCGGATGGCGACATTCTCGGCGGAAGCGCCATGCCGGACCCACGCGATTAGGCTGGCCAGCCAGATATCGCTGACAGGGCGGCGACTCGGTGTTGTGTCGGGTTCGAGCTCCTCGCCGGGCGATCGCCAGCTCAATCAGGTGCTCGATGACCCCCCGCCGCGCGGTCCACCTCGACGCTCGCGCTGCCATCGGTGAAGACGAATGCGCGGGTCACGGCCTCGGTCAGCGCAGGCCGAGCGCGCCACTCCTGGCATAGGCGGGTGTTCAACTGCTGCACCCGCAGGCGCGGCGATCCCGCTGTGACGGACCAATCTCGTTCAGCGCCGAGAGACGTTCGAACTCACGCGCAAGGACGGCGATCAGCACGTGCGGCTTCGACGGAATGTAGCGATAAAGGGTGCCGACTGCCATGCCCGCACGATCAGCAATGGCGCGCATCTGCACGGCGTCATACTCACCGCTCATGGCGATCGTCGCGGTGCAGTCAAGGATGATCTCGCGTCGGCTGAGTGTCCCGGCGAGGCAATCGTGCCTGATTGATTCGGTTGTCGACATCGGCAATTTCGCAGCCTTCGCGTGCGTAGGGCTGTCAGAACGGTGGCACCTGTCACGTTCAGCCACGACTAGGGGATGCACAGTATCGCTACGCTACCGTTGGTACCATAACGTGATGCGAGTCGGAATGACCAGACAATCCCGGCGACGGAAACGGCGTTGAGCGAAGATATGTTGCCCGACGGCGACGACGCCGATCCGCGTCGGGCGCGGTCACGGACCCGACTGCTGGATGCTGCCGCTCATCTGCTCAGTACCGGCGGAGTCGAAGCGGTCACGATCGAAGCGGTCACCAAGGCCTCGAAGGTCGCACGAACTACCCTCTACCGCCATTTCACCAGTTCCTCCCACCTTCTCGCCGCCACCTTCGAGCGACTCCTGCCCCAGGTCACCCCACCGCTTCCGAGCTCAGTACCCCTGCGAGAGCAGCTGATCGAACTACTCACACGTCAGGCAACCTTGTTCGCCGAGGCGCCCCTTCACCTCACCACCCTGGCCTGGGTCTCCCTGGGGCCCACATCGAGCAATAGTGACGACGCGGGGCATACACAATCGCTACGAACAAGGGTGGTCGACCAATACCGACAGCCGTTCGACGCTGTCCTTCAGAGCCCCCAAGCGCGCGACGAGCTGGACGACTTCGACGTCGAACTCGCTATGTGCCAACTCGTCGGACCGCTCGCGTTCGCACGCATGACCGGACTCCACACCATGAGCCGGCACCACTGCGAACGCATCGTCGATGACTTCCTGACGGCGCATCGACGCGTGCGCCCCGGAGGCCAGTCAGTCGCGGCCCGCGATTCCTCACCAAAGTAGACAGATCAACGCAGACGCCAGGCCGTGATCTTCGGCGCCTGGCGACTGTGAGTTGTAGCGGGCGGCAATCTATCTATTCGTCTCGTTTCTAGAGAAACGATGGCGATCAAGATCCCCTCTCGCGGTGAGGCCCCTGACGGACGGTCGCTGTTCCAAAACCGCGACACCTCCTCCAGCCCGGCGTCGGGCTGCCGCTTAGGAGTCCTCTTCAAGTAGATCGCCAACGGTAACGCTCAACACGCGAAGGAAACGAATCATGTCGCCGAGGATTACGCCATGTTCGTTTACAACCCGAACAAGATCGGCAACCAATTTCGGATCGGAAGTATCGACGTTGATTATGCTGCCCCTGCAGATCGAGGATGTACTGAAACTTCGCTTCAACACCCACTGTCGGTGAGCTGTTCGGTCGCTAAGTAAAGCTCATCTCGCTTTAATCCCACTTTGTCTAGCCTCCCTAGCTATAGCTATCGGCTCACTCATAAGACTTCGAGCCCCTAAAACGCTGCACCGACAATGAAACCCCACCCCGGGCAACTGTCTCTCTTCTAGAGGAATGAGGTCCATCTTGTCGCAACAACCGCTTCGAATGACGGCGCTGGAGTTCATCATGAGCTCGGTTCGAAGTGCGAGCGGAAGCCTTCGAGCCAATCCGCCCGCCCTGGGCCGCTGAGATTAGCCGGTATCCACAGCTCGGCGTCGTCGGGGCTCTCAGTGTCACCGTCGGCGACACGTTCATGGGCGGCGAGGTATCCAGCGGCGCGCAGGTGGTCAGGCTGTGAAAAGACGTCTTGGACGGTGGTGAGGTTGGTTCGGAAATCCTGGTAGGCACCTCGCCGTTCGTTGTCTGTTGCGTAGTCGTCGCCGTATTTCTCTAGCCAAAGGGCCCAGTGCTCGGTAGAACCCGGTTGCGGCGGTTCTGCATGCCCGTCCATGACTCCCACGGTAGGACTACCTCCCGACATTTGCAGGGTCGGATAAATAAAGTCACGACGGCTTTCTCATTTCTAAAGAAACGAGACACCCCAACAGGGCCTACTCCCCCGGTCTATCGGCCCAGGTCGCGGTGTCTCGTTTCTTGTCTCACACGGCGTGTCTCAGATCCTTGATGTCGGTGGGCAATGAGAC
>Ga0075163_10014558_pt1 | contig 10146 bp, 7 predicted proteins | sample JI1023141ADNA_FD_71478 | JGI IMG/M metagenome (GOLD analysis project Ga0075163, IMG submission 71478) | Wastewater effluent complex algal communities from Wisconsin, to seasonally profile nutrient transformation and Carbon sequestration -... | ecosystem: Engineered > WWTP > Effluent > Algae... | reverse complement strand
CGTCCGGTGCAGCGGCTCGCCGTAGAGACCGAGCAGCGCCGCCATGGACACCACGTCCCACGCGTTGTGATCGATGACCGCCCGGAGCACGTCTTCGTCGCCCGTCCGGAGAAAGTGCAGGTAGCAGGCGGAGATCTCGCTGGAAGGCACGTCGCCCACCCGCTCGAGCCCCAGGATGTCGCGCTCCAGCGCCCCCAGGCGGAAGCTGCGGGGCCCGTCGCCTCCGCCACCGGGCATCCACTCCTTGTGGACCCGCCGCGCCACGTGGAGCAGGTCCAGGTGCGGCAAGGCAGGCGGCGCCCCCAAGCGCGCCATGGTGAGGCGCGTCCGGAGCAGCGGCGCATCGAAGCTCTTGCCGTTGAACGACACCAGCATGGATGCATTCTGCATACGTTCCAGGTAGCGCACGAGGATCGGCGCCTCGCCCCCCAGCTCCGGGAGGAAGTACTGCTCTACCACGAACCCCTCGGGCGCCCAGAAGCCGAGCCCCAGGAGGAACGCCACGGTGCCGGTGCCGCCGGAGAGGCCGGTGGTCTCGGTGTCGAAGTAGAGCGCCTGTCGCGGATCACAGCGCCCGAGCGAGGGGTCGAGGGAGAGCAGCGCCAGGAGCTCCGACGACGACTCGGCGGACGGCGCGATCTCCGAGACGCCCACCCGGTGCGAGAATCCGTAGACCGTGCGCTTGACGTGCACCGGGCCCGCCGACGTTTCTTCGGTGGCGAAGGGCAGCGCGTGCCGCACCCGCGGTGGAGCCGGCTCCACCGGTCGCTGCAGAATGGCGTTCATGCGCTCGCGCAGCTCGTCGAGCCGTCCCATCGCTTCGGTGGGCGCAGGTGCTTCGGCGGGCCGCGGGCCACCCGGGGCGCCCGGCAATCGAGCCAGCTTGTTGCGGAAGGAGCCCACGCCAGGCACGGTACAAGCGTTTAGTGTTTCGTCAAGGCGCGGCTGGGAGATTCTCCGGCCTCAGAGGCGCTCCAGGAGCTTCCGGGCGAAGAGATACGCGTCCCCCGGCCACCGGGCGGAGACGTACGCGCCGTCCTCCACCACGAACGCGGGGCCATCGTCGTCGCGGGTGCCGCGGGCCGAGAGGGTCCGCGGACCGCGCACGAAGTCCTCGGGCCGGGCCAGGCTCGCCGTCACCTCGTCCTCCACGTAGGCCGGATACGTGCGGTAGTACGTGCCGAGCTTCCAGAACGTGAGGAAGTAGGCGCTCCGCTCCATGTACTTGGGAAGGCACGTGGTGCGGCGACCCCCGAGCGCACCGGCGCGTGCGGCCACGAGCACGCCATGGCAAATCGCCGCCCAAGGCTTGCCCGTGTCGGCGAAGGCCTTGACCTTCGCCTGGAGCACCTCGCTGCCGAGATACTGCCGCATGCCCGGCGCGTGACCTCCGGGCAGCACCATGGAGTCGAAGGTCGCGACGTCGAGTTCGCGCCAGGCAACGGTGCGCGAGAACGCCGGGTCTTCGAGCATCTCCCGGTAGAACGCCTGCGGCTCGGGGGCGGCCCCGAGCTGACCGAAGAGGACGCCCGTAAGGAGGAGCGGATCGCACGCCGGGACGGTTCCCGCCTCTTCCGTGGCGAACACCACCTCGTGCCCGGCTTCCCGCAGGAGCTTCCACGGCACCGCGACCTCGGTCACGTCGAAGTCGTGGTCCGGAAGCGGGACGAGAACGCGGGCCACGCGTCAGTCCGCCACTTTGGTGAGGGAAAGGTAGCTCGAGCCGCCAAAGCCGGAGACGCTGGTGATGGAGACCACCGTGAAGGTCAGGCGACCGTCGGTCACCCGCGCATCGCCTTCGCCCACCCGGGCCTCGAGCTTGCACTTCCCGAGCGTCGCCGAGGCCCCCGAAGGAACGACGATGCGCGGGTTCGTGGAGCCGCTGCTGCTGCCTGCGCGGTACTGGTACTCGAAGGTGATGCCGAAGGCGGTTTCGCCACACTTCATGCCGAACCGAATCTCGGTGTCGGTGATGCGAAGGCGGACCGCGGCGCTCTCGCTGGCGGTGCCCACCCACAGCCCATTGAGGCTTTTGAGGTCCGTGGGCGGTGAGGTCTTCTCGGCGAAAAGCGCCTCCCAGGCCGGGTCGACCGCCGCGCCGCTGGAGGACGAGGACGAGGACGACGTCCCGTTCACGGTGCTCGACTGCGCGGAGCAGGCAGAAACCAGGGCGATACCCAGAAGGACGAGGGGAAGCCTTGACGAAAGCATGGCCCGCTCCATGACACTGGGGCGTGCTCCGGGCAACCGGTTTCCGGGGTCCGAAAGGCAGAGCGCAAATTCTTCCGCAAACGCAGCATTGAAACCTGGTGAAGTCGTGTGGTAAGCGCCGGCCCCAGAGACTGAAAAGGAGATCAGGGATATGTCCTCGCCTGCTGGCAAAATCGTGCAAGTCATCGGACCCGTCGTGGACGTCGAGTTCACCGCAGGGCAGCTCCCCAAGATCCTCAACGCGCTCAAGCTCACCAACCCGAGCATCTCGGCGGAAGCCGACAACCTCACCCTCGAGGTCGCGCAGCACCTCGGTGAGAACACCGTCCGCGCCATCGCCATGGACGCCACCGACGGTCTGGTGCGCGGCATGAGCGTGCGCGACACCGGCGCTCCCATCGCCATGCCGGTGGGCCCCGAGTGCCTCGGCCGCATTCTCAACGTCATCGGCTCGCCGGTGGACGAGAAGGGCCCGGTCAACGCCAAGAAGACCTCGCCGATTCACCGCCCCCCGCCCACGTTCCAGGAGCAGTCGACGAAGATCGAGATCTTCGAGACCGGCATCAAGGTCATCGACCTCCTTGCTCCCTACCGCAAGGGCGGCAAGATCGGCCTCTTCGGCGGCGCCGGCGTGGGCAAGACCGTGCTCATCCAGGAGCTCATCAACAACGTCGCCAAGGCGCACGGCGGTGTGTCCTGCTTCGCCGGCGTCGGCGAGCGCACCCGCGAAGGCAACGACCTCTTCCTGGAAATGAGCGAGTCGATGCTCGAGAGCGGTCAGCCCGTCATCTCGAAGACCGCCCTCATCTTCGGGCAGATGAACGAGCCCCCGGGAGCCCGCGCCCGCGTGGCCCTCTCGGCGCTCACCGTCGCCGAGTACTTCCGCGACGAAGAAGGCCAGGACGTGCTCCTGTTCGTCGACAACATCTTCCGCTTCACCCAGGCCGGCTCGGAAGTGTCCGCGCTCCTCGGCCGCATCCCCAGCGCCGTCGGTTACCAACCCACGCTGTCGACGGAAATGGGCGCGCTCCAGGAGCGCATCACCTCCACCACCAAGGGCTCCATCACCTCGGTGCAGGCCGTGTACGTGCCCGCCGACGACTTGACCGACCCGGCGCCCGCCACGACCTTCGCCCACCTCGACGCGACCACCGTGCTCAACCGCGACATCGCGGCGCTCGGTATCTTCCCCGCGGTGGACCCCCTCGACTCCACGTCCACCATGCTCGATCCGCAGATCATCGGGCAAGAGCACTACGACGTCGCCCGTCAGGTGCAGGGCACGCTGCAGAAGTACAAGGACCTCCAGGACATCATCGCCATCCTCGGCATGGACGAGCTCAGCGAGGACGACAAGCTCATCGTCGCCCGCGCCCGGAAGATCCAGCGCTTCCTCTCGCAGCCGTTCTTCGTGGCCGCGCAGTTCACCGGTCTCGTGGGCAAGTACGTGCCCCTGAAGGAGACCATCGTGGCCTTCCAGGAGATCCTCAGCGGCAAGCTGGACGAGCTCCCGGAGCAGGCGTTCTACCTCGTGGGCAACATCGAAGAGGCCAAGCAGAAGGCCCAAGAACTGACGAAGAAGTAGCCCCATGGCCGAAGGAAAGCTCGATCTCGAAATCGTCACGCCGAAGGGCCGCGCCCTCTCGGTGAGCGTCGACGAAGTCACGGCGCCCGGCGCCGCCGGCGAATTCGGCGTCATGCCCGGTCACGTTCCGCTGCTCGCGGCGCTGCGCACCGGCATCGTGAGCTACCGCAAGGGCCAGGATACCAAGCGCTTCGCGGTGGGCACCGGCTTCGCCGAGGCCAACGCCGAGAAGGTGCTCATCCTCACCGACGAGTTCGTCGAGCGCGACACCATCGACCCGGTGAAGGTCCGCAAGGACTTCACCGAGGCCGAGGCCGAGTTCGCCAAGCTCTCCGCCGAGGGCTTCGTCGAGGGTGAAGGCGTCGATGCTCGACGCGAGCTCATCGTGCGCCTCAACTGGCTCGTCACCCAGCTCGAGCTGTGCGGTGAGGCTCCGGCCGCCACCGTGCGTCTCCTGGAAGAAGCCGGCGTCCGCGACACCCTCGACGTCCCGACCGAAGAGGCCGAGGCGAAGGAGTGAACCGCGCCGTCTTTGCCGCGGGCGCCTTCGCGGCCGCGGCGCTTTCGGTGTACGTGACGTACGCGACGGTGGAGTCGGGCCCTGCGATCCCGCGGGCCAACCTGCCCGATTCCGGGCTCGACGCGGGCGACGCGGGTGCGAGCGCCGCGCCCACGGCGGCCTCCACCGCCTCGGACGTGCAAGCGGAGAGCGACGCCGGGCTCACCCTGCCCTCCCTCGGTAGCCTCGACGACGCATCCCTCGGGTCCCTGACCTTCGACAGCGGGGCGCTCGTGGGTGGCCCGCGCTCGGTGCGCTTCGGGGTGGTGCTGGTGACCTTTGCGGGCGCCCAAGGTGCGGGTGACAAGGCCCGCTCCAAGGCCGCCGCCCAGGAGCTGGCCCAGAAGCTCGCCGAGGAAGCCAAGACCGACTTCCACGCGGCCGTGACGCACGGTGACTCCGGGTCCGCCGACGACATGGGACGCATGCAGCGCGGGGTGCTCGAGGCTCCGTCCGAAGCCATCCTGTTCGGGCTGACCACCGGCGCCACCAGCGATCCTTTCGAGACGCCGCGCGGCTTCTGGATCGTCAAGCGACTCGACTGAGGGCGCCCGGGCGGAGCTACCAAAGCCGCTGAAAAAAGGCGGGTTCCGAAGTTCCAACAGGGCGCGAAGTAGTGGTAGGCTGCCTGCCAACATGGCAACCATCGACATTTCGAAGTCTCACACGCTCCCCATGGATGAAGCCAAGAAGCGCGCCGAAGAGCTCGCCACGGGCATGCAGTCGAAGCTCGGCCTCGAGTGGAAGTGGGAGGGCGACAACATCGCGTTCCACGCCCCGAGCGGCGCCGCCAAAGGCACCAAGGGCACCGTGTCGGTGACCACCAGCGCCGTGCGCGTGGAAGTCGATCTCCCCTTCATGCTCCGCGTGATGAAGGGGACCATCGAGGACAAGATCAAAGAGAAGCTCGCGACGTTGGCCTGAACTCCGAGGTTATGCCCGCTCGCTCGAAAGAAGAATCGACGATGGTCGAAGTGGGCCCTTCGGAGGAGTCCGTCACGTCCGCCGTGGGTCGCCTCCGCACCGAGGTCGCGGAGGCCCACGAGCGCGAACGCCGCGCGCGTCTGCTCTACGAGATCGCCGAGCTGGAAGAAGGCTCGGGCGATCTCTCCGGCGCGGCCCGTGACTACCTGGCGGCGCACACCGAGAACGACGACTTCCGGGAGCCGCTCGAAGGGCTCGTGCGCCTCCTCGATCGACGACGCTCGCTGGGAAACGCCGCGAAGGTCCTCGATGCGCTACAGCGAGCCGCTGTCTCCCCGGAGGAGCGCGCGCGGGCTGCGATTCTCCGCGCCGGCCTGCTGGAAGACCAGCAGAACGATGCCCAGGGTGCGCGAGCCGCCGCGCGCGAAGCCACCGAGGCCGACGCAGGTCCGGGCGATGCCGCCACCGGCTGGCTCTACCTGGAGCTGCTGGCAGCCCGGCTCGACGTACCGGCCGAGCGCCTCGAAGCGCTCCACGCCCGGGCCAAGCTCGCGGAGAGCGACGATTGGCGTGGCCTCTTGCTCATCGACGTCGCGCGCCTGGTCGCCGCAGACTCCGATATCGATCGCGCCATCGAGGTGCTGGACGAAGCGCGTGCGCTCCGGGGGCGCGCCTCCTTCGCCGCGGCCGCCGCCCTCGAGGAGGTGTGCACGAGCGAACGCGTGGCAGATGCCGATGCGGTCCTTCGGCATCGGGCCGCCGCCCTCGAGAGTCAGGGCGACTTCATCGCCGAAGCGCTGAGCAGCGCCGAGTCGGGCGACGCGCTGGGCGTCCCGCGCTGGCGACGCAGCGTCACGCACGCCACCGATGCGTGGATCCGCGCAGCCGCGCTCTGGGACGCCGCCGGTGAGCCCGCGAAATCCAGCGCGCTCTTCGACCGCGCCCTGGCGTCGCTGGGCGACGCGGGCGACGACGCGGTCCGCGGATTGTTGCATCGTGCACGGGTGCGCTCCCGCGAACGGAGCCACGACGACGCCGGCGCGATGCAAGCCTTGGAAGAGGGCCTCGCCGCCGAGCTTCCGGACGCGCTGGGCGCCTCGTTCGCGCTTCGCTTGGCCCGACAGGCGGTGCAAAGCGGCGCAGAGGACGTGGCCTTCCAGGCGATCGGCTGGTCCATCTCGACCGACGGCCTTTCGGTCCCGGCGCGCGCGCTCCAGTACGAGCTTCTCGCGCGGAAGAGCGACTCGCCCGGCCTCGCGGTGGCGCTCGAGGCCTTCGCCGAGCACCTCGAGGGCGACGCGCGCGCCCGTGCGCTCACTCTCGCGGCCTACCTCTGGGTCACGCGCGGAAGCGACACCGCCCAGGCCCGTCGCGTGCTCGGTTCCGCCGGTTGGCCCACCGCGCTGCGCGAGCGGCTCGCCCGCAGCCTCGCCCGTAGCGCCGGCGACGACGAATGGTTCGAAGCGGCCTCCACCGCGCTCGCGGCCGATCCGAGCGCCGCCGACGAGGCGCACCGGCTCATCTTCGACGTGGTGCGCTCTCTCTGGCTTCGCGGTGAAGAGGACGTCGCCCGCGGCGCACTCGGTGCCCTCGCCTCCACCGGCAAGGGCGCGCGCATTGCCGCGCTGCTCGAGGTACTCTTGCCGGGTGTGGCGACGGAGACGCGGGCCGCCGCGATCCGAAGGCTGCGCGACGAGGGCGAGACGCCGCTGAAGGCGCTCCTCACGCTGGTGCTCGGGCTCGGCAGCGTCGCCAGCGGCGACCACGAAGCCGCGCTCCAGGAGCTCGCCGCTGCCGCGGAGCACGAGCCTGGCGACGTGCTCGTGCGACTGCTCATCGCCGAGACCGCGCGCAAGCTCGGCCGCGTGGAAAGTGCCGCCGAAGCGCTGGAGCACGCGGCTGGCGCGTCGAGCGACCCCAAGCTGGCCGCCGCACTCCACCTGGAAGCGGGGTTTCTCCGGTTCCGCGCCGACGATCACGGCGGCGGTGCCCTCGCGTTCCAGGCCGCCGAAGAGAGCCTCGGCGGCAGCGCCGCCGACGTGCTCCCCTGGGCCAAGCGCGCGGAAGCTACATCCTCGGCGGAGGCCAAGCGCGCGGCCATCGACGCCGCGCTCGACCTGCGACCGGACGATCCGGCGCTGTGCCTCGAGCGGTTCACGCTCGAGGTGCTGGCCGGCGATCCCGACGGGGCCCTGGAGTGGCTGGAGCGCGCGGAAGGCACCGCCACTGGCGATCTGGCGGTTGCCGCCGCCCTCGCCCGCATCGTCTACGATCGCGCTTCGGCCGACCAACGCGCGGTGGGCACGGCGCTCGGGCTACTCGGCGATCTGGGCGACGCTCCGCAATCGCTGGCCGCCGCCGAGAAGGTGCGCCTCGCGCGCGAGGACGGGCCTTCCGAGCTCCAAGCCGCCGCACGCCACTGGTACGTGTCCGGCAACGGCGGTCTGCCCGCCGCGCTCGGCTGGCTCTCGGCGGCCATGACCACCCGCGACGTGAACGACGAGCGACGGGCGCGCGCCGCAGTGGCCGACGAGCTCGGCGAAGAAGAACGCGCTACCGTTCGCGCCGCCGCGTCCCATCTGGGCGCCGTCGTGAACTACGACCACCCGGTCCCGCTGGTAGGGTCGACCAGCAAGGCGGCGCGCCTGGTGAATGCCGATCTCGCGCCCCCCGGCTGCGATCCGCGACGCCGCGCGGCCGCCCTCTCCGAGATCGGGGATGCGATCGGCGAGGATGCGGAGCTCGACACGTGTGGCCTCGCCGGTTGGTCGGCGCTGGCCTCCGGGCAGCCCGAGCTCGCGCTCCAGCTGTTTCGGTACGTCACATCGGCCCACACCGACGACATCGCCGCCTGGGAAGGTCAGCACGCAGCGGGCCTCGCGCTCGACGATCGCGAGGCCATTGCCACGGCCGCCGAGCAACTGGGGGCGCAGATCGCCGACCCGGGCCGCGGCGCTGCGTTCTGGGAAGAAGCCGCCAGCGCCTGGTTCTCCATCGGCGGCGGCTACGAGAGCCGCGCGGAAGGTGCGCTCGAGGCGAGCTTTGCCCGGGATGCGCGCCGCCTGAGCGCCTTCGACCGCCTGTTCCGCCGGGTCCGCGAGCGCAAGGATCACGACAAGCTCCTGGCCATCGTCGAGCGACGTTTGGCGGTGACCGAGAGCAACCTCGAGCGAGCCAAGCTGCTCTGGGAGCGGGCCCGCGCGCTCCGCGAGCAAGGCGACGTGGGCGCGGCCATGACCGCGCTCGCCACCGTGCGCGAGCTCGAGCCGGACCACGTGGGCGCCCTCGCGCTCATGGGGGAGATCCTCATCCGACGCGGTCAGTTCGAGCCCGCCGCCGAGGCGCTCGCCCGCCTCTCCACGGTCGAGGGCGCGCCGGCGAAGAACCGCGTCACCGCCGGTGTCACCGCGGTCGACTTGTACGAGAACAAGCTCGATCGCTTCGACCTCTCTCTCGACGTGCTCATGGGCCTGCACCAGGCCGGGCTCTCCACGCTGCCGGTGCGCGAACGACTGGCCCGCGCCGCGGCCCGCACTTCCCGCTGGGACATCGCCGTCAGCATGCTCGAGAGCTTGATGCAGGAGCGCGCCGAGCCAGCGGGTCGCATGGAAGCCGCCAAGCTCGCGCTGGTGATCTACCGCGACCGCATGAACGCGCCGGAAGACGCGGCGCGCGCGGTGGAGAAGATCCTCGGCGACGCCCCTGCGGACGGCGACGCACTGGACCTGCTCCTGGTGGCGGAGCTCGAGCCCAGCCGGCGCGCCGGGCTCCTGGCGCGGGGTCGCGACGCGACGCTGCAGAAGCTCCAGGAAGATCCGCTGGCCCTCCCGCTCGTCAAGCGCGTCGCCCGGATCGCGGCCTCGCTCTCCGATCGTACGCTGGAGCAGGCGGCCCTCTCGGTGGCGTCCGCGCTGGGCGATCATGGCGCCGACACCGCGCTTCGCCACGCCTTCGTGCGCTCTCCGCGAGCTCCGCAGGCAGCCTTGTCGGAAGCGCTCGCCCGGCACCTCGCGGCGCCCGGCGACGGCGGCCCTGCGGCGCGCCTGTTCCAGACCCTGGGGCCGACCCTGGCCGAAGCCTTCGGCCCGACGCTCGCGAGCGTCGGCGTCACCAAGAAAGACCGCGTGGACGCCAAGGCGGGGCTCACCCTGCGCACGGAGATCGGGGCCTGGGCCGCCGCCTTCGGCATCCCGCAGTTCGAGCTCTACGTGGGCGGCAAGGATCCCTTCGGCGTCCAGGGCATTCCCGGCTCCCCGCCGGCGATCGTCGTCGGACCGTCCATCAACGTCCCGTTCGACCCGCAGACCCGCGCGCGCATCGGACGCGAGCTGTTCGCCATTCACCGCGGCACCTCCATCCTCCGGACCCGCGACGACGCCACCATCGCCGCCATCGGCGTGGCCGCCTGCAACATCGCGAAGGTGCCGCAGAACGCGCCGCCGCTGGCGGTCCTGGCGGAGGTGGAGCGCCTCCTCCGCAAGGCCATCTCGGGCAAGGTCAAGGGGCTGCTCCCGGACATCTGTCGCGAGCTGGTGAGCTCCGGCCAGGATGTGCGCGGGTGGTCCGTCGCCGCCATGCTCTCGCTGCAGCGCGCATCGCTCGTGGCCTGCGGCGACGCCACCACCGTGGTCGCCGAGCTTTCGTCCATCGCGCGCGAGCGCGTGCCCGAGGTCGTCGCGCACGACGTGCGCACCCACGCGCTCCTGCGCTTCGGGCTCTCCCCTTCGTACTTGGAGCTCCGGCGTGGCCTCCGGCTGGAGGCCGACTCATGAGCGACAAGAAGAACGACGGCGAGTTCGAATGGGACTCCAACTGGGACAACGCCCTCGACGAGTGGGAGAAGAAGGCTTTCTCCGACGAGAACTTC
>Ga0075163_10014557_pt1 | contig 10147 bp, 9 predicted proteins | sample JI1023141ADNA_FD_71478 | JGI IMG/M metagenome (GOLD analysis project Ga0075163, IMG submission 71478) | Wastewater effluent complex algal communities from Wisconsin, to seasonally profile nutrient transformation and Carbon sequestration -... | ecosystem: Engineered > WWTP > Effluent > Algae... | reverse complement strand
TCTCGGCGACCAGTTCACGATCTCGGCGTGGCTGTTCCACCAGGGCGGCACCACCGGGATCAAGACCGTGTTCTCGAACTCGCTCAGCGGGTTGCCCGTCCCGGGCTGCAGGTTGTTCGTGAACACCGACGCCACGCAGGACCGCAAGATCATCTTCGAGACCAGCAGCGGCGCGGCGAACGCGTCGGCAAGCACCAACATCAACCAGATCACCGCCCAGACCTGGACCCACGTGGCGGTGAAGGTCGATCGCGCTGCGGGTGGCGCGAAGATCTTCGTCGACGGCGTCGATCGCACGGTCACCGGTACGATCCGGAACGACTTCTTGACCACCACGCTCAGCTCCGAGATCGCGCGGATGGGAAACGAGTTCACCTGGATCGGACGGCTCGACGAGGTCGAGCTCGCGTCGGAGCTCCGCTCGGACGAGTGGATCGCGACCTCGTTCCGCAACCAGGGTACGCCGGCCACGTTCTTCGCCGTCGGCGCGCAAGAGCTCGAACCGGACTGAGATGTCCGAGCTCGCCACGTTTCTCGAGACGTTCCTCGGCTCGCAGGTGCGGAGCGACGGCACCTGGCTGCACACGCTGATGGCCGTCGACGGCGGCTTCTTCAACGCCCGCGTCCGCAACGACCCGGTCGCCGAGCTGTTCGTCACCACACGTGCGATGGACGGGTTCGAGTTCACGCTGCGCGGCGAGCGCATGCGCCCCGACGCCACCTTCGAGACGGCCCTCAACGTCTCGACCAACGATCACGAGCTCGCGCGCCTCTGGATGGACCCGGCGGTCCGGCAACAGGTGCTCGACTCCGCGTACGAGTACGCCACCACCGACCACTCGCTCGAGATCCACGGCCTCGGGTTCGGCCACGCGTCGAGCCCGCTGCCGATCGCGCGCCGGATCTGGACCTACGAGCTCGCCAACGACGAGCTGATCGCGACGAAGGGCAACGTCGAGCCCCAGCCCGATCGCCTCGCGCTCGCGCTCGAGACCGCCGCCATGATCGCCGCGCGCACCCGCCGCTGGGCCGCCGAGTACGCCGTGATCGGACACCGCATCGGTGCGAGCACGCACGCCGAGGTCGAGCTCGGTGGCGCACCGGTGATGACCTCGAACCGGGCCGCCGTCGAGGTCAGCTTGCAGCTCCTCCGCCGGCTGCCGGGGGAGCGCACCGGCCGCCTGCGCACGCTGATCACGGCGAAGCGCGCCGGGCACCACGACGACCGCACGTACTCGCTGGTCGATCGCAGCGCGCGCAGCACGATGGTGCCGCCGCTCCCCGAGGGCGATCAGCGAGACTTCGGGATCGACGCCTACCGCGCGCGCGCCTCGACCGACGCGCTCGATCTCGACGAGCTCGCGAGGAAGCAGCTGCTGGTCGCACGACCGAGCGTGGTCGCCGCCGATCTCGACTCGATCGACATCTGGTTCGACGGCGCGCCGATGGAGGCCGACCGGATCGATGCGGCGTTCGCCCTCGCCGCGCACCTCGCCCTCGGCAGCACCGCGCAGCACGGCCCGTACCGCTGAGACCTACAGCGGCAGCGGTACCTCGACGGGCTCGAGCACGCGCGCCGACGGTGGTGAGAGCACCTGCCCCGCCGTGTTCCTGCCCCAGCAAAACACCCGGCGCGGCGTACCCGCGGGATCGCCGACGCGGCGCGCGACCGCGCAGGCGTGGGTACCGCCGGTCGAGGCGCTCGCGATATCGACCAGATCGCCGACGTCGGTCGGCTCGCCGTGCGGCAACAAGTCGTTGGTGCCGTTGCCGAGCTGGCCCTCGCTGTTGTCGCCGAGGCAACGCAACGTCCCGGTGGTCGTGCCGGGTGTGTAGCCACACGTGCTGAACCCACCGGCGGTGAGCGCCGTGACCCCGGACAGGCTCGTCAGCTCGAACGGCTGGGCGAGGTTGCCGCCCCCGTCGCCGATCTGGTTCTTGTTGTTCTGTCCCCAGCAATGCACGGTGGTGCCGGTGTTCGCGCATGCGTGCGCGTTCCCCATCACGACATCGGTGAAGATCAGGGCTGGCAGAGACACCGGCGTCGGCACCACGTCCGAGGTGACCGTGACACCCGGGTTGCCGATGGTGGCGAACTTGTTGTTGCCCCAGCACACGACGCCACCGGCGCCGACGATCGCGCAGCTCGTCGCCGCACCGGCCGCGACCTTCACCGTCGATGGAACCGTGGCAACCACGACGGGCCGGGTGAACAGGCTGCCGTCCGGCGACAGACAATTGCCTGCAGCGTCGGCGTTGCCGGTCACCGCGCAGCCGATATCGTCGGTGCCCCAGCACCGCACCTCGTTGCCGACGACGGCGCACGCGTGACGGCCACCGAGCGCGAGATCATCGATGCCCTCGAGAGAGACGTTGGCCGCGCCCTGGATCGGCAGGGGCTGCGGGTGTGGGATCGCGTCGAACGTGCCACGCGCGAGCTCGCCCGACAGGTTGGAGCCCCAGCACGCGGCGGTACCGTCGGTGGCCTGCACGCAGCCGAACGCGATCAGCGAGCTCTGCGCGCTCTTGGCGACGAGGAGTCGCTTCGGGGTGAGCCCGGCCGGGAGCATCACCTGACCCGGTGGCACCACGTCGAGTGGCGCGGGAGCAAAGCCGGCCTGACCGGCGGTGTTCGCGCCCCAGCAGAACACGCGGCCGTCGGAGACGCGCGCACACGTGGTGTTCGCCGCGTTGGGCCCTGACACCGCCACCTCGACGGGCTCTGCGCCGGGCGGGCCGTCGGCGACGTCCGGTGCCGTGTCGGCGAGCGGTGCGTCGACCGGCTGCTCGAGCACCTTGCCGCACGCGATCACTCCGAGGCTGAGCACCAACACGACCTTCATCGCACGAGTATGCCGAACCGGTTCCACCGCGTCATGCTTCTTGACCGTCCTCGACGTCGCGACCAACGCCCACGAGCTCGCGCCTCTGCCCGCTACCGATCGCGCGCCAGATCTGGACACAGCGAGCTCGCAACAACGAGCTGATCGCGCAGCACGGCCCGCCGCTCCATGCAGAGTCGAGGCTTGAACGCGAAGGTCATCGCCGCGATACTCGGCCCATGCTCACACGTAGGCGGAGTTGCTTGGTCGTGCTGGTGGTTCTGGGCATGCTGGCGGGTTGTCACAAGTACAACAACCTCGTCGAGCTCGATGCGACGTGCGACGAGAAGTGGGCCAACATCGAAGCCCAGCTCCAGCGGCGCTACGACCTGATCCCGAACCTCGTCAAGGTCGTCAAGGCGCAAGCGAAGTTCGAGGGCGACACCCTCACCAAGATCACCGAAGCCCGCGCGTCGGCGACCTCGATCAAGATGACGGCGGACGACCTGACGGATCCGGCCAAGTTCGAGGCGTTCCAGCGCGCCCAGGATCGCTTGAGCGGATCCCTCTCGCGCCTGATGGTCGCGTCGGAGAACTATCCCGAGCTCAAGGCGAACACGGCCTTCCACGACCTCCGGGTCGAGCTCGAGGGGACGGAGAACCGGCTGCTGAGATCTCGCGAGGAGTACAACGGCGCGGTGAAGAACTACAACGCCGAGATCCGGAAGGTCGGCGGCACGATCATCAACGACATGACGGGCAAGGCCTTCAAGCCGCGCGTGTTCTTCTCGGCGTCGGCGGAGGCCAAGAGCGGCGCACCGCAGGTCGACTTGTGAGCATCCGGATCGCGATCGCCGCGCTCCTGATCGCGATCCTGTCGCCACGCCCCGCGGAGGCGCGCTTCGAACCTCCAAAGCTCGAGGGGCATCTGGTCGACACGTCGCGCACGTTGCGCGATACCTATCGCGTCAACCGCGATCTCGAACGCTTCCGCGAGACGACTGGCTTCGCGATCGTCGTGTTCATCGCCGGCTCGCTGCAGGGCGAGTCGATCACCGATGCGGCGTACGCCACGTTCAACGCCTGGAAGATCGGCGACGCCGGCAAGGACAACGGCATCCTCGTGATGATCGCGCCGATCGAGCGCAAGATCCGGATCGAGACCGGCAAGGGGCTCGGCGGAGCTGTCACGGACCTCCAGGCCAACGACGTGATCACGAAGATGGGTCCGGCGATGGCCAAGTACGACATCGACGGAGCGATCGGCATCGCGGTCCGCGAGCTCGGGGTCATGCTGCGCAAGGAGGCCGCGCAGCTCCCACCCCAGCCGGCGCCCAAGAAGTCGAATGTCTGGATCTGGCTCGTCCTCGGCGGCATCGCATCGCCGTTCGTGGTGGTCGCGATCCTCGCGCTCGTCTTCAAGTCGTTCCGGCCGAAGGCGATGGCCTGGCTGGGTGGACTGTGGGCGGTGCTGCGGGTCGTCCTGGCGATCCTGGGCGCTGTCAAATCCCGCAACAAGAGCACGGCGTACGATGGAGGCGGCGGGAAGTCCGGTGGCGGCGGGTCGAGCGGCAGCTACTGAGTGACACTGCCACCGCGCCTCGACCCGCGGCACACGCGATATAACGGCGCATGCTCGCGCACCTGCATGCCCTGGCGAAGCGCTACCCGAACGTCCCCGCGGCGCTCGCCGAGCTGGCGAACCTCAACGCGATCCTGACGCTGCCCAAGCCCACCGTGCACGTCGTCAGCGACGTCCACGGCGAGTACGTCAAGCTGCGGCAGGTGATCAACAACGCGTCGGGCAGCCTGCGCCCGCTCGTCGATCGGCTGTACGGCGGCTCGCTCGAGCCCGAGGAGCGCAACGATCTGCTCGCGCTGTTCTACTACCCGCGCGAGACCTGGCTGGCACAGACGCGCGGCACCTCGGAGCAGGAGCGGCGCGAGAAGCTGCTGTGGTTCGTGCCGCTCGCGGTCACCGTGATCCAGGATCTCGCGAGGCACTACACGCTGCGCCATGTCGACAAGATCATTCCGGATCCGTTCGACGCGATGTTCCACGAGCTGATGTTCTCGAACGAGCTGTCGCGCTCGCCGGCGTACGTCACCAAGCTCCTCGAGCCGTTCCTCAAGCACGATCGCGATCTCGATCTGGTCCGGATGATCGCGCGCACCGTGCGCAACCTCGCGATCGGCGAGCTGGTGGTCGCGGGTGACCTCGGCGATCGCGGGCCGCGGATCGACAAGGTGATCGATCTGCTGATGCAGCAGCCGAAGGTGTCGATCACGTGGGGCAACCACGACACCGTGTGGATGGCGGCGTGTCTCGGGCACGCGGCGTCGATCATGACGGTGATCCGCGTCTCGCTGCGCTACCGCCGGCTGTCTCAGCTCGAGGAGGGCTACGGCATCGCGATGGCCCCGCTCGAGAAGGTCGCGCGAGAGATCTACGGCGACGATCCGGCGGAGCGGTTCCAGTGCAAGGGCGAGGGCCTCCGCGATCCGCAGCTGATGGCGCGGATGCAGAAGGCCGCCGCGATCATGCAGTTCAAGCTCGAAGGGCAGCTGTTCCAGAAGCGCACCGACTGGAAGATGGAGCATCGCGCCCTGCTCCATCGGATCGATCGCGCGGCGGGCACCGTCGATCTCGGCGAGCACGGGACCCACCCGATGCGCGACGTCAACCTGCCGACCATCGACTGGGCGGATCCGTACAAGCTCGATCCGCGCGAGCAGGCGTGCCTCGATCGGCTGCAGAAGGCGTTCTACGACTCGGGGCCGCTGTGGCGGCAGATGACGTTCGTCGCGTCGCGCGGCCGCATGGGGCTGCGCCGCGATCACACCGCGATCTTCCACGGCTGCATGCCGGTCGACGACAAGGGCGAGCTCCTCGAGCTGGCCGTCGACGGCACGCCGAAGTCGGGCAAGGCGCTGTTCGAGGCGGTCGACCACGTGGTCCAGCGCGCGTTCCGCAAGCAGGATCCCGCGGACGTCGACATGCTGTTCTACCTGTGGACCGGGCCGCTCTCGCCGTGCTTCGGCAAGGACCGGATGGCGACGTTCGAGACCTACTTCGTCGCCGACAAGGCCACGCACAAGGAGACCAAGAACCCGTACTTCAAGCTGATCCACGACGCGGAGTTCTGCCGCAAGATCCTGCGCGAGCTCGGGGTGTCCGAGCAGGGCTACCTCGTCAACGGCCACGTGCCGGTCAAGGTCGAGAGCGGCGAGGCACCGATCAAGGACAGCAAGCGCGCGATCACGATCGACGGCGCGTTCGCCGCGGCGTACGGCGACAAGGGCTACTCGCTGGTGCTCGACGCGAATCGCATGTACCTCGCGCAACACACGCACTTCGACGGGATCGAGGCCGCGGTCGGCGCCGGCGCGGACATCGTGCCGACGGTGTCGGACGTCGAGGTCTACGCGAAGCCGCGCACCGTGGGAGACACCGAGGCGGGTGACCAGATCCGCGGCGAGATCGCGGCGCTCGAGGAGCTGGTCGAGGCGTTCGAGATGAACGTGATCCGACCGACGCTGTAGTACCGAGCGACCACGCGCATTCGACCTACGCTGATGGAGCCCCCTTCGAGGCGCTGCGCCTTCGCGTTCCGCCTCCGAGGCACGTCCGGTGGGTAGGAACGCTGCTCCGCCGCGACGCGAGGTGACGCATGCGGGTCCGTGACCCTCACGAGGTGCGCCTTCGTCACTCGCCGATCTGCGCGTAGCGATCGCCGCGCCGCTTCTTCGCGAACGTGGCGCACGGATACTTCGCGACGATCCGCTCCTGGGTCCTCGCATCGAGGTGTGGCAGCGCCAGCTTCGTCAGCGGCAGGGTGATCCCGTTCGCGAGAGTCGCCCCGATGCTCGCACCGCAATCGTGAAGCACGAGCGTCTGCACGTTCGGCGCGCTGCCGGCGAACAGCGGCGCCAGGTCCGCGGGCAGGACCGAGCCGTCGAGCTCGAGCTCGGTCAACGTCTCCGATCGGATCTCGCCGGGGACGATGGTTCGCGCGGCGACGACCACGCGCGTGACCCGCGGCAGCGCCGTCCACAGCTTCGTCAGCTCGAGCGCGCCCGCCGGCGGATCGTTGCCGCCGGTCCAGTAGGAGTTGATCCGGACGCTGCGCCACGCCGGGCGCGGCCTGGACGCGATCAGCTCGATCAACCACTGGCGCTCGTCGTAGGCGCGGCCGCCGAGCCCGAGCTCGAGCGTGTGCAGGTGGCGCAGTGACGGATCGTCGAGGACCGCAGCCAGGCGACCCCGATCGTCCTCGCTCACCAGATCCTGGTATCGGCGCACGAACCCGTAGAACCAGGCCCACGATCCATACGACGGCGCCGGCGGACCGAGCTCGCGTTGCAGCGCGGCGATCCGCGCCTTCGCGTCGTCGGTGAGATCGCGATGCAGCCCGATCAGCTCGCCGCGCGGATCCTGGCGCTCCTGCAGCCAATCGCCGAGCACCAGGTAGTTGTCGGCGAGGTCGGGGTTGGCATCGATCGCGGCTTCGAGCTGGTCGCGCATCAGTTGTTCTTCGCTCCCTCGGAGATCCAGTCGCGCACCAGCTGGAGCTGGGCCGCCGACAGCGCCGCCATGCCCTTCGGCATCCGCACGCCGGCGAAGCACGCGCCGGTGCCCTGCAGCTTGAAGATCAAGAAGCTGGTCTGCGGCGAGCCCGGCACCACGCGATCGAACGACGCACACGCGGTGTGCTTGGACTTGATGCCGACCAGCTGCGCGTGCGCCTTCGCCGGCGTCAGATCCAGCGCCGAGGCCTGGTTCGCCGTGTTGTGACAGAAGCCGGTGTTGCACCGGGCCGCGAACATCGGCCCGAGATCCGCGGCGAGCGAGACGCCGGTCGCGGGCGGCGAGACAGTGAGCTCGGCATCCGACTCGTCGCTCGCGACGCCACCGCCGGGATCCGTGATCGTCACGCGGACGCGGTACGGCGTCGGCACCGGCACGCCGACCGGACGCCACGCGAAGCTGCCCTCCTGCCCTGTGGTCGACGCCAGCCCGGTGGCGATCGGCGAGGTCGCACCTGCTCCGTCGACGAGCTCGAGGCCGACGGTGGCGTCCCCGGAGAGCGCCGACCAGCGGATCACCGACTCCTCGGCGGCCTCGAGCATCTCGCCACCGTTCGGAGCGAGCAGCGTCACCGTCAGCTCGCTCGGCGGTCCCGCGGAGTCGGGGGTGGGCGTGGGGTCGCTACCGCAGGCAGCGAGGACCAGCACCCAGGCGCGCACGCCTCAGCGTAAACCGGATCCGTCGACGGCCACGAGCGATTTGATCACGTGATACGGTGGCCGCCTCAAGGGGAGATAGCGTCCATGGCCAGCACACTGCTCGATCAGCTCAACACGATGACCGTCGCGGTCTGCGACACCGGCGACATCAACTCGATCAACAAGTTCAAGCCGCGCGATGCCACGACGAACCCGTCGCTCATCACCGCCGCGGCCCAGATGCCGGAGTACTCGGACGTGGTCGACGGCGCGCTCAAGTGGGCGGCCGACCAGGCGAAGGGTGACAAGGCGAAGACGCTCGGGCTCGCGCTCGATCGGCTCGCCGTCGAGTTCGGCCTGCGCATCCTCAAGATCGTCCCGGGTCGCGTGTCGACCGAGGTCGATGCTCGGCTGTCGTACGACACCCAGGGCTCGATCGAGAAGGGCCGCTATCTGATCCAGCAGTACGAGGCCGGTGGCATCGCGAATGCCAAGGACCGCGTGCTGATCAAGATCGCCGCCACCTGGGAGGGCATCAAGGCCGCCGAGGCGCTCGAGAAGGAAGGCATCCACTGCAACCTGACGCTGCTGTTCGGCATGCATCAGGCCGTCGCGTGCGCCGAGGCCGGCGTCAAGCTGATCAGCCCGTTCGTCGGGCGCATCCTCGACTGGTACAAGAAGGCCGAGAAGCGGGACTCGTATCCGCCCGCCGAGGATCCGGGCGTGGTCTCGGTGACCAAGATCTACAATTACTACAAGAAGCACGGCTACAAGACCGAGGTGATGGGCGCATCGTTCCGCAACCTCGGCGAGATCACCGAGCTCGCGGGCTGCGACCTGCTCACCATCGCGCCCAACCTGCTCGCGGATCTCCAGGCCAGCACGGCGAACCTGCCGCGCAAGCTCGACCCGGCGAAGGCCGCGACGATGGACATCCCGAAGACGCCCGTCGACGAGGCCACGTTCCGCAAGATGCACGAGGCCGACAAGATGGCCAAAGAGAAGCTCGACGAGGGCATCCAGGGGTTCAGCAAGGCGATCGTCGCGCTCGAGAAGTTGCTCGAGGAGCGGTACGACGCCATGGGCGGCAGCAAGAAAGTCGGGCAAGCAGCCCACGATTTTTTTAAGATCTATGACCTCGACGGTGATGGCTTCATCACCCGCGAGGAGTGGGGCGGCGCTGCGAACGTGTTCGCCGCGCTCGACACCGACGGCGACGGTCGAATCTCGCCCACCGAGCTCGGCGCCGGTCTCGGCGGCGCGTTCGTGCTCGCGAAGTGATCGCGCGCAGCGTCTCGCTGCCGTACCTCGTGCTCGCCGCGTGCGGGCACGAGGCCTCCATTCCCGAGCGACCTGATCCGGTGATCGTCGCGGAGGTCCCCGTCGCGCCGGTGGTTGCCGACGCGGTGGTTGCCGACACAACGCCGGTCGTCGCCGACGCGAGCGTCGCGCCGGTCGTTGCCGATGCGATGACCGTCCAGTCGGATCCGCCGAGGCCACCGAAGCCACCCGCTGGGCCCGCGCCGAAGGTCGGGCTCCTCGACGGTGGCGACCGCAAGGTGCTCGACGCGATCGTCGAACGGAACGTGAACGCCGACGCGTTCAAGCTCTCCGGCGTCGGCAGCGCGGCCTCGACGACCACGGACGACATCGATCGCAAGATGCGACAGCAGGCCATCGTGTTCAAGGCGTGCTACCAGCGCGAGCTCGCGAGGGGGCGCGACATCGGCGGCAAGGTGATGCTGCGCTTCACGGTCGCCGAGACCGGCGCGGTGTCGACGGTGACGGCGAGCGGGATGGATCGCATCGTCGAGGAGTGCCTCGTGGCCGCGGTCAAGCGGATCGAGTTCGCCCCGCGCACGGACGGCAAGCCCGCGCACGTCACCTATCCGCTGCTGTTCAGTCGCCAGTGAACAGCGACGGCGCGTAGCGCGCGAACAACGCGCGCGGGCTCGAGCGCAGGACGGAGTCGCGAACGGTCGCGTCGATCACCGCGGACGCATCACCGCGGAACCCCGCCTCGGTCGTGGCGATCACCTGACCGTGCACGGCGTCGAGCCGCGCGAACATGCAGGCCGCGCGCGCGATCCGCGCGATCT
>Ga0075163_10014556_pt1 | contig 10147 bp, 13 predicted proteins | sample JI1023141ADNA_FD_71478 | JGI IMG/M metagenome (GOLD analysis project Ga0075163, IMG submission 71478) | Wastewater effluent complex algal communities from Wisconsin, to seasonally profile nutrient transformation and Carbon sequestration -... | ecosystem: Engineered > WWTP > Effluent > Algae... | reverse complement strand
TTATCTCTAATGCTTGTGGATGGATGGTTAATAAATATGTACTCACAAAATGGTATTTGATGCATGAATGAATAAGCAGTTAAAATTGCCCTTGCTGCTGATGATATGTTATTAGATCCTATAACTTCTATTCTAAAGGTGAACTCTATTATATCCGGGAGGTTGCGTTTCTTATGAGTACTCCAGACATTGTCTCCGTATGTGTATTTTTCCGTCGACCAGTCCTTCTTTATAGTAACTGTACGATTAGTAGAGGTCGAGGCACGATTGATAAACTGTGATAATTTGTTACCCATGATAAGATATATTACTTAATATAATTTTCAAATTTATTTTTAATTACAATGGTATTTGGTATTTTAGCCGCAGGTATTTTAGGTAGTATTATTGGAGGTGCTATTAAAACAAATCTGGATGCTACAATGGCATCAGATAAGAAGAATAATAAGATCGTAATCGCATTAGATAACTCTAAAGCATCAATACAAAACAGATATAAAGATTTCCCAAATAAAGTTCCATTGGACATTGTAGATCTTAAAAGCGAGGATTTTTATGCGATGTACAATATATTTAAAAATCTGTTACAACAACATAATTCTAGTGTTGTATTTGCATTCTATAGAAAGCACCCTTGGCAAACAGAAAAACTTGGATTGCATTTAAAAATCTATTTACCAAACCATAGATTATATGATACATTAGTTTCAATAATCAGTAAAAAAAAATTAATCAATCTGAAAGATTTTAATATCCATACTGAAATCACCACGACCACTGATGAATCCATTTCTGACTTAACAAAATATATGACAATAGTAGGAGATGAACCAGAGATCGATTCTACAATATCCTTACCACCTGTTCAATCAAGAGCATACCGTGCTCCAAGAGGCACTTCAACGTCTGATGGTCCTCAAAGTTTACGACCAGGTGGTCCTTCAAGATCAGGACCAGAAGCACGATCTAATGGTCTTCCATCACGATCAGATGGACGATGGAGAGGAGGTAATGCAATATATCAAGATCTATTAAGCAATAATAATCGTACGGGTAATATTGAATTTAACTTATTTAATGAATTCTTTACCTTTTTCAATACTTATAAGGATAATAGTGAATACTTTACTCATGAAGATGCTGTAAGTGCAGGTCCTATCTATAAATCACAAAAATATCATGCGTTTTGGATGGTACCTAACGTAGCATTAGAACAATTATATGCTGTATGCTGTGAATTGCATAATATAGTAACTCCATTATTTGAACGTGCAAGTAGGGATTTTGTAGATGAATGTAGACTTGGAGGTGTTGGTAATTATGCTATTTATTTCAAATTGATTGAACCAGGTAAGTTCCATGTTTGTATGAAATTCGCTGAAAATATATATCCATTACTAATGAATAAATGGTTTTTCACTTATACGCAATCAAATAAATTATTCAGATATGAAATCAACAATGGACGTCAAATAGAAGGTCCTGGTTATAAATATGATACTCATTTTTAACAAGTTTATAGTTTACTAACATATGGTTCAGAAATTTCATTGGCTTTATTTGCAGTATCTCTTAATAATTTTACATTAGATTCATATTGAGTTCGTTGAGCTGGATCTGCAATATCGACACCAATTGATTTCATTTTTGTTACAAGCAGGTCATACTCATGGAATTTATCATAAGGCATGAATGATTCATCTTTTGCTCTACGAAGTCTTAATTTATCAAGATTATCATGATGTAGTCGGTATGAGTCTGCGTCTTTTTCAATAGATTCTGAGATGCCCATAAACTTCTTAAGACGAACTCTATATAAATAGGTATATACACCACCAACAATAAGTGCTAATAATAATCCATATACTTTAGTTGTAGAGTCGCCAAATAGAATTAGACAAAAAGCAATAATACATAAAATAGCAGTAATGACTGCTTTGATTGCAGTAGGTCTATCAGTTCTCATTAATTTGTCAGTCATAGAACTTCTTTCATTAATTGGCTTCTTTGATGCCTCACTTACATAAGGAGTCTGCACTTGAAGATTGATATCATTTGGCTGAATAGGCTGACTCATGACTAAAAATTACTATTGTTATATACTTATATGAAAAAAATTTGAATTTATATTCATATTATAAAACATGGTTTGGTATACCAAATTATATACTATTAATGACCAATTCGTTACCTATTTGGAATATGGAATATTGTCTCCTTATGCAGAGTCGTTAAATGGGACATTTTATTGTTATGATGACTATAGTAATAGAATAGATATTTATCATAACAAGAAATTTCTAGTTATACGAACACATTTGATAAATAAGCAAATGAATCTCCAACTTAGAACTAGACCCACTGAAATGACAAAACAGCTAGTTAACAATATATTCGAATGCTATCTTATTCTTAATGCGTTAAGAATCAAGAATTGGTTAATGAAATACAAACAAAGACGGAAATCAAGATCACTCATTGATGATTTCATATGTAAATATATCGTATATCATCCAAATAGCTGTTATATCAATAGATTAGTTCAAGAATTTGACTAGCTATCAGTTAGCTATAGCTATAAGCCTATAACTCTAAGCCTCAGAAATAAATTTGAATATTTTTTTAAGCTTAGTATCAATCCAGGTTATCAAATATGCCAACCATATATACTTTGAAACAACAACCACTACCCAGAAATCTGGTCAATTTGCAGCGCGAGCATACGGCTCTTCGTAGTAGAATCGACCGTCTTGTTCCTGCAGTGACACAGGCTCTAGTACGTCTTCGTAATGAAAATCTCAAGTTGAAGAAACAGTTTGATGAGCTGAATGCAAAGCTTGAACGACAACAACGTTCAGTTCAAAAACAGGAAGTCAAGGAACCAGATGTCAAGGAACCAGATGTCAAACCAGAACCAAGGCCTCCTGTTCGTCAACAGAGACCTAGTTCTAATCAACCATTTAGAGCGAAATCAAAACACAAAAAAATGAACTTTGTACTCCGGACAGTGAAGATTCCGAAGATTGAAGGGCTACCGTGATGGATCCAATTAGTAGTTAGGTTTGTTCTAGATATTTTGGCTTAAATAGTTGACATTCGCCATATTCACCTGTTTTGTTAACAAAGGTGTAATAACCCATGCTTTTGAACTGTTTAGCTAAACGATAACATTTTTTTTCTGTTTCTCTTGTGAAATCATGATCTATAGTTCCTTTTTCAGAAACTATAGTAGATAATGGGATTACATCAACTTGAATATATGCAACTGTTGGATGTAGTACTTTGATATCTTTTATGATCTCTTTAGGAGTTGTTGCGGCTAAGTAAGCAATTAGTACTTTAGACATTATATAATATACATACAAAAAATATTAGTTTAAATATATATCTAACTCTCCTGTTAGTAGTTTGACGCTTATACATCATCAACTATAGTGACACCGTTTTCAAAGCAGTATTTTTTCATTTTCATATCACAAGTGAAGGCAATGGGTAAAACGTCAACTATTGGTTGTAAAGCATCTACATATCGCAATAGGATATTTACCTGAGTTTCATCATTAATAGTATTAGTTGCAGCAAACCCATGACTACTATATTTATCCTCTGATTTACATAATTCTACATGCATTAGTGAGAAGTTAGAATGAATGATCTGTATAGCGCCTATATTTTGTAATTGTTTTTCATTAATGAGAGTAAACTCATCTATAGATTGCCAATTGATGTTTTGATCTTTGTATTTAGAATAGTTTAGTAATTTATATCTAGTTTCCATATATGAAATGCCTGTATTGATTATAACCAACTGATAATTCGGATACTTTGTCTCCAATTCAAACAGTTTATGCATAAAATCAAACTTGCAGATATATGAACTATCCAGAATTACTAATACTATAGGGGTTTCTGTATTAATACCTTCCAAATTTAGAATTGGATTAACTACAGGACTATCTAATGTTAGTAAAAACTGAAGATCTAATTTTTTATTACCAGGCAAATATAGATGATCATATTTAAACTGTCGAAAAGCCATTAGTTGTCCAGGTGTCAGCATTTTCCTATGACATTCTGATAGCTTACGAAGATATGAAGTATTCTTATAGAGCATTTGGTTAATAAACAATAAAAATAATATTCAAATTTATCAAATTTAAACAGAAAATACGTATATAACATATTAGATCACATATATAAGAGTAATGTCTCGCATAACAGATAGGCTATATCTTGGGTCCTTAGAAGACTATCAAAATCAAGAGTTCATGAGATCAAAAGGGTTCAAAACGATTATATCGCTATTAGATGAAGAATCAGAGTCACTATATGAAGGTGTCCAGTATTACAAGTTTGTAATTAGTGATTCACCTCTTGTTAATATCATTCCAATTGCCGAACAAGTATATAATATTATTACTAGTAGTCATGGACTAGTCTGGGTCAATTGCCACCAAGGGGTCAGCAGAAGTTCGAGTTGCGTCTTATATTACATAATGAAGAGATTCCATATGAACTACGACAAAGCACTTGCATATGTCCAAAAGCATAGACCAATTGTTCAACCTAATGATGGATTTCGAAACCAGTTAATCATTCTTGAAGAGGAACTCAGCGGTTCCAAAGAACGAAGTGGACTAAGGGATTATACTGAAGCATTGTTTGATCAACAGAGACAAAAAAATAAAAGAGAATTCTTAATTAAGAGACTATCTAGTATGTAACTTACTGTGCAAAATTATTTGCAATCCATCTTGATTGTTCGCCTAAAATTGCATCATGAATTGCAAACAGACCACCAATATTAATTTGATCATCGGGTCTATTAGTTAATGTGAATACAATAACTAATATATATGATATTAATGTTCTTGGATAGTTTTTCCATGAATGTGGATTTAAGAAATTACGATATGAAAATGCGATTATAATAAAAATAGATAAAAGGATTGTATACTTTTTGTTAATTTTTTTATGTGTTATTAGCACTCCTAGGATAATTCTAAGTATTACACATATAAGATGAGTAAAAAACGTATGATGTTTGTAAACAGTAGTCTTATCAGCAATACGATCAGGTATCATTTGTTATGTATATATTAAGTTTAATAATAATCAAGTAAAAATCAAAACGCCCACAATCTGGGCGTTATCAAAGGATCTTTTTATACAGTATTTTATACTTCTGAAAAAAATATTTTTATAACAAATGTATATGCGATATCATAGTTAATAATTCTCTATGATTTCATTTTCTAATGATTTCACATGATAGTCACATACTCTAGAAGCATATACATTGCAACCAGGATACATACAAGTGCGTAAATGCAACTTGCAACGATGATCATGAAATGCTAGTTTGTTACAATCTTCACTAATGCATTTTGCCTTATTAAAATGTTCCAAACATAACTTATATTCTTGATGAGTCTGATGATTATTACAAGCATCTATTTTGCACATATTTGTAAGATGCTTAATGCAAGAACCATCTTTGTAAACTTTTTTAGTACATCCATCAGTAGAACATATAATGAGTTTATAATGTATGTTACATCTTCTTTTCATGTAAATAGGTTCTTTACATCCCATTACAATACAGTTTGCTTGTGAATGTTCTTCACATCTTTTTTTTCCATCTTCTGGTCGATTTGTACAATTATCAACTGAACAGTATTCATTAACTGTGTGTTGATTACATAAACCAGATTCATTATGGGTCAATCGATCACAGTTTTCAACTGTACATTGATTGCCCATAAGATGTTGTTTGCACATATAATTCTTTACAACTCTACCAGGGCATCCTTCATATTTACAAACAATAAGAGCATTATGTCTGTTGCATACTCCTTTGGAAACAGCAATAGAATTACATGCTGATATAGCACACATTTGTTTGTTTCTATGACGTACACAATATCCATATGCCTTTGTATAATTATCACATCCAGGGATAATACAAACATTTTTTTTACCATGAGTTCTACAGAAACCCCCCTTACAAACAATATATTTGTTACAGCCTTCTGCTTTACATCTATGATAGTTTCCATGTTCGCCACATAATCCTTTGATTAATGCTCTTGATGTACATCCTTCGAATTTGCACATTTTATGATCTCTATGAGAATAGCAATACTTTATACATTTAACCTGTTTTGTGCATCCTGGAAATCCACATTGTATAGGGATATTATGTCTATAACATCTACCCTTTCTGGTTACATTTTTTTCGCATCCAGGATATGTACATATTTTTTTCTGTTTACCAATGGGCTGATTAACAGCTATTGAAGGCTCCTGTCCAGTAGCAATAATGATGGTTACTAGGCTGGCTCCATCAGACCCACTAGCACTAGAACCAAATACTTGATCAATAAATGATGACATGGTATATATCTAGAATAGTAATTTTCAAATTGATTATATGATACGTTTGATCCCAAAAGAAAAATTTGAATTTATAGTCAATTTGAACATACAATACCTTATTTGTAAGTATACAATGAATACAACCTATAATTGGAAATTATATAATGATATCATATCAGAATTCAAGAACGAATCTGAAATGTTTGAATGGCTAAAGTATGATAGTCTGTTAGATAAACCAGCTCCTAGAGAACTAACAAGCAAAGAACAGATTTTAGTTAAAGTATATAACACCTATCCTCAATTTAATTTGTTTAATGATATATCAAATAGATACATTCATCTATTTAATGATTTTGGAATAAGAGTGGGGTATTTAAATCCACATGACTCTGATATGGAGGACTTCGTCATGTCTGGAACACTTACAAAATATTTCTTTGAAACATACAGAAAAAAAATTACAGTTAAATATCAATCCAATGGTCAATTCTATAACCTTGTAGATACAATATTTACTGATCCAATGGAAGCTTATAACGTACTGTGTAAGTTGGATCCTGGATTTGATGGTATTGTAGAGTACGGTAATGATCGTTAGATAGACCAATTCACAGGTTCTTTGTTACGGGAAATCAAATAATCATTTGCACGACTAAAACATTTAGATCCAATAAATGGCGTTACTGTACGATATGCAGACAGTCCACATGGATGGCTAGTTTTGATAATACAATTTTTAGTAGAATCAATAAAAGCTTCTTTTTTCTGTGCGGTATTACCAAATAACATAAAGCAAACGCCACTTCGAGTACTCAATTCTGTTATAAAACGATCTGTTAAACGTTCCCATCCCTGACAGCTATGACTTAATGGTTTCTTTTCTTGAACTGTTAATATAGTATTTAGGAGAAGTACTCCTTCATTGCACCATCCAGTAAGATTACTTGAATGATCAATATTGAGATCAGATTTTAGTTCTTTAAGTAGATTTCTAAGAGTTGATGGTACTTTTATGCCTTCATCAATGGAGACAGCAATACCATTAGCCTGTCCACCGTGGTAAGGGTCCATAAAGAGCATACAAACCTTTACATTATCAAACGGTGTACGTTCAAGAGCATTGTATATCAAGTGTCGTGGAGGATAAATCGTTTTTGTTTTGTATTCGTAGTTCAAGAACATCTGAAGATTTTGATAGTACTCCTTCTTGGATTCTTCTTGAATAATCTGTTCAAAGTTCATTTCTGTATATATTATGTTTTTAGATATTCAAATATATATTTTTGAGCATTGTACTAGTATTCAAAAGAAAAAATTTAGTTTAAGATTTCATATTCAGTACATATTCTCATTTTTTCCTAGTTTAAGCTACCCTTGGTGCCTTGAATTCCCATTTATCATTAATATTAGGCATTGATGTACCAAATCTTTTCTTGAGTTTTACAAATGATGAATTTATAAACTCTTTCAATTGCATCATCTCTATAAGAAGATTCTCTACCGCATCATCGTCATTATTATTCTGGTATTTCTTGATTGCCTCTGTACCAACAATAGATAGTGTGTCCAATATCTGATATATTTCCATTCGTTTGGTTTTCACTTTATCTCTGCGTTCTAATTCTGCTTTGAAGACGTCTACTGTAATAGCGTTTTGAATGAAAGCAAGGCGTAGATCTAAGTTTTCATTTGGGCTATCTTGATGGAAATATCGTCGTTTGGATGTATTAGCATTGCCAATACAGCGCCAGATAGCAACTACAGTAGATCTTATTTCTTTAAGAGCTTCATTATCCTGAATATCTTCAGCATATAGTATTCCTTTTGGTTCTAAAAGCTCAGAGATAGTTGGAAATCCTCCACACAATTCATCACCTTGTTCTCTTGGAATTTCACCATTGTTTTGCTCGCGTAGCCATTCATAATAGTGAGGATTGTGAATTTTACCGGTTTCAATAAGCTCAGTGTTCCAGCTCCAGGCCGTATGGCAATGTAAACAGTACATTTGATCACATCCATCGATTTTAAAGGTTGAAACGCCACAGTTCGGACAATTTTTGCATGATGATTTGATTTCCTTTGCGGTATCAATATCTTCTTGTTTGCATTCATGTTCATTTTCTAGAACAACAAAGCAATGCTCGCAGACTTTTGTCTCACAGATTCCGCATTTGTAATCATCTGCTAGAAATCCATTACATGCAGGACATGGTCTAATGAGCTTCTTCTTTGATTTACTCACTGAAACACTGGTATCTCCTCTTAGAAGTTGGCGTTTGGATACATGAAGTCGTGTCATCTGATTATGAAGTTCTACCATTTTTGCATCAAGTTCTTCGTATTCAGTTCTCAATTCTTTGATCGTTGAATCAAATACTTTAGACTCTTCAATGATATATTGACATTCAGGAAACATCATACGTTCTTTCTCAAAGAGAATGTTCTCATAATGTGTTTTGTATGCACCGGTTCTGAACTTCTTGCTCAGATTAGCATCAATAAACTCCTTTGACCATGGTTTGGCGCAATTCATACACTTAGCATGCTCATTAATTGACAGCAGATAATTCTGTATACAAGATGTACAGCTCTCGAATGCACAATATGTGCATTGAACAGGAGGTCTATAACCTCTGTGATACTTTTCAACGCAGATAGTACATACGTTACTTGTGTTGTTTGTAGCCATATTATTTCAACTGAAAAATATATTCAAATTTATAATACGATGAAGATCTTCAGCATTGGTATATTCGTATATAATGGGCTTTATGAAAATTCGTATATGGCGAGTTTTGATGTTGATACCTCTGATATTCCAGAATCAGCTAAGAAGATAACAGAGGATTCTCTCTTAGAGTGCTCGAAGCTATTCGTATCCAGAATGAGCTTACTGGATACCAACAAATATCTAGTATTCGAATATAATAAGTATTTTGTATATACAATTTTAAAAAATGATATTTGTGTAATAATGATATGTAGTATTGGATACCCTAAAGACATTGCTCATTCCTTACTCGATACTCATTTGGAAACATTTTTATTGTCTGATATTTAATTTTGAGTTCAACTAAAATTAGATCAACAATATTACTATACAATGCTTATCTACATTATTAACTTAAATAATCAGGAAAAATGGAAAATCAAAACCAAAGATTTTGTGAAAACAATTGCAGACTTAAAAAGGAGTTTAGTTTTTAGTATGGATATGTGGGATATGAATTTGTTGATGAGAGATGAAAACTGTAACTACACATTACTAGAAGACAGTCAAACTTTGGAAGATTACAATATCAGAAAGTATTCAACACTTTATTTATCTCCGATAAGAAGCTGCTTTAATATCTTACTAAATGAGTTCAGTAAAATATGTTCACAGCAAAATGAACTAAAATCAAATGATCGAGTAGTTAGTTTGAAAATGCGCTTATTTGAAGAAGGTGATAGTTTTATTGATTGTAGTATTTGGTGCTATAGTAATGTATCTATATCACAAATGCTAGATAACAGAATCTGGAACTGTATTTTACAGTACAAACAGTTTAACGAAAGAGTTCGTAGCGAGTTTCATGATAAGGTCTTGGGGAAACCACCAAAAGTGATATTTGATCATTTTCTACTAAGAAACACAATCGATGCAATTATCTTGCTTTTACAATCAAAGTGTAATCACCCAAACCGTTTTGATGCAATCAAATTACTTTATCGATATCGAATGTTACATAAGTTAGTACTAACAAAATCTGTTTGCAGTGAAAAT
>Ga0075163_10014555_pt1 | contig 10147 bp, 7 predicted proteins | sample JI1023141ADNA_FD_71478 | JGI IMG/M metagenome (GOLD analysis project Ga0075163, IMG submission 71478) | Wastewater effluent complex algal communities from Wisconsin, to seasonally profile nutrient transformation and Carbon sequestration -... | ecosystem: Engineered > WWTP > Effluent > Algae... | reverse complement strand
GCTGAAGCCGCAAACCGGCTACTCGCGCCCGCCCATGCCCACACCGCGTTTTAGCATTCGTGAAATTGAGAATTTGCCCGTAGTAGAAACTGAGGCGGTTGACGCAAATGATATTGACCATCTCGCCGGGCGGCTCATGCACGCACAAATGCCGGCAGCAAAAGATCTTCTCACCCGCGAGGCAGATATTCCCGAATATCTACGCCAAAATTCCGGCGAAACCGTGAGCGATTCTCTCCCACACGCCGGAACAGTGATTATCAGCGAAACAATGGCGAAAATTTACGAGGCTCAAGGAGCACTTGCGCAAGCGCTTCATGCGTACAAGACTCTCGCCGCAGAAGCCGACGCGCAGCACAACGACGAAAAGGCACATTTTTTCGCCGAAAAAATTCAACATATGCAGGCGCGTATCGCCGCACAGCCCACGGGAGTGTAGGCACCCGTCAACAGCGCTACAACCGCATCGGCAAACCTTCATCATGCAGAAAGCGCTTCAAATCAGGAATATGCATCTCTCCAAAGTGAAAAAGGCTTGCTGCCAGCGCCGCATCAGCAGCGCCACATCCCACATCACTGCGCAGTACATCGCTGAAATGCTGCATTGTGCCGGCTCCACCGGAAGCAATGACGGGAATACCGACCGCTTCGGCTATTGCTCGCGTAATATCAAGTGCGAAGCCCGCTTTTGTGCCATCATTATTCATTGAAGTCAGTAAAATCTCGCCCGCCCCGAGAGACTCGGCTTCCCTTGCCCATGCAACTGCTTCCCACTCCGTAGGCTGTTTTCCGGCATTGATGACAACATTCCACGCATCGTTTGAAGTGTGCTGCCGCACATCAATAGCAACGACCACGCACTGAGAACCAAATTCATTTGCTAATTCCGAAATCAGAGGTGGATTTTTAACAGCAGATGAATTGATGGAAATTTTATCCGCTCCGGCACTGAGAAGACGCGAAACATCTTCCACACGCCCGATACCACCACCGACCGTAAAGGGAATGTTCAGTGTGGAAGCTACTTTGCGAACCATATCCGTAAACGTTGTGCGACCTTCGAGTGTGGCGGTGATATCCAGAAACACCAGTTCGTCTGCGCCTTCGCGGGCATAACGCTCTGCCAGCCCAACAGCATCACCCGCCTCGCGGAGATTTTCAAAATTGATACCTTTTACCGTCATGCCGTCTTTGACATCCAAGCAAGGAATAATGCGCTTTGTGAGCATAAAGTACAAATGAATGTTGAGTTTTGAATGTGATACTTGGTAATGCTGAAAATATTGAACACTTGTCTGGGATTTGCCGATATTATCACAATTATTGGAATAAAGAGCAAGAAAAGATTTATTGAAACCTCCCAGTAATCATCGTCATTCTGAGAAATCCCGATTCAGCTAATTATGGTGTATCGAGGTATGCAAAAAGGTCATTGTCATAACGAACACGCCAAAGAACAAGACCCGTGGGCGGTGCAAGCGGACTTTTGAGAGCACGGTCTTGGAGGCGCAGTGCTTCCGACAAGTCCTCAGCGCTCCGTTTGTTGGTAGCGACTGCCATCATTGCGCCGACGACAGACCGCACCATGCCATAGACGAAGCGGTCTGCAACGATGTGAAAACTCCAAACGCCTTCTTCTATCTTGCTCCACTCAGCTTTCTCTACGTGGCAAACATAGTTCTCCGTGTCAGGATTGTGCTTGGAAAAGGTCGTGAAATTATGCGTTCCCAAGAACACGGCGGCGGCGGCGGACAGCTGTTCGGTGCTAAATGGTGTCCACACTTGCCACGCATAACGCCGACGAAAAACGGAATAGTGGTCACTTAGGGTGTACTTATATTCGCGACGTACCGCCTGAAACCGAGCATGGAAGCGATCATCCACGAATGTGGCTGCCCGAACACGAATGTCGTACGGCATTGTCGAATTGATTGCTCTGGCAAGCTGTTTTTCGGGAATAGAGGAAGCGTCGGGAAAGTCCACGTGCGCCACCTGTCCGAAGCCGTGAACACCTCTATCGGTACGCCCCGAGCCAATAACATTCACAGACTCGCCCGTGATTGCTTGAATCGCATTTTCCAGCACTTCTTGAACCGTGAGTGCGTTTACCTGACGCTGCCATCCGGCATAGTCTGTACCGTCATATTCTACAAGCAAGGCGCAGCGCGGCATAGAGTTGTCGTAAACATTGAATAAATAGCGAAAAACTGTGCAGTCAGAAAAAAAAAGCGTCGTTATCGTGAACCGCTTTTTTTAGCTTTCGGTGATTGCTTTTGTGTCTTTGATCCGGCTCTTGCGCGGCGCTGCTGCTCTCGCTCGTGCATTTCCGAAAACATTGCCTCAGCCGCTTCCTGCACCATACTGAAAAAATCCTCTTCGCTCAGGTCATTGTCTGCAAACGACACCATGCGGCTTCGGTTGTGCTTTTCCATCTCGTCCATCATCTGCTTTTTCGTAATTTCGCCGGAGAGAACACGCTCATAGAGGCTTTTTTGGTACAGAAGTTCTTCGAGCGCTACGTCAATGTCGTGTGTCATTGCCTGTATCGGGTCAACTCCTATTTTCTCCGCCCTTTTGAAGTCTTTGACAATTCGCCCTTCGTCGGTGCGCTCTATTTTCTTGCGCTCATTTTTGAGGCGCTGAAGCTGGGCATTACACAGTTCCATTTCGTTTCGGAGACGCTCCATTTCTTGCTCCACAAGGTCACGAAGGGCAGAATCTTCACGAGTTAGAATATCATCAAGGTCGGCAAATTCCGATTCCAACGCCAAGAGTTCGGCAATATCACCATGCTGGTAAGCAGCGTTGATGCGCTGCATGATGCCGTGAAAACGCTTTTCAATAGCAGCATTATGCGCGGCTTTGTCGGGGTGAAACTTTGCGGCAAGGCGCTTATAGACCTCACGTATGCTTTTTTGTTGTTCCTCCGGCACATCAGGCGCGAAGTGATTAAAAAAATCAAAACCCGCTTTACCGCGCTCCTCCGCTTGCTGGCGCATGAATTCCGCAAAGTCCGACTCACTCATCTCCGGTGGCATCATCCCGGCGAACATATCGCCCAAGTCTTCCTTCATCCAGTGGAAATCCTTGCGCTCGCTCTTGCTGAACATCGTGGACTGTGCGCACCGCTCCAGAACGCTTTGCATTTCTTTTTGAGCATTCTGGAGTGCTTGCATTTTGGATTGCACTGCCCCCGACGAAGACGACATAATACGCTTAATTTCATCCTTGAGGCGACTTAATTTGCTGCGCTCAGTGGTGATTTTTTTGAGAACTGCTTTGTGCTGTTTCCGAAGAGCAACAAGTTTTTCTTCCTGTACCGTCAGAACACGTTTGGTGCTGAGTTGAGCCATTGATGTAACTAAAAATGAAAAAATGCTTATTGTGTTGGTGTGGTCTGCACTGAAGGCAGTTCCACGATAAACGCTGCGCCCTGCCCAAGCTCACTTTCGCACGTTACCGTGCCGTGCATTGCCTCGACCATACGCTTGACGATAGACAAACCCAAGCCTGTCGAGTGCTCGCCTGCGGTGGGACGCGCCGAGAGTTTGGCAAATTTAAGAAAAAGTTTGTCTTTGTCTTGCGGAGAAAGTCCCGGACCTTCATCGCGCACTGCTGCACGGACGCGCTGGTGCGGTGCACGGGTGATACTCACAAAAATATTTTTGTCGGGTGGTGAGTATTTGACGGCATTAGAAACGAGATTTTCCAAAATTTGTATAATCAAATTGGCATCCGCTAGAACCAAGAGAGAATCCTGCTCCGAACGAAAATGAATGGTGATACGCTTTGCAGCCGCACGTTCACGGAAGTCTTCGACAACATTTTGGGTTGCTTGCGTAATGTTGACATTCGTGATGGAAATGTTGATATTACCCGTCTCTATGGCGTTTACGTCCAGCAGTTCCGTGATAATCACGTGCATACGATGAGCAGTATCCTCAATGCGCTGCACCTGCGTTCGTAGCTCTTCCGGTGTCATTTTATCATAGTACATTCGCATCATTGAGGTTGTCATCATAATTCCCGTGAGCGGATTCTTGAGGTCGTGCGCTACGATACCGAGAAAATCATTTTTTTCATTGTTGAAGCGGACGAGTTGGAGGTTCTGCTCTTGAAGGCGCGTGTTCGCAATTTCAATTTCACCGGCTTGTTCGTCCAAAATACCCAACTGCCGCTGTATTTCTGCCGTGCGCTCGTCCACCATACGCTGCAGCACTCGATTACGTTTTGCCAAATGCCGCGCCCAGTACTGCGCCGCACCGTACATCAAGCTCACCATCAGCAGCGCATACAGCACCCATGCCCACCAGCGCACATACCAAGCAGGCTGTACCGTAAAGCGATACTGCGTCGGCTCGCTCCAGAGATAGCCTTCTTGCTGAGCGCGAATTTGCAGAAGATAATCGCCACTTGCAACAGAAGGAAAGATTTCTTCAGCATTATAGCGGGCTTCATGCCATGCTGTATCTGCGCCGGAAATTGTACCGTCGCCCAGCACCATCACAAGGCGCGTTTGATATCGTACTTTTTCTGCCGGGTAGCAGAGCGAGGTGAATTCTGCTTGCAGGTAGAGACCGCTTGCATGGTTGCTTTGCTCACTGCTCACGCGCTCACCATTCGCCCGCAAGAGAACAATCGTCGGCATTTGTGTCTGTGGAACGAGTTTGGCAAATTTTCGAGATACAAGCAGACCCAATTTTGTCCCAAGCCACAACTGCGCCACGCTATCAATGACCATGCACCGAAAGCTGGGCGACATTACCATTTTCTCCATGCGCAAATCTACGGCAATAAGTTGTTTTCGGACATACATATAGACACCGTGGTCGGTGGCAAAAACAACCCCGCCCTGAGGCGCAAGAGCGATTGCCAGCGTGTTTCGCCGCGATACATCGCCGGAGAAAGGAATCGTGTCGGTTTGGTGATTGTGGTGATGCAACACGCCATAATTCGTTGCCAGCCAAACGCTTGTATCCGACTGTACCACAAGGTCGTTGACACTGAGTGGTTCATTGATTTTGAATGGAAGGGGCACACTCAGATTTTCAAAGCGGTCTTTATTGCGGTCGTAGTGAAAGATATAGCCGTTCTCGCCGCTACCACCCGCGAAAATTTCACCTTTTGGTGATTCTCGCAGAACATACACGCATGAGGTCATACCGCGCGAGGAGTCGTAGCGCTGCGTTGTGCCGTCGGGCGCAACCGTTGTGATTTGCCCGTTGGGGTTCTGACAAGCCCACACCGTACCTCGTTTATCGCAGTAGATGTAGAAATAAAAACTTTCGCCCGCTTGCCGATTGACAATGCGCGAAACACCATTCTTTGCTGCCATCAGAAAGCCGCTCGCCGTGCTGTACCAAATACTGCCGTCGGGATGTTCGGCAAGGCAAGCAATACTGCCCAAATCCCTATCAATGACGGTGAGTAATTCTTTATGAGGCAACTTGTTCAGATACGGGTTGATACGCTGAATTGCCGCACCATCGCTCACTAAAATATCGCCATTTTTTGCCAAGATGGTGTGCTGTATGAATGGGCGCTGAAAAGGTACATCAGGCTTGGTAAATGTGTAGGGATGCAGAAGCGTGATGCCGTCGTCGCTGCTCACCCACACGTTTCCGTCGGTAGCAATCCGAATATCGTTGATGGTTTTGGAATCCACATAGGAAAGTGCGTAGGTCGTTCCTGTTTCAGCATTGTATTTATGCAAGCCCTGGTACCATGTGCCGATATAGAAATTGCCGGCATTATCCTCCGTAAAGCAGCTAATGTCTCGGAGCGAACTTATCTGCTTCCAAGAACGCTTTGTCTCCGGTTCATCAAGCGCCAGTTCAAAGACACCGCTACTTGAGCCAACCCAAAGCAGTCGCTTTATTTTATCGCGCAGGTATAGCGCACTTGCCTCAGCAAAGGGAGCATTGCGCACGGCAAGCTCAGCAAAGCGGTCGGAAGCAACATCGAAACGGAAAAGCCCGTGACCGCGCTGCGCCGAGACCAAAATCGTACCGTCTAATTCTTCGACAAAAGAAAAAGAGCGCACGAAACTGTCGGTGGTATAGCGAGCATCAAAAGGAAAGCGCTTCATCACGCCTTTGCGAAAGCGGACAACGGCGTTTTGCTCGCCAATCCAAATGTCGCCGTTCGATGCTTGAAAAAGAGATTTGGGATAGAATAACGTGGAATCAGTTCGTACCGACGCGCCGCGCAATACAATCGGAAAGCGCACAGAATCGGCATCTTCACGGATTTTGACCAAGCCCATATCCGTTATTGCCAGCATTTCACCATTTGCCGTCCGCGCAAACCCTTTCACGTAGAGGCTCGGCAGATTGCGATGAAGCGTGGAGTGCCTGCCGTCGAAGCGCACAATACCGGCGTCCGATGCCGCCCAAACAAATCCTCGTCCGTCCTGCACCGTTGCTTTGATGAGGTCAGTAGGCAGAATGTTGCTCAGATTGTAGCTAACCGATTGCATATCGGTCTGCTGTGCACGCAAGCATTCGGCGCTGAAGCACAGCACCACAACTGCACTCACAAGGAAATGCCTTGAGTACAACGATAGCGATGAAGCGCTATTTGATATTCTGCCGCAACCATTCATAAACACACAAATTAGATAGACGAAGAAGTACAGGCATCAATCTCACCGAAAACGAAATGAGTCTTCAATTACCATGGAAAATTTTTTAGCATCAGCGTCAAGGCTATCCCCAGCGCCGCACCCGACACTATCAGCGACCAATCGCGCCGCGCAAGGTGCAGAATCTGCGTTGCCAGAAGTGTCAGCAATAGTAAGCAGCCGACAATCAAAATTTGCCCGAACTCAAGACCGATATTGAACGCAAACAGTGGCAATGTAATGGATGCTTCTTTGCCAAGCAAACTCTTGAGAAACGTCGAAAACCCCATGCCGTGTATGAATCCGAAGCAAACAGCCATCAGATATTTTGCTCGTTCTTGTCCGGGAAACGTTGTCTTAGTATTTTTCGTGTTTGCGCCTTGCGCCTCGTTACTTCGCATTGCACCCAGAGGGTCAAAGACATCCTTGCGCCGATGCAGGGCGATGATATTCACACACGCAGTGGCAAAAATGGTAACGGGAATGAGAAATTCCACTATCGGACTGGGAAACGAAATGATGTTTAGTGTTGCAAGGGCAAGCGTTACCGAGTGTCCAAGCGTGAAAGCAGTAATGAGCCACAACAAATGCCGCCACTCGTGCACGTCGGAGAGCGCACAGAGGGCTGTAACAAAAAGAATATGGTCAAATGCGTTCAGGTCGGAAATATGCGTAAACCCAAGTTGTACGTAGGAAAAAAACTCTGTCTGAAACATGGTGTTCTTAAAACGTGAATACTGGCGTGTATTATGAGATGGGCAAGTGAATTGCAAGCAGGCGTGCGAAGGCAATGCCTCGTAATTTACAAGAAATTTGCTATTTTCCACCAAATTTGGTGAAGCGAAGGAAGAAATTTACCCGCCACGCACCAGAACAGTTTTTTCTTACATTCAAGGTTCATGGGAGCAACATTATGCTCAGTTATTGGGAACACGATGCGTGGACACGCTACGATGTCATCATTATCGGCGCAGGGATTATCGGGCTTTCCACTGCCATTTCACTCAAGGAGCGTTCTCCAAAGCTCTCTGTGGCGGTGCTGGAGCGAGGGCTGATTCCAAGCGGCGCCAGCACACGTAATGCAGGATTTGCTTGCTTTGGGAGTTTGACGGAAATTTTGCACGATATTGCCACTAACGGCGAAAACGCGACCGCAGCAGTTGTTCGCGCTCGATATTCAGGATTGCAACTCCTACGCAAACGGCTTGGAGACGAGGCGTGTGGTTATGAGCAGCATGGTGGTGCAGAATTGCTTTTTGACAATAATCTCTCTGCACTCGACCATCTGGAGCGCGTGAATGCTGTGCTTGCTGAAATTTTTCCACAACAAGCATTCTACCTCCACAATGCTCGCATTGCCGACAATGGCTTTGATACAAAACACGTCAAAGCACTGGTGCAAAGCGACTTTGAAGGGCAGATTCACTCCGGGAAAATGATGCGTTCGCTCACGGCACTGGCGCAGGAGCTAGGTGTGATGCTGCTTTTTGGCGCGGAGGTACAGCACATCGAAGAACGCAGCCAAGACGTGTGGCTCCACATTCGTCACAACGAGGAAACATCAGTCTTGCAAGCCCGTCAGGTAGCGCTTTGTACCAATGCCTTTACCTCACAACTTGCACCCGAATTTGGCGTTGTGCCTGCGCGGGGGCAAGTACTCGTCACTACGCCGATAGAAGGACTGCCGTTTCGCGGAGTATTTCACTTCGACGAGGGATTTTACTATTTTCGTAATGTTGCCTCACCCGAAGGGCAGCGTATTCTCTTCGGCGGCGGGCGCAATCTGGCATTTGAGGCGGAAGAAACAACGGCATTGACGCTCAATGACACCATTCAGAATGAACTGGAGCGAATCTTGCGCGAAGTCATTGCGCCGAAGGCAGCGTTTTCTATCGAACATCGCTGGTCGGGGATTATGGGCTTTCACAAAAGCAAACTACCGATTGTCAAACGCACGGGAGAGCGCGTAGTCGTTGGCTTCGGGTGCAATGGTATGGGCGTGGCGCTTGGCAGCACGATTGGAACGGAGACGGCAGAGTGTATTGGAGAATTTGTGGCTTGAACACTCGTTTGGATGAGCATTTGCCTTGACAATGAACACAAAAGAAAAACCTCGCCAAAACAAAACGCCCGATTGCTACAAGAGCAATCGGGCGTTTTGGTATTACCATAAACTGACTGGAACACGACGAAAAGACGTTCTCAAAATATAGAAGAATCTATCAATGAATGAATGACGCAACGTCGAAATTTTCAGTACCACCACGAGAAAACGATGTCTAAGAAGTGCATCGCTATCGCAGTGGAGGCTTATTAGAAGCGTTCGCGCTGACCATAGCCACCGCCACGGGGGCTGAATTCGCGGCGTGGGCGCTCTTCGCGTGGGCGAGCTTCGTTCGCTACCAGTTCACGTCCATTATACTGCATACCGTTGAGTGCTTCGGTGGCAGCTTTCGCTTCGGCATCATTATTCATTTCAACAAAGCCAAAACCACGAGCTTGACCTGTAAATTTGTCCATCACAACGGACGCAGAATCAACCGTGCCATATGCTTCAAAAAGGGTGCGAAGTTGATCGCCACCAACGGAATACGGCAGGTTGCCGACGTAGATATTCATAACAAAAAACCTAAAACAGCGCAGAGAATCAAGAAAAATCTCACACGAACTTCTAAAACTATATTACTGGTGAAGGACGTGTTGTACTTTTTGCCGCGCTAAACCAAAAGCGTACAGCACAAATTACAATTTATTAAGTGCTTTGCAAAACAATTTTGCAAAGCACGATAATTATTAAACCAAATGCCTACACCCATCAATATGTTTTTGTGCTTGATGCAATAAAGAGACCGTGAAAACTAGAACAAAGATACTCTTTTGGAGTCCGAACGGAAGTTCGGTTGACAAGGCGAAGGCAGCTATTTAGGCGAACTCCCGTTCGCACTCCAGTTTGTTTGCGAAAGTCCTATATATAAAAAACAAAAGCGCATGATTACTAAAGAAGCAATCATGCGCTTTGATAGAAAATAATCCGGCTGGAACACGACGAAAAGACACTTTTCAGAACATAGAACTATCTACACCTGAACCACCCACGTCGAAATTTTCAGCACCACGGCGAAGAGCGATATCCAATGGAAGTACTGCCTTTGTAACAAAAGCAGGGCTTCATTAGAAGCGCTCGCGACGACCACCACCACCACCATCGCGTTGGCCACCATAGCCACCGCCACCATTACCACGCGGGCGGAATTCGCGACGCGGGCGTTCTTCGCGTGGGCGAGCTTCATTCACGACCAGCTCACGTCCGTTATACTGCATGCCGTTGAGTGCATCGGTCGCAGCTTTTGCTTCTTCTTCATTGTTCATTTCAACAAAGCCAAAGCCACGAGCTTGACCGGTAGATTTATCCATTGCAACAGACGCAGAATCAACCGTGCCATATGCTTCAAAAAGGGTACGAAGTTGGTCACCACCAACAGAATACGGCAGGTTGCCGACGTAGATATTCATAACAAAAAACCT
>Ga0075163_10014554_pt1 | contig 10147 bp, 13 predicted proteins | sample JI1023141ADNA_FD_71478 | JGI IMG/M metagenome (GOLD analysis project Ga0075163, IMG submission 71478) | Wastewater effluent complex algal communities from Wisconsin, to seasonally profile nutrient transformation and Carbon sequestration -... | ecosystem: Engineered > WWTP > Effluent > Algae... | reverse complement strand
TCCATGGAAATACCCTCTTGATCTCACCCGCCGAATTCCGGCGGGTAGGTCATTAACGGCATCTTTCCGGCGAACTTGACTCGGTTCGCAGCCAATTCTTTGTTTCATCTTCCCTTTGATTTATGCCATCTCGTTCCGACAGGCCGACTTGCGTCTGTTCTGTCGGTTCGGGGTGTGCCCATTTCTGGAGATTCATCATGCAAGACATCTATCAAACCATCACCGACAAGATCATCACTGAGCTGGAGGCCGGCACCGTGCCCTGGGTCCGCCCGTGGTCTGGCGAGGCTGATCCTTTCCCGCGCAATGCGCTGTCACAGCGGCCTTATCGCGGGATCAATACGGTCGTACTCGGCATGGAAGCGCATTGCCGGGGCTATGCCTCGAATCAGTGGCTGACATTTAAGCAGGCACAGCAGTTGGGCGGTCACGTCCGCAAGGGCGAAAGAGCATCCACCATCATTTATTACGAAGCACGTATGGTGGAAAAGGATGATGCTGATTTGGTGGCCGATGGCGACGAGGCCGATAAGCGGTTTGTGCCGCTACTCAAGCTGTTCTCAGTATTCAACGTCGATCAGGTCGAGGGCTTGCCTGAGTCTTATCAGGACAGGCCGGTGCTTGAGACCGACTGGGATGCGTCGGCCACGGCCGAACAGATCATGGAATGCTCGGGGGCGGCTATCCGCCATCAGGGCTTCAAGGCGTTTTATTCGCCCACCAATGATCTGATCTATCTCCCCGGCAAGACGACCTTTGCCGACGCTGCCGCGTATTACAGCACGGCGCTGCATGAGCTGTGCCACTGGACAGGTTCAAGCACCCGGCTGGGGCGCAAGCTCGGGCGACGCTTTGGTGAGTCGGCATATGCAATGGAGGAACTGATTGCGGAGCTGGGGTCGGCCTTCCTGTCGGCGCATTGCCGGCTGGATGGGAAGTTGCAGCACGCGAGCTACATCTCCAGTTGGCTGGAGGTGCTGCAGCGCGACAAACGAGCCGTGTTCGTTGCTGCGGCGCAGGCGCAGAAAGCGGCGGATTACTTGCTGGAGCAGGCAGGCTTGCTTGCACCGGAGGTGGTGTTGCCACTAAAGGAGGCCGCATGACTGACGAGCAGCTGATTCAGCGGGCGCTGGATTTACTGGCTGCCCACCTGCATACCGGCGATGTGCTATCCACGCCAGCCATTGTTCATAACTATCTGCGCCTGCATCTGGGCGAGCGAGAACACGAGGTCTTTGTCGTGATTCTGCTCGACAGCCAGAACCGGGTGCTGGAGATACTTGATCTCTTCCGGGGAACGCTCACCCAGACTTCAGTCTATCCCCGCGAAGTGGTCAAGGCTGCCCTGGCGGCCAATGCGGGGGCGGCGATCTTTGCGCACAATCACCCTTCCGGGTTGGCTGAACCCAGTCGGGCTGACGAGCTTCTGACGCAGACTTTGAAGCAGGCGCTGGCCTTGGTCGATGTCAGGGTGCTCGATCACATCGTCGTCGGGGCGGCTTCATCGATCTCGTTTGCCGAAAGGGGATTGATCTAAGCCCTGTCCCCAGTTTCTGGGGATAAGTCTGTGCACTGGCCGTGGGCAGTCTTTTATATGTGCTGCCACACCAGCGACTTAGCAGAGCCGCCCAATATATAGGCAGACGTTACACCCATAACCCCCACAACCTGACTTCTGGGGGTTTAGGAGGTTCGTCATCTCTGAATAGCAATAACAAGACTGTTTGGCGACATTGCTGCGGTCAATAAATCTGACAACGTCGCACCCCTCGCTGGCGTATTGAGCCAGCCCCTTTGACAAAGCCCGATCAGGCGTAAGCCGGTCGGGCTTTGTCGTTTCTGTCTCTCGCGTTTTATCTCATCACAAGGAGTTTCATCATGTCTGAATCCATCAATACCTTCCGTGCGCTGTTCCAGATCGACGTATCGAAGTATGTCGAGATGAAGGGGCAGTTCTCGTACCTGAGCTGGCCGTTTGCGGTGGCGCAGTTGCGCCTTGCTGACCCGACTGCGTTCTGGGAGGTGCGGCGCTTTGACGGCTTGCCGTATCTGAATACGGAACTGGGGTTTTTTGTTGAGGTGGCGGTGACTGTGCAAGGCGTGACACTGTCGCAGATTCATCCGGTGCTGGATCACAAGAACCGGCCGATCATGACGCCATCGCCGTTCGACATCAATACGAGTATCCAGCGCTCGCTGGTCAAGGCGATTGCTTTGCACGGCCTGGGCTTGAATATCTATGCGGGCGAGGACTTGCCTGATCTGAACGGGGGTGGTGAACCGACACAAGGAGCTGATGAACCCGTTGCCAAGCCGAAGCGTGCAGCAAAGGTGACGAGTCTGCCAACTCGGGAACCAGAGCCGGCACGTAAGGACTGGCTGACGGATGCGCAGCTTCGGTATATCCAGAAGCTGATTGCTGACACTGCCAGCAGCACGGATCAGCTACTGGCGTATTTCGGCTTTGAATCGCTGGACACGATTCCAAAGGCAGAGGCCAGCCGGGTGATCAAGGCGCTGGAATCCAAGCGGAGGGCAGCATGATGAGCTTCATCGTCAAACTGGTTCAGGGTAGCCCTGCCTGGCATGAGCATCGGGCGAAGTATCGCAATGCGTCGGAGACAGCGATTGTGATGGGTGAATCACCGTGGCAAACGCCTTATCAACTCTGGGAGTTACGCACTGGTCGCCGGCAGCAGGTAGTGAATGCGGCGATGGCGCGGGGGACAGCGTTGGAGCCGCTGGCGCTGGTGACCTATGAAGCGATGAGCGGCAATGTGATGCAGCCGCTGGTGCTGATTGATGGGGAATATTCAGCCAGTCTGGATGGCCTGAACTTTGAGGGTGATCTGCTGGTGGAGATCAAGTGTCCCTACAAAGGCCAAGGCTCGTCACTCTGGCAGCAGGTCGCTGCTGGTGAAATACCGGCGCATTACCGTTGGCAACTGGAACATCAGTTTATGGTGTCGAAAGCTGCGAAGGGCCATCTCTATGTCTTTGATGGGAGCGAGGGACTGCTCCTGGAAGTGACGCCCTGCCCTGAGCGTTGGGATGCGATGCGGAGCGCATGGGATGCGTTCATGCTGTGCATCAGGACGGATACGCCACCGGCGCTCATGGAGCGGGATAAGGTGATGCGGACTGATGGCGAGTGGCAGACGGCGGCAGCGTTTTATGTTCAGCTGAAAGCGGAGGCAGATGCATTGGCTGAGCGGCTGGATGGCGCGAAGGAGGCGCTGCTGGGGCTGGCAGAACATCCAAGTGAGGCGGGGTTCGGGGTGGCTGTTACGCGCTTCTGGAAACAGGGCAATGTGGATTACAAGCGGGTGCCAGAACTAAATGGGATCGACCTGAATATGTACCGGCAAAAGGGACGGTTTGAGACGAGGGTTACGGTCGGGAAGTAATGAAATACGGGGTTACACGCTACAGAATACGTAACCCCGGTGTAACCCCAGAAGTTTATCAAAAAACGTTAGTCTTCCGAAACCCTTGGTATGACTGGTGTGCCCGGAGGGACTCGAACCCCCGACCTGCTGCTTAGAAGAGAGCCGACCCCGGCAAACCTGCTGCTTAACGAACCTTAACAACCCTTGTTTTAATTAGATTTTCTGCCATAATTCATTTAACCATCTAGCACGTAACTTAACCGAGTTTGCTAGATGATGCTAGATACTTGCTAGATGGAAAAATGACAAATGGCTGATAAATTTAAATTTACCAAGACGACCATCGCCGCCCTGCCCGCGCCCTTAAAAGCGCGAGACACGTATTACGACACTATCGTTCCGAAGCTGGCCGTACTCGTCACGGCAAAATCCAAGAACTTCTACGTCGTAAAGCGTGCTGGCCGTGAAATGGTATGGCTGAAACTTGGCACATTCCCTGACATGACCGTGGAGCGCGCCAGGGAAGAAGCTGAAAAGGCGCTCGGAGAATTTGCAGCCGACAACAACCCGGCGACGACACGCCGCGCATTGAAACAGGAATTATCACTTGCCGATTTTTTCGACAAGGAATACGGCCCGCGGCATGGGAAGAAGTTGGTTAGCTGGCGCACGTCGCAACAACATTTCCGCGACTACATCAAACCGTCACTGGGTAACAAAAAACTATCGGCGGTTGAGCGGCAACAGATTGCCCGCATCCTTTCCGATCTCGACAAAAAAGGCTTGTCTGGCAGCAGCGTCAACAAAGTCCGCAATCTGGTTTCCGGCATGTACCGACAAGCTATTGAATGGGGCTTTGCAGAGAGCAACCCTGCGACCGGCATACGTGGCCGCAAAGGCGTAAAGCGCGACCGCTTCATTCAAGCGGACGAACTGCCTAGATTTTTCGCTGCCGTCGCTGAGGAAGAAAATCCAGATATCCGAGACTACATTCTTCTTTCGTTACTGAGCGGCGCACGCAAAGGAAATGTTGTCGAAATGAGGTGGGAGGATATACGCCTAGATGATGGCATTTGGCGCATCCCCATAACAAAGAACGACGACCCGCAAAACGTCACACTTGCACCGGAAGCAATTGAAATTCTGAAGTCGCGACAAGGGAATGAATCAGAATGGGTATTTCCTGGCACCGGCAAAACTGGCCATCTAGTCGAACCCAAGTCCGGCTGGAAGCGCGTATTAGATCGCGATGAATTGAATCAGCTACAAGCCAAAATCCAAGCCGTAGGTGGAGCGTTTGATTGGCCATTGAAGATAGCCAAGCCAGCGGCGCACAAGGGGCGGATATACGAACGCGTAGAGGATGCGTTAATCCGCGCCCGCAAGGTTGCTGCTGATCTGGAAATAGACACCAATGGATCTCGCCTGCCCGATCTCCGCATCCATGACCTGCGCCGCACGCTTGGAAGTTGGCAAGCCAAGACCGGCGCATCCCTTGTCGTTATCGGCAAGAGCCTCAATCACAAATCAACAAGCACCACTGCTATCTATGCCCGACTCGACCTAGATCCTGTCCGGCATGCGGTCAATACAGCAACGTCCGCGATGCTTGAAGCGGGCGGATTGAAGAAGACGGCAGAAATCAAGCCGTTGAAAAAGAGCAACACCGCCGCCTGAGGCTACAGGCACAGCGAGGCCGAAAGGTGCTACCAACACCCTACGACCTCTAACCAACCGAAACTAGAAGGAGTTCCGAAATGGCTGAAAAGAATTCTACAGCGTCACAGACACTTGACCAGACGCTTGACCTGATCCAAGAGCAACTAGACATTCTGGCCGCTGAACACAAAGCAATACCGACATTGCTGGTCACGATGAGCGGTGGAGAGAACATCACCCTGGAGGCACGTGGCGTTAGGTATTTGCGCTGGTCTGACGGCACCCCGCCTCGTGGCAGTAACACGCCGCAGACATTCCAGTAACCGAGTACTCCGCGCCGACCTCATCCGGCTGGCGTGGCTTCTAATTAAGGTGGCGAAAGGTGCGCTATGGGCGTGGAGAAACAGAACGAATTTGTATGGACGTTGCTTGAGGAAAGCGCGTCGTTAATTGGGATTGATGTGAATCGTTCGGGCTATGGCCTTATGGATGTCGTCGACCGGCTAACTTACCCTGAGAGAGATTGGGTTCCCGATCCAGACGATGTAACGGAAGGTGACCGCTTATTGTGTGAATTTGGCTCAACCAAAGAAGGGGTTGAGCTACTGTTTGCACTTGGGGAGGCGTGCAATTTTGCAAATGGCTTGACTTGGGTAGATCGAACGTGGGAGAAGATCGAAGCAATTGACGATTTTAAATCGGCGGGATGGAGTTGCCTGGAAGAGCGTACGCTTTGTGATTTTGCAATGTATGTGGGTGTCGCTTCAGCGGCCTGCCAGTCATTCAAATCGAATAGTGAAGGACGGATAACGGGGAATTTGTTTTCCATTCTAGGGGAAAAAGGAGCCGCAAAACGCCATGCGCCAATGGCGGCACTGCGAACATGGTCAATTGACAAATACCGGGCGGGCACTTGGCAATCGGCAAATCAGGCTGCGCACCAACTAAAAGAATCTGTAATCAGCCATGGCCGCACCATCAATGCCAACCTTTCCGAAGAGAATGCCCAACGCACAATAGCGGAGTGGTTCAGGAGGTCCGTCTAGCCGCTAGGCCGACACGTCAAGCGGCTAGGCTGTTACGGATGGCCGCTTGATGGCATTTTTTTAGCCATCCAAGGCGCATAAATTAACGATTCATGACGCAAGCCAACCGGCACTGCGTGACTTTATGGATCGTTAATGATGACTATTGCAAACCTATCAAAACTCGTTGAACGCAACCCAAAGTTGCTCGACGACAAGCAGGCCGCTGAATACCTCACGGTCACCCCTGGCACCCTTTCAGTCTGGCGCAGCACTGGCCGCTATGCCCTGCCCTTTGTGAAGGTTGGCCGCATGGTGCGTTATCGCTTGTCCGATCTCGACACATGGCTTGACGCCAGGTCGCGAGACAACGGTGCTACTGCGTAAGGTGGCCGCGATGACGACACCAAATGCAAACGCCGGGGGGGCCCCCGGCGCTTTGGAAACAACAAACATCATCCACAAGAGTATCAAGAAAATCTACCGCGTGGAAGCAGCATTAAAGCTGCCTGCCGGCCTGAATCGTTTTGAAGCCGAGCGCATTGGCGACCATTGTTTGAATAGCACCGTCGCTGATCTTCGCAAGACTTACGGCAGCAAGCTAATCCAGCAATGGGAAACGGTGCCGACTCGCTATTGCTCGAAGGGCGTTCGCGTCCTGCGCTACTGGCTGGCAGGAGCAAACTGAGATGGATCGCGCCGAATCTATCCGGCGCGGTTCTTCTCAACCGCGCAAAACATCCACCAAGCATCAATATGCCGCAATCGAGCATCGGGTTATAGATAGCCCTGCGTTTGCCGACATGAAGCCCACAGCACAAGCCTTGCTACTGCTGGTAGCCCGCCAACTGACCAAAGACAACAATGGCCATTTGCAAGCCTCGTTCAAGTGGTGCAACAAGTACGGCATTGGCAGCGAACATACCTTGCGAGACTCGATAGCTCAGTTGATTGCTCATGGCTTTCTGTATCGCACACGCAGCCACGGCGCAAACGGCGCATGGGCAAGGTACGCCGTCACGTGGCTACCGATTAAGCAGCGCAACGAGCTTTTTCTTGATGGCTTCAAGTCTTGCGCTTGGCGTGAATGGGAGCCTTCACAGAAAAAAAGCTCCCCGCAAAAACTGCTGGATAGCTCCGGCAGAAAGTGCAGTTTCACCCCTGAACATCCGGCAGAAACTGCTGGAACCAGGGGGGCAATAACTGCTGACTATGAATTAATACCATGTAGAGCAGTGAATTCAGCGCATCAAACCCGAGCGAACAGACCTCGCAAGCTGCTGACATCACCGCTCGCCATTCGCCTATCACTCACTGCTGATCGTGGCCATTTGCGCCTCGCTGCCTGAAAGGACTACCGACATGAACAATCTCGCTATTAACGCCACCGCCTCAGAGATCAATCGCGAACACGCCATGGCCATCGCCCATGCTGGCCAGGCACTCGACCATGCCAAGCGGGCCGGCGAACTGCTACTGGCAGCAAAGGCACAAATACCGCATGGCCAGTTCTCCGAATGGTTACTGAGCAACGTCACAATATCAACTCGCCAAGCGCAGCGTTACATGGCAGCCGCACAAGGCAAGCCGACACCCCTACGGGCCATCATTCAGAAGGAAACCAAAAACGACACCGTGTCGTATTTGCCGACACCGCAATTCATTCCTGAGGACGGTTACTGGTATTGGGGCGCAAGTACCGGTGAAATGGGGGATTACGTGATTGAGCCCTCCGCAGAACACCCTGGCTACTTCTTCATTAGTCACATTTACGACGATGGCGACACCTACGACTGTACTGGCCGCCCTATCCTTGCTCGCTTCGTAGAAATCGCCCTTGAATACTATGGCCTGAAAGATGCCGCGAACATCGAATGGCTGAAGGCAACGAGTTCAGGCGTTACCGAAGCAATGGCAACCCTCAACGCGCCAAGACAGCAAGTCGCCTAACCACCAAAACAGCCCGGCTAATAACCGGGTTTTTTATTGGCCAGTTAATAGAATTTACTGATGCTTGTATAAATATAATTTATCTGTTATATAGGAGCGAATAACTGGATGTTTATCCAGTACCAACCGACAAAGGACAGAAAAATGAAATTGCACGAAATCGCCGAGCAGAAGGCGCTCAAGGTTGCAGAGATGCGCAGCCTGTTATCTGCTGACAAACTGAATAGCGAAGGCCAAACCAAGTTTGACTCGCTGAAGAAAGAAGTGACCGACCTGGAAGGCCAGGAAGCCCGCGCCCGATTCCTTGATGATGCCGAGCGCAACATGATGGGCCGCAGCACCGACAAGCCGCTGGCTGATCTGGAAAGCAAAATCAGCCTGATTGGCGCAATCAGTGCTCAAATCGAAAATCGCAGCGTTACCGGCGCACTGGCAGAGTTTCAATCCGAAGCCAAGCGCAACGGCATCACCGCACGTCATGGCGGCATTCTGGTACCGACTTCAATCTTTGAAAAGCGTGCCACGATGACAACTACCAGCGCAGCCGCGGTAGCGCCTGATGACTTTCGGGCAGACCAATTCATTGGTTTGCTGCGTAACAGTTTGATCGTTCGCCAGTTGGGTGCTCGCGTGCTGACCGGCCTGCGTGGTGATACCGTGCTGCCCAAGGCTACCGGCTCTGCAACTGCCTATTGGGTAAATGAAGGCGACGCATTGACCGAAAGCAGCACCACTTACAGCTCTATCAAGCTGGAGCCAAAGACTGTAGGAGCACTGACCGCTTTCAGCCGCCAACTCGCACTTCAGGCAAATCCAAGCATTGAGCAACTGCTGCGCGACGACATCGCCGCCGTGGTTGGCGCCGCTGTTGATAAAGCCCTGCTTCATGGCACGGCAGTAGCAAAACAACCTGTTGGCATCCTAAACGTGTCAGGCATTCAAACCGCATCACTGGCGACCTTGAGCTGGGCCGCCATCGTGGGCATGTTGGAAAAGCTGGGCCTTGAAAACGTTACACCGAATGCCGTGTTGACGCATGCCAAAGCCGGAACCAAGCTGCAAACCACCTTGAAGGACTCTGTAGCCGGGGGCGAATATCTCATGCAAGGCGGGCGCGTGGCTGGCTTGCCTGCCTATGTCACCAACCAGTTGGATGCAAAATCTGGCACACCCGACAAGGGCCGCGTTCTTATTGGTGACTTCACGCAACTGGTAATTGGCGAGTGGGCCGCTACCGAAGTCCTGGCCAATCCATACGCTGCTGGCTACTACGAAAAAGGCGATGTGCAATTACGCATCATGCATACGATGGATGCTGTAGTTCGCCATCCAAAAGCCTTCGTTCTTTGCGAAGACCTGGGCCTGTAAGGGGAAAATGATGACTCTCGAAACCCGATCAGGGGCAAGCCTCCAAGCCTCACAAAACCGGCTGATTGGTTACGCCGCAAAGTTTGATAGCTTGTCGGCTGATCTTGGCGGGTTTAAAGAGCTAATCCGGCCAGGCGCATTCAAACGCAGCCTGGCCGATAGTGGCCATATTCGCGCCTTATTCAATCATGACAGTGGCCAGCTGCTAGGCAAGGTATCAGCCGGCACACTGGTACTTTCTGAAGACGAAATAGGCTTGCGGTTTGAGGTTGAATTGCCGGCAACAAGCTACGCCCGCGACCTGAGCGAATTGGTATCACGTGGCGACATTTCGGGATGTAGTTTCGGCTTTCGAGTTCGCAGCGGCGGTGAAACTTGGGAAGAGCGCGACGGCCAATCAATCCGCGTACTGACGGCGCTCGATCTAGACGAAATCAGCATCGTGAGCAATCCGGCCTATGAAAGCACTGAAGTCGCAAAACGTAATCGACCGATGACGCAAGGCTTCGTTGATCTGAATCGCAAATGGCTGGAAACCGTATGAAGCTACTAGAAAAAACGCTCTCACTCATTGGGTTTGAGAAACGATCCAACAATGGCGACAACTACTGGGACAACTTCAAAGCCCTGCGCACCGGCGCAGTGACACCGCAAGCCGCTGAAACGCTATCGACCGTGAGCGCCTGCGTGTCGGCAATCAGTGAAACCATTGGCTCTCTACCTCTACACCTCTACAAACGCACGCCAGAGGGCCGG
>Ga0075163_10014553_pt1 | contig 10148 bp, 6 predicted proteins | sample JI1023141ADNA_FD_71478 | JGI IMG/M metagenome (GOLD analysis project Ga0075163, IMG submission 71478) | Wastewater effluent complex algal communities from Wisconsin, to seasonally profile nutrient transformation and Carbon sequestration -... | ecosystem: Engineered > WWTP > Effluent > Algae... | reverse complement strand
TACGTCCACCGTGCCTTTCCACGCAAGCGCTTCTTGCGCTTTGCCGTGAAGTGCATCGCTATCGGCAAGGTCGAGCGGGAGAACAAGAAAATGTTCATCTGAAATGCTTGTAAAGCGCATACATTCTGCCTTCACACGCTCCAATTCATTTTGGCGGCGAGCAGAAAGAATAATGTTTGCGCCTTCTTGGGCAAACGCATGGACAAGCGCCTCGCCGATGCCCGATGAAGCGCCTGTTATCCAGACGGTTTTATTGGAAAAGCTCATGGAGTTGTTCGTAAAAGAAGTGGTGCAAGCCTACGCTTTCTGCTCAAAAAGGCTATCCTTTTTGGGGATAGCCTTCTCAAGTGATGTGCATAAAGTATTTTTGCGAGTAGGCTTGCATCTAAGATGTTTTCATGGCTAAATATAGCAAAAAATATTTCAACAAATGCGTTGATAAAATTTTGCCACACTTTATGCAAAGACCGCGCCTTCTGCCACATCTTTCCATGCAGCGATATCCTTTTGAACGCTTTCCAGCTTTGCTGCGAGCGTTCCGAGCGCAATTTTGCCAAGCGGTAAGCGCAAGGGTGGTTCGGCGGTGGCTACGACCTGTATGATTGCTTGGGCTGCTTTGTGCGGATCGCCTTCTTGCTTGCCGTTCACGAGCTGCATCCGCTCTCGAAACGCACCTGCCGTTTCGTCGTAGGTAGCAAGTCGTGCAGACGCTTGACGAAAAGAATCACCCGCAAAGTTGGTGCGAAATGGTCCCGGTTCAACAATAGTAAGCCGTATGCCGAGCGGTGCTATTTCCGCCGCCAGAGCCTCGCTAAAACCTTCCAGCGCGAATTTGCTTGCATTATACACGCCAAATCCCGGCATTGCCTTGAAGCCACCATGCGAGGAAATCTGCACGATATGTCCACTTTGCTGTTGGCGAAAGATAGGAAGTGCTGCTTGGGTGATTTGCAACGCGCCAAAAACATTTGTCTCGAACACCTCGCGCACCTCATCAATACTTGCCTCTTCAATTGCTCCTGCGAAACCGAATCCGGCATTATTCACCAGCACATCCAAACGACCAAAGCGAGACCGCACCACATCGAAGGCTGTACGAATGTCGTTTGAGTTGGTGAGGTCAAGCGTAAGCGCAAAAGCGCGGTTGTGGTGAGTCTCGTTGAATGCTTGTGTCTGTGGGGGATTGCGGAACGTGCCGATAACAAAGCCGCCGCTTTCCATTACCGCTTCCGCCAGCGCTTTGCCTAAGCCGCTTGAAATACCCGTGATGAACCAGATTTGCTGCTCCGTTTGGCGTGCTTCTTTGTTCATGGCGCTACCTCATTCTTGTACATTTGTACCATGGCAATATTTTCCTCCAAAAAGTAGATAAAGCGAAAACTAATAGTACAAACATACGATAGAAACGAGCCTCTAGGGTAGAAGACAACCTACATTGTTCGGTATTTTTCGGAGATTCGCTCTCTAAATTCTCGTGGAGAAAGCCCTTCGGCTGCTTTGAACTGTTTTGCAAAATAGGAGGAGTCGAAATAGCGAAGTCCGGCGGCGATTTCGGAAACAGGGAGGTCAGTAAAGGTAAGTAAACGCTTTGCTTCGAGGAGACTGCGATCGCGGATAATCTCGGTCGTCGTTTTGCCCGTAACAGATTTGACGATATGGTTCAGGTGGTGCTGCGTGATAGTGAGTTTGTCAGCATACTCGACTGCTGTGAAGCCCTCGTGGAAGTGCGTGTCCAGAAGGTTTTTGAAAGTTTTGTAGAGGATGATGCTGCGCTTGGAAAGAGCTTCCCCGTGCTGTGCGCGCCGCTCGGCGTCCACGCACCGCTGGATTTGCCCCAGAACGACGTGCAGAAGCGCTTGAGCAATGGTGGGCGAGTAGTCAGTACGGCTTTTTTCCGCAAAGAGGATATCAATCGTATGCTGTATTTCGTAGTACTGCTCTGTATCGGGCTTCAAGTACGGTTTCGTATAGAAATTATCCAAAAAACTCAGGGTAAAAAGGGCTTCTTTATTGTGGTGGTGAAAAAGAAAGAAATCTTCGGTGAACATAATGCTGCCGCCCTTAATGTGCTGCCATTCCTCGAAATGGTGCAGTTGCCCGGGAGAGATAAAGTAGAGCGTGTTCGGCTCAATCGGATACACCTTGTAGTCAATGACGTGCGAACTCACACCTTCGGACATCCATAAAATTTCGTAGAACGAGTGTTTATGCGGATCTTCAATATCCGGCTCTTCCATTTCCTCGAAGCGCGTAATTTCAAAGGTGGTAGGATTCAGAGGTTCATTGATAAAATGCCCGATGGTGTAGAACGGAAAAAGGTTTGTTCGCATGGGGCACCCAGCAGAAAAATATGGTAAAATGGTCGTGCGTAAGGGATATTGTCTTTACTTTTTCCAGCACTTCACACGAACATACGGAATGTTTTTGCGCAACGAAAAATCTTCTTGGTCTGTTCGTTGCATGAGCCCCCATGCCGCATTATCAGAACACTCTTCAAAGTCAAACGTGCCGTGATGCCGAAGCGTTTCGCGCTGATAAGTGTCCACCTCCGGCACATCGGTCATGAGGTAGAATGTTCCTTCGGGCTTGAGCGCGCGCGCACATTCGTCCAGAAACGCAGGCGTGAAGGCACGCCGATAATGATGGCGCTTTTTGAACCAGGGGTCGGGGAAGAAGTAAAAAATCTTTTCCACGGAAGCATCGGTAATAAATGGCAAACCATTGGCGACGCTGTACCAGAGCGTTTCTGCGTTGCCCAGCACACCGCGTGGGCGTTCGCCCTGAATGACGCTCCGAATCCAGTTTGCCGCATACTCGCGCACTTCCAAGCCCAAAATATTCTTCTTCGGCTCTGCAAGTGCCGTTTCAAGCAGGAAACGTCCCATGCCGCAGCCAATATCAAGGTACTGCGGAGCTTGTGCGTTCAAAAAGTGCTCGTCCCATGCAATGCTTGATATCAAGGGCGGATAATACTCCAAATCAATCCGAATGCGGTCTTTCGGCAGGTATTGATTCGGGCTGACGTGGCGTCGTGAGCGGGGTTTGGGGTATTTGGTGAAGTCAATGGTGGTCATCAGAATGTAGCTTTAATGTTACCAATTACTAACGCAGAGAGTTAGCGAATTTTACCAATGCGTAATGCTGTAAAAGTGTCAAACTGCAAACATACAAAAAACGTCTGACGGCATGAACTGTTGTTTGTATCATTTTTTTATTGTTGATTATGAACTATCGTTTTCTGCCTGCTTTCATGCTTACGCTTTGTTTTGTAAGCCTTTTCGATGGATTTGCACAAAGTGTACCGCCTGCACGACAGCTACGCTTTCTGTCGCGGTGGCAAAATGCACTTCCGGCGCAAGGTGGAGGTGGCTTGTGTGAATCAATAGCATTTGATGCACAAACAAGCCGCCTTTTTGTGGCGAACAGTATTGCTCCGGGCGGTGGGCAGCGCTATACGCGCGTGGAAGTAGTGAATCTGACCAATCCAGCGCAACCCGTTACCGAGGCATCACTGGATTTATCGGCATTTGGGGCAGATGTATCAAGTGTTGCTTTTAGTAATGGTATTCTTGCCGCCGCAATGATTCAGGCAGTGAAGACCGATAGCGGTCGTGTGGTGCTGGTGGATGTAAGCGGAGCGGATATTCGCTCTTCCACGACGAATGCTCGCAGTGTGGTCGTAGGTGCGCAGCCGGATATGATTACCTTTACTCCCGACGGCTCGCGGATTCTGACGGCAAACGAGGGTGAGCCAACGGAAACAGGATCGTATCTTCCCGACCCCGAAGGCTCGATAAGCATTATTGACCTGCCGTTTTTACCGAATGGTCGTGTCAATCTGAGCGCAGTATCGCAGGCAAACGTCCGTTTTGTGCGATTCAATGACTTTAACTTTGGCGGTGCGCGGCGTTCGGAGTTAAGTGATTCTTCGCAGATTCATTTTCCCTCACCGACCACAACCGCAACCATTGCAGGTGCTGCACCGGGGCGACTTGTGACATTTGCTCAAGATGTAGAACCGGAATATATAGCCATTTCGCCGGATTCCCAAACTGCATACATTACCTTACAAGAAAATAACGCATGGGCTATTGTTGATATTCCCACCGGACGTGTGCTGGCAATTCGAGCAATGGGCATCAAGTTTCATATTCTTTCCGGGAATGGCATTGACGCTAGTGATAGGGGCACAAGCATTAAGATTGCCAACTATCCGGTATTGGGAATGTATCAGCCAGACGCTCTTTCGGCATTTCAATTCGGCGGACAGACATTTATTGCAAGCGTGAACGAAGGCGATACGCGCGGCTATGCCACGTATAATGAGGAAGCTCGCGTCGGGTCGCTCCGTCTTGATTCTATGCGCTTTCCGAACCGTGTTGCATTGCAAAATGACACTCTAATGGGGCGCTTAACTGTTACCCGCGCAAGAGGCGATATTGACGGCGATGGCGATTTCGACGCGCTTTATTTACCGGGAGGGCGCTCTATTTCTGTATGGGACGGTAATGGTGCGCTTGTGTGGGACAGTGAAGATCAAATTGAGCAAATAACCGCACGTATCGCTCCGACTACCTTCAATGTGAGCCGTGATAATACTACTCGTAAAAACCGTAGCGATGATAAAGGACCGGAGCCTGAGGGTATCACGACAGGCACCGTTGGCGATAGTACGTATATTTTTGCGGGATTAGAACGAACGAGCGGTATTATGGTCTATAATGCCACCAACCCCCGCCGCCCGCGATTTTCACAATACATTACCACTCGTGATTACTCACGTGCTATCGGTGGCGATGTTAGCACCGAGGCGCTTTTGTTCGTTCCCGCTTCGCAAAACCGCTTGAATGTGCCACTTGTTCTTGCCGCCTTTGAAGTAAGCGGCACGGTGGCAGTTTATACATTCGATCCCGTGACTCCACTTGCAAGCCAAAGTGCAGCGGATATTGGTGTGCGTACATCATACCTCACGACAAGTCGCATTGTGCTTGATATTCCTACTATCGGCTCCGATGCAGTTTCTATCTACGTAGCCGATGCGCAGGGCAGAGCGCTGGAAAATGTTGTTCTGACCGGTACGCAAGCACAGGAGCGCATCACGCACGAATTGAATTTTGAGGGCAAGCAAGGCGGAGCATACTTCATTACGCTAGGCATTGGAGGAAATTCTTATTTGCAAAAGGTGATGATAGCACGATAAGGAAAGCAATATCATAGACTAAAGCCTGTGTGAATCAATCGCACAGGCTTTTTTTTGCTCTCAAGGAGGCGAAGTCCCTAGGCGAAAAAATCTGGCACGTAAATTGAATAAATAGAATTTGACATAAAAACCCAATTCGATGCCCGCATCCTGTCAAAGACCTACACTGCGTTGTAACGGTTGACGTAATGCGGGGAAGAAGAGATGTATGCTCCTGATTGTATGAGTAGTGCGTGAGCAGTGAGCCTATTTTTAGGTGAATACTTTCTTCATCAAGCATCATTTTGAAACAAGTGTTTTTGAGAGCAAACGCTTCAAGAAAAAACGATTGGCTCTTTGGGTGCATCAAACAGTTGCTTGTTTGTCATATAAATTTTGTAACCTAAGTCGTTGTTTATCAAGTCAATTACCAACAACATTTTCATTCATTGTATTTACTGTATGGAGACGCTATGATCTACGCACGCTTTCTCCGGTTCGTGAGCAGCGCCGCGCTGGTGGCGGGGACGCTCGTAATGACCATTCATTACGACGGCTTTGCGCAGCGCAAGCAAAGCTCCAAAGAACTGAGCGCCCGCTTTATCAAACTCGGTATGTCCTACCGAGAAGGTGGCGACGCTGACAACGCACTGTATTTTTTGAACAAGGGACTGAGCCTTGCGCGGCAAACCAAAAGCCGCTACTGGGAAGCAGCCGCTCACGAGATGATGGGGCTGGTCTATAAAGACCTCCGCGACAAAGACCGCTCAGTTGCCAATCTGCTGACTGCTCGGCGAATATATGACAACATTATTCGCACGCCCGGCGGCAGCCAGATAGCCATTGAGCGCGAAATTGAACAGGCGCAAACGATGGACATGAATCCTCCTCCTGCATTTGCAAACGAAAATCTTCTTGCACAAGAAGTAGAAGTATTGCGTAATCAAGTGGATTTGCTCAAGACGGAGAACGACGCGCTCCGTGAGGAAATAGCAATGCTGCGTGGCGACGTTCCCGGCTCAAGCCTTGACCGCATGAATGATGCCCGCAACAATGACATTCGCAATAATGGTCAATTCAACAGCGCTTTCAACGTCTCGCCCGTCGGGATGCTGGATGAAGACGCATTGGAAAATATGCAAGGCGTTACCTCAATTGAGGAAGGCTTGAAAAATCCTGATGCCGTTGTGAAACTGGATTTGCAAAATAATGGTATGAAGAAACTGCCGCCCGAAATTGGGCGCTTCCGCAATTTGCAATACCTGAACGTCAGTCGTAATCAGCTTTCCGAGCTTCCCCGCGAAATTAGTAATCTGACCAAACTGCAAGTGCTGAACGCAAGCGGCAATCAAATAGATATTCTTCCGCCTGAACTGAGCCGACTCCAAAGCCTGAAGCAGCTTAATCTGGCAACAAATTTGCTCAAGAAATTACCGCCCGAAATTGGTAAACTCACACGCCTCGAATTTCTTGATGCAAGCGAAAATCGTCTTTCACAAATTCCGGCTGCGCTTGGCTTGGCAACGAATCTACGCACAGTGTATTTACGCACAAACTCGCTCGCTAATCTGCCACTCGAAATTGGTAAACTCAAGCGTCTGCGCGATTTGGACATAGACGACAATTTCTTTACCGACGACGAATTGAATAATGTGTACAGCATCTTGCCCGACACAAACGTCATTACGCAGACTCAGCAAGGCGCACAAACAGGCGGCGAGCAGCAACCTGCGGAAGATCAGCAGTAGCATAAAAACGCAAATGCATTTTTCCTTGACTCGCAATCAAAATCAATAAGTAAACAACAAGCAATTATTCAATCAATCACCTCGGAGACGCAGGTATGAATCGTTCAGTCTTCTTCTGTATGGCGCTGCTCTGCCTTGCGTCGTACACTTCGTGGAGCCAGCAGCAGCAACGCCGACCACCCACGACAACCAACAGAACTACCAATAATCGCACAACAACAGCACGCCCTGCAACCACACAGCAAGCTGCGCCCGCACCTGCTGTGGCAAATGACCCGCCGCAAGGCACAACACGTATCAATACAGCACAGACACGCCCCGCAGCGACCAATCGTCCGGGAGCGCCTCGCACCAATGCGACTGCTGCACGACCTGTCACGACCGCACCACGTCCGGTAGCACGCCCAACGCAGCCGCCGATTGACTACTGCACACTCTGCATCAGCACCCTTGCCTCGATTGAGCATCCGCTTCAAGTCGGTTCGCTGGCACGCCATGCGGCACTTGGTGGTGGAGGTTACGGTATGGGCGGAGATATTCGCACCTACGCGGCGAATCCGTTCATTGTGGATTCGTACTCGCTTACCATCAATCCAGCGTACGCAGACCGCTTCCGCAATAGCATTTTCGTTAATGCAGGTTCGGTGGCAGGCTCAAGTTCGCAGCCACTCAGCAACTTTGGCGGACCCTTTATCGGTGCAATTTTCGACATCAGCCCCCGCGTTACTGTTGGCGGTATGGTTTCGTTTGAATCATTTCCGGGTATAACGGCAGTGAATACCGACGTTGTGAATGCGATTGCTCTCAGCAGTATTCTGGGGCTGGCAAGCCAGTATCCGGGCGGTATTGCAGCGCTCCCGGGCTTCACACAGCTCAAGGCACGCAATAACGGGCAATTACAAGTAACCTATAATACCGGTGACGGCAAAGGCGGCGGTGTGGTGATGGGAGCAGGCGTTTCCTTCACAACAACATCGCTTGCGCCACTGGCAAACACACCTCGCTCGCAGCCAACGGCAAATATCACACAAATCGGCTTCAATGCCGGTGTGCTTATTACCACCGGCACTCAGTCGATGCTGGACTTGTCGGCGACGGTCTTACTGCCTCGTGTATCGCTTCCGGTGCCGGGTTCGACCAGTGCCTCATTGAGTTTTGCTAATACGGTGATTGGTGTTAATGCACGGTATATCGCACGAATTTCGCGCCAATTTACGCTTATTCCGATGGCAAACATCTACAACATCCAAAGTGCTTCGCCGTATTTTGGTAATGTTACCAGTGTTGATGTTGGCATGGGCTTTAACTATGCCGTCGGTCCACTCTTTTTTGTGGGCGGTCTGAGCTTGTCGAATAATAGTGGTGGCAATCTGCCGAGCCAAAGCGTACCGGGTGCATCATCGGTTTCTTCGGAATTGATTTTGCCGCGCTGGAATATTGGCGTTGAATACTCAATTATTGACTGGCTGCGCCTCCGCGCCGGTTATGCCGGATACAGTTCTTCTGCACGGAGTAACGATGTTGTCTATCCGTCCTACTTTGGGTATGCGCTTTCAGAAGGCGTATCCCTTGGGTTCGGATTAGTCTTTGGTGGCTTTACGTTAGATGTAACGACCGACACCCGCATTTTGCGGCAAGGCTTGGGAAATATCGGTAGTGGTCAGCCCACATTTGGTTTTGTCTCGGCGAATTTCCGCTTCTAAGAAAATAGCACTCAACCGCTTGAGGCAGTTTAGAATACAATCTATATCCATAAGGAATGTCGAAAACACATCTGTTGACGACATTCCTTTCGGTGCTTGACTGAATGTTTTTTGGTAACCGATTTCGGCGTATGGAACGCGGACAGCGCGGATTGAGCGGGTATTCGCAGATTTCAAAAGAAGTGAAATGAATATAGATAGTCTTCTGAAGCGGAGATAATCTTTCTTCATTCGTTCAATCCGAATCCTCCGCGTTCCTTTGCACACGGCGACCCGAACCCGTTACTGTTTCTCTCTGAATATCTCAACGAACCAACTGTTTGTCATGCTACTATTCATCCTATTACCGCTCATTTTTTAAGGAAACTCCTCTATGCGAACCAATGTCTTTGAGGAAAAACCTCATGCAGAGGGAAAACCTCATCTCTATCGCCCACATCGGAATGCCGGAAGCACCGGTCAGCTTCTTAGAACAGCACTGCTGATGGCAATCTTGTGGGCTGTCTTGCTGTTTTTTGCGCTCGGCAGACTTTCGGCGCAGCAGTTGAGCATTACGCAGCTCGGCGACCAAACAACGCCTCTGAATACACCTATCTCGGTGCAGCTTACCATTGCCGATGTGAACCCCGGTTCGGTGGCGCTGCTGGGGCTGTCCGATAACCAAAGTCTGATTTCGGATAATAACATTGTCGTCGCGCAAGGCACAACGTCTCGTCAGATGACCATTACCCCAACGACGGGGCAAAGCGGCACGACGCAAATCACTATTATCGGCACGAACGCGATGGGACAAAATACGTCCATGAGCTTTCGCATTACGGTCGGTGGTGCAAGTTTTGGTCCGACTATCAGCCCGATTTCGCCCGTAACAACACCAGCAAATACGCCTCTGAATGTCCCCTTCACGATTACCGATGCCAGTCCGGGAACGGTTACGGTCGTAACAAGTATTGATAACACCATTCTTGTTGCGCCCAATGCCTTGATTGTCAGTGGTTTCGGTTCTTCGCGCTCGCTTGCCATTACGCCCAATGCGGGGCAATTCGGGTCGGCGGTTATCACCATTGTAGCGACCAATCAAAGCGGCTTCTCGGCACGAACGTCTTTCACGCTTACTGTTACTGAGCCACCACCGGCTCAAGCGCCGACGATAACTGTCGTGCCTGACCTTGCTACAGCGGTCGGTGTGTCGGTCTCGGCATTTTTCAATGTCTTCGACCAAAGCGGCGCTCAGAATGTCAATGTCTTTGCCAATTCATCGAATCCGAGTTTGCTGCCGGATGCGAATATCGCTATTACCGGCACTGCGTCCTCGCGGCAAATTACCTTGCGTCCGGTGGCGAATGCAAAAGGACGGGCAACGGTATTCCTCCGAGCGCTGAATCCGTCAGGGCTGGGGGCAAACGCTGCTTTTACGCTCTACGTCGCTGCTATCAATGACCCGCCTGTGGTTGAAGGGCTGCGTGATACAGTTTTGCCACAAAATACGATAGTTACAATACCTTTTCGGGTACTCGA
>Ga0075163_10014552_pt1 | contig 10148 bp, 13 predicted proteins | sample JI1023141ADNA_FD_71478 | JGI IMG/M metagenome (GOLD analysis project Ga0075163, IMG submission 71478) | Wastewater effluent complex algal communities from Wisconsin, to seasonally profile nutrient transformation and Carbon sequestration -... | ecosystem: Engineered > WWTP > Effluent > Algae... | reverse complement strand
TTTTGTGAATTTTTGTCCAGTGCAACCGAATATAACTAAAATGATGTGCATACCCAATGGACATGCGTCCATTGGGTATGCCATGCGTGCGTAGCACGCATCGTCTTTTGTGCGCAGCATAAAAGCGAAACTACCATATGTAAACATGCGTGGACGAGATTGCGATCGACTGCGTCCCATAAGGTTCGATGGATTCGATGCAGGTTTGCGACTTTGTGTATCTGCGGATGCCGTACGATTCAAGTGTGCGCGCAAGGGTTGCAAGTGCGGGCGGGTTCCCTCTGAGCATGATGGAAGGATTGGCACCGATGCCACGTTGAACGTGACAATTGTGCTCGAATGATGCTGCATCGTCAGGCATACACGCTTGGACGGTTGGATCCAACCACTGGGTATGACCTCTTGCCTGCATGGACGGTGATCCTTCACATGTCCGCTTGTAGGTGGTCACGTTCAGCTGTTCCGCAATCAGTTCCGCCTGCAAGAGTGCAATTTTGGCAGTAAGCTTTTGCACGCGATTGGTCGATGTCGTCAAGCGTTCGAGGTTAGCGAGCTCGGCGGGGGTCATATGGTGACGTATATTGCAAAGTCAAAATCAATTGGTTTATCACTGGTCGCGATTTGTGATTGTTGCAATGTCCACAGACGTTAACGGTTTATGGTCGCATGCCAGGAGGTTGCTTGACCCCAAAACCAATATTCGATGTTTAACATCCTTCCGAATGTATCCACGCCGTCGTATAGTTGTCTTTCTTGTACCGTGATTGATATGATATGAGGATGTGGTATATTCGAGTAAGTGCGTGCTATCCATGGCTGAAATATGTCCGCGTAGTGACCGATAGTTGCCGGTGAAATTAGTGCGGTCATGCGGTCACTACAATCATATACACATTAATTCAATTGAATTTTGCAATGGTGTAACATATACACCATGTTCACCTGGACAAAGGAAGAAGCAGATACAATCGTGAGGGTTTCAGTACCACATGCTATTGCACTGCCACATGGCATCGACTACGAAGACACCGTTGTGATCTTGAAGCCGACCGCATTGACACGAGACCTCATGCACGAAATCTTGCGCAGGTTGTACAAGATCGGATGGGTCGTCAGTGCGCGCAAGTGTGCGGTAGACGACGCTCAGTGGCGCAAGCATTATGCAGATTTGCCAAGGAAATACGGCGCCGACGTATATGATGCAGTTTGTGCACGGATGCGCGAAGGTTGTGTGGTCGTGATGCGAATGCGCGGCGAGAAGATCGTGTCGCGGGTGCGCGAGATCGTCGGTGCAACTAATCCACGCGAGGCGCAAAAAGGAACAATCCGTGGTGACCTTGCGTGGGAAACAGCATACAATCTCGTGCACGCATCGGCGGTGGGAGAATCCGAGACCGAATTGTCGTTATGGCAAGATTATTGGTGACGGAGGCACGAATTTTTTGTTCGTACATGCGATGTAGATTTCGGCGATTATGCCGGTAAAGATCGCAGCCCCTGCTGTAAACATGGCTACTTCACGTAGACTTGTGTTTGTGCATGAATACCCAATTGCACCTGCGATGATGGAACCGATGGCGCTTCCAATTTGCACACCTTCGCGCACATTGCGGATGTGAATGTGTTGTTTCATTGCATTATAGATCGGATCATCGCCCACGGATGTACATTTGCGTCCGCGCGATGCTGAATCCGACAACGCACTCCACGCATCGCGACATACGGCATAATGTGACGCGGCCTTGAGATATTCGGGTCGGATACGTACAGCAATATGCCAAAGCGCAAGTGCGTGATGCGGCACGCACCTACGCGCGTCAAGTACAATCCATAGCTGTTGCATACATGCATACTTCCACATTGCAAATAGATCACACGATAGATTATGTTTCTTTACTGTGCGGTGTATGTGTACGATGTCGTCTGGACGCGCGCGCAATCGCCGCCACAATACCACAGGATTGGGGTAATGGATTGCACGCGTGCATGGTTTTGTGATGTATTCGAACCGCAAACACATCAATATTGTTTTGTTGTGCCATTTTGCGGCTAAACGTCGCGCACGCACGCACGTTGACGCAAACGCCCACGCCGCCGGGGCGCTTACGCGCGCAAGCTGTTTGATCATGAGTTGAAATATGTTATGATGCAACAGCACATGCGTGTCATTGTTTAGTTGGTTGGGTGTGGTGCTGATATAGGCTCCCATGATGACAATATCGGTGAATGTATTTATGTTGATAAAAATCAAATGCGTATGCACGTGTGTATGCGCTACAATCACGTCTCCATAGGACGATGTCGCACACGCCACAGCATGTGCGCTGCACGCGCGTATTCAATGAAACCAATGCACAAGATAGCACATTGGCACGCAATGACCGTATGCGTTGAATAATTAACAAATAATCCGATCAAACACAGACTCGCGCATATAATCAACGTCAAATACATTTCAGTGATGCGTTTGTAGTGATTACGCACTAAAAATCAAATGGTGGTACAACACACATCTACTGTGGGAAACGATGAGTAAATGGCGGCGTGGTCCAACTGTCGTCGTCGTTGTCGTCGTCAATCGTGGACGCGCTCTGCGTCGGCGCCTTCACATATGCGGGCACCGACTCGATACTCGCCAATGCTTTGAGCAGTGGTTCTGGCGTTATATGTTGTCGCAAGAACGACTGTAGTGATGCCGTTGTGAGTTTCAAGCGCTCACAGTCTTGGATGAATGTAAGTGGTGCTGGCATTTCGTAATAGATTTCGAACATCTGTGCGCAGAGATCCGACGTCGCTTCGATTCGGATGTGCAAGTTCACACGTTCCGCGCGAATGAGCGCCGGATCCAGTTTTTCAGGATGATTGGATGTCATAATCACAAACTGTGGGCGCGTTGTACTCCCTTGCAAGAAGTTCAAGAGACCACTAAGCGAAACTTGTTTCGTTGCGGGATCGCGCGTTTGCATACAGTCAATATCTTCGAGCACGATAATGGAATTGTTGGTTGCGGTATGTAGACATGCAATGCTCTCATCCGTCAACAGTCCAAGTGAGCATTCTGCAATGCTGAGATTGGCCATGTCTGCGATCGCGCGGATGATCGATGATTTGCCCACACCCGGTGGACCGCTCAACAGTATCGTCAACGTGTTAGGGATACTCAGGCGCTTGTAGATCGGCGGAGGGTTCGTGTACAACCGATGTGCTTCCTTGATCGCATCGAGATGATTGCTTGCAATCGCAACCGTTGCAAATGGTCGCCGTGTCAGTGCTTCTTGTGACAGCACATGGGGACGTGTGCCTGATGTTGAGATTCGCGACGCTTGCAATGTGGGCGGGGTTGCGATCTGGGCTGCGTCGTAGAACTCATCCACGTATGGGTGTGTAGCCACACCATACATGTACATGGTTGGTGTACCGACATCGGGCGATTGAACCGACACACAGCGATCAACCGTGAGCAGGATTGGCCATGATTTGTACCAAATCAGATATGTGCCCGGTTGGATGTCATCGGGTAACGGATAACTTCCGCGTACTCGTTGAACATTCGGGTAGTTTGCCAATATCATCCGCACACACGCGACATATTGTGGGTTCGCACCACGTATCGTGACCGTGCGCATGATCCGCTGCTTAATCTGGTTCGTGATTAGCGCCATCAGCTGGTTAATATACGGTTGAAAGATGTTGTAAAGTTGATACCAGAAGAACACGCGCCAAGTAACATCGATCATTTGTGTTCATATGCAGTGTCGCCATCAATTCAATTGACTTGACTCGCACAACGACACGACAAGGGCTAAAGCCCTCGCCATGTCTCTGTGCTCGTATCGCCCCTAGTCATTTTGCCCCTTCGGGTCAAAATGACGTCGGGGCTCAAATGGTTATGACGGCTTGGAACTGGTATGGTTATTAGTCTCACACGTACCCTGCGCGAGCATGTTGACTTGAAAAAGTCACCGCGCCATGACTGTAAAAATCAAAATTTCTCATCCGTCACAAAAACTTAAAGAGTTCAGCCTTGCGCAGAGGTGAAGTTGGCGAATTTTTGTGAATTGTCACCCGGTGCAACGCTGTTGACTCGAATGCTAGCCATTTTTGAAGAAAATGGCTAAGGGTGAGAGCATGAGAATGGTATTCTTCTACGCTTCCGTGCTTTCAGCAAGTCTTTGCGAAACTTGGGTAGTGTCAATTTCCATGACAGCTCTGATACCATACACGCGGACATGCGGGCGGAATGAAGTTGTTCGTTTTTCGCTCTACGTTTGTGACGGATGGCGTCGTAGCGGCGCGAATCCGTATTATGATATGCAACAGGGAGTTTGTGATAGCCACGAGTCTCAAAGATTTCGTTGATTAGTCGCAAATCGATGTGAACAACGCATTCCAGTTTACGAACGATAAACTTACAGCAGTTTGGTGCGCTTGCGTGGTTGATAACCACGCGTGTCCAGTTCACACGCGTGAATAGATACAGCGCGTGTCTTTGGGCACGATACACCAGCAGGCGTAACAGCTCAATATCATCTCTGCAGTCATAGAAGCAATATAACACCGCATGTTGAAATGCGCCTGGGTACTGCATTGACCACAAAGCCGGATACATATAACTGTTACGTGCAATCACGCGCATAAATGCACCTTTGCTGGATTCATCGGTCCATCTAAGTATGTATCCAATCAAATCTCGCGGGATAGTGAGCATAATGTAATTTGATGTTTTGGAATCACAAAAATCAATTGGTATTTAGTTTATCCAACATGATAACCAAAACTGCTGGAGGGGTGACGTCATTCCGTGCCTCCGGCATAAAATGGCTAGCCCCGACACGAGGCCAGAATGACATGCTTGCAGCTTTGCTGCGACGCCCTCATTCTGGCCGAGTCGCTACCATGCTTCTTTGTGAGTCTTCCCGTCGTATGGACGTGCCAGCTTTTCATGAACGAGAATGTCTGAGCAGGATTGCGTTTCACCGTGATATTTGACATATATGTGTCCTACAACGCGACCTCCGTATTTGTCCCAGTTTTGGAGATCAACCTCCGCCCATGTGCCCATACCGGGGCGGTATGGGAGCCATCCAAGTAGTTCAATAAGACGCATTCGTGCTTGGTGTGCACGGTATTTTTCGTTCTCGGTCTTACCTCGTAACTCAGGCGTATCGATGCCAGCAAGTCGTAGATTTAGTTTCAGCGGAAAGTCATTCAGGCGCAGAATGAAACTAATTGTGTCGCCATCTTGCACGCCTGCAACTTGCACTATGTGACGTCCCTTGAGAGCAAAGTTGTCAATCGTATCCGGGTCCACGTCCACGATCGGCTGTATGTATGGTTGTGCGACGTTGATTGTGCTCACGGCGCGTTGGGCACGGATGGGTATGGGCGCACGCGCAGACGACGATGCTTTGTTTCCCATTATACCATATGATGGACTTATTTCGCATTACGTTTCATAAACGCAAGATATCGGCGCCGGGTATTGCGCCACGACTCTCGAACTTTGCGCGGGACGACCACGTGTGTACATCCGATTATCTTTGCAACCGGACGCAAGTCTCGTGGATCTTCGCCCAGAAATCGATGAGATGCCATTATGTGCGCTTGTGTATCTGGATTCTGCATCTTTGTTTCCATGCAGTTGATAGCCATGTAGTACCAGGATGTTACATAATTGACCATGATCGCGTTCTTGATATCAGTTGGCGCTTGTATTGATTGCAAGTCCATAAATGCGAGTGCATCACTCAAGGCCACATGGAACATTTGTGTATCCTTGAAATATTGTCCGAGATCGTCAACAACCGCTTGTGCAAATCCAGTGCTACAATTATACAATGAAGTTGCAATCGAGTGACTAATCCCCATTATTTCTTTACACGGACTTGCAAATCGTCCGCGCTCATCAGACGGTTCATCCGCATGCGTTTTGACATATGTCACATATAGTGGTAGAAACCACGCGGCTACCGGTTCTTGGGTCCGATATATAATTCGAACAAGCTGATACATGATCACTTCTATGTCCGGGTGGATTGTGCCGTTGTACATGTTTGTGATATGTTGAATAATCTGTTCGTACGTGTAGTCGTATAGCCCACACATTTTGATTTCCGCAGCAAGGTTGTCTTTGTGCACAATTGCAACTTGTTTGTCAAGCGTAGCATGGTCACGCGCATCACGTTGCTCTTGTGCTTTGCGCATAAGGGCAACGCGACGGGCGAGTTCTTGTTTGGACGGGCGGAGCTTGACCAGTTTGCGTTTGTGTGTAGTGCCTGTGGGTGGATCTGGGTTGCGCACCCACTGATCAACGTCTGGGAGTTCCGCCAACGTTGGCGGATGCATCGCAATCGCGTCGTCGAGCCACTGGTCGCGTGTACTGGTCCATGCGGTGAGTAACGCTTGCGCATAATCTGTCGCACATCGCATCGCCTCGCGCCAATATTTGTGTGGCGGATCTTCATTGTCCACACCTATGGACACACGGGTAAACTCTTCACGCAGTTCCGTTGCAATGGTTAGATGCTTGACCCATTTGCGCAAATGTTTGAGATACGTCTCGAGCTCTTCAAGAGTATTCCCGTGAAAATCGCCAACCCATAGCTCACCTGCATTGTTGACGGTGCCAAAATGCTTTGCAAAATATTCCTTGTACGGGATCACTGGTTTCATTTTGACCTTTGTATCTATAACGTATAATATTCAAATGTCGTACCTTACGCGCTCGGAAATTGAAGCACTCAACCATGGCGTGTTCCAAGCGCAGCTTGTAGACGTCGCGACGGACCCCAACGTCGAAGCAAATGCAAGGGATGAGTCGTTGACGGCATTGTTGTACCAGATGCAAGAAAGTGCCAGCGTAGGCGTGCGAAGAATCACCGTTGCGTTTGGTAGCACGGGTCCATTGCCCTTGCAAAAATATGCACGTGAACGGTTCCAATCGACCTTCAGCGCGGAAGAGCGCGAAAACTGGCATGCGTGGCTTGTCACAAGTGTGGGCTCGTTTAGAGATGCATTACTAGCCACGGCCAAGATGGACTCGGCCAATGTCACGTTGACTTCATCCGCAGAGGACCTTACATGTGTGTTGACGGTAAATTGGTAGCGTGTGCTGATTGAAAAAACAAGAAAGCAAACCCGATACTGTAATTAGAGTTTTAGCTTTGCAGTCAATGTTGTTATAGTTTTTTGCATGGCTGCAATCGTTGCCGCTTGTTCCGTTTGTGTTTTTTGCAAAGCCGCGCATGTGATTGTCAGCGCCGACGTGTTTCGTTGGAGCTCTGCGATTTGCGCAGATTGGTCGGTTTCATGTTGGGATGTTGAAACACGGGCTTCAATTGCGTCAATGTCCACCGGTGTGAGTTTGTTCACAGAATGTGCAAGCAGGAGTAATTCCTGTTTAAGAGAGTAGATTGTTGGCATCGACATGGCGCGTATACTTATTGTTCATCGATTCCATCGAAGATTGTTACATTGAGATGATCAAATAAATGTAGATTTTTCATTTTCTTGTAAAGCGCCATCGTGATACAGAGTGGAGTGTTGGGGAAATGGGTGTTGATCAGACGCGAGATGTCCAATATCGTGTCCGGTTGCATGCTCACCACCATCACTTGTGAGTGATACTCAAATGTGACCATGTTTGGGTCATAGTCGAGTAAGACCGCGCGCGTATGCAACCGTGCAACGTACTCATGGAGGTTTACGCCATGTATCAATGTTTCGGTGCGTATTTGTTGCGTGTGCTTCTGCCAAAATTTACGTGGTGACCCGTCACGCGGGGATGAAATGTCACCGGATGACCCGAGCGAACTACCACGGCCGCGCGGTGACCCGTCACGAGGCGAGCCACTACGGGGCGAACTGTCCTGTGATCGAGGCGATACAATAAGCGAACTTCTACGTTGGAATCGTTTTTTCAACCGTTCGGTACACAGTGCCGCATATTCTTCCGCGAGTTGATGCGCAGACACGCGTGCGGGCTCCATCAAACGATGGTCACTATACTTTTGCGTGATCATACGTATCATGCTTATCATTTTCTACGAGGACAACATACGCCCTCATGATGCGACATCCCTGACGTCTGATCATGTAATCGTACCATATTTACACAAAAAGTTGGCACGTTGACATGAATTTTTGTGCTCGCGAGGGTCAAACTCTCCAAGTTTTTGTATCGGATGAGAAAAACTAGTGCGCGGCGGGTATAGAATGTAAAAATTTTAAGTCAACTGGGTTCACACAGGTGTAAAAACAGTGTATTGTGTCTGTGCACCACTACACCTGCGAGCATCGGCGTACTAGATGCGTGCGGTCAATACCGCAAAGTTCAGGTTGCTTGTTGTGAAACCGGCCGCCTGTGGATGTCCACCACCGTTGAACTGTTCGCAGATGGTCGCAACGTTGACTTCATTTGGCCTTGAGCGCAGAGATACTCGCCACTGCGATGTTCGAAAGTCCCATGTGATGACGCACGCGATCGCGATTTCGGAGTTTTGCAGCAAGACATTGGCGAGTTCGCTGCCCCAGGTTGGCGATTGGACGATGGCGGCGGCATGACCGTTGATCGTGCACAGTTGCGTGCACCGTTGTATACGTGCAAGAGCCCATTCTTCGTGTGCGATAAGCACGCGTCCGCGATCATAAACCGTGCTGGGGATCTCATATTCGTATTGGTCCAGTGTACTGAGACGAATACCGTCGTCAAAGAACGCGGCGCTGAAGGCTTTTGAAGCCGGATGTTCCCACAACCAGAGGTCGCGATCGCGGATGTGTTGCAAGAACCACGGTGTGTAGTTGACATATTCCGCGCACAACTCTGCACCACATCGCAACACATCGAAATGCACATCGGCACCGAGGCGGCGGGCCTCATTGCACCACGGTTCGGACGTCGCATGATGGTCGAGAATGGTCAACTTGCTTGCGATCGCGAGTAGTCGCTGCAAGATAGGAGTCGGATAACACCAGTCCGCAAGAATGATATGACGGCCTGCCAGCTGTGGCATCTTCGTATCTTTGTTGAAATCGCGTTCGTTCGCAAAGTGCACATATGCTTGAGGATATCGGCGCAGAAGCAGCCATGCGGATGCGCAACCATCGGGGCAGTTGGCATGCGAGATCAAAACGGTGTCATAATGCTGCGGATGAATGTTTCGCACAGGCAAATTGATCTCTTGTTTGAGTCCAAACCAGCTGTTCAATAGTTGCAACATCACTATTAATATGTTAATCTAACGATATTCAATTGACACTCTTGCTTCGGCCTAGTAGGGCACATACGCACGAGTATTTTATTTAGAGCCCCAACTACTAAACTATAACACACGATGTCTGAACACGCTTCCGCGACAGAATGGAAGCAACTGTACGCGTTTTTAGAAAACGACGGCATGTCTGTGCAGATGTGTATTAACGGCGCAATCGTTGACTTACATCAATGGCCCTGCTGTGGTGTTGATGAAGTGACAGTGGCACAGGGAATCATGTTTTACCACACGCGCATTGGCACGTTCGCATATGACGGCGTTTCCATTTCACATATTTGATCGTTTCGACAAACATCGAATCAATAAGTTAACCCAATCTGCTGGAGCATCGACGTCATTTTGTGTCGTAAGACACAAAATGACTAGATGCGACACGAGGCCAGAAGCAGTGAGCAGGCTTTAGCCTGCTTGCTGCTGTTGGCCGAGTCAATTGATTTTGCGCATCCATACATAAACAGATGTCGTTGCTTATTATTACGTCCGTGGTTGCAGTATTTGCCGTCTACAAGCACGTGACTACGCGTGAACAGCTCCGCGAAGTCATGCGTGAACGTGTCCGTGATCTTGAACGATGGGAACTGCGATTGCAGCAAGTCCAAAAAATTACAGTTGAATACGAGCGATTGAGTATCAAGTGTGGCGAACCCGTCTCGACAAATCTCCTGCGTTTGGGAATTGCCGAAGACATTGAATCAGTTCAACGCAAACGTGATATGTTGTTGAGTTCTCTGCGCGTGTGGACGCGTGTATGATGTGTCATGATGGAATGATATCAAGCGTAATCGTGTCATTCCACAACTGCACGTTTTTTACAATTCGCACATCGTTGCGTTCCCATTTACCATTGAGCCACTGCACAAGATCGTCGCAAGTGCG
>Ga0075163_10014551_pt1 | contig 10148 bp, 7 predicted proteins | sample JI1023141ADNA_FD_71478 | JGI IMG/M metagenome (GOLD analysis project Ga0075163, IMG submission 71478) | Wastewater effluent complex algal communities from Wisconsin, to seasonally profile nutrient transformation and Carbon sequestration -... | ecosystem: Engineered > WWTP > Effluent > Algae... | reverse complement strand
CCTCACTCCCCGCGGCGCGCGCCCAGGCCGTACTTCTTGACCTTGTCGAGCAAGGTCACGCGGCTGGTGCCGAGCCGGCGCGCGGCCTCGCTCTGGTTGCCGCCGACCGCGGCCAGGGTGCGGGCGATCAGGTTGCGCTCGAACGCCTCGACCTGCTCGCGCAGCGACGGGCCGAGATCCGAAGACGGCGGCGGCTCGGCCTCGCTGTCGACGTGGGGCGCGGGCTCGGTCGCGCTGCCGGTCTGCTCGCGGTAGTCGGCGAGGGTGAGCACCGGGCCGGTGGCGAGCGCGGCCAGGCGCGCGATCGCGTTCTCGAGCTGGCGGACGTTGCCCGGCCACGGCGCCGCGCTCAGCGCCTCGACCAGCGCCGGCTCGAGGGTCAGCGCGCCGGTGCTGAACTTCTCGGCGTAATGGCGGGCCAGCTCGGCGGCCAGCGCCGGGATGTCGGCCTGGCGCTCGCGCAGCGGCGGCACCACCAGCTCGACCACCGCCAGCCGGTAGTACAGGTCCTCGCGGAAGCGGCCGGCGGTGGCCTCGGCGGCGAGGTCGCGGTGGGTGGCGGCGACCACCCGGACGTCGACCCGCTCGACCCGGCCGGAGCCGACCGGCTGGATCTCGCCCTCCTGCAGCGCGCGCAGCAGCTTGGCCTGGACCCCGAGCGGCAGCTCGCCGACCTCGTCGAGCACCAGGGTGCCGCCGTTGGCCTCGGCGAAGAAGCCGGCCCGGGCGCCGGTCGCGCCGGTGAACGCGCCGCGGACGTGACCGAACAGCTCGGCCTCGGCGAGGTCGGTCGGGATCGCCGCGCAGTTGAAGCGGACCAGCGGCCGCGCCGCTCGCGGCGACTGGGCGTGGAGGAGCTGGGCGATCAGCTCCTTGCCGGTGCCGGTCTCGCCCCGGACCAGGACGGTGACGTCGCGGGCCGCGACCCGGGTGGTGGCGTCGAGCAGCCGGCGCATCGCCGGGGTCCCGGCGACGATCCGCTTGCCCAGCGCCCGCTCGACGTTGAGCTGGCGGTTGGCGACCCGCAGCCGGCGGGCCTCGAGCGCGCGCTCGATGACGACCGCGACCTCGTCGATGTCGAACGGCTTGGTCAGGTAGTCGTAGGCGCCGGCCTTGACCGCGGCGACCGCGACCTTCTCCGAGCCGTGGGCGGTGAGCAGGATCACCGGCAGCGTCGGATCGCGGGCGGTGATCGCGGCGATCAGGTCGAGCCCCGACATGCCCGGCATCTGCAGGTCGGTGACCACCACGCTGGCGTCGTCGACCATCGGCAGCGCCTGGGCGCCCGACCGGGCGCTGGTCACCTGCAGGCCGCGCTCGCGCAGCACCTCGGTCAGCGTGTAGAGCACGCCGGGGTCGTCGTCGACCAGGAGGACGTCGGCCATCAGCGTACCGTCCGGAAGCCGGACATGATCACGCGGCCGGCTCCAGCGGCGGCGCGGTCGCCGGCGGGCCGTCGACCACCGCGGTCACCGGCGGCCGGGCCGGCAGCTCGATCGTCACCGTGGTGCCGCGGCCGACCTCGCTGGCGTAGCGCATGGTGCCGCCGTGCTGGGCGATCGCGGTCTGGGCCAGCACCACGCCGAGGCCGGTGCCGCCCTCGCGGGTGGTGAAGAACGAGGTCCCCAGCCGCTCGAGGTCGGCGGGGCCGATGCCGCGGCCCGAGTCGCGGATCACCAGTCGGGCCCCGCCGCCGTCGATCGGCTCGAGGGCGACGAAGATCGAGCCGCCGGCCGGGGTCGCCTCGATCGCGTTGGCCAGGAGGTTGAGCAGCGCCTCCTTGAGCCGGCGCGGGTCGGCCTCGATCGGCGCCTTGCGGCCGTCGATCTTGAGGGTGAGGCCGCCGTGATCGATCCGGCCGGCCACCACCGCGCCGGCGTCGGCGACCACGGTGGCGAGGTCGAGCCGCTGGGGGCGGAGATCCTCGAGCGGGCGCGAGAACGACAGGTACTCGGCCAGGATCTCCTCCATCCGCGCCACCTCGGCCTGGACGACGTCGAGGCGCTCGCGGCTCCGCCCGCCGTCGGGCGAGCGGGCGACGAGCTGGACCAGGCCCTTGATCGACGCCAGCGGGTTCTTGAGCTCGTGGGCGACCCGGGCCCCGACCGACTGCAGGCGACAGAGCTGCTCGTGGCTGGCCGCCACCTGCTCGTCGCGCAGCTCGTCGACCGCCGAGGCCGCGCTCTCGGTCGCCTCCTGCAGGCGGGCGATGAACGAGTAGATCATCAGCACGGTCCAGCCGAACACCGTCACCGCGATCGCGGCGTGGTGGTCGTAGGACAGCGGCGGCCCGAGCAGGTCGCGCGGCAGCATCGCCATCGCCAGGAACAGCACCACCTGCATCGCCATCAGCGCGCGCGAGATCGGCTGGCGGCCGAAGAACACCGCCGGCAGCGCGATCGACGCGCCGACCGCGGGCAGCGCCGGGCTGTGCAGGCCGCCGGTCACGGTGACCACGCCGATCAGGTAGAACTGGGCGATCGCGTGCAGCCGGGCGACCGAGCGGCCGATGCCGACCGGGTTGCGCTCGAGCTGGCGCACCGTGGTGAGCTGGGCGCACAGCATCAACAGGAACATCGCCACCGGGGTGACGATCCGCCAGGTCGGGTAGCTGGCGTGGGCGTAGATGGCGGTGGTGATCGCGCTGGCGACGACCCCATAGATGCCCGCGGCCGTGACATTGGCCCGGCCCGAGGCCATGAAGAGCTGATCCCGCGTGCCACGGAGCACGGACGGCCTTCCTGCGAACCGCGGGCCAGCCCGTCCGGGAGGCCCGCTGGGGCCCTGGTGCGACGCCATGCGACCATCGTACCCGTCTCGACCATCGCCGACGTAAAGGGATCCGCCGTCAGCCGACCGCCACCTGTAAGGAATCCCGACAGGTGGCCCTCGGCCAGGGCCGCAAAGGCCGCGCGCGGCGCGCCTGCTGCGCCCGGTCGAGTGGCACGGCGGATGCTCGGGGTCGGGCCATGCCTCGCTCGTACCTCGCCGCGCCGCTGCTGGTCGCGGCACTCGTCGGACCGGCCGCAGCGCAGCCGGCCGATCCCCCGGCCCTGCCGGCGGTCGCGTCGGTGCCCGCGCCGGCGCCGGCGGTGTCGCCGACCGCCGCCTTCGACGACGCCCTCGATCAGCTCCTCGGCCGGCCCGGCGGCCTGACGTCCGCGGACGTCGGCGCCCGCGCCGCCCGCACCAGCCCGAGCGCCGAGCGCAAGGACGCCGAGACCGTCGCCGCCCGCGAGCGGGTCCGCGAGATCCAGCGCTCGATCATGCCGATCGTGTCGGCCGGCGCCAGCTTCACCCGGCTGTCGACGATCGACCCGCCGATGCTCGGGCCGGGCGTGACCTTGCCGCAGTTCTTCAACCAGTGGCACCTCGGCGCCGACGCCGCGCTGCCGCTCACCGAGCTGCTGGTCCGGTTGCCGGTCGCGCGCGACGCGGCCAAGGACGGCGTGGTCGCGGCCGAGCTCGGCGCCCGCGCCGCCCGGCTCGCCGCCAGCGCCGACGCCCAGGTCGCCTACTACGAGTGGATCCGCGCCCAGCTCCAGGTCGCGGTCACCACCCGCCTGGTCGCCCAGGTCCAGGCCACGCTGACCCAGGTCACCGCCCTCGCCGACGCCCAGCGCGCGGCCCGCGGCGACGTCCTCCGCATCGACGCCCAGCGGTCGTCGGTCGAGCTGGCCCTGGCCCGGATCGAGCAGCTCGTCACCATCCGCGAGCTCCAGCTCCGGCTGGCGATCGGCGCCAGCGACGACGAGCAGCTCGTGATCGGCGAGGACATCCGGCAGCCGCTCGAGCTGCCGGCGCTGCCGGCCACCGACCAGCTCGTCACCGACGCCCGCGCCCGCCGGCTCGAGGCCAAGGCGCTGGTCGCCGCCAACCACGCCATCGAGCGGGCGCTGGCCGGCAGCAAGGTCGGCGCGCTGCCCCGCTTCGACGTCTTCGGTCAGGTCGCCTACGACAACCCCAACCAGCGGGTCTTCCCCCAGACCGGCGACTTCAAGCTGACCTGGGCGGCCGGCGCTCGCATCACCTGGTCGCTCAACAGCTACCTGGCGGTCGATCCCCAGGTCGAGCAGGCCCGGGCCCAGAGCAAGGCGATCGCCGCCGACCAGCGCGCGCTCGGCCTCGGCATCCGGGCCGAGGTCGAGAACGCCCGCACCGCCTTCGACCTCGCCGACCGCACCCTCGCCTCGACCGTCGAGGGCCTGGCCGCGGCCGAGGAGGGCTACCGGGTCCGTCAGGAGCTGCTCGCCAACCAGCGCGCGACCGCGATCGAGCTGGTCGACGCCGAGACCGCGCTGACCCAGGCCCGCTTCAGCGCCATCGACGCGCTGATCGATCGCCACATCGCCTGGGTCCGGCTGCGCCACGCCGCCGGCCTCGACCTACCCTGATCGGTCGGCACCTGCCATGACTCGACACACCACCACCGCGCATCCCACGCCGGTCGATCCGTCACCGCGAACCTCACGCTCGTTCCGAGGTCCCATGTCCCGCTCGCTCACCACCCTGGTCGCCCCCTCGCTCGCCGCCGCGCTCGCGGTCACCCTCGCCGCCTGCGGCTCGCGCTCGTCCGCCGACGACGTCGCCGCCGTGCCCGATCCGGTGATCGAGGTCCCGCTCGCCGTGGTCGAGCAGAAGCCGGCGCCCGACATCCTGACCCTGACCGGCACCGTCGTCGCCGACGACTCGTCCGACGTCGCCGCCAGCGTCGGCGGCAAGGTGATCAAGGTGATGGTCGAGCGCGGCACCCGGGTCAAGTTCGGCGAGGCCCTGGTCATGCTCGACGCCCAGTCGGCCGCGCTGTCGGCCGCCGGGGTCCGGGCCCAGCTCAACGCCGCCAAGGCCCAGGAGCAGCTCGCCGCCGAGGAGTGCAAGCGGTCGCAGGCGCTGCTCGACAAGGGCGCCATCACCCGCTCGCAGTACGACCGCGAGATGACCGGCTGCACCGCCGCCCAGCAGACCGTCGAGGCGACCCGGGCCCAGCTCAACCTGGTCAGCAAGTCGATCGCCGACGGCGTCATCCGGGCGCCGTTCGCCGGCGTCATCGCCGATCGCTTCGTCTCGCCCGGCGAGTGGGTCGGGCCCGGCATGCGGCTGGTCTCGCTGGTCGACGACGACCCGCTGACCGTCGAGCTGAGCGTGCCAGAGCGCTGGGTGCCGCGGATGGCGGTCGGTCAGGACGTCTCGGTCAGCGCGATCGCGTACCCGGAGAAGCGCTTCCCGGCCAAGGTCACCCGGATCGGCGCCGAGATCGGCCGCCAGACCCGCGCCCTGACCGTCGAGGCCGAGCTGGCGCCCGGCTCGTCGCTGCGGCCGGGCATGTTCGCCGAGGCCCAGCTCACCCTCGGCCAGGCGCCGATGGCGGTGGTGCCGCGGTCGGCGCTGGTCAAGCGCGGCTCGACCTGGCGGCTGTTCGTGGTGGTCAAGGGCCACCTCGAGGAGCGGGTGGTGCAGCTCGGCCCCGACCTGGGCGGCGACAAGGTCGCGCTGCTGCGCGGCGCCGTCCCCGGCGACAAGGTCGCGGTCAAGATCGGCGAGAACGTCACCGACGGCGTGCGGGTCGAGTAGGGAGCGAGGAGAACCGCCATGGAATGGCTCAGCAAGCTCTCGGTCCGTCGTCCGGTGCTCGCCACCGTGATGATGTTGACCATCCTCGTCGTCGGCATGGTCAGCTACGGCGGCCTCGGCGTCGACAAGTTCCCCAAGGTCGACTTCCCGATGATCGCGATCACCGCGATCTACCCGGGCGCGTCGCCGAGCGCGGTCGAGACCGACGTCACCAAGCCGCTCGAGGAGGCGATCAACACCGTCTCCGGCGTCGAGACCCTGTCGTCGATCTCGTCCGAGGGCGCGGTGCTGGTGTTCGCCCAGTTCGTGCTCGAGAAGGATCCCGAGGTCGCCGCCCAGGAGATCCGCGACCGGATCGGCGCGTTACGCGATCTGCCGCGCGGCATGCTGCCGCCGCTGATCCAGAAGGCCGACCCCGACGCGGCCCCGGTGCTGATGCTGTCGGTCAAGGGTGACCTGCCGGTCGCCGAGCTGACCCAGCTCGCCGAGGACAAGGTCAAGGCCCGGATCGAGACCGTGCCCGGCATCGGCCAGGTCCGGGTGGTCGGCGGCCAGAAGCGCCGGATCGAGATCTCGATCGACCCGATCCGGCTGCGCGCCGCCGGGGTGTCGGCGCTCGAGGTCCAGCGGGCGGTGATGGTCGGCAACGTCAGCGTGCCCGGCGGCCGGATCGAGCGCGGCCCCGACAACGCCACCATGCGCGTCGACGCCCGGGCGATCGCGCCCGAGCAGATCGGCGACCTGGTCGTCCGCCAGCTCGCCGATCACCCGGTCCGGATCAGCGACGTCGCCACCGTCATCGACACCGTCGCCGATCCCGACTCGGCCGCCCGCCGCGACGGCGGCTCGGCGATCGTGCTGGCGATCCGCAAGCAGAGCGGCTCCAACACGGTCGAGGTCGTCGATCAGGCCAAGGCCGCGGTCGCCGAGATCGCCGCCGGTCTGCCGGCCGGCGTCACCCTCGAGGTGGTGCGCGACAACTCCGAGGTCATCCGCACCGCCGCCGACCAGGTCACCGAGCACCTCATCCTCGGCGCCATCCTGGCCGCGGTGGTGGTCCTGGTCTTCCTCGGCAGCCTGCGGTCGACGGTGATCGCGGCGGTGTCGATCCCGATCTCGATCGTCGGCACCTTCGCGCTGATGAAGGTGGCCGGGTTCACGATCAACAACATGACCCTGCTGGCGCTGGCGCTGGCGGTCGGCATCGTCATCGACGACGCCATCGTCGTGCTCGAGAACATCTACCGCCACATCGACGAGCACGGCGAGAAGCCGTTCCCGGCCGCGATCCGGGCGACCAAGGAGATCAGCTCGGCGGTCATGGCGACCACGCTGTCGCTGATGGCGGTGTTCCTGCCGGTGTCGTTCATGGGCGGCATCGTCGGCCGGTTCTTGATCAGCTTCGGCCTCACCATGGCGTTCGCGATCGCGGTGTCGCTGCTGGTCGCGTTCACCATCACGCCGATGATGGCGGCCCGGCTGCTGCCGCTGCCGCCGGCGCCCGGCGAGGCCCGCCACCGCACCGTGCTCGAGCGGGCGGTCAACTGGATGTACCGGCCGGTCGAGAACGGCTACCGCCACGTCCTCGGCTTCGCGCTCCGCCACCGCTGGATCGTGGTCGTCGCCTGCGTCGCCGCGCTGGCGGCGGTGCCGACCCTCGGCAAGAAGGCCGGCTTCGGCTTCCTGCCCGAGAGCGACGAGGCCCACTTCGAGATCTTCCTCCGGATGAAGGAGGGCACCAGCCTCGACGCCACCACCGTGGTCGCCGATCGCCTGGCCCGCAACACCCGCAAGATCCCCGAGGTCACCCACACCCTGGTCACCATCGCCGACAACGACCAGAAGTTCCCCAACGTGGCCAGCGTCTACGTCCGGCTCAAGGATCCGGTCGATCGCAAGCGGACCCAGAACCAGGTGATGGACGAGGTCCGCAAGACCGTGCTCGTCGACCTGCCGCCCGGGACCCGGGCCGCGGCCCAGCTGGTCAACGACTTCAACGCCGGCGGCGGCCAGCAGAACTCGACCATCCAGTACCTGCTGACCGGCCCCGACCTCGACAAGCTCGAGCTGTACGGCCGGCGGGTGGTCGAGCAGATGCGCAAGGTGCCGGGCGTGGTCGACCTCGACGCCAGCATCCCCGACGCGCTGCCCGAGTCGACGGTCCGGCCCGACCTCGATCGCGCCGCCGCGCTCGGCGTCGATCCCGGCAACGTCACCGCCACCCTCGGCCTGCTGATGGGCGGCGTCGAGAGCACGACCTACGAGGAGCGCGGCGAGCAGTACGTGATCTACCTGCGGGCCAACCAGCGGTTCCGCCACGATCCGTCGCTGCTCGGGCTGATCACCGTGCCGTCGACCATCGTCGGCCAGGTGCCGCTCAGCGATCTGGTCCGGTCCGAGGACGGCACCGGCCCGTCGCAGATCACCCGCACCAACCGCAGCCGCAGCATCACCATCACCTGCAACGTCGCCCCCGGGTTCACCGAGGGCACGATCAGCGCGGCGATGGACAAGGCGCTGCGCGACCAGCACCTGCCGCCCGGCTACACCTACGGCCCGTTCGGCCGCACCAAGGAGATGGCGCGCACCGGCAAGGCGTTCGCGTTCGCCTTCATGATGTCGTTCCTGTTCATGTACCTGGTGCTGGCGGCGCAGTTCAACTCGTGGCTGCACCCGTTCACCATCATGCTGGCGCTGCCGCTGACGCTGCCGTTCGCGCTCCTCGCCCTGGTGCTGTTCGGCCACCAGCTCAACATCTTCTCGATGCTCGGCCTGCTGGTGCTGTTCGGCGTGGTCAAGAAGAACGCCATCCTCCAGATCGATCACGCCAACCAGCTCCGGGCCAAGGGCGTGCCGCGCGACCAGGCCATCCTCGACGCGTCGCGCGACCGGCTCCGGCCGATCCTCATGACCACGTTCGCGTTCGTCGCCGGCATGCTGCCGCTGGTGATGAGCAACGGCATCGGCGCCGGCTTCTCGAAGGCGATGGCCGGCATCGTGGTCGGCGGTCAGAGCCTGTCGCTGGTGCTGACCCTGATCGCGATCCCGGTGTTCTACTCGCTGTTCGACAGCCTCGCGGTCCGGGCCGGGCGCGCCGCTCGCTGGGTGTTCCGCATCCGCGGCACCACCGATCGCGGCCAGGGCGAGATCGGCAGCGAGCTCACCGACGAGCTGGCGCCGGCCCACGTCCGGCCGCTCGCTGTGGCGGCGCCGACGCCCGACGCGCTCTTGCCGTGACCGGGGCCGGCTGGGCATCGCGCCCGGCCCCGGTATGGTGAGGGATGGCCGCGCTCGACCTCGCCGACGCCCGCGCTCTCGGACACGAGCTGCAACGCCACCTCAAGGAGGCGCCGCTGGCGGTGCCGAGCGAGGCCGAGGCGCTGTTGCGCGGCTGCGTGGTCGGCGAGGCCACCGACGGCCCCGACGGCGTGTGGCTGCCGCCCTGGCGGTTCGTGGCGGTGACGCCGACCGAGGTCGAGCTGACCTGGACGATCGATCTCGGCCACGACAGCGGCCGCCGGCAGTGGTTCGCCGCCCGCGCCACCCGCGCGCCCGCCGCCTGGCTCATCACCGCGGTCGAGGTCGGCCACGCCGACCCCGCCGATCCGGCCGTCCCCCCGGCTGGCGCCCCCGCGCCGTAGCATCGGGCGCGGTGCTAGCCTGAGCACGATGGCCGCGACCCGCATGGTCCGTCACCTCGCCGCCCCGCGCGCGGCGGTCTACCGCGCGCTGACCGACGCCGACGCGGTGGCGACGTGGATGGTCCCGACCGGGATGACCAGCCACGTCCACGCGTTCGACGCCCGGGTCGGCGGCCGGTTCCGCATCTCGCTGACCTACGACGCGGCGACCGGCACCGGCAAGACCACGTCGCAGACCGACACCTTCCACGGTCGGTTCATCGAGCTGGTCGCCGACCGCAAGGTGGTGCAGGCGACCGAGTTCGAGACCGCCGACCCGTCGATGGCGGGGGCGATGCTCATCACCTACACCCTGGCCGACGCCGCCGACGGCGGCACCGACCTGATCGCGGTCCACGATCACCTGCCGCCCGGCCTGTCGCCGGCGGACAACGAGCTCGGCTGGCGGCTGTCGCTGGCCAAGCTGGCGGCGCTGGTCGAGGCGCCCGGCTGACCTCAGAACAAGAAGTCGGTGGTCAGGAAGGTCGATAGCCGGCGGGTGACGATCTCGCCGACCAGGTCCTGGTTGGCGTCGGTGGCGGTGGTCGCGACCACCGCGCGGATCGAGAACGCGCGCAGGGCGTCGGTCACCGACAGCGTGCCCTCGGCCGAGTCCTTGCGGCCGGTGAACGGGAAGGTGTCGGGGCCGCGCCGGCACTGGGTGTTGAGGTTGATGCGGCACACCGAGTTGACCAGCGCGTCGACCAGCGTCGCCAGCTCGCGCGGATCGCGGCCGAACAGCGCGACCTGCTGACCGTACGGCGACAGCCGCATGAACCGATCGATCTCGGCCAGATCGCGGAAGGTGGTGACCGGCACCACCGGCCCGAACTGCTCCTCGTGATACAGGCGGGCGTCGGGGCCGACCGGGTAGACCACCGCCGGCCGGAAGAAGGT
>Ga0075163_10014550_pt1 | contig 10149 bp, 9 predicted proteins | sample JI1023141ADNA_FD_71478 | JGI IMG/M metagenome (GOLD analysis project Ga0075163, IMG submission 71478) | Wastewater effluent complex algal communities from Wisconsin, to seasonally profile nutrient transformation and Carbon sequestration -... | ecosystem: Engineered > WWTP > Effluent > Algae... | reverse complement strand
CTTCACCGATCCGCGGCTGTGGCTGTGGCGGCCGCCGCCGACCCAGTCGGGCGCGTCGCCCACCCTGCAGCTCACCGGCGCCGGCCCCGGCCCAGGCCCCGGGCGATACGGCGAGGTCGGCGGCGTCACCTCCGACGGCGTCCGCCTGGTGGTGGCCGATCAGGCCGGCAACCGGGTGCTGATCTGGAACACGATCCCGACCAGCCCGGGGGTGCCGGCCGATGTCGTCGTCGGCCAACCGACCTTCGACAGCGAGGCGCCGGGCAGCACCGCCGCCACGATGCGCGCGCCGCACGGCGTGCTCATCGTCGACGGTGCGCTGGTGGTCGCCGACGCCGGCAACGACCGCGTCCTGGTGTTCGACCCGATCCCCGAGCACTCCGGCGCCCTCGCCACCCAGGTGCTCGGGCAGCTGTCGCCCAACCAGGTCGCGGCCCCGCAGCCGCCGTCGGAGCGCACGCTGTCCCATCCCGAGGGTCTGGCGGTCGCCGGCCGGTCGCTGTTCGTCGCCGATCGCGACAACCGCCGCATCCTCCGCTTCGCGCTCGCCTTGCCGTGATCGCCGCGGCGCGGCGACGCGGCTACTTGCCGCGCGGCGCGATCAGCGCCTCGAACGCGGGGTCGCCCCACACCGCGCCGGCGGCCAGGCCCTGGCGGAGCGCGATGAAGTCGACCTCGCGGCGGACGCCGCCGGCCTCGAAGGCGCGGAAGCCGGCCTTGGCCTCGGTCATCATGTTGAGCGCCAGCCAGGCCCGGCTCGACTCCTTGTTGCGGTCCCAGTGCTCGAGCTTCTTCTTGCGCAGGCTCTCGATGGTCTTGACCGTGCACTCGGGGAACGTCATCAGCAGCTTCGTGGTCAGCCGATCGACCGCGCGGTCGAGCTCGGTCAGATCGATCTCCGCCCGCTGCAGCAGCGCCTTGCCGGCGGCCAGCGCCTCGCCGGTCTTGCTCTCGCCGTGGACGATCTGGCCGCGGTCGTCGACCCAGCGGGCGGTCTCGACCAGCGGGTTGGCGACGAACGCGCCGTCGACCTTGGCCACCGGCGCGATCTCGGTGAGCAGCCCCAGCCGCATCGCCTTGTGCGCGCTCCACAGCCCGGCCGCGGTGGTGCACGACAGCATCGCCTGCTCGATGCCGACGTAGAGGTGGAGGAAGTCGGTGGCGCCGCCGTCGGGCGCCGAGCCGTGCTTGGGCCCGACCTGGCCGAACCGGGCCAGATCCGATGCGATCGAGAAGTCGCACGCCATCCCGATCTCCTGGCCGCCGCCGACCCGGAGGCCGTTGACCCGGCAGATGACCGGCTTGTCACAGGCCAGGATCGAGCTGACCATGTCGTTGAAGAGGCGCATGTACTGGCGGTACTCGCCGGGGTGGCCGGCGTAGCGGGTGGCGTACTCGCGGGTGTTGCCGCCAGCGCAGAACGCGCGGTTGCCGGCGCCGGTGAACACCGCCGCGACCGCCGCCCGATCGTTGGAGGCGTGGCGGAAGGCCAGGATCACCTCCTTGATCGTGTCGGTGGTGTAGCTGTTCATCTCGGCCTCGTTGTCGAGGACGATCCAGAGGTTGTGCAGGCCCTCGACCGGCTGGCCGTCGGGCGCGAAGACCGGGCGGCGCTCGACGCGGATGTGCTGGAACGGGTGAGCCGGGACCAGATCGTGGTCGTACATGCCTGGTTCGGTAGCGCCGCTGGCGACGCGACGACTTGATCGCGATCAACTCGCGACGGCCTCGCGCGCGGCGGTGACCTCGGTCCCTGCACGCAGTCATCGCGGAGTTGACCGCGATCAACTCGACCACCGCGACGCCACCTAGAGTGGCTCGCATGTCGTCCGAGGGACTGGCCACGACGATCCGCAGCGGCTGGAGGATGACGGGGCCCGGCGCGCTGAGCTGGTTCGAGGAGCCGTTGCCGCCGCCGCCGCCCGGCCACGTCACCGTCGAGGTGCTGGGCTGCGGCGTCTGCCACACCGATCTCGGCTACCTCTACGACGGCGTCCCGCCGGCCCACCCGCTGCCGCTGGTCCTCGGCCACGAGATCATCGGCAAGGTCGACGGCCGCATGGTGCTGGTCCCGGCGGTGGCGCCGTGCGGCACCTGCCGCGCCTGTCGGGCCGGCCGGCCGACCGCGTGCTCGGCCGGCCTGATGCCCGGCAACCACCACGACGGCGGCTTCGCCAGCCACGTCCAGGTCCCGGCCCGCACCCTGTGCCCGGTGCCCGAGCTGGCCCGGCCGGCCGACGCCTGGCAACTGGCCGCGATCGCCGACGCGATCACCACGCCGCTGCAGGCGATCACCCGCACCGGCCTCGCCGCCGGCGACGTCGCGATCGTGGTCGGCGCCGGCGGGGTCGGCGGCTTCCTGGTCGAGATGGCGGCGGCGCGCGGCGCGCTGGTGGTCGCGATCGACGTCTCGGCCGGCCGGCGCGATCGCGCGCGCGGCCACGGCGCCCAGCTCGCGTTCGATCCCGCCGAGCTCGACGCCCGCGGCGCCCGCAAGCGGATCGCGCGCGAGCTGCCGGCCAGCGCCCCCGACGCCGGCTGGCACGTGTTCGAGTGCTCGGGCTCGCCCGCCGGCCAGGTCCTCGCCTACGCGCTGCTCACCCGCGGCGGCAAGCTGGCGGTGGTCGGCTTCACCCCCGAGGTGGTGCCGCTGCGGCTGTCGAACCTGATGGCGCTCGACGCCGAGGCCTACGGCAACTGGGGCGCCGATCCCGCGCTCTACCCCGAGGCGCTGCGCCTGGTCCTCGCCGGCACCATCGACCTGGCCAGCGCGGTCGGTCGCCACCCGCTGCGCGACGCGCCGGCGGTGCTCGACGCCGCCCATCACCATCAGCTCGGCCACCGCGCGGTGCTGGTGCCGGCCGGAGCGTGGTGACGCCGATGACGACCACGCCGACGTCACCGGCGCCGATCGCGCTCGTCGCCCACGACGACGGTCGCTTCGTCGAGCTGCGCCTGACCCGCCCGCCCCGCAACGTCCTCGACGGCGCCGCGCTCGCCGCCCTCGCCGACGCCGCCGCCACCCTGCGCGGCGCCGATCACCGCCACGCCCGCGCCATCCTCCTGACCGCCGACGGCCCGAGCTTCTCGGTCGGCGCCTCGGTGCCCGAGCACGGCCGGGCCCAGGCCGCCGGCATGCTGGCCGGCTTCCACGCCGCGATCCGCGCGCTCGCCGACGTCGACCTGCCGATCGTCGCCGGGCTGCGCGGCCACTGCCTCGGCGGCGGCCTCGAGCTGGCGCTGCTCGCCGCCCGGATCTACGCCCACCCCGCGACCCAGCTCGGCCAGCCCGAGATCCGGCTGGGCGCGATCGCGCCGGTCGCGTCGCTGCTGTTGCCGGCGCGGATCGGCCAGGCCGCGGCCGAGGATCTGCTGACCAGCGGCCGCGCCGTCGACGGCTCGGCCGCGCTCGCCCTCGGCCTGGTCACCGAGCTGGCCGACGCGCCCGAGGCCGCGGCCGCCGCCTGGATCCGGGCCGCGCTGGTACCGCACAGCGCCAGCTCGATCCGGCTCGCCACCCGCGCCGCCCGCGCCGGGCTGCGCCGCTCGCTGGCCGCGCCGCTGACCGCGCTCGAGCGGCTGTACGTCGACGAGCTGTCGCCGACCCACGACGCCGAGGAGGGGGTGCGGGCCTTCCTCGACAAGCGCGCCCCGCGCTGGGAGGACCGCTGATGACGTCCCCGATGACCACCCCGGCCGCGCCGGCCCAGACCGTCGACGAGCTGGTCGAGGAGCTCGAGGCCCGCTTCGACGATCTCGACCTCGGCCGGATCCGGGCCTGGAAGGCGGCGGCGCCTGGCCGGATCGCGGTCGGCTGCTTGCCGGTGTTCGCCCCGCGCGAGGTGATCTGGGCCGCCGGCGCGCTGCCGGTGTTCGTCCGCGGCGGCGGCGACCGGATCGAGACCATCCGCGGCGACGCCTTCTACCAGTCGTACATCTGTCACCTGCCCCGCTCGACGCTCGAGCTCGGCCTGCTCGGCCACCTCGACGCGCTCGACGGCCTGATCTTCCCCAACACCTGCGACGTGGTCCGCAACCTGTCGGGGGTCTGGCAAGGCACCTTCCCCCAGCACTTCGTCCGCTTCATCGATCCGCCGCAGTCGGCCGAGCCGGCCAGCGCCGCCGCCTACCTCCATCACGAGCTGACCGCGATGTACCGCGACCTGTGCGCCCGCACCGGTCGCGAGCCCGCGCCCGATCACCTGGTCCGCGCGATCGGCGAGTACGGCGAGGCGATGCGGGCCGCCACCGAGCTGAGCGACGCCCGTCGGGCCCGACCGTGGGACCTGCCGATCGACGAGGTCTACCTGCTCCGCCGCGCCGCCGATCAGCTCCCGCCGCTCGAGTGGGCGGCGCTGTGCCGGGCCTACCTGGCCGCGGCCTACCGGCGCGGCAACAAGCCCGAGGACCGGGTCCGGGTCTGCCTGGTCGGCGCGTTCTGCGAGCAACCGCCGCGGCCGCTGCTGCGCGCCGCCGAGAAGGCCGGCTGCTACGTCGTCGACGACGATCTCACCGTCGGGGTCGAGCCCGGCGGCCCGGCGCCCGACCTCGCGGTCGACGGCGATCCGATGGCGGCGATCGTCCACGCCTGGCTGCGCGCCACCCGGCCGTCGGCGGTCCGGTTCGACGAGCACGCCAGCGCCGGCCGCGCCCTGGTCGCCCGGGTCCACGCCTGCGGCGCCGACGGCGTGCTGTTCGCGGCGCCGTCGTTCTGCGATCCGGCGCTGCTCGATCAGCCGCGCCTGACCCGGGTGCTCGACGCCGAGGGCATCCCGTACACCGCGTTCAAGTACGCCGAGAACACCGGCCAGTTCCAGGCGATCCGCGAGCAGGCCGGCACCTTCGCCGACTCCGTCAAGCTGTGGGGGACCGCATGACCAAGCCCGTCGCGTCCGGAACCGCGTCCGTCGAGAAAGAGCCCTCGATGCAGGCGCAGAAGGAGCTCCTCGCCGGCTACTTCGCCGGCCTGGCCCGCGCCCGGGAGGAGCGCCGGCCGGTGGTCTACACCTTCGTGCCCGGCAACCTGGTCGAGCTGATGACCGCGTTCGACGTCGCGCCGGTGTACCCGGAGGTCAACGCGCTGCAGTCGGCGATGCGCCAGCGATCGAGCGGGTTCATCCGCGAGGCCGAGCGCAGCGGCCACTCCGAGGACGTCTGCAGCTACGTCAAGTGCGACCTCGGCATGCTGGCCAAGGGCAACGTCGGCCCGACCGGCGAGAGCATCCCGCCACCCGACCTGCTGCTGCTGTCGTTCACCGGCTGCTTCACGTTCATGAAGTGGTTCGAGCTCCTGCGCGAGGAGTACAAGTGCGAGGTCGCCATGCTGCACGTGCCGTACGTCGGCGACGGCGTGGTGACCGACGCGATGCGGGCCTACGTGGTCGAGCAGCTCCAGCGCGAGGTCATCCCCAAGCTGGAGAAGGTGACCGGCCGCCGGCTCGATCTCGATCGCCTGCGCGAGCTGCTGGTCCGGTCGCGCCGCGCCGAGGAGGATCTGGCGGCGGTGTTCCGGGCCGCCCGCCACCGGCCGTCGCCGATCGACGCCTACTTCGGCGGCGTCTACTACATCGGCCCGATCTTCACCTCGTTCCGCGGCAGCGAGGACGCCTGCCGCTACTACGCCCAGCTCCGCGGCGAGGTCGAGGCGCGGATGGCGGCCGGCCACGGGCCGATCACCCCCGACGGCACGCTGACCGAGGAGAAGTACCGGCTGGTGATCGAGGGCCCGCCCAACTGGACCTCGTTCCGCGACTTCTGGAAGATCTTCTACGACGAGGGCGCGGTGGCGGTGGCCTCGACCTACACCCAGGTCGGCGGCTCGTACGAGCGCGGCTTCCGCCACGATCCGTCGCGCCCGCTCGAGTCGCTCGCCGACTACTGCCTGTCCTGTTACACCAACCTGCCGCTGCCCCAGCGCAGCCAGATCCTGGCCGACATGGTCCGCGACTACGAGGCCGACGGCTTCGTGATCCACTCGGTCAAGAGCTGCAACTCGTTCTCGGCCGGCCAGCTCCACATGCTGCGCGAGGTCGAGCGGCTGACCGGCGTGCCCGGCGGCTTCATCGAGTCCGACCTGGTCGACGCCCGCTACTACGGCCAGGCCAACATCAAGAACCGGGTCGAGTCGTACCTGCAGATGCTCGGCGCCCGGCGGGCCGACGCCTCGCTGCGGGCGCCGGTCGCGGCGGTCGCCGATCGGCCCCGCTATCACCTGCCGGTGGTGACGCCATGAAGCTGCACCTCGGGGTCGACCTCGGCTCGACCACCAGCAAGGCCGTCCTGGTCGACGCCGACGAGCGGGTGGTCGGCCGCGGCATCACCAACACCCGCGCCAACTACGACGTCGCGGTCGAGATCGCCCGCCGCGAGGCGCTGACCGACGCCCGCCTCGCCCAGGCGGTGACCCTGCTCGGCGCCGACGCCGGCAGCGTGACCGAGGCGTTCTGGATCACCGCCGACCTGCTCCGGCTCGAGGCGCTGCGGCGGATCTGCCGGGGCGCGGCCTCGGCCCTGCCCGGCGAGGGCCCGCGCCTGGCCCCGGCGGTCGACGTCATCCTCGCCCGCATCGTCGACGAGGCCGGCAGCCTGTTCTCGGCCGCCGCCCGCGGCCGCGGCTCGTTCTTCCGCGACATCGTCGGCGCCCGCTTCCACGCCCTCGCCGAGGAGGCGTCGACCCGGGCCGGCCTCGACTTCGAGCTGGTGCTCGGGGTCTACGACCGCGCGATCCTCGAGGCCGAGAATCAGGTCATCGACGCCCCGTTCCTCGACATCTTCGTCGCCGCCGTCGACCGGGTCGGGCTCGAGGGCGCGCGCAAGGACGGCGCGGTCGCCGCCGGCCGGGCCGCCGCCCGGGTCGAGCTCGAGCTGGTCGGCTTCGTCGGCACCGGCTACGGCCGGGCCCGGCTGCCGTTCCCGCGCGACTGCATCCGCAGCGAGATCCTCTGCCACGGCCTCGGCGCCCACGCGATGCTGCCGCGGACCCGCACCGTCCTCGACATCGGCGGCCAGGACACCAAGGCGATCCAGGTCGACGAGCGCGGCCTGGTCACCTCGTTCCAGATGAACGATCGCTGCGCCGCCGGCTGCGGTCGCTACCTCGGCTACATCGCCGACGAGCTGTCGCTCGGCCTGCACGAGCTCGGCCCGCTGGCGCTGCGATCGAAGCGACCGTCGAAGATCACCTCGACCTGCACCGTGTTCGCCGGCACCGAGATCCGCGACCTGATGTCGGTCGGCGAGAAGCGCGAGGACGTCCTGTCGGGCCTCCACCGCGCGATCATCACCCGGGCGATGAGCCTCCTGGCCCGCTCGGGTGGGGTGTTCGACGAGCTGACCTTCACCGGCGGCGTCGCCCGCAACCCGGCCGCGGTCGCCGCCCTGCACGAGATGGTCGCGGCCCACTACGGGCCGCGGGTGATCAACGTCCACCACGACTCGATCTACACCGGCGCCCTCGGCGCGGCCCTGTTCGCCCACCGCGGCGTCCCGGCCGACGACCTGCCCGACGCCAAGGAGTGCCACGGATGCAGCGCCTGACCTGTGCCGGCCTCGACGTCGGCAGCAGCTCGATCAAGGTCGCGGTGGTCGACGACGACGGCGACGGCGCCACCGTCCGCACCCTCTACCTCGAGCGGATCCGCCGCCGCGATCCGCGGGTGGTGCTGGCCGGCGCGCTCGCCGCCGCGCTCGGCCGGGCCCGGGTCGACGAGGGCGACCTCGGCTACATCGCCTCGACCGGCGACGGCGACGTCGCGATCGGGGTCCGAACCGGCCACTTCTACGGCATGACCTGCCACGCCCGCGGCGCGGTCTTCCTCGAGCCCCGGGCCCGCTCGGTGCTCGACGTCGGCGCGCTGTGGGCCCGGGCCATCGTCATCGACGAGCGGGCCAAGGTGCTGGCGTCGCGGATGACGTCGCAGTGCGCGGCCGGCACCGGCCAGTTCATCGAGAACATCGCCCGCTACCTCGGCGTCCGCATCGACGAGGTCGGCGCGCTGTCGCAGGCCGCGGCCCGGCCCGAGCCGGTGTCGGGCATCTGCGCGGTGCTGGCCGAGACCGACGTCATCAACATGGTGTCGCGCGGCATCGCCACCGGCGAGATCCTGCGCGGCATCCACGAGTCGGTCGCGATCCGCCTGGCCAAGCTCCTGCGCTCGGCCAAGGGGGTGACGCCGGTGATGGTGACCGGCGGCCTCGCCGCCGACGCTGGCCTGATGGCCTGCCTGCGCCAGCGCTTGACCGAGGGCGGCGGCGCGATGGAGGTGCTGACCCACCCCGACTCGATCTACGCCGGCGCGATCGGCGCCGCGCTGTGGGGCGCGGTCCGCCGCCGCAAGCTCGACGCCGCCCGGCAGGCGGCGCCGGCCCCGTCACCGACCGCCCCGACGGCCTGACCGCTCGCGCTCGGGCGTCAGCGTGCGAGCTCGTCGAGCCGGGCGCGATCGCGGACGGTCACCGACTGCCGGGTGACGACGATCGCGCCGTCGTCGTGCAGCCGGGCCAGCGCCCGCGACAGGGTCTCGGGCACGATGCCGAGCAGCGCGGCGGTGACCTGGCGCGGCACGTGGCTCGTGTCGCTGGCCTCGGCCAGCAGCCAGCGCGCCACCCGCTGGGTCGCGGTGCCGTCGGCGGCGGCGGCGCGCGGGCGGTCGTCGGCGTCGGCGATCAGGGTCTGCTCGAGCGCCATCCGCACCGGCGTGCCCTTGGGCCCGAACCAGGCGTCGAGGCCCTCGCGGGCGATGCCGCACACCACCGACGGCTCGCTGGTCCGCGCGCTGTCGCTGTAGCTGGTGCGGATCAGCGCCTCGAGCCCGACGAAGCTGCCGGGGCCGCGCACCGCCCGCGGCCGGTCGACGCCGTCGGCGGCCGAGCGCGACAGCACCACCGTGCCGCGCTTGATGAACCAGACCGTGTGGGCGGCCTCGCCCTCGAGCGCCAGCAGCTCGTCGCGGCCGCGCTTGCGGTCGACCAGCGGGCAGCGGCCGCCGTAGCGGACGCCGGCGGCCTTGCCGCACGGGCAGGACGAACAGCTCGCGATCGCGCAGCCCCCGGGCTCCGACATGACCGCGGTCAAGTGCAGCGCGCATGCCACCGCGACGCCGGCGATCGTCGCGGACTTGCCGCACCGCGCCGCGACACCATGACGCGGAAGCTGCGGACCGACCCCGCAAGCGGTGCGCGAAATCGGGGCGGCCGCGCTTCGATGTAGACTCGGCCATGGCACCGCGCACGAGCTGGGTCCTGGCGCTGACCGCGATCACTGTCGCGGGCGTGACCGTCGCCGAGCCGCCGTCGTCGGCCCGGGCCGACGGGCCGACCGTCCGCCGGTTCGTCGGCGGCGCCGCCGACCGCGCGCGGCGGGCCCTGTCGTTCGGCCCGATCGTCGGCGCCGGGCTCGGCTACGCGTGGCGCCCCGGCACGGTCGACGTGCCGATCACGTTCGGGGTCGGCGCGGTGCTGTTCGCGATCCCGGTCGCGCCCGGGCCGGCGGCGATCGAGGCGATGATCGTCGATCGCAGCAAGGCCAGGCTCGCCGACCGGTTGAAGGCGCGGGTCGCGACGGGCCAGCCCCTGCCCGACGCGGCCGAGCTGGTCCAGATGGAGGCCGAGGTGCTGGCCGAAGTGAAGGACGAGATCCTCGGTCAGCGGGCCTACGTCGGCCGCACGCTCGAGCGGCCGCGCCTCGCGGTGGCGGTCGAGGGCGCCTACCTGCCGCGGGCCGACGCCTGGCAGCTCCGCGCCACGGTCGGCGTCGGGATCAAGAAGGCCACCATCGGCCCGTCGATCACCGGCGCCTTCGGTGGCGGTCGCGGGCTCTACCTCGGCGGCGAGCTGGCCGTCCACCTCACGCCCTGGCCGCGACCGCGCTCGCACGTCATCGACGTCTTCCTCCGCGTCGACCTCGGCGTGACCGACGCCACCGCCGAGGCCCACCAGGTCGGGCTCGGCGCCCGCCTCCTGCTCGATCTGATCTGACTGATCTGACCGCCGCCGCGCCGCTCACAACAGCGGCAGCGCGCCGGTGATGGCGTCGACGTCCTCGGCCCAGGCCGGACCGACCGCGCAGCAGGTCGGGGTCGGCACCCCGTGGAACTCGGTGTGGCCGGCGTCGACGATCAGGGCGCACGGCACCCCGGCGGCCCGGGCCCG
>Ga0075163_10014549_pt1 | contig 10149 bp, 3 predicted proteins | sample JI1023141ADNA_FD_71478 | JGI IMG/M metagenome (GOLD analysis project Ga0075163, IMG submission 71478) | Wastewater effluent complex algal communities from Wisconsin, to seasonally profile nutrient transformation and Carbon sequestration -... | ecosystem: Engineered > WWTP > Effluent > Algae... | reverse complement strand
TAAAGTATATGTTCCTGAACACAAACCTGTAACACTTGGCGTACCTTGTCCGACAATTACTCCCGGTGCCCAGAAATAAGAATATGCACCTGTTCCACCGGTTGGAGCAACAGTAATTGCTCCGGTACAAATATTACTACACAATGCACTCGTAATAATTTCATTTGAAATAATTGGAGCAGGTTCAACAATTGTAACCGGACTAAAATGAATACATCCGGTGGCATCTGTTACTTGAACAAAATAATTCCCTGCGCATAAATTGAATGCAGTATCAAGCGGTGTTGCTGGTGTATCATTCCATAAGAAAGTATAAGGCGGTGTTCCTCCAATTGGAGTAACAGAACCTGTTCCATCACAACCTGCATTACATGTTGTTGGAGTGGTAATAACTGTTTCACCAGTAGGTCCACTAGAGTTATTCATTGGAATAGTGAATGTAGAATCACATCCATTTCCATCTGTCACTAAAACATCATACAATCCGGCACAAACATTTGTAACGTTTGGAGTTCCGTTCCCTGCAAAAGGAGGTGGTGGAGCAACTCCTCCGATGGTCCAAACATATGTATATGGCCCAACACCCGACACCGGAGTTAATGTAATGGTTCCATCACATGCACCACAATTTGCTGGTGTACTACCAACAACCACATCCATTCCTATTGGATTTGCTAAGGTTACACTTTGTGTATCCGCACAACCGTTTGCATCGTTTACGATAACAGTAAATACATTCGGACATAAATTAATAACCGTTTGTGTAGCTATTGCTCCTGGAGACCAGGAGTAGGTATATCCTCCCACTCCACCCATTGGATTTGCGGTAACGCTTCCATCACAATCACCAACACATGTTGGAGAAGTTGCAGAAGGATTTGCAATTAAAACAGAAGGCTCAATTAATGTAACACTTTGTGTATTTGAGCAACTTCCATCGTCAACAGTTACGGTATAAATTCCAGCACATAAACCAACTGCTGTTTGTGTTGTTTGAACTGGAACGGTGTTCCAAGAATACGTATAAACACCGGAACCGCCAGTAGGATTTGCCGTTGCTGTCCCGTTACATGCTCCGTTACACAATGGGTTTACACCAACAGCGTTAGGAAGAATTGGAGCAGGCTCAGTAATAATAACTGTGGGAGGTACAGAAACACAACCATTGTTATCAGTAACAGTGGCAATATAATTTCCAGCACAAAGTCCGCTAGCTGTATCATTCGCAATCGCACCCGGATTCCAAACAAATGAATATGGAGCAGTACCGCCACTTGCGGTCACCTCTGCGAGTCCATCACAGACGCCAAAACATGAAGCATTAATTTGAGATGTCACTGTAGTTAAAGGAGATGGCTCAGAAATAATCACAGTATCAGAAGCGGTACAACCATTACCATCTGTAACAGTAACATCGTAACTTCCAGGGCATAACCCGACAACATTTGGCAAAGGGAATAAAGGACCTAGTGGAGGATTCGGCAACCATGAGTAAGTATAGGTCCCTGCACCAGTTCCACCAACAACGGTAGCGGTTGCGGTTCCATCACAATCACCATTACACAATACATCTGTTGAAGAAAGCGTAACTACTAATGTTGGAGGAGAAACTATCGTAATGGTTAATGTAGAATCACAACCATTAGCATCTGTAACGGTAAATGTATACACTCCAGCACACAAACCTGTAATGGAAGGAGTTGTTGCTCCTGTACTCCACAAGAATGTATAGGTAGGAGTTCCACCTGTAGGTGCCAAGGTAATGCTTCCATCACAAGCACCGCCACAACTTTCGTTCACAATGGTTGGGTTTGGGGAAATTAATGCGGGATTAATAATTTGAGCGGTATCAATGGTGACACATCCGGCTGCATCAACAACAGTAACTGTATAGGTTGTGGTTCCACACAAAGCAGAAATAGCAGCAGTACCATCGCCAACAGGTGCTCCAGGTGTCCAATCATACACATATCCACCTGCACCTCCAGATGCTACAACACTGGCTGTTCCATCGCAAGCATTAAAGCAGGAAACATCAACATCAGTCATTACAGTAGTTGGACCAGCAATGTTGTTTAAAATATAACTAAAGTTATAAGTACATCCACCAGTAGTAATTGCCAAGGTATAAATTCCAGGTAGTAATCCTGTGATTGTTGGAGTGCCATCACCAGCGGGCGCACCTGGGCCCCAGTTATAGGTATAGGTACCTGCACCTGCTCCACCTGTTGGTGCAACTGTAATTTGTCCATCAGCAAATAAACAATTAGCATCTGTAATGGTAACATTATCAATAACGGCTGGAGGTCCTGTAATTGTGACAGTTGTTGTAGCTGTACATCCGCTAACATCCGTGACAGTAACGGTATATGTTCCGGAACACAAACCGGTTGCTGTTGCTGTATTTTGAACGGGCACCGTATTCCAAGAATAACTTAATGCTCCTGTTCCACCCACTCCACTAGCTGTTCCCGTTCCATCACATGAACCACTGCAGGTTTCGTTTACACTTACCGCACTTACAGTTAGTAAAGGAGGATTTGTAAAAGTGATTGAGTCACTGTTAAAACAACCAGCTGCATCCGAAACGTTAACTGTATAGGTTCCTGCACATAAGCCAACAGCTGTTTGTGTTAATGAAACTGTTCCAGAAGCACCTGACCAAATAAAGCTATATGGAATAGTTCCACCAGCAGCATTTGCAGTAACAATTCCATCACAAGCACCAAAACAACTTAAGGTTGTTGGAGATGTTGTAATGCTAATAATAATGGTTTGCATAATTGTTACAGTACTTGAAGCCACACAACCATTTGCATCAGTAACTGTAACTGTATAAGTAACATTCGGACATAAGCCAGTAGCGATTGGAGTCGTTTGTCCGGTTGGCATCCACAGATATGTATAAGGTAAAGTTCCACCTGCTGGTGTCACCGTTGCTGATCCATTGCAGACATTACAACTAGAGGTTGAACTGGTAATTGGTGCACTTAAAGCTAGAGGTTGAGTAATCGTAATCGGCATTGTTGATGGACAGAGATTTGCATCCAATATCGTTACGTTGTAGGTGCCAGCACAAAGTCCTGTAACTGTTGGGGTTCCATCACCTGCCGGTGCTCCGGGTGACCAATCAAACAAAGAATAAGGGGGAGTTCCACCAGAAGGAACAGCTGTTGCAGACCCATCACAAGGTATTACTCCGGCACAACTAATATTTGTAATTACAGAAGGGTTTGCTAAAACTTGCGTTGGTTGCGTAATTGTAACCGTATCAGAAATTGTACATCCGTTTAAATCTGTAACAGTAACCGTGTAGCTGCCCGGACATAAACCGGAGATAGAAGAAGTGGTTGCTGCACCCGGCAGCCACAAATAGGAATAGCCCGGAGTTCCTCCACCTGCAATTGCAGAAGCCGTTCCATCACATGCACCAAAACACGTTACATTTGTAACAGAAGATGTCAACACCAAAGCAGTTGGTTCAAAAATCGTAGTAGAAGCTGTTGCAGGACAACCATTCGCGTCAACAATATCAACCGTATAAGTACCTGAACACAATGAACTAATGGTTGTTGTTCCGTCCCCTATTGGAGCACCCGGAGTCCAATCAATTGTAAATGGTGCTGTTCCTCCTGAAATAGTTGCTACCGCAATTCCATCACAATCACCATTACAAGCCAGAGCAGTAGGAACGGCACTAACACTTAAACTATTGGGTTGGGTAATGACAACTGTTCCTGAATTTGTACACAAGTTCGCATCTGTAACTGTAACAGTGTAAGAGCCTGGGCACAAGCCTGTAATGCCGGGAGTTACAGCACCTGTACTCCACAAATAAGTATAACCGGCAGTTCCACCAGTAGGATTTGCTGTTGCTGTTCCATCACATGCACCATTACAAGTAACATTTGTAAATGTGGCCCCATCATTCAAAGCTGCGGGTTGGGTAATCGTAACACTTTGACTATTGGTACAGCCATTCCCATCTGTTACAGTAACCGTATAGGTATTCGGGCATAAGTTAATTATGGATGCTGTGCCATCTCCGGTTGGTGTTCCTGGAGTCCAATCGAATGCATATGGCAATGTTCCACCGGTAGGAATGGAAGTTGCAGTTCCGTTACAAGCACCAAAGCACAATACATTTGTGCTGATTGGATTTGCTGCTAATATTGGTGGTTCTGTAATAACAACAACACCGGTATCTGTACACACCCCAGTATTATCAAAAACGGTAACGGTATATGTTCCTGCGCACAAACCTGAAACGTTAGCGGTTCCATCTCCGGTAGGATTTCCTGGCGTCCAATCAAATGTGTTTCCACCGTTTCCGCCAACAACAACAACTGTAGCCGTACCATTGCACAATCCAAAACATGAAATATTGGTTCCGGAGGCTGTTGCCACCAATACCGGAGGCTCTGTAATCGTAACGTTATTGTTCAACGTACATCCATTTGCATCTGTAACGGTAACCGTATAACCGCCGGCACATAAGCCACTGATTGTATTTGTGGTTAAAGCCGTAGAAGTAACCGATCCATTCGACCAAACGTAAATGTAAGGAGGAGTGCCACCTGATACTGTAGCTGTTGCGGTACCATCACACATCCCACCGCAGGTTGCATTTACATGGGACATATTTAATGTCAATACAGGGGGTTGTGTAATGTCGGCATCAAAGGTCGCTATACATCCATTCACATCTGTAACCGTACAAGTATATGTATTTGGGCACAAGGCAGAAACGTTTGGGGTTCCATCACCTAGAGGTGTACCTGGAGTCCAATCATACGTATAAGGAGATGTTCCTCCAGAAGCAATTACTCCAGCTGTACCGTCACAAAAACCATTACAGCTAACCATTGTAGCTGTTCCTGGCGCAATGAGTAAAACTGGTTGCACCATATTGATTACAGCTGAATTGTTTGTACAGCCTCTCGAATCTGTAACTGTAACTGTATACGTTCCAGCACAAACATTTATTGCAGAATCGTTTGTTCCCAATCCACCTGTCCAAGAATAGGTATAAGGGGGTGTCCCTCCAGTTTCATCTACCTCTGCTAAACCATCGCAGACTCCAAAACATGAAGGCGAAATATTTAATACTTCATAGTCAAATAAGAGCGCTGGCTCTCCAACAGTAATGGAACAAAACCGCGTGATTCCAGAAACAACATCTGTTACTTGCAGTGTATTTACGCTGGTAGGACGAAGCGTGATACACGGTGTACCATCTCCAACAGGAACTGCAGCAAAATTCCAATCGTATGTAAATGTTCCAGAACCACCAGTAACTACAGCACAAACAGAACCATCAAACAATCCATTACAAGTTACACTATCCGCTGTTAATGTGATTGTAAATACTCCTGGGAAAACACAGGTAACTGTATTTTGACCCAATGCTCTGAACGTTGAAACGTTTGCATATCTTAAATTACCATCTCTAAAATTTGTGGTATTAATACTATCGGGGAAAATAATTGTGGAAGCTCCTGGATCCAATGTAGCATTAGTGGAATTGGTAAAGTCCCAACATTTTTTAATTGTTATTTCAGAATTCCCTAAAGATAAACTTCTTGATTGTGTTGAATTTCCATTAAAATAATCACAAACTATTTTTTTATCGTTTGAGTTCAGTGAGCCTTTCAATAGATAAATGGTAATGCCATTGGTTCCATTTAAATCATCTAGAAGGCTCCATGAACCAGAACCATTAAAAAGCCAATCTCCAATAATTGGTTTGCCGGCTGAATAGATCTCATTGTTGAGTGTCGTTGCGGAAAAAATGGTTTTCCCTTTGAAGCCATTCATTAACAAAGGTGAAAGCTTATAATAACCATAAACAGAAAGCGACTTCGTTGAAGCGCAGGAAAACACAGCTTTAGCGTCAATATCCGTCCAATCCATATTTTTACAAGCCGCATTGACTGTAACCATTACGGTTTGATGATCAGCAGAAAAAGAGTGCTGATCAAAAAACACATCATCTTCAAGCGTGGGAATCGAGTTTGAAGAGACACCACCGCTTGTTAGCGACCAGTGTGCTTTATCATTCCATGCACCCGTACCTCCAATCCAATATAAGTTGGTAGCAGAAGCAGAAGTGACCAGTAAAAAAACGATGGATAGGAGTATATTTCTTTTCAAATTCTTCATAAACGGATTTCCTTACAAATATGCTACAAATACTTTAAATATAAAAATCCTGTAAAACTCTTATACACAAGCCTGTGTTAATAATTGAAAGATGCAGCAATATACAAAATAGTTGCTTCTAAGCGGTGAATAAAAGGTATGAGGCGGTAAAATAATCCCCTTCACTGTGTAACTTTTAAGAAACGAGGTCGTCCTACTCAAAAATCAACTAAAACACATAAAAGTTAAAGCGCTGTAACTTTCAGAACAACACAAACGTCACATTCAAAATAACAACGAAAACTCTATAATTATGAACTCTATAAAAACAAAAATTCTAGGATTAACTTTACTTACAAGTTTCTCCTTTTTAACAAGTCAAGCTCAACAAACACGACCGGTTGGCGACTTCACAGGTATAAAAGCAGGAGATGCATTTAACATTAACATTACTCAAAGTGATGCTAACAGCGTAAAAGTAAATGCACCGGAAAATGTTCAATCCCAGATTAAAACAGAAGTAAAAGACGGAATTTTAACAATCACTACCGAAGGGAACATTAAAGATGCAGATGAAATCACTATTTCTGTTGCAATGAAATCCCTAACCAGCCTTGATATTTCAGGGGCTTCCGATGTAAAAAGCGAAAATCAATTAACCTGTGAGAAATTAACGATCATCACGAACGGGGCGGGAGATATTCACTTAGATGTGAAGGCTAATGATATCAAAGCAGACATTAGTGGCGCAGGCGATGTTACATTAAAAGGTACCGCTCAACTGCTAGATGTAACAGTATCCGGAGCCGGTGATTTAAAAGCTTCCAACTTAGAAGCGACCAAAATTAAAGCAAAAGTTTCAGGTGCCGGTGATGCAAAAGTATATGCTATACAAGGTTTAGATGCGGATGTTTCAGGCGCAGGATCAATTATTTACAAAGGAAATCCGGTAGATCGAAATGTAAACATTAGCGGAGCCGGCTCTGTTCGCGAAAGCAAAAGCGGAACAGGTGAAGAAACTGCAAGCGATACAACAAAAATCAAATTAGGCGGAAAAAACTACACGATCATTGGCGATGGTGATGATGATGATAAAAACGAAAGAATTTCTAAAAAGGATTCTTTACGTAACATCAATGAACAATTCAAACATTGGAATGGGATTGAATTTGGAGTGAATGGAATGATGGACTACAAAAACAGTATCGATCTTGGTCCTGGAGCTAATTTCCTTGAACTAGACTATGCAAAATCAATTCAATTCGGATTGAATCTTTACGAAAAAGATTTTCACATCTACAAAAACTACATCAACCTTGTTACCGGTTTTGGATTTGACTTTAACCATTATGCACTTCAAAATAATGTAACATTAAATGGCGACACCACCTATTTATCAGCATGGAACGATTCAACCATCGACTACAAAAAGAATAAATTAAATGTCACCTATTTAAAAGTGCCCTTGATGTTAGAATTCAACACCAGCAAAAACCCAAACAAAAACTTACACATTGCTGTTGGTGCTGAAATAGCATATCGAATTCATGCTGTTACTAAACAAAAATATGAGGCCAACGACAGAACTTATAAAATCAAACAAAAAGATGATTTCAATTTAGAACCATTCCGTTATAGCGCTGTTGCTCGAATTGGGTTTAATGATGTAACCATTTTTGCAAACTACGGCTTGAACCGTTTGTTCAAAAAAGACAAAGGACCACAAGTATATCCATTCACCGTAGGAGTAACATTTACAATGTAGTTTCTCGATATCACTCAAGAAAAAAACAAAGAGGAATACGATCGTTTAGTTAGATTGAAAAACGCCCCACTCATTTGAGTGGGGCGTTTTCTTTACAGATAGAAATGTCCTTTTTAGGCAGATTGTTTCGTTCCTCGCATTGACGATTATAAATTTTATTTATTAAAAAGAACGTCATTGGAAGGAACGAAGCAATCTATTTCACCAAGCAATGAAATCTTACAAAGCAGTGTTCAACTGAAACAACAATGGCTTACTTGGTGACGCATCGTTTTCGAAACTGGCGATTTGAATGTTTAACAAATAACTACCATCATAAATTGTATTCGGCACATAAATCATTTCGGTAATCGTACGATGCAATTGGGTATTGTGAGGATATTGCCAAAATGCATGATGCGCCAACAGTTTACCGCCATCTACTTCTTTATCCACGGATGGCAAATCAATCATTAAATGATCAATCCCTAATACATCTATATATTTTGCGGCTTCTTCTAATAAATAAGGAGGATTGGTATTCGAATATTGTTTATTAATTTTAGAAATATGATTGTCGAGTGTACGAATGATGATTGCCTCCGGTCGTTTCTCACCCAAACAATTTTCAATATGCTTTTGGGTAATCACTTTGTCACCATTTTCTAATTCATCGGGAAGCACCGTAATTACTTCCGCCATAAAAAAGAATTTTTTTAACGTTTGATTGATGGAATAATCTTCTTTACTAATATGACCCACACATTCTGTATGTGTTCCATTACCGTGTGGATTAAAAAGGATGTTACGAAAATTCACCGAACCACCTTGCTTCACATCACCCACCCAATCACCCATGCGAACGGGCTCAATGGAAACAGGATTCGAATACCATGCATTTACATTTTCTTTTCCTGTTCTTAAAGGGATGGAAATATCAATGGGTTTATCTAAATCCACATTATAGGATTTTCCTTTGTGTGTTATTTTTGAAATCATGATTCACGAATTTTAAAAAGATCGCTGGCAATCTTATCTGCAATTAATTTTCCTTTATCTGATAAATATAATTTATTTTCTTCAAGCAGCACATCCTCCGATTTAATATAACTCTTTACGTTTTGCATACAATCATCTAAAAATATTTTTCCAAAACTTTTTTCCACCTGTATTAAATCCAAGCCCCAGATGGTTCTTAAAGAAGTCATCACATATTCATTATACTGTTGTTCAGGAGAAAGTACTTCTTTTTCAAAATTCAGATTCCCTTTTACAACCGACTGTATATAGAGCGCATTGTTGGCAATACTCCATTGACGACTTATTCCATCAAACGAATGTGCAGAAGGACCTAAGCCTAAATAATGTTCTTTTCTCCAATAGTTGCTATTGTGTTTGGAAAACGCTCCGTTTTTACAAAAATTCGAAATTTCATATTGAATAAAATCATTCGCATGCATGGCTTCTAACATTATCTCGAACTGTTCAGAACTATGCTGATCATCCACATTCTTCACTAATCCCTTTTTCACCTGATGTGCCAACGCAGTTTTAGGCTCAACGGTTAAGCAATATGCTGAGATGTGATTCACATCCAATGCAAAAGCAATCTGTAAATTGTTTCTCCATCGGTGATGTGAAAGTGAAGGAATCCCATAAATCAAATCAATGGTAATATTATTAAAACCATTTTCCTGCGCCAACTTTACTGCTTTTATGCTTTCTTCTGCAGAGTGCGCACGATTCATTAATTTTAAATCCTCATCATAAAAACTTTGGATTCCAAGACTCAACCGATTGATTGGTGTATCTTTAAAGCTCACCACTTTTTCTTCTGTTAAATCGTCAGGGTTAGCTTCCAATGTAATTTCTGCAGCTTCATCGATTTCGAAATTACTTTTCAGAACATCAAAAATTTCAAGAATTTCCTGCTTTGAAAGTAAGGAAGGTGTGCCTCCTCCAAAATAAATGGTAGAAATAATTTCTGATTTCAAATAGTCTTTTCGGAGTACTATTTCTTTTTTAAGCGCATTTAAGAACGCATCTTTGTTCTGAAGAGAGGTAGAAAAATGAAAATCGCAATAATGGCAAGCTTGTTTGCAGAAAGGAATATGAATATAAATACCGGCCATTATTTATTCAACACAATTCTGAATGTTGTTCCTTTATCAATTTCAGAATTTTTTACAAATATTTTTCCCGAATGGTAATTTTCAATGATTCGTTTTGTAAGCGACAAACCTAATCCCCATCCTCTTTGTTTC
>Ga0075163_10014548_pt1 | contig 10150 bp, 10 predicted proteins | sample JI1023141ADNA_FD_71478 | JGI IMG/M metagenome (GOLD analysis project Ga0075163, IMG submission 71478) | Wastewater effluent complex algal communities from Wisconsin, to seasonally profile nutrient transformation and Carbon sequestration -... | ecosystem: Engineered > WWTP > Effluent > Algae... | reverse complement strand
ATTTTTCTTGCTGGTTTTGTAGGTGGTTTTGCAGCCTTGCTTACTCCTTGTGTATTCCCAATGATTCCGATGAACGTTAGTTTTTTTACTAAGAAAAGTAAAACTAAAAAAGAAGGATTAAAGAATGCAATTATTTATGGCATCGCAATTATAGTTTTATATGTTGCATTAGGATTAATTGTAACCGCTGTTTTTGGAGCTGGTGCGCTCCACACACTCTCAACCAATGTTTGGTTTAATTTATTTTTCTTTTTGTTACTGGTTGTATTTGCTTTATCATTCCTTGGCGCTTTCGAAATTACCTTGCCAAGTTCATTTGTAAATAAAATCGATTCTAAATCCGACAAAGGCGGCTTAATGGGAATTTTCTTTATGGCATTTACACTTGCCTTGGTATCGTTTTCATGTACCGGACCAATTATTGGAACCTTGTTAGTTGAAGCCTCTTCACAAGGTAGTTATTCTGGGCCTTTTTGGGGTATGTTTGGATTCTCTTTAGCACTAGCTTTGCCATTTGGTTTGTTTGCAGCTTTCCCAGGTTGGTTAAATTCATTACCTAAATCAGGTGGATGGTTAAATGCAGTAAAAGTTACTTTAGGATTTTTAGAACTTGCACTAGCATTAAAATTTGCTTCTAATGCAGATTTAGTTGTTCAAGCAGGTATTTTAACGCGTGAGGTATTTATTACTTTGTGGATTGTAATATTTGGTTTATTAACTTTTTACTTAATGGGTTTATTTAAAACCTCTCATGATAGTGATGTTAAGCATCTTTCGGTAACACGAATTATGTTTGTTGTTATTTCGTTTTCCGTAACTGTTTATTTAATTCCTGGTTTGTGGGGAGCGCCATTGAAATTATTTTCTGGAGTGTTGCCTCCATTGGAGTATTCAGAATCACCTCACGGATTTGGTGGTTCAAAAGAAAACGCTGCTATAGCATTACCAAAAGTAGATGCTGAATTTTCAGGTTCTATTGAAGTAAATAAAAATGGGATTGTTCATTTTAAAAATGATTATGAAAAAGCACTTGCTTACGCTAAAAAAGTTGGTAAACCTTTAATGGTTGATTTTACCGGACACGCTTGCGCTAATTGCAGAAAAACAGAAGATTATGTTTGGCCTGATGCAGAAGTTACTAAACGATTAAATAATGATGTTGTACTTGTATCTCTTTATGTTGATGATAAGCGTGAGTTAGATCCAAAAGATTACATGAAAGTGTTTTGGTATGGTAAGGAAAGAGAAATTACTGATATTGGAGATAAATTTAAATACATGGAAGAAACAAAGTATAAACAAAGTACTCAGCCATTGTACATCATTTTAGACCATAACGAAAAAGAATTAGCTGCACCACGTGGTTATAATTCAAGTATTCCTGATTACATTAAATGGATGGATGAAGGAATTGCTAACTTTAAAAAAGCAGGTAAGTAGTTTATTTGTTTTGCTTGTTCATTAATTCTGTTTGCACACGAATAGATTCTTCGTGCAGTAGCATACAGAATTTTTCTACAAATCCTCTGTCTAGTTTTTTCAAATCGCCAGAGGCTACTCGGCTTTCTAGTATTACTTTCCAACGTTGTAGTTGAAATGCAGCAACTTTATTTTCTAATTTATACTCACCAATTTTTTCGATGATATCTATGCGTTTTTTTAGAAGCGATAAAAGTTCTTCATCCAACTCATCAATAATATTTCTGAAATTATTTAATTGGTCGTTAAAGCTTACATTATCTGTGCTCTCGGTACGATAAACCAAGCTTTCTAATAGCTCCGATAAAACTTGCGGAGTAATTTGTTGTTGCGCATCACTTAAAGCGTGATCAGGGTCGATATGCGATTCTATCATCAAGCCTTGCATTCCAAGGTCGATACTTTTTTGCGCAATCTCTTTTATTAAAGTTCTTTTTCCTCCAATATGACTAGGGTCGCAAATAATTGCAAGCTCAGGATACAATGTTTTTAATTCGATTGGAATTTCCCACATTGGGTTATTGCGGTAAATGGTTTTATTGCCACTGTGAAATCCACGATGTATAGCTGCAATTTTATTTATTCCCGCTTGGTTAATTCGTTCTATTGCCCCAATCCATAATTGCAAATCTGGATTCACTGGGTTTTTAATCATCACTGGAACATCTACACCTTTTAATACATCCGCAATTTCTTGCACCGAAAAAGGATTTACTGTTGTACGTGCCCCAATCCATAAAATATCTACTCCGTATTTTAAAGCAAGTTCTGTGTGTTCTCTATTTGCAACTTCAACGGTTGTTAATAGTCCGTATTGCTTTTTAACTTGCTGCAACCATTTTAAACCAATTTCGCCAACACCTTCAAATGCATTAGGGCGGGTGCGTGGTTTCCAAATACCAGCTCTAAATATCTTAATTTTATTAGTAGCAGCTAATTGCCCCGCTGTATTTAATACCTGTTCCTCTGTTTCTGCTCCACACGGACCCGAAATGATAAGGTGTTCCTTTCCTGCAGGACTCCAATCGCAAAATGGTTTTAATTCGATAGATTTCTTCACACTGCAAATTTACCTTTTTTAAGGTATTGTTGGCTTAATTTATATTAAGGTTATTTGTACTGTGAAAATGAATTCCAATATGCCTTTTGATTGCCCTCTAGCGCAATTGTTTGCTGAACTAAGCAAAAAGGATAAATGCTGCAAAAAACACAAGAAAGGCGACCGCTGCAAAAAGTGTCCAGGGAAGAAGTAGTTACTTGTTTATAGGTTGATTTGTAAATGGTTTACAATACTATTAACTAAATAAACGATTCAACCAATAAACCATTTACTAACTTTGCATCAAATTACAGAGGTTATGAAAATTGTTTTTATGGGCACGCCGGATTTTGCGGTTCCGTGTTTAGATATATTGGTTAAGAATGGATATGATGTGGTTGGCGTTGTAACCGTTCCTGATAAACCAGCTGGGCGTGGACAACAAGTACAACAATCTCCTGTAAAAAAATATGCAATCGAACATAACTTGAAAGTATTGCAACCTGAAAAATTAAAAGCTCCAGAATTTATAGAAGAATTAAAATCATTGAATGCAGATTTACAAATTGTAGTTGCCTTTAGAATGTTACCTGAAGTAGTTTGGAATATGCCACCACTAGGAACATATAATTTGCATGGTTCTTTATTGCCACAATACCGCGGGGCAGCTCCGTTAAACTGGGCTATTATTAATGGAGAGAAAGAAACAGGCGTTACAACATTTAAACTCATACACGAAATTGATGCAGGTAATACATTATATAATGCTAAGGTTGCAATAGGTGATGATACAACAGTTGGCGACTTGCATGATGAGTTAATGTTTGTTGGCGCAGAATTAATGCTTAAAACAGTAAAGGCAATCGAAAGCGGTAACTATGAATTAAAAGAACAAACAATCATTCCTTCTGAAATAAAACATGCACCAAAATTATTTAAAGAGAATTGCAAAATAGATTGGAAGAGAAGTATTGAAGAAATACATAATCTTGTGCGTGGCTTAAGTCCATACCCAGCTGCTTGGACAGAAGGTAAAGACGATAAAGGAAACATACTGAGTTTTAAAATTTTTAAAACACACAAAGAGACTGCTACACATAACATACAAGCAGGCACCATAATTACCGATAATAAAACGCATTTGAAAGTGGCTTGCAGCAATGGTTATATATATATAGATGAGCTGCAACTGGCGGGTAAGAAGCGATTGAAGACAGAAGAGTTATTGCGTGGTTTTAATTTTAATTCAGGTTTTAGTTTTGAGTAAAGTCTGTATAGGCTTTTAATAGTACCTTTTTTACATGATAAAAATCAGGATACCATTATAGGGCAAGGTGTAGCCTTTTGATGGTCTGTAAGCACCTAAATAAGCCCCTTTCAGTCATAGTTATTAACAAAAGGTCATTTTTTCAACAATTTCAGCGTTTTTTTTAATTAAACACTTGTGTAATTCAGAACTCGTATTACTTTTGCTAGTGTTCAAAGTAACTATTGTTAAACTTAAAAAACCAAAACAAAATGAACAAAGGTGAATTAATTGATGCTATCGCAGCACACTCAAAGCTTACAAAAGCTGATTCAGGAAGAGCATTAGATGCTACAATCGAGACTATCGAAAAAGCTCTTAAAAAAGGTGACCGTGTTGCTTTAGTAGGATTCGGATCATTTACAGTAACTAAGCGTGCTGCACGTATTGGTCGTAACCCTCAAACTGGAAAAGAAATTAAAATTCCAGCAAAAAAGGTTGTGAAATTCAAAGCAGGTGCTGACTTAGCTAAAAAAGTAAAGTAATCTACTTTAAATGAATAAAAAAACCGCTGCTCTTGAGTAGCGGTTTTTTTTTGATCTTAATTTTTTGTAATCATTACCTTTACAAAATGCAATTCCTCAAATACAAGCTCCCAGCAATCATTTGGTTTTTTGTTATACTTGCTTTATGCAGTATGCCTGGGAAGTCCATTCCGCATATCTCATGGCTCGAGTTGCTTTCCTTTGATAAATTTGTGCACGCTTCTATATTTTTTGGATTGCAAGTTTTAACGATGCGCGCATTTATTTTTTCTACAGGTTTTGAAAAATCAAAATGGCTGATTCTATTGTTCTGTGTGGCTTACGGCGGGGCATTAGAAATTATGCAGTCCATGTTTTTTTCGGAACGAAGTGGTGATGTAATGGATTTTATTGCCAACTCCTTTGGCTGTGTTTGTGGTTTAATGCTATTCCAAAGAATAATTAAAATATTTAAATTTCTGAAATAAATATTAATATGTACAGACCAATTGTATATTTTATCACAGGAGTTTTTTTTATTCTACTTGGAGTATTGCAGTTTATTCAACGACAAAGAATTGGGATTGATGATTTCGTTCTAATGAAAGGACATCTAAGAGCAAAGGTTGAGATTGAAGGTCGTAAATCAACAAAGAGATTTATAATAAAGGTATATGAATATCAAAATGCTAGTTTTTATACTTATGATAAAAGTGTAATTTCTAATAAGGATTATCTCTATCAGAATATGTATTCGGATGTAAAAGATTGGACTGAAGATAGCGTCAAATTTCATGTTTTAAAGAATAGATTTGGATCTAGTTCTTCTCCAAGTGAAATTTATAGCCTCAGTAATTATAAAGAAACTTTTTTTGATTTAAGATCAAAATGGGTTGGAGAATATTTACCTACAGGTACAGTTTTTTTTCTTGCTATTGGATTACTTCTCGGCGCAATTTTTATTTGGGTATCAATAGTGAAATATAGAAGAATAGTTATTAAACAACGAAAAGTTAATAATTAACACAACCAATCTTTTATTTCTGCGTATTACTATTTATATTGTGCTCGTAAATGTTATTATTCGTAAAAATATTATTCCCTTTCTTTATCACTAATCCTGATACTGTAAAGCAAGCAACCTGCCTTAATCATTGCAGAGATGTTGTGGGCGTAGTAAAAAATGATAACGTTACAAAAGATTATATTCACGATCGTCAAATTTACGCATTAGGTTGCGATACACTTGCACAGGTTAAGTTTTGGCAAAGTGTAATGAAATTGGATAAGGATTCGTGTATTGTAAACATTGCCGAAAACCGATTGGTAGTTGATAAATTTAGCAACGCTGATTGGGATGCAAAACCTGATTTGGTTAAAAATGCTTACCGAGATAGTATCCGTAAAGCGTATAATTTATCAGATAGTTCACGTATTTTAGTTACTATAGGAAAAAGTTTTTTCTACGATTTTGATAGAGCATACCAAAATATTCATCAAGGTATTCAAGGTTTTGTGGCAAATGGTGTAGACCCTTGGTATGCACAAGCAATTTTATTAATCGAATCTCCAAATAAATTGCAAAAATCAAATGTTGGTGCTTATGGCCCGTTTCAGTTAATGAAACCTGTTGCACGTATGTTTGGTTTAAAAGTAAATAAGAGTATCGATGAGCGTGCAGACTTTGATAGATCAGCCTATGCAGCTTCTTCATTAATTAAGCGTGTTTGTATTCCTAAAGCAAAAGAAATGCTGGATACCATGGGAATTGCATACAATGAACAAGATGTTTGGTTTAGATTATTGGTAATGCATTGTTATCATGCTGGTGCAGGTAACGTAAAGGCTGCTTTGCAAGTAATTAATCCAAAAGAAGGAAATATGGATGTAATTAAGCAATTGTGGCATACACAAGCAAAAGGTTTCCGTACCCATTCACAAAACTACTCACAGCTTGCATTGGCTGCAATGATTGAAATGGATAAGCGCTTAGCTGCCGAAAATGCTAATTTACTGGCATCTTCCAAGAAATAAATCAATTCTCTTTATCAACAAAATTCGGTTGATAGTTTGACTTCAAGTTTTAACGATTTTGTCCCTGAATTTTGTAACTTTCCATGCTGTAATGTATTAGTATAGCAATAAACAAAATTCAACAAAATCAATGAAAGCATACGTTTTCCCGGGACAAGGTTCTCAGTTTTCAGGAATGGGCAAAGATCTTTACGAATCAAACCCAACTGCAAAAGCATTATTCGAAAAAGCGAACGATATATTAGGTTTCCGTATTACAGATATTATGTTTAGTGGAACTGATGAAGAACTAAAACAAACAAAAGTTACTCAACCAGCAATATTTTTACATTCGGTTGTACTTGCAAGTACATTAGAAAATTTTCATCCCGATATGGTTGCTGGTCATTCATTAGGTGAGTTTTCTGCATTAGTAGCAAACAAAACATTGTCATTTGAAGATGCATTAGTATTGGTTTCTAAACGTGCTTTGGCCATGCAAAAAGCATGTGAGTTAAATCCGTCAACGATGGCTGCTGTTTTAAATTTAGATGATAAAGTAGTAGAAGCTATTTGTGCTGATATTACAGCTGCAGGTAATGTGGTAGTTGCAGCAAATTATAACTGCCCTGGGCAATTAGTAATTAGTGGTTCTTTAGAAGGAGTAAATATTGCTTGCGAAAAAATGAAAGAAGCAGGTGCAAAACGTGCTTTAATTTTACCAGTTGGTGGCGCATTTCATTCACCGTTAATGGAGCCTGCGCGTATTGAGTTAGAAGCAGCGATTAATGCAACCCATTTTAATACTCCAATTTGCCCCGTTTATCAAAACGTTACAGCAAATGCAGTTATTGATCCTTCAGAAATAAAAAGAAATTTAATCTCACAACTTACTGCCCCAGTTAAATGGACACAAACAGTTGAGAATATGATTAGTGGCGGTGCAACAACATTTACAGAAGTTGGTCCTGGTAAAGTATTACAAGGATTAGTGAAAAAAGTGAATAAAGATATTGAAGCGGTAAGTGCTTAACATAAAAATCATGATTAAAAAAATCTCTCTGTTACTTATACTCGTTTCTTCATTTGCAGTGAAGGCACAGTTTCTGCAAGGAATTGGAATCTTTGGTTCAGGAACTTCATCTCGTCATGAGTATGTAAATTCTAATTCGCGCGATACAATTACTTTTTTGCCTTTGGTTCCTGAGTCACATCGTTCAACAGAGCGTCAAAGTTGGGGTGCAGGTGTTGTGTTTGAGATGTTTAATTTTAGAGGTTTTAGATTACAATCAGAAATTGAATACATCAACAAAGGCGCGGTAGAAAGAAATGAACTGGTAAATGTTTTGACTAACGAACGCCAACGCGGTGTAAACAAATACAAATACATTGCTTTTAATAATTTCGCAAAGTTTAGATTGGAGACTTTTAATTTCACTTCTTCATTATTAATTGGGGCTCGTTTAGAATATAATTTAGGAAAATCAATTGGTGCATATAGCCAAGTTGCTGATAATTTTAAAAAGCTTTGGGTTTCTCCTGATGTTGGCATTGGCTTCGAGCCATATTCATACAGAAAACTAAAAATCTTTACGGAGTTGCATTACAATCCAGATGTTAGAAGACAATACAATAAAGATAATGTTGTAGCTAGTAATCGTACTTGGGAATTAAGAGTTGGAATTATGTGGCGTAAGAAAAAATTGAATGATTTAGATTGCAACGCACCACGTTATCACGGAGATTATTAAAATAAAATTACAATGGTAATATCGAAAGAAGCATTATTGTCGCTAACCAAAGGTGTATATCTTCCACAGGAAGAAATGCTTGAGGTGGGCAGAAAAAAAGGAAAATTGTATATTGGTATTCCTAAAGAAATTTCATATCAAGAAAATCGTGTTCCTTTAGTTCCAGATGCTGTAGCTTTGTTAGTTAATTGCGGACATCGTGTTGTTATTGAAACAAACGCGGGGCAAGCAGCTAATTTTCAAGATAACGATTATAGTGAAGCGGGTGCAGAGATTGCTTACACAGCAGAAGAAGTGTACAAGGCAGATATGATTGTGAAGATTGCACCACCTACTATTCACGAAGTAGAAATGATGCAACAAAAACAAACATTGTTTTCTGCATTGCAATTTTCTACACAACCCGATGAGTTTATTCGCCGCTTAACCGCAAAAAAAATAAATGCAATTGCAGTTGATTGGATTACTGATGAGCAAGGTATTTTTCCTGCTGTTCGTGCAATGGGAGAAATTGCAGGTGGTACATCTATTTTAATTGCTGCCGAATATTTAAGTAATACAAATAATGGAATGGGTGCCCTACTTGGTGGTGTTGCTGGTATTTCTCCATCAGAAGTAATTATAATTGGTGCAGGAACAGTTGGTGAGTTTGCAGCACGTGCCGCTATTGGATTAGGAGCGCATGTAAAAGTATTTGATAATTCAACTTCACGTTTACGTCGTTTACAAAACTCATTAGGCGCACGTATTTTCACTTCTGTTATTCAACCAAAAGTTTTAGCGAAGCATTTAAAATCTGCTGATGTTGTTATTGGCGCTTTAAGAAGTCAAAAAGGAAGAAGTCCTGTTATTGTATCGGAAGATATGGTAAGCGATATGAAAGTGGGAGCAGTGATTGTGGATGTAAGTATTGACCAAGGTGGTATTTTTGAAACATCAGAAGTTACTAATCACAGCAAACCCGTATTTAGAAAGCATGGTGTAATTCATTACTGTGTTCCAAATATTCCTTCACGTGTTTCTCGTACTGCGTCGTATGCGTTTAGTAACATGTTTTCTCAAATATTGATAAACATGGGCGATGAAGGTGGAATAGAAGGATTATTAAGAAAAGATTCAGGAGTAAGAAATGGAGTTTATATTTATAATGGCGTTTTAACTAACGAATTTTTGGCTGAAACATTTGGCTTACCTTATAAGGATATTAATTTATTAATGGCAATGTTTTAGAATATGGATTTCAAGCGCAGATTAAAGTTGTATTTGTTTGGTTTTTTGTTGGGTTTATTAGCACTTATGTTTATTCTGAAAGGAAAAAAATGTAGCAACGTAAACGAAATGAAGTTGATTGAAATAACCGACCAATCAATGATGTTAAGCGAGAAAGCAAAATGTCAATTAAAAAGTTTAAACATTCCACAGGATTCATTACGTACTTTTTTACAAGCGAAGTTTCGTATTAATTATGATAAGAGTGAAGTACGTTCTATACCTTGCGGTAAACTATTTGTTGAAGGTTTAAAACCAGACGCTCCGTTTACATTGGTAATTCAAGATTGCGATACTATTTCTACCATAAAGGAATTTCAATTAAAAGTTTCTTGCCCCGCTTGCGATACAATTAAAAATTGAGTTCGATAGGAAACGATATTGAGTATGCAGCTTCCATGTTGCAACAAGGAAATTTGGTAGCTATACCAACAGAAACCGTTTACGGTTTAGCTGCAAATGCATTAAACGAAGAAGCAGTACTTAAAATTTTTAAAGCAAAGGAACGCCCTTTGTTCGACCCGCTAATTATGCACTTGCCAAGTTTTTCGTTGGTAGAAAAATATTGTAATTCAATTCCAGCATTAGCATATCAGTTAGCTGAAAAATTTTCACCCGGGCCAATTACTTTTTTATTAAACAGAAAAGTAAATGTTCCAGATTTAATCACATCTGGCTTACCGCAAGTTGCAGTTCGCATTCCCGACCATCAACTGACTTTAGATTTACTAAAGAAATTAGATTTTCCATTAGCAGCTCCAAGTGCAAATCCATTTGGATATATTAGTCCAACAACTGCATTGCATGTTCAACAACAATTAGGTGAAAA
>Ga0075163_10014547_pt1 | contig 10150 bp, 8 predicted proteins | sample JI1023141ADNA_FD_71478 | JGI IMG/M metagenome (GOLD analysis project Ga0075163, IMG submission 71478) | Wastewater effluent complex algal communities from Wisconsin, to seasonally profile nutrient transformation and Carbon sequestration -... | ecosystem: Engineered > WWTP > Effluent > Algae... | reverse complement strand
CATGGATCCGCTGTACCGCATCGCGATCCATGATATGACCGGCAAGCTGATGGCGACCAAGAACTTGACGGGGCCCATAACGCGCATCGACCTTCCGGCCGGTACCTATCTGGCCACCTCTCCGGAACTGGGTATGCTCAAACTGGTCATCCAGTGAAAGCTCCCGGATAGAGAGGCCTATCGGGGAACCATCCCTACACGTTGCGCTCGATGAACTGTACGATCTCCCCGGCAATGTCCTGACCCGTAGCGGCCTCGATGCCTTCCAGGCCGGGGGAACTGTTCACTTCGATCACCAGCGGTCCTCGGTCGCTTTGCAGCATGTCCACACCGGCCACGTGCAGGCCCAACGCTTTGGCGGCTTTGATGGCCGTGACCTCTTCCTCGTGGCTCAGTTCGATCAGCTCAGCGGTACCACCCCGGTGCAGGTTGCTGCGGAACTCACCATCCTTGCCGGTGCGTTTCATGGCCCCTACGATGCGGCCATCCACCACGAAGGCCCGGACGTCCACCCCACGGCTTTCCTTGACGAACTCCTGCACAATGACGCGTGCTTTCAGGCTGTTGAACGATTCGCAGACCGCTATGGCCGCTTTCTTGGTATCGGCCAGCACCACGCCAAGTCCCTGTGTGCCCTCCAAAAGCTTGATGATGCACGGCGCCCCGCCTACGCTGTCCACGATGCTGGCCACGTCCTTGCTATAATTGGTAAAAACGGTCTTGGGGATGCCAACACCGCTGCGGGTAAGGATCTGCATGCTGCGCAGCTTGTCGCGGCTCCGCACCAAGGCCTGGCTCTCGGTGGTGGTGAAGACCTTCATCATCTCGAACTGGCGCACCACGGCCGTCCCGTAAAAGGTGACGCTTGCCCCGATCCTGGGGATAACGGCATCCACGTCGGTGAGGGGCCTGCCGCCGTAGATCACCTGCGGGTTCTTTTGCTCGATCAGGATGTCGCACTTGACGTGGTTCACCACCCGGGCAGTATGCCCACGGGCCTCACAAGCCTCCACCAAACGTTTGGTGGAATAGAGCTTGGTGTCGCGTGAAAGAACGACGATATTCATGGGCTGAACGGATCGGGAAAGGCCCGGTAAAAGTAGTGGTGCGTTATTTGCAAGGGCTTTAATGCGGCCCTCATCCCGGAACGTTAACAGCCTGTTACTTTGTGATGACCTAAATTCGCCGCTTTAAGAAGCACTGACCGTGGCAAGGATCGTAGAAGCAAGCACACCCTTGGGATCGACCCTGACGGCCGATCAGAAGCGCTCCTTCCATGCGAACGGCATCATCCATTTCCCCGGTTTCATCAGCCGGGAAACGGTGCAGGACCTGTGGAAGGCGTGCGAAGCCGTGCAGGACAAATGGGTCGCTCAGGACCTCAAAATGATCAACGGCATTCCCATCAAGTGGGGGAATGACGTGGACGGTAAGCGCATTGTTCAGCGTTTCGCCTTCGCCAACCAGCACAGCCCCATACTCGCCGAATTCCTGAAGGACCCAAGATTCAAGATCCTCTTGGACCTGGTTGGGCCCGAGGCTCGTCTGGGGATCAACGAAAAGGACGGCTTGGTCGTGAACCACTACGTGAACACGGATGCGAGCATGTTCACCCAGATGGGCTGGCATACGGACAGCGTGCGGGACATTTTCCTGGGCAAAAGGATCCTCCCCATGCTCAACGTAGGTATCCATCTGGACGATCAGGACCCCAAGAACGGCGGTCTTCGTTTGTTGCCCGGCACGCACGAGCAGAACCTATGGAACATGCTCTTCCGGAAGACCAACTTCCTGAACAACAAACCCGATGAGCGGGAGGTGGCTTTCGCCATCAAAGCGGGCGACCTCACCATCCATGACGGACGCTGCTGGCATCGTGTACAGCGGAGCAGCCTGGTGGGTGAAGCAAGTCGGCGCCGTGTGATGTACATCCCGATCATCGCGGGCAGTTACTCACCCAAGCGGGCGGACAGCCCGACACCTTTCTACCATCGCTTCAGCCATCTGGTGAAGTAATGACCGTTCGCGGCAGCTTCTTGGCGATCGCGGTCGCGGGGCCATTGTTCATTCTCGCCCAGCCTAAAGCGGTCGAACCATCCGTCTTCGATGGTTATCCGGTGCCGCCCAAGAGCAAGGAGCTCCTGTTCTACATCCAGCGTAACAAGAATGCGAATGCCATTGTGTATGAAGCCCGGCTGGATGCGGATGGTCGTCTGGTGGACAAGGACCCGGTCCGCGTGAATTGGATCCGGTACACGCAAGGCGGGATGCGCGAGCCGATCAACGTTTTCGAGAACAGGATCGCCTATGGTGTCCGCCATCGCCAAACGAAGGACGGTGTGGCGTGGATGAACTTCGTGGCCAGCAACAAATATCCTTTCCGCGTGGAAGTGAACGCTGCAGGGCAGGCCGAGGCGCGCATGTTGATCAACGGACGATACGCCCGCCTGGACCATGTGGAGGTGCACGCGAAGGAATCCGGCTTCCTGCCGAAGATCCTGCATGTCGACCTTTGCGGCACCGAGGTGGTGAGCGGCAAGGAGGTCATCGAACGACTGCATCCGTAGGCCACCACCACTACTAGCGCCCAGATCCAGATGTCCACTCCTACCAACGGTTACGCCTTGATCACCGGTGCCAGCCAAGGGCTTGGCGAGGCCATCGCCTTGGAACTGGCCGGACGCGGCTTCGGTGTCATCGTCACAGCGCGGTCCGAAGAGAATTTGGGACACGTGCGCGACAAGGCCGCCGCCCTGAATGGAGGGCATGCCCATGCGATCGTTATCGATCTCCTGGCTACGGATGCCGTGGATCGCATTGTCCACTTCATCGAGCAAGGGGATCTGCCGTTGACCTGCTTGGTGAACAATGCCGGTCAAGGTCTTTGGGGCCTATTCGATGAATTGACGTTGGACGAGCAACAGCGCATGATGCAGTTGAACATGTCCGTCCCGGTGGCGTTGACGCATCGCCTGTTGCCACGGCTGAAGGCAGCGAAGCAGGCCTATATCCTGAATATCGCCAGCATGATCGCACACCACGCACTGGGCAGCATGGCCGTGTATAGCGGCACCAAGGGCTTCATGCTCCGGTGGTCGCGGTCCTTGCGCATCGAGTTGAAAAAGACGCGCGTAAAAGTGACCTGCTGCAGCCCCGGTAGCGTGAATACCGGTTTTACGGAACGGGCGCGTATGCAGGCGCTCGACGATCTCGCGAAGAAATTCGGCACGGGCCCCGAACCCGTTGCCAAAGCGGCCGTTTCCGCCCTCTTACGCGGCAAAGCCGAAGTGATCCCGGGACTGTTGAACACGGTGACCAGCCGCATACAGGGTTGGCTGCCGACGGGCCTCAACGAATCGATCGCCAGCGGGATCTACCTCAAGCGGCTTCCGCTGCGGAAGTAGCCGGACCTCCGCTCCAGCGGATCGTGATCCCGCTCAGCCTCCACGCCAACCAAGCGCCCAACGGAGCGGCCAGTACATCAATGGTCCAATGCACGTGCTGGGCGATCACCGCTATGCCGATGAATACCGTTGCGGCAAGCAGCGCGGGTTTCCACCGCCGATCCGGAATAGCCAGGAACAAAAGGAATAACGTCGCGGTGTGGCCGGAGAAGAAGAGGTCCTTTGCGAACGGAACCGTGGCTGGATAGAACACCTGGGTTACAGGATCGATCAAGGGAATAAGGTCTGGCGGTGGTTCAAGTGTGATCAACGCCATGGACCCCATACGCAGTAGAAGCAGGAAGAGATAGGCCTGGAGGCCGCGTAGCAGCAATGCAGGTCTTCGTACCAAGTACAACAGGCCCGAGAGCAGCGTTCCATACAGGACAAGGAAGGTCGCTGTCGAAAGGTCGACCGGCGGAAAGTGCTCGAGCACTGGATCGAACGGCAAGTAGCCGGGACGTTCGGCGATAAAGCGAAAGAACGACGGCAGGGCAAGAACGATGACGGCCCCGATGCACGATGTAAGCACCCAACTCCATGTAAGCCCCCTACTCCGTTCCTTTCCCATACTTCCTTGTCTGCGCCGCCCGAAGGTAGAGGCCCAAGCATAGCTTCGCGGCCATGTGGACCAAGATCCGGATGTGGATGGCAGCACAGCCGCTCGCTGCCCTGACAGTGATCGCCATCATCCCCCGTTTGTTGGCGGCCTTCTTCAGCCAAGGCTACTTCGCCCACGACGACCATTTCCTGGTGATCGAAGCTGCTGGTAGCTGGGTCGACGGGTTCGACTACAACTATTGGCTGCCTTGGAACCAAGGGGAAAACCCAAGGCCCAGCGGGCACAGTTTCTTCTACGTCGGCCTGCATTACCTGCTGTTCGCCCTGTTGAAGTCCGTTGGCATCTCAGATCCGAAAGCGATGATGGTGGCCGTCCGTTTGTTCCATGCCGTGTGGAGCGTTGTGGCCGTGCGCGTCGGGTACCGGATCGCGCTACGGCTGTCGGATCCGGCGATCGCGTGGCGTACAGGCCTGTTCCTAGCCCTCTTCTATTTCATGCCGTTCCTGAGCGTGCGGAACCTTGTAGAAACGGCCTGCATCCCGTTCCTCATGCTGGGTGCCTGGCGCTTGGTGCGAAATGCCGATGGGCCTGCTTGGAAGGATGCAATGATCGCCGGCATCTGGATCGGGATCGCAGTCAACGTGCGATTCCAAACGCTTTTCTTCGCAGCAGGTCCGGGGCTGGCCTTCCTCTTGCAACGTCGTTGGTCGCAGGCATTCTCGTACGGTCTTGGGGTTGCCATTCCACTGGGCATCATACAAAGCGGCATCGACCTGTTCCTGTGGGGACGGCCCTTCGCCGAACTCACCGAGTACGTGTTATACAACATGGCGAACACCACCACCTACTTCGACCAGCCATGGTACAACTACCTGCTGCTCCTGCTGGGCATCTTCATCCCGTTCTTCAGTGTCGCGGTCTTCTTCGGCTTTGTGCGGCGCACATCGCCGCTCGTCATCTGGCTACCCGTCCTTCTTTTTCTCGCGATCCACTCTTACTTCCCCAACAAGCAGGAACGGTTCCTGTTGCCGATCGTGCCGCTCTTCTTCCTTTTGGGCCATGTCTCGTGGGAACAGTGGCGCGTTTCCAGCGCATGGTGGCAAAGAAGAGCAAGCCTCTGGCGCGGTTTGCTGATCTTCACGTGGACGCTGAACATCGCGGCCCTGGTGTTGCTCACGTTCAGCTACAGCAAGCGCAGTCGTGTGGAGGCGATGTATGGTCTCCGGGGTGAAGAGAACATCCGAGGGTTCGTTGTGGAGGACACCTTCAAGCAGACCGCTCCCATGCCACCGCTGTTCTATCTCGGGCTGTGGGATAAGCCTGTGCAGCCCTATACCGACGGCGCGCTCCACCTGACCGAGGTGCTATCCGTCTACCCACCCGACGTTCAGCCGAACATCATACTCTTCGTTGGTGAAGAGCAACTCGAGGACCGCATGGCCAACGTAACGTCCGAACTAGGTCCTCTGGACATCCTTTTCCAAGCGGAGCCCGGCGCGTTGGACCGTTTGGTACACTGGCTGAATCCGGTCAACAGGAACGAAGTGATCACCGTGGCCCGGGTGAAGAACGATCTCAGCACAACGCTACCGACCGCTGCGGAGTAGTTTCGCGCCCGAACCGCTTTCCCCTTCCATGGACTTTTCGACCCTCGACCCCGCCATCCTTCTTACGAGTGAAGGCATCATCGCCCTGCTTACGCTTACCGCGCTGGAGATCGTGCTCGGTATCGACAACATCATCGTGATCAGCATCCTGAGTGGCGAGCTGCAGGGCAAGGCTCGTCAACGCAAGGCCCAGCGAATGGGTCTGGCCTTGGCCATGATCACGCGGTTGGCGTTGCTGTTCAGCATCAGCTTCATCATGGGCTTGCACACGCCGTTCTTCCACGCGGGCGATCATCCGGTGACAGGGCGTGATCTGGTGCTGATCATCGGCGGGCTTTTCCTGATCTGGAAGGCTACTGTTGAGATACACGCCAAGGTGGAGCACAAACGGGAGAAGGAAGGAAAACACCGCAAGGCCACGAGCATGCTCAGCGTTGTGCTTCAGATCATCGTGATCGACATCGTGTTCAGCCTGGACTCCGTGATCACCGCCGTTGGCATGAGCAATCAGTTGCTCATCATGTCGCTGGCCGTTATCATCGCTGTGCTCCTGATGCTTTTCGCCAGCGCTCCGATCGCCGACTTCGTGAACAAGCACGGCACCGTTAAAGTGTTGGCACTATCGTTCCTGGTGATGATCGGCGCTGCCTTGATCATGGAAGGCTTCGGTGAGCACATCAACAAAGGCTTCATCTACTTCGCCATGGGCTTCAGCGTGCTGGTCGAATTCCTCAACCTGCGCATGCACGTGAACGAAGGCCGTTTGATGCAGCATCGCGACGAGGACATCCACCTCGACTAGTTACCAGCGCCTTCTAGCGGGACACGATCACGAACTCCGTGCGGCGGTTCTTTGCCCGGCCCTCTTCCGTGTCATTGGAAGCAAGCGGCTTCTCCGGCCCGAATCCTTGGTGGGTCAACCGACCTGCAGCGATCCCGTGTGACTGGAGATAGTCGCTTACCGTTGTCGCGCGATTGTTGCTCAACAACTTGTTCTCCTCCGCACTACCTCGACTATCCGTGTGGCCTTCCACCCGGATCTTGATCGTAGGGTTCTCCTTCAGCAAGCCGATCAGTTCATCCAAAATGTACTCCGATGATCTGGTGATGTCCGCCGAATTCGTGGCATACTTGATGTCGTTGACGCGGTAGCTCTTGCCTACTTCGATCTTCTCCACTTTCATGTCCACCTTGGCAACGCCTGCCCGCACCGTATCCTCCGCCGAAAAGCTGCGTGAATCGAAGACGTGGTCCTTTTTCTTAACCGTCATGATCACGTCACTGCCCGGTTTCAACTTCACCACGGTGGCGTAGCGTCCGCTGAGACTGTCCACGCGGAGTATTTCCACCTTCCGCGTGTCCATGTATTCGATCTCCACCGTAGCGTCCTTCACCAAGGCTCCGGTCTCATCGCGCACCTCGCCCTTCACGACCAGGATATCATCCGGGCGTACATCCTGCGGCAGTTCAAAACCGAAAATATCCAGGTCACCAGCGCCTTGGTATCGAGCGCTCGCGAAGTAGGCCGTACGGCCGTCGGCGCTCACGATCAGGCCGTGCTCATCCTGGTCGGTGTTCAGTGGGGCACCAAGGTTCTTCGGTCTGGACCACACACCGTCCTCGCCCAGTTGGCTGAAAAAGATGTCGTAGCCACCAACTCCCTTTAGACCTCGGCCCTCGTCGATCCGACCCGATTCATCAACCGCAGGCTTGGCGGCGAAATACAGCGTTCGGCTGTCGCTGTGCATGAAGGGCGCCTTTTCGTCACCGGCCGTGTTGATGCCCTTGACCGGTCGTGCGGGCGACCATTGGTCCTTGCCGGTGCGCTTGCTCTCGAAGATGTCGATACCGTCGGTGTTCTGGCGGCTGGTAGCGAAGTAGAGCGTCTTGCCATCGGCGCTCAACGAAGGCTGGCTTTCCCAGCCATCCGGCGTATTGATGTTCGGACCGAGGTTCTCCAATCCGGCCCATTCGAAAGTCTGTCCTCCCCGGTCCAGATCGAATTTGGTCTCATAGTGCGAACGAAAAATGTCGCAATTGCGATAACCCTTGCTGTCGGCAGGACCGCAAACGGTGACGAACATCTCCTGGTTGTTCACGCTGATGGTCAAGCCGCCATAGCCGTCACCGGTATTGAAGGGTTCGGGGAGCACGCGTCCACCGTTGAAATCGGCATGGACATCCGCACGCCGCGCCTCGGTGAGTTCTTCCACCTCGCGTGAAACGATGTCGCCCTTTGCCTGACGTTTGCTCACGCGGGTGAAGAACAACAATTCGTTGTCCGGCGATAACATCGGGAGGTACTCCTTCGCAGGAGTGCTCACATTGCGAACCAGCTGTGGGTTGAGCGGCGCGGTGTTCTTGTAGAAGTCCACATAGAACTGGAGTTCCGGCATGATGGCTTCCACATCCGTGCTTTTCTTGTCGTAGTCCTTGCTCAGCTTCGACATATCGTCGCTCGGGAACTTCCGGAACGCTTCGAACGCCTTCGCTGCCTCGGCGAATTCATCCTGCGCGTAGTGCATCACGCCGAGGTGGTACGGCACATCGCTGTGGTAGTTGGGGCACTTCTCCTGCAACTTGGTGAAGTACTTGATGGAAGGCTCGAAGCCTTTTCCACCTTCCTTCCCGATGCGGTAGGCGGACATTCCCAATTGGAAGAGGCAGGCCGCACATTCGCCATCGATCTCCAAGGTCGACTTCAGCTTCTGGTGGCGCTCGACCGGATCCTTTGCCTTGGCAGCATCCTCCAACAACTTTACGATCTTCTTGTCAGTGGGTGGGCCACAGGGATCGTCAGCGGCTTCATCGTCCTGGGCTGTGGCAATACCTGATAGGCAAACCAGAAATGCCAGGAACAAATGCCTTGTCATTCTGCACCTACGTTCGGGTCGACCCAATGGGTCGACGCTACGGGATCTTCGATTCAACCTCATCTGTTCCCTACCTCCCTATTTCACCGTGGTGTTCGTTGCCTCGGCTTTGGCGATCAGGTCATCGCCTTTCTTGCGGGCGGCCTCCACTAACGCGTCAGCCTTTTTGTCCGCTTCGGCGATGGCCCTTTGCTCCTGCTTGTCGGCTTCTTCCTTCGCCTTCTTCGCCGCCAATTGCGCACCGACCTTGGCCAACGGGTTGGTCACTTTCGCGACGGCATCATCGGCGGCTTTGTAGCCTTCTCCTTTCAATCGTGCGGCCTCCTTGCGGGCCAGGGCTTTGGCATCATCAGCCTGCTTCTGCGCTTCTGCTACGAGACGTGCGGCTTCTTCACGGGCCTTGGCAATGGCTTCGTCCTTCGCCTTGTCGATCTGGTTGTTCAACTCCTGCTTGATCTCCTCCTTGATCACCTCTTTCACATTGCTTCCTCCACCAGCGAATACGGGTTTGATGATCGGCTTATCGATGGTACCGGTGATCTTGGCCGTGAGGTCCAGTTCGGCAGGCACTTGGAAATTCGCTCCAATGGCGCTGTTCGCCTTCCCCAGCAATCCGCTCACCGCAGCAGCGGCTCCGGCACCGAACATATCGCTCGGGATCTTCGCTTTCATGTCATAGTCGATCGCCTGATCGGCAAATGCCGTGCTACCACCAACGTTTGACTTGATCCGGCCGATGTTGACGTTGAACGGTTCAGTGATCATCTTGCCGTCCTGGAACTTATAGGCGAACACCACATCGTTCAACGTGGTGTTCTGAAGCTCCTGGATCTTCAACGCCTTGGCGATGTCAACGAGCGGTTGGAACCCATCGATGCGGACGCTCTTGGTCCTCAGTGTTCCCTTGCCGGTCATGGTGTTCAGGTCCGGTTGCATGTGTTGGTCCAGGATCGCGTTCATCGTGAGGTCCGTGCTGAACTTGCCTTTGCAGGTCTTGGCGATCGGCGCCATCTTCTGCACGGTCTCCATGTACTTCACGGTCTCTTCGATGTCCAACTCCTTCACGTCGTAATGCAGATCGATGCGCGGTTTCGCGAGGTCCTTGGTGTCATACCCGCCATCCATTTCGATGCTGCCACCGAAGATGTTGAAGAAGACGTCCTTCATGTCCACGCGCTTGTCGTGGACGTGCATGGCACCACGAACATTGGTCAGGTTCATGTCGTCGTACTTCACCTCCTTCACGGCCATACCCATGCGGAAGTCGATGTTGCCGGGCACTTCGATGACGGTGAGAGAAGTGGTATCCGCAGCAGCGGCGGCGGTATCCTCCGGTGCTGATGGGCCCATGAGCTCATTCAGGTCGAACTTGTTGGCGGTAAGGTCGAAGCTGCCCACGAGCGTGCTGTCCTTCAACCACCATTGGATGTAGTTGTCCATCCGGCCTTTCGCCTGGATGTTGCTGCTGCCCACGCTGCCATCGAAGCTGGTGAGCGCCAGGTATTGAGGGCTGAAGTCGAAGTAGAGACTATTGATGCCGACCGGTGGAAGCGAGTCGCTCACATAGTTCATGCCCAGCAGGATCAATTTTCCATCTGCCTTGAACTTGTCGTAATGACCGTTCTCCACATCGCTCATACGGCCTTTCATGCGCACGTCGGCGGT
>Ga0075163_10014546_pt1 | contig 10150 bp, 11 predicted proteins | sample JI1023141ADNA_FD_71478 | JGI IMG/M metagenome (GOLD analysis project Ga0075163, IMG submission 71478) | Wastewater effluent complex algal communities from Wisconsin, to seasonally profile nutrient transformation and Carbon sequestration -... | ecosystem: Engineered > WWTP > Effluent > Algae... | reverse complement strand
CGCGATGTCGATGATGTGGAGCGCGGTTCGCAGGACTCGGACTGGGATCCGGTCAAGGACGCCGCCAAGAAACTCGCCTTCGCGGAGGACCGCGCAATCTTCGAGGGCTACGAGGCCGCCTCCATCGAGGGCATTCGCGGCTCGAGTTCCTGTCCGAACCTGGCACTGCCCGCCGATCCGCGCGAGATGCCCGACATCATCAGTCAGGCACTCTCCGAGCTGCGACTGGCCGGTGTCGACGGCCCGTACAGCGTGCTGCTCTCGGCCGATGTCTACACCCAGGTGAGCGAGACGACGGTCAACGGCTATCCCATCCGCGAGCATCTGAACCGGCTGGTCGACGGCGAGATCATCTGGGCGCCGGCGATCGATGGCGCCTTCGTGTTGTCCACCCGCGGAGGCGATTTCGATCTACAGCTGGGTACCGACGTGTGCATCGGCTACCTGTCCCACGATGCCGACAGCGTGCAGCTCTACCTGCAGGAGACGTTCACGTTCCTGTCCTACACCGCCGAGGCCTCGGTGGCGCTCACCCGGTGACTCAGGCCGTCAGCACCGCATCCAGGGCGGAGTAGAACAGGCCCAGCCCGTCATCGGAGGGTCCGGTGAGCGGTTCGGTGGCGTGTTCGGGGTGCGGCATCAGACCGACGACACGTCCGTTGGCGGAGCTCACGCCGGCGATATTGCGCATCGAGCCGTTGAGGTTGTCCCGGTAGCGGAAAACCACCCGGCCCTCACCCTCGAGCTCGTCGAGCACGGACTCGGCGGCGACGTAGCGGCCTTCGCCCGACTTCAGCGGTACCAGCAGGTCGGCGCCGGATTCGTAGCGGGTGGTCCAGGCGGTCGAATTAGACGCGACCTCCAGCCAGACGTCGCGGCAGATGAAGTGCAGCCCGGCGTTGCGGGTCAATGCGCCCGGCAGCAGACCGGCCTCACACAGCACCTGAAATCCGTTGCAGATCCCCAACACCGGCAGACCGCGGCCGGCGGCTTCCACGACCGAGCCCATCACGGGCGCGAACTTGGCGATCGCACCACATCGCAGATAGTCGCCGTAGGAGAACCCACCGGGAACCACCACCGCGTCGACGCCCTTGAGATCGGCGTCACCGTGCCACAGGCTGACGGCCTCGCCACCGGCGAGGCGCACCGCCCGGGCGGCATCGACATCGTCGAGCGTGCCCGGGAAGGTGATGACGCCGATTTTCCCCGTCGCTGCGCTCACGAATCCTCCCGGCTCACCGAGAACTCCTCGATGACGGTGTTGGCCAGCAGCGATTCGGCGATCTCGTGGAGCGCCTCATCGGACACCGAGTCGTCGACCTCGAGCTCAAACCGCTTGCCCTGACGGACATCCGCGACACCACCATGGCCGAGACGGCCCAGCGCGCCGACGATCGCCTGCCCCTGCGGGTCGAGGATCTCAGCCTTGGGCATCACGTGCACTACGACGCGGGCCACGGGGACTCCTTCATTTCGGACCGGTCTTGATCGGTCATAACTCTACCGGCGACGTCTCGGGCCACAATGGAGCCATGCAACTGACGCACTTCGGCCACTCATGCCTACTGGCGGGCTTCGCGGACGGCGAAGGTTCCGAGACGACGGTGCTGTTCGATCCGGGCACCTTCTCACACGGGTTCGAGGGCATCACCGGACTGGACGCGATCCTGATCACCCACCAGCATCCCGACCATGTCGACACGGCGCGCCTGCCCGCCCTGCTGGAGGCGAATCCGCAGGCCAAGCTGTACGCCGACCCGCAGACCGCCGCCCAGCTCGGCACACCGTGGCAGGCCGTGCACGCCGGTGACGCGTTCACCGTCGGGCATCTGTCGGTGCGCGGGGTCGGCGGCACCCACGCCGTGATCCACCCGGACATCCCGCTGATCGACAACACGTCCTACCTGATCGGGGACGCCGACCACCCGGCCCGGCTGATGCACCCCGGGGACGCACTGTTCGCGCCGGGCGAGCCCGTGCAGGTGCTGGCCACCCCGGCGGCGGCCCCCTGGATGAAGATCTCCGAGGCCGTCGACTACCTGCGGGCGGTGGCCCCGACCCACGCGGTCCCGATCCATCAGGGGATCATCGATCCGTCGGCCCGCGGTATCTACTACGGCCGGCTCTCCGAGATGACGACGACCGATTTTCAGGTCCTCGAACCCGAGAACGGAACCCAGTTCTGACCCGGCGCCGGTTTCTGCTGTGGTGGCCGCCCATCGGCATCACCGCGATGGTGGTGCTGGGCATCGTGGTCGGTCCCGGTCCCACCGCGTTCGACGATGCGGCGCTGCGCATCCTGCAGCGGGTGTTCGGCCCCGAACCGCACTGGATGTTGTACTTCAGCTGGGCGCTGCCGATGATGGTGACGCTCGCCGTCGCGGTGCTGATCGCCCTGGTGCGCAGGCGCTGGCGGCTGGCCATGGTGGTGGCACTGTGTCCGGTGCTCTCGGTGGTCATCGTCCGGCTGCTCAAACCGCTGTTCGGCCGGTACAAGGGTGACGCGTTGGCCTATCCGGGCGGGCACAACACCGTCGTCATCACCGTGATGGCGATGCTGGTGCTGGCGGCCGGGGTGTCGCTGTGGCTGATGCTGGTGGCCGGAGTCGTCACCGTGATCGGCGCGCTGAGCATGGCCGCCACCGACCTGCACTTCCTGACCGACAACATCGGGGCGGCGTTGTTCGCGTCCGCCATGGTGTGCCTGGCGGTGCTGGCGGCGGGCCCTCAGGCCGAGTCCCGGGCGGCGGCCCGTCCCGCCGCCCTGCCCGAGAACACGCAACCGCCCAGGAACGTGCCCTCCAGGGACCGATAGCCGTGCACGCCGCCGCCGCCGAAACCGGCGGCCTCCCCGGCGGCATAGAGCCCGTCGAACACCGTCCCGTCGGCCGTGAGTACCCGGGAGTCCAGGTCGGTCTCCAGGCCGCCCAACGATTTTCGGGTCAGGATGTGCAGCTTGACGGCGATCAGTGGTCCGGCCTTGGGATCGGTGAGCCGGTGCGGTGCGACCACCCGCGCGACACGGTCGGGCAGGTAGTCGCGCGCGGCGCGGATCGCCGTGATCTGGCTGTCCTTGGTGAATTTGTTGACCACCTCGCGGTCCCGCGCGGTCACCTCGGCCTCGACGGTGGCGTAGTCCAGCGCAACCACGTCGTCGACACCGTTCATGGCCTCCACCAACTCGCGCAACGAGTTGGCGGTGACGAAATCCACCCCCTTGTCGACGAACGCGCGGACCGGAGCCGGACCACCCCCGCGGCCCCGGCCCAGCACCTGCTTGACGCTGCGGCCGGTGAGGTCTGGGTTCTGCTCCTGCCCGGACAGCCCGAATTCCTTGGCGATGATGCGGGCGTTGAGCACAAACCAGGTGTAATCCTGGCCGGTGGTCGTGATGTATTCCAGGGTGCCCAGGGTGTCGAATCCCGGGTAGAGCGGCACCGGTAGCCGTTTGCCGTTGGCGTCCAACCACAGCGACGAGGGGCCGGGCAGGATGCGGATGCCATGGTTGGGCCACACCGGGTCGTAGTTGGTGATCCCCTCGGTGTAGTGCCACATCCGGTCGCTGTTGATGATGTGCGCGCCCGCGGATTCGCTGATCTGCATCATCCGGCCGTCCACGTGCGCGGGCACACCGGAGATCATCTGCTGGGGTACCCGGCCCATCCGGGCCGGCCAGTTCTTGCGAACCAGCTCATGGTTGCCGCCGATACCGCCGCTGGCCACGATCACTGCCTGGGCGCGGAACTCGAACTCTCCCAACGCCACCCGTGAGCTCGCCACACCGCGCGCGGCATCGCTGGGCTCCAGCACGCTGCCGCGCACGCCGGTCACCGCGCCGCCCTCGACGATGAGCTCGTCGACGCGGTGGCGGTGGGCGAAGGTGGCCCGCGGCTGGCCCAGCAGCCGGCGGGCGAAGATGTCGACCAGCGCCGGCCCGGTACCCCAGGTGATGTGAAAGCGGGGCACCGAGTTCCCGTGCCCGAGCGCGCCATACCCGCCGCGTTCGGCCCAGCCGACCATGGCGAAGGTCTGCAAGCCGCGCTCACGCAACCAGCCACGCTTCTCCCCGGCGGCGAAATCGACGTAGGCGTGTGCCCACTGCCGCGGCCAGTGGTCCTCCGGGCGGTCGAAGCCGGCGCTGCCCAGCCAGTCCTGCAGGGCGAGTTCATGGCTGTCTTTGATGCCGAGGCGGCGCTGCTCGGGGCTGTCGACCAGGAAGAGCCCGCCGAACGACCAGAATGCCTGGCCACCGAGGTTGGCGGCATTCTCCTGGTCCACGATCAGGACCCGCCGGCCCCGCTCCATCAGTTCTGCGGCGGCGACCAGCCCGGCCAGTCCCGCTCCCACCACGATCACATCGGCATCGACCATGCCGACACGTTAGCCTCAGGCGGCCTCGGCGAGGACGGGATCCGCGTCCCAGCGGTAGATCTCCGGGACGCAGCCATGCATGAGTGCCAGCTCGACGGCATCGAGCACCGCCTGCCGCGGACCGGCGTGGCGGAGCTGACGCGCCGAAACCGCCAGCCGCACCGTCCCGCCGCGGCGCGCGGTGCGTTCGGCCGACAGCACCAGCGTGCGGCACCACCACGTTTCGGTGAGGAATCCGGCGCCGATGCCGAGCACCCGGGCCGGTGTCGTGGCGTCACGTACCAGGTCGGTGACACCGGTCAACCCCGCGAGCAGACGGAAGCCGTTGCGCGGCAGTGCCACCGAGGTGCCCTCGGAGACCCACCAGCCGGGCGCGGCGAACAGCCGGGTGCGTAGCCCCAAATGCTCCATCACCCGGTCGGCACCCATCAGCCGCAGGTTCGCCTCGTGCGCGGGCAGCGTGGCGAACTCGCTGCGGCGCTTCTTGGTGGCCGCTTCGTCGTAGCCGTGCAGCACGACGGCATCCCCTGCGGCGCGGCGCTCGGCCAGCCACAGGATCGTCGTGGCATCCCGTTCCAGCCGGTAATCGCCCTTGAGCCGGGGAGCCACCAGCAATGACACCGGCACACCGCGGGCATCGAGTTCCTCGCAGAACGCGTCGACGTCGGCGATGGTGCGGTCCCTGATCCCGGATATCGACACGATGAGCTCTGCGGTCACACCCGTCAGTCTCGCAACATCAGGTGTCAGGACGGTTGCGAACACCCGGACACGAAGTGAGCATTAGGGCCCCGCTATGTGCCCAAGACGGCCTCGATGGCCGCGATCACCTCCGGCGCGTCCGGCTCGGTGCGCGGACGGAACCGGTCGACCACTTCGCCATCCGCGTTCAGCAGGAACTTCTCGAAGTTCCACTGGATGTCACCGGCTTCACCGCCGGCGTCGGCGGCCTTGGTCAGTTCGACGTAGAGCGGGTGCCGGTCGGCACCGTTGACATCGGTCTTGGCCAGCAACGGAAAGGTCACCCCGTAGGTGGTGGAGCAGAAGTTCTGGATCTCCTCGGCGGTGCCCGGCTCCTGGCCCATGAACTGGTTGCACGGCACACCCACCACGGTCAGCCCACGGTCGGCATAGGCCTGGGCGACCTTCTCCAGTGCGGTGTACTGCGGGGTGAGACCGCATTTGGAGGCGACGTTCACCACCAGGGTTGCGCGAGAGGATAATTCACCGAGAGTGGTGTCCGTGCCGTCAAGAGTGGTCAGCGGGATCTGGTTGAGGCTCACCGGATCGACGCTAGCCGTCGAACAGGATCGCCGCCAGCCTCTCGACCGTGGCGACCGGATCGCCGGCGGTATCGATGGCCTTGTTGAGCCACAGCTGGGCGAATCCGTGCACCATCGACCAGGCGGCCAGTGCGGCGCCCTCCGGATCGGCCGCGGCGTGCGGATCCGACAGCGTGCCGACGCCGCGGTTAAGTTCATTCGAGGCGGCCAGCGAAGCCTGCGCCACCTGTGGTTCGGTGGCGTCGAACAGAGATCTGTCGAACATGACCTCGAAGTGGCCGGGGTGGGCGAGCGCGAACCGGACATAGGCCTTGGCCGCGTCGATGAACTCCGGCCGCGCGGCTGCCAGTTCGGCCGCCAGGATCCGGAAACCCTGTTCGGCGAGCGCGGTGAACAGGCCGCGCCGGTCCCCGAAATGGTGAGCGGGGGCCGCGTGCGACACCCCTGCGGCGCGGGCGAGTTCACGCAACGAGACACCGTCGGCGCCGCGCTGGGCGACCAGATCGGCCGCCTCGGCCAGGATCACCGTCCGCAGGTCGCCGTGGTGATAGCTCGCCTTGCCCATCGCGCCATCGTACCCGCCATCTTGACAGCGTCTAGTTACGCGGGCCGCCGAACAGACTGTGTACGTCTCCGTCGCCGTGATTGTCCGGGTCGGCGGTGGCCAACAGCCAGGCGTACTGGAATGCCGCTTCCTTCCACCGCTCGTAACGCCCACTGATACCACCGTGGCCGGCCACCATCTCGGTTTTCAACAGCACCCTGGCGGAATCAGCCGCGCTGTCGCGTTGCGCATACCGAAGCGCCGCAACCCATTTCGCAGGCTCCACGTAGAAGACCCTGGTGTCGTTGAGCGACGTCATGGCCAGCACCGCCGGGTAGTCGTAAGGCCCGACATTCTCGTACGGGGAGTACGACTTCATGTAGGCGTAGACATCCGCGTCCTCCAGCGGATTACCCCACTCATCCCATTCGGTGACGGTGAGCGGCAACGAGGGATCCAGAATGGTGGTCAGCGGATCGACGAACGGCACCTGCGCCAGCACCCCGGCGAACAGGTGCGGGGCCATATTGAGTACCGCGCCGACCAGCAGGCCGCCGGCACTGCCGCCGAGGGCGACCAGATTGGCCGGCCGGGTCAGGTCGGTCACCACCAGATGCTCTGCGACCGCGATGAAATCGGTGAAGCTGTTGCGTTTGCGCAGCAGCTTGCCGTCCTCGTACCACGGCCTGCCGAGTTCGCCGCCGCCACGCACGTGCGCGACGGCGAACGCCATCCCGCGGTCCAACAGCGACAACCGGGCGATCGAGAAGCGCGGGTCCTCACACGATTCGTAGGCGCCATAGCCGTACAGCAGCGTCGGGGCCGGGAATGCCAAACCCGCCCGGTGCACGATCGAGATCGGGATCCGTGCCCCATCGGGGGCCACCGCCCAGTCCCGGCGTTCGACGTAATCCTCGGGGCGGTAGTCACCGAGCACCGGTTGCTCACGCAGCAGGGTCCGCTCACCGGTCACCAGGTCGAAGTCGTAGACGCGCACCGGGATGACCCACGACACCGCGCCCACCCGCAGCTTCGGCGAGGACCAATTCGGGTTACCGCTCAGCCCCGCCGACATCAGCTCGGATTCGAAGGTGATCTCCTGCGGCGACCCATAGCTGCCGTCGGCGCCGATGGGCCACAACTGGATCCGGGGCAACGCCTCGCGACGGTAGCTGACCACCAGGTGGTTCTCGAACGCGTCCACCCCGTCGAGGCGGACATCCTCGCGGTGCTCGATCAGCGTGCGGAACGCACTCGGATCGCTCACCGGCGCCTCGACCAGGGTGAAGTTCACCGCGCCGTCGTTGTGCAGGATGAGAAAACGGTCCTCTCCCCCCACCACGGCGTGCTCGACGGAGTACTCCACCTGATCGCGGCGCGGAAGCACCACGGTGAACTCGGCCTCCGGGTCGGTGGCGTCGGCGTAACGCACCTCCGAGGTGACCGCACTGCCCGCGGCGATGATGACGTACTTGTCGCTGCGGGTGCGCCCGACGCCGAGCCAATAGCGTTCGTCGGCTTCGTGATACACCTTCTGGGCGGGCAGACCGGAACCGAGGCGGTGCCGCCATACGGTGTCGGGCCGCCACGCCTCGTCGAGGGTGACGTAGTAGAGCGAGTGGTTGTCCGCGCCCCAAGTCGCTCCGGCGCCGATACCGACGATGGTGTCCTCGTAGAGCTCACCGGTCCGTAGATCTTTGAACCGCAGCGTGTATCGCTCGTCGCCCTTGACGTCCACCGAGAACGCCAGGATGTTCCCGTCGACGCTGACACTGATGGCGCCGAGCGCGAAGAACTCATGGCCCTGGGCTTCGACGTTCTCGTCGAGCAGGATCTGCTCGCCGGGGATGGCGGTGTTCTCGTCGAGCTCCGGCGGGGTCCAGTCGTCCTGGCCGCTGATCGGGCACCGGCAGTGCACGCCGTATTGCTGGCCCTCGAAACTGCGCGCGTAGTACCACCACTGGTCGCGGCGGGTGGGAACCGAGAGATCGGTCTCCTTGGTGCGCGCCTTGATTTCGTCGAAGATCTTCTGCCGCAACGGTGCCAGCGCGGCGGTGGCCGCCTCGGTGTGCGCGTTCTCGGCCTCCAGGTGCGCGATCACCTCGGGGCTGGACTTGTCGCGCAGCCACTCGTAGTGGTCGATGAACACATCGCCGTGATGGTCGCGGCGGTGTTCGACCCGCTTGGCGACAGGAGCTGAGGTCATGCACCGATCCAATCGTCGAAGCTGAGTCCGGAAATGCGTTCGTAGGCCTCGATATAGCGGGCCCGGGTGGCCGCGGCGATCTCGGCAGGCAGGGGTGGCGGTGGGGTGTCCGAGCGCCGGTCCCAGCCCGAATCCGGTCCGGTCAGCCAGTTGCGCACGAACTGCTTGTCGAAGCTGGGCTGCACTTCGCCGGGCTGGTAGCTGTCGGCCGGCCAGTAGCGCGACGAGTCCGGGGTGAGCACCTCGTCGGCCAGCACCAGGTCACCGTCCTCATCGACACCGAACTCGAATTTGGTGTCGGCGACGATGATGCCCTTGCTCAGCGCGTGCTCGGCGGCCTTGCGGTAGATCTGCAGTGTCGCTTCTCGCAGCTCGGCGGCCCGCTGCGCGCCCACCAGCGCGACCACCGCGTCGAAGGACACGTTCTCGTCGTGCTCGCCCAGCTCGGCCTTGGTGGCCGGGGTGAACAGCGGCTCGTCGAACTTGCTGGCCTCGCCGAGTCCGGCGGGCAGCGCGATCCCGCACACCGCCCCGGTCTGCTGGTAGTCGATCAACCCGGAACCGGTCAGATAGCCGCGCGCCACACACTCCACCGGAAGCATCTCCAGTGCGCGCACCACGAGGGCGCGGCCCAGAACCTCCTCGGGGATGCGTTCGTCATCGGGCGGGCCGGCCAGATGGTTGGGGACGCCGAGCTGCTCGAAGAAGAACACGCTCATCGCGGTCAGAATCCGGCCCTTGTCCGGGATGGCGGTGTCCAGGATGTGATCGAAGGCCGAGATGCGATCACTGGCCACGAACAGCAGATGATCGTCATCGATGCGGTACAGCTCGCGAACTTTGCCGCTGGCCAGATGCCGGTAGTCGGTCAGAGCGGGGCGCATTGCCTCACCCTATGTGCTGGGATCGGTGCCATGAGACTGCGGTACCTGCCCTATGCCACTCGGCCCGGTCGCTTCCTGGCCCAGCTTGTCAGCGATGTCACCGTGCTCCTCTGGACGGTGATCTGGGCCATGGTGGGCAGCGCGGTGTACTCGGCGGTGGCCACCATCGCCGAAGTCGGGCGCCAGGTCCAGGACGGCGCCGACGGGGTGTCGGGCAGCCTGAACTCCGCCGGTGACCGCGCCGACGACTTCCCGCTCGTCGGCGATGCGCTCGGCGGGCCGCTGCACGCGGCCAGCGACGCGGCAAAGGAGATCGCGGGCGCCGGCCAGAGCCTGGACAGCACTGCGACCTGGCTGGCCTGGGTGCTGGCGCTGGCGGTCGCGGCGACCCCGATCCTGGCGGTCGCCATGCCGTGGCTGTTCCTGCGGGTGCGGTTCTTCCGGCGCAAGCTCATGGTGCTGACGCTGGCCTCCACCCACGCCGGCCAGGAACTGCTGGCCATGCGTGCGCTGGCCAACCGACCGCTGGCCAAGCTCACCGCGATCGACCCCGACCCGATCGGGGCCTGGCGCCGCGACGACCGCCCGGCGATCCGCGGGCTGGCCCTGCTGGAGATCCATGCCGCGGGCGTGAGGCTGTGACCCGGCGATTTGTGCGATATCCGTAACGCCCACCGTTACAGATCGCGCACAAATCGCGGGGGCAGGAACCGATCGGCCCGGCAGCGCGTCCAAGAGAGCATGCTCGACAACTACCTCCGGGAACAGGACGGAGTCATCACCCTCGTGCAGGCGCAGCAGACCGGATTGAATCGCCAAGCGGTATATCGCAGGGTCCGCTCCGGGCACTGGCTGCGCT
>Ga0075163_10014544_pt1 | contig 10151 bp, 10 predicted proteins | sample JI1023141ADNA_FD_71478 | JGI IMG/M metagenome (GOLD analysis project Ga0075163, IMG submission 71478) | Wastewater effluent complex algal communities from Wisconsin, to seasonally profile nutrient transformation and Carbon sequestration -... | ecosystem: Engineered > WWTP > Effluent > Algae... | reverse complement strand
CCGACGAGCGGCGCGACGCCGCGCCGCTCGAGGCGCGCGAGCCGGAGTCACCCGCGCTAGACTCGACCGGTGATCGCCAGCCCGGATGACCTGATCGCCGCGGTCGACGCCGATCGTCGCCTGGCGGTGTGGCGGCTGCGGCGCCAGGGGCCGGGCTGGCTCGAGCTCGAGACCCGGGCCAGCCTGGCGCGGGCCAAGGCGCCGCTGGTCTTGGTCCTGGCCTGGCCCGAGGTCTGGCGCGACGCCGAGGCGCTCCGGCCCCACTTGGTCCGGGCCCGCAGCGGCGGCTACGCGCTCATGCTGGTCGGCGACGACGCCACCTTCGCCGGCACTGACCTGGTGGCGCTGGTCGACGACGCCGACGTCGCCGCCCTGGCCGTGCCGGCGTCGATCGAGCGGGTGGCGTTGGCGCTGCGGTCGCGGGCCGAGGCCTCGGCCCTGCGCCAGATCGCCGCCACCCTCGAGCTCGAGCTGGCCCAGGCCCAGCACGAGAACGCGCTCTTGATCGAGACCGGCCGCGCGCTGTCGCAGCAGCGCGACATGGCGTCGCTCCTCGAGATCATCTTGCGCCAGGCCCGCGACGTCACCGGCGCCGACGCCGGCTCGGTCTACATCGTCCTCGGCGACGACGACGCCGCCCAGCGCACGCTGCGCTTCATGGCCAGCCAGAACGACTCGCGCAAGATCGACTCGCGCGGGTTCACGATGGCGGTGTCGCCCAGCTCGATCGTCGGCACCTGCGTCTTGTCGAGCGACGTCATCAACATCCCCGACCTGTACCAGCTCGATCCGCCCGGCACCGGCAACAACCCCTGGGGCTTCGTCCACGACCGCAGCTTCGACGACAAGTACCACTACCAGACCCGGTCGATGCTGACCGTGCCGATGATCTCGGCCCGGGCCCAGGTCATCGGCGTGATCCAGCTCATCAACAAGCGGGCCCGGGGCGCGCTGACCCTAGGCGAGGTCGAGGACTTCGCCGCCCGGGTGGTGCCGTTCGACGAGCCGTCGGTGGCCTACGCCACCAGCCTGGCCTCCCAGGCCGGCATCGCCCTCGAGACCGCCCGGCTCTACGACGAGGTCAAGACCTTGTTCGACGGCTTCGTCCGGGCCTCGGTCACCGCGATCGAGTCCCGCGACCCCACCACCTCGGGCCACTCCGAGCGGGTCGCGATCCTGACCACCGGGCTGGCCCGGGCGGTCGATCGCCTCGACGTCGGCCCGTACCGCCATCTGCGGTTCGGTCCTGACGAGCTGACCCAGATCGAGTACGCCGCGCTGCTCCACGACTTCGGCAAGGTCGGGGTCCGCGAGCACGTCCTGGTCAAGGCCAAGAAGCTCTACGAGCACCAGCGCGATCTGGTGGTCCAGCGCTTCCACCTGATCCGCCGCGGCATCGAGGTCGACTCGCTGGCCAAGAAGCTCGACTGCTACCTGTGCGGCCACGCCGACGAGGTCCCGGCGATCGACGAGCTGGCCACCCGCTCGCTGTCGGAGATCGACGACATGATCCGGTGGATCCTCGGCGCCAATGAGCCGACCGTCCTCGACCAGGGCGGGTTCGAGCGCATCTCCGACATCGCCGGGCGGGTGTTCGTCGACCCCGAGGGCGTGACCCGACCGTACCTGTCGCCCGACGAGGCCACCGCGCTCCAGGTCATGCGCGGCTCGCTGACCCGCGAGGAGCGCTTCGAGATCGAGAGCCACGTCGTCCACACCTACAACTTCTTGCGCCAGATCCCGTGGGGCCGGCAATTCCGTCACGTCCCCGACATCGCCGGCGCGCACCACGAGAAGCTCGACGGCACTGGCTATCCCAACCAGCTCCGCGGCGACGAGATCCCGGTGCCGGCGCGGATGATGACGATCGCCGACATCTTCGACGCGCTGACCGCCAAGGACCGGCCGTACAAGAAGGCGATGCCGGTCGAGCGCGCCCTCGACATCCTCGCCACCGACGTCAAGAAGGGCCTGCTCGACGACGAGCTGTTCCGGATCTTCGTCGAGGCCAAGGTGTGGGACGGGGTCCGGCCGTGACCGCCACCGTCGACATCGTCTTCGATCGTGGCCTGACGCCGGCGTTCGATCGAGCCGCGGTCCGGCGCTCGGCGCGGCGGATGGTCGCGGCGGCGGCGGCCACCGAGGGCCAGCCTCTCGAGGCGGCGTTTCGCTTCACCACCGACGCGGTGATCCACGCGCTCAACCGCGACTACCGGGGCAAGGATCAGCCGACCGACGTCCTGGCCTTCGCCCAGCGCGAGGGCCCGGCCGGCGCGACCGACGCCGGGATCCTGGGCGACGTGATCGTGTCGGTCGAGACCGCGCGCCGGCAGGCCAAGCGCCGCGGGCCGGGCGGGCTGCGCGATGAGCTGTGCTTCCTGGCCGCCCACGGCCTGTGCCACCTGCTCGGCTACGATCACCCGACCGCCAAGGCTGAGCGGATCATGAACGCGCGGATGGCCGCGCTCCTGGCCGCGGCCGCCGCCCCCGGGCGGATCACCGCGGCCTGAGCGTCAGGGCACGGAGACGATCGCGATCCGCCAGTTGCGGCGATCGCCGGGCGGCGCGATCGGGACGTCCTCGCCGCGTCCGACCGCCTCGAGGCGGGCCGCGGCCACGCCGCCGACCTGGACCAGGTAGTCGTGGACCTCCTGGGCGCGCCGTCGCGACATCACCAGCGCGCGATCGGGCTCATCGCGGTAGTGGCCTTCGATCCGGTAGCGCTCGTCGGGATGCGCCGCCATCACCGCCGCGACCTCGTCGAGCGCCGCGAAGGAGGTCCGCTGGAGCGTGGCCTTGCCGTACGCGAACACGATCGGACCCAGGAGCTCGATGCCGCCGTCGCGGCGGCGGACGTGGCGCGGACAGGCGGCGGTTGGCCCGACGGCGTGGGCGGCGCGGCAGGTGACCGCCGGGTCGCGGTCGAGCAGGCGATCGCGATCGGGCTCGACCTGGGCGGCGACCGGTGGCACCGCGCCGAGCGCGGCGAGCGAGGCGAAGGCCAGGGCGAAGGCGAACCGACGCATGTCCGTTGGTGGCAGGGCGGGCGCGCGCGGTTACGGGTCCGGGCAGCCTGCGAGGTCGCCGCCGATCGCCGCCCGGATCGCGCGGGCGTCGGCCCGCCCCGGGCGCCCGGGCCGATAGCCCGAGCCGAGGACCAGCGGCGTGAACCGCGCCGCCAGACACGGCGCGCCGTCGGCGAAGGTCAGGGTCAGGATCCCGGTGCGGCGGGCCCGCGGCCCGAGGTTGTCGAACAGGAAGTTGCCCAGCGAGTACGCGATCACGCCGCCGCGGTAGCGCTCGATCGGCTGGAGCACGTGGGGGTGATGGCCGATCACCGCCGCGGCGCCGGCGTCGATCCAGGCCCGGGCGGCGACCCGCTGGGCTGGGTCGGGGGCCGCGTGGTGTTCGCGCCCCCAGTGCACGAGGACGATCACCGCGTCGTGGTCGGCGCGGGCCGACGCGACGATCGGCACCACCGCGCCGAGCAGCTCGGGCTCGGCGACGAAGCGCAGGCGCGGAGCCCCGGCGCGCTGGCTGCGGTTGCGGACCGTGGTCACGGCGATGAAGCCGAGGCGCCAGCCGCCGACCGCGACCGACTCGACCGCGAGGAGCTCCGGGCCGTGGTGCGCAGCGCCGAGGGCCGTCATCCCGGCGGCGGCGATCAGCGCCGGCGTCGCGGTCGTGCCGTCGTCGCCGAGGTCATCGCTGTGGTTGTTGGCCAAGGACAGGGCGTCGAAGCCGGCGCCGGCCAGCACCGCGAGCTGATCGGGGCTGGCCGCGAAGCGTCGGCGCTCGCGGGGGCCGCGCGCCGGCGGCGCCGCGATCACCGGGGTCTCGAGGTTGGCCACCGCGAGGTCGGCGTCGGCGAGCACCGCTCGGGCGCCGTCGAGGAGCCGCGGGCGATCGGCCGGGATCGGTTGGAGCCGGCCGCCGACGTAGCGCCCGAACATCACGTCGCCGACGAAGGCGACCTCGATCGGCGCCCGGGCCGGCGCCGGCTGGGCCGCGGCGGCGCGCGCCACGGCAGCGATGACGAGCGCGGTCAGGACCCAGGAGCACGACGGAGGACGGGACATGGCGGAAGCGCACGGGAATCGAACCCGCCATGCCGCCGCTCGCGCGGGGCACCATCGGCTTTGAAGGCCGAGCCGCGCACCAGCCGCGGATGCGCTTCCACCAACGACTCTACACGGAAAGTCGGCGCCTCGGCGGGGCCGACCACGCCCGCGGGTGGTGCGGCGGCGGGCCGCACCAGGGCTGGTACGTGGCTTGCTGTCGATCGAGCCATGACCCGCATCGCCCACATCATGACCCCCGAGCCCGAGACGGTCCCGCCGGACGTCACGATCGACGTCGCGGCGCGGCGGATGATGGCCCTCGGCCTGCGGCACCTGCCGGTCGTCGACGGCGGTGGCCGCCTGGTGGGCATCGTCAGCGACCGCGATCTGCGCGGGCCGCTCTTGTACGGCGACGCGCCGCCGGGGCCGTCGCCGGCGCAGCCGATCGACACGGTCATGACCACCGACATCCTGGTCGCCGGGGCCGACGATGAGGTCGGGCAGGTGGCGCGGCGCATCGTCGACCGCCGGGTCGGCGCGGTCCCGATCGTCGCCGCCGACGGTCGGCTGGTCGGGATCGTCAGCTACGTCGACGTCTTGCGGCGCCTGGCCGAGGAGGCCGAGGCCGACGCCCGGGCCGTCGCCCTCATGGACTGAGCTGCGCCCGGCCCGGTTCGCGACGCGTCGGTTGCGCCACCGGGAGTCGCCCGGCGCAGGTTCTGCGTGACCGCGATCATCGCCCCAGCGTCGCCCTCGCCACCCGTGCATACTGATCGCATGACCGAAGGTCGCCGACCCCGCCGCGCCTGGGAGGCGCTGGCGATCGCGGCTGCGGTCAACGCCGGGGTCGTGCTGGTGCTCGATCGCATCATCGTGCCGGCGGCGCGGCTGTCCTTCGTGGCCGCGCGGCCCGAGGAGTCCCTCCCGATCGGCCCGCCGCTGACCAGCGCCGGCCTGGGCGTCGGCGTCGTGACGACGATGCCGCCGGCCCTGCCGCTCGAGGCGATCCTCGGCGTCGGCGATGACGCCGAGGGCACGGGACGTGCGGCCCGGCCGTCGGCCGCCGAGCTGCCTGGCGCTCGCGCCGCCGATCGCGGCGGCGGCGACGTCGGCGGGGTCGACACCTGGACCGATCGCCGCGATCGCGCCGACGACGCGGCGCTGCGCAGCCGGATCTGGAGCGGCGGCGCCGCGTACCTGACCCCGCGGACCCCCGGCGACCGACGGGCCGCGTCCCCCGAGGCCATCCACCGCGCGCCGACCACGGCCTACGGCGATCGCGCGCCGCAGCCGGTGGCGCGCGCCGGCGAGGACACCGCGCGCCTGGGCGACGCCAGCGGTGCGGGGAACGCCGGCGGACCGACCGCGGTCGGGATCGACGACGCCCGGGCCGGCCGCGCCGGGGCCACCGCCCCCGAAGCGCGGGGCGGTGCGGTCGCGACCGCGCGCGAGGCCGCCTACGTCGATCGCGGCGCGCCGGCGGTCGACGTCGCGCGCCGTGGCGCCACCGCCGACGATCGCGCGGTGGCCGCCGCCTCCGATCAGCGCCGTCCCGATCCCTTCGACCTGACCCCGCCGCGCTCGGGAGGCGGAGCGGGCGAGGGCGTGCGCGGCGCACCCGGCGCCGGGCTGGTCAGCGACGGCTGGGGGCAGGGCACCGCCGCCTCGCGGACCCAGGCGCCGGCCGGCGACGACGGCGCGCCGACCTACGCCTCGCGCCGCGATCCGTACTTCTACGAGCTGTTTCGGCGCCTCGACGAGCGCATCGTCTACCCGCGCGAGCTGGCGATCGGCCTGGTGTCGGGCCGGGTGATCGCCAGCCTGGTCCTGCGGCCCGACGGCACGCTCGCCGAGATCGCGGTGTTCTCGTCGAGCGGCTACCGCGCGTTCGACGACGAGGTCACCGCCGCGCTGCGCGGGCTCGGCCGCCTGGGCCCGGTGCCGGCCGCGCTCCTGTCGGGGCGCGACACGCTGCGGGTCCGGTTGATGTACACGTTCAAGAGCCCGGTCATCCTGTGACCGGCTGACGCCGGCGCGCGGGCGTTACCCGAGGAGCGCCTGGTACGCCGCCGCGTCGAGCAGCGCCTCGACCTCGCCCGGATCGCTGGGCGTGATCTCGACCATCCAGGCCGCGTACGGATCGGCGTTGACCGACTCCGGGCTGGCCGAGACCTCGGCGTTGACCGCCGCGATCGTGCCCGAGATGGGCGCGTACAGATCCGACACCGACTTGACGCTCTCCACGGTGCCGAAGCGGCCTCCCTTGGTGACGGCGTCGCCGACCTTCGGCAGGTCGACCAGGGTGATGTCGCCGAGCTGCTCGACCGCGAAGGCGGTGATGCCGACCTTGCAGGTCGGGCCAGGGCTGAGCCACTCGTGGTCGTTGGTGTAGCGGAGATCGCTGGGGACGTTGCTCATCGGTTCACTCGGGTTCGTGGTGGTGGCGCGACCGACGCGACGGTCAGGCCCGCTTGTAGAACTTGCCCTTGACCACCGTGGCCAGGACGTCCTTGCCGCGGCAGTCGATCGTGAGCGCCGTGCCGGCGTCCTGATAGCCGGGCGGCAGGTAGGCCAGGCCGATCGCGCCGGTCACCGAGATGCCCGGGCCGCCGCTGGTGACCGTGCCGATCACCTGGGCGTCGGCCGGTCGGCTGCGGTCGACCACCGCGTAGCCGTGGCGGGCGATCGCGCGCTCGTCGATGCGGAAGCCGGTCAGGATGCGGTCGAGGCCACGGACCTTCTGCGCGACCAGGGCGGCGCGGCCGAGGAAGTCGCCGCCGGCGGCGACCCACGGTCGGTCGAGCTTGACCGCCCAGCCCAGGCCGGCCTCGAGGGGGCTGGTGGTGTCGTCGAGGTCGTTGCCGTACAGCGGCAGGCGCGACTCGAGGCGCAGGCTGTCGCGCGCGCCGAGCCCACACGGCTGAACCCCGGCGTCGATCAGCGCCTGCCACAACGCCGGGGCGTCGGCGTTGGCGCACGCCAGCTCGAAGCCGTCCTCGCCGGTGTAGCCGGTGCGCGCCGCGACCGTGGCGACGCCGGCCACCGCGGCGTCGCGGAAGCCGAAGGTCGCGACGTCGGCCAGCCCGCCGCCGGCCAGACCATCGACGATGGCGGCGGCGCGGGGGCCCTGGACCGCGATCAGCGAGGTCGCGTCGGACACGTCCTCGATCGCACACAGCCCGCCGACCTGCTCGCGGATCCAGGTCAGGTCCTTGGTCCGGTTCGCGGCGTTGACGATGACGAAGTACTCGTCCTCGGCGCGCTTGTAGAAGATGCAGTCGTCGACGATCCCGCCGTCGGGCCGGCACAAGAGCGTGTAGACCGCCTTGCCGACCGGCGCGCCGCCGACGTCGTTGGTGGTCAGGCGCTGCACCGCCTCGGTGGCGCGCGGCCCGCGCAGGTAGGCCTCGCCCATGTGCGACACGTCGAAGACGCCGGCGGCCTCCCGCACGGCCTTGTGCTCCTTGACCGTGCCGGCCGGGTACGACACCGGCAGGTCCCAGCCGCCGAAGTCGATCATGCGAGCGCCGAGGGCGCGGTGGGCGTCGAAGAGCGAAGTACGCAGGCCTGCCACGCGCGCATCCTACACGAGCCGGCCGAGCGACACAGCCGCCGGCGCGACTTCGCGCACGCGCGCCGCCGCCGGGCTCAGGTCACCGCGACGTGGTCCCGGGTCACCGCGGGATCGGGGCGATCGGCGCCGATCTCGAAGGCGGCCCGACGGGTCGCGGTCAGGCGATCGGTGACCTGCCAGCGGCCGCCGACCCGGCGCGACACCGTGAGCCGGAGGTCGCCGAGGGCGGTGAAGTGGCAGTACCGCTCATCGCCGTCGGGGTCGTGGTAGTGGGCGCGCACCAGATCGGCCGGCGCGCACGACAGCTCGCCCTCGAGCTTCTGCAGCAGCCCACCGGCGCGGAAGCCGACCCGCCCGGTCGCCACCGTGGTGGCCGGCCCCGACAGGAACGCCTGGTCGAAGCGGTTGAGCGCCAGCTCTTCGCCGGGCCGGCGCAGGACGGCGATGGTCATCGGCGGCACCGCGAGACCGCGGCGGCGCAGCCGGACGTGGAGCAGCTCGAGGGTGACGCCGGGCCGGTCGTCGAAGGCGTTGCAGTGCGCCCAGGCCCAGGCCGCGGCGTGCTTGGTCCCCCACAGGTGGGTCTGCCCGGCCGGGGCCCCGGCCAGGGCGACGCGCTCGCCGTCGATCGTCAGGGTCCCGGCCAGCGCGACGTCGACGTTGGGCGACAGCACCGTGGTCTCGCCCAGGCCGCGTTCGTACATGATCGGCGGGAGCTGGCGCAGGGTCGACTCGCCCGGCGTCCAGCGCAGGTCCCACTCGACCGCGTGGCCGTCGCCCGACAGGCTGCCGCGGGCGGCGTCGTGGGCCAGCCGGGCCGGGCCGATCCGCACCTCGAAGGGCTCGCGGCTGGTGGCTAGCGACGCGATCGGGAACCGGCGGTTGATCGCGAACGATCGCGCCGGATCGCGCGCGCACAGCCGGGCGAACCAGAGCTGGGCGTAGGGCTCGCCGACCCCGGGGAGGGGCGCCTCGATCACGTAGCGCAGCCAGCAGCCGTCGCCGCTGACGGGGTCGACCCAGGTCAGGTACCAGACTTCGTAGCAGCCGCGCCGCTGGCCATCCCAGCGCGGCAGGTTATCGGCGACGGTCAAGGCAGCCCTCCGCGGCGACGCTACTCGATCTCGGTCCGTTGCGCGATCGCGCGGGGACGGCGCGTGCACCCGAGGCGGCCGCGGCGACGGCTCGATCACACGCTGAGACCTAACCATTGACCGCCCCGCCGGGTCCACCGACCATACGATGATGCGACCAAGCGCTTGGACCTCGATGATCCTCGCTCTGGCGGCGGGCTGTGGGGGCGGCGGCGACGGCGGCTCGGACCCCGACGCGGCCGACGACGGCGACGCGGCGGCGGTGGTCGACGCCGCGGTCGATGCCGCGATCGACTCGGCGACCCCGGACCGCTTCAGCTTCTTCCTGACCAGCCTCGACACCATGCGCCTGCAGTCGGGGAGCCAGAACGGGTTCGGCGGCAACCTGGGCGGCCTGACCGGCGCCGACGCGATCTGCCAGCGCGCCGCCGAGGCCGCCGGCGGCGGGGGCAAGACCTGGCGCGCGTTCTTGTCGGCCTACAACGGCGGCACGCCGATCCACGCGATCGATCGCATCGGTGAGGGGCCCTGGTACGACCGCAACGGCCGGCTCGTCGCGATGACCAAGGCCGGCCTGATCAGCGGCAACCGCCCGGCCGGCGACGCCGCGATCATCAACGATCTCCCGGACGAGACCGGCCAGGGCACGATGCGCCTGGGTGACACCCACGACATCTTGACCGGCTCGAACGCGATGGGGCGCTTCGACGGCACGAGCGCCGCCAATACCTGTCAGGACTGGACCAGCGCGGTCGGCCCCGGCACCGCCAACCTGGTGCGCTGCGGTCACTCGTGGCCGGCCAACAGCGGTCAGCACTGGATCCGCGCGCACACCGTACGCGGCTGCGCCCCGGGCGTGAACCTGGTGCAAAACGGACCGGGCGTCGGCGACACTGTCGGCGCCGGCGGCGGCTGGGGCGCGATCTACTGCTTCGCGCTCACGCCGTAGGGCCGCGCGACGCGGCCTCGCCGGCGCAACGCGTCCGCCGGCTTCGGCTAGAGTCGGCCCATGGCCGTCGACGAACTGGTGATCGAACGGGATGAGCGCGTCGGGACCGGGGGCTTCCTCGCGATCCGCCGCCTGCGGGTGCACAACCGCCGCGCCGACGGCACGCGCTCGGCGAGCTACACCTGCGACTTCATCGATCGGCCCCACGGTCAGGACGCGGTCGTGATCGCGCTGTGGCACCGGGCCGACGACGGGCGAATCCACGTCCTGGTGCGCGATGGCCGCCGCCCGGCGGTGTCCCTCGGTCGCTCCTCGGAGCTCGCGCCGCTCCCCGACCGCCGCCGCGACGGCTGGTTGACCGAGCTGCCGGCCGGGATCGTCGAGCCGAGCGATCGCGGGTTGACCGGGCTGCTCGCGCGCGCGGTCGCCGAGGCCGCCGAGGAGGCCGGCTTCGCGGTGGCGCCCGAGGCCTT
>Ga0075163_10014543_pt1 | contig 10152 bp, 5 predicted proteins | sample JI1023141ADNA_FD_71478 | JGI IMG/M metagenome (GOLD analysis project Ga0075163, IMG submission 71478) | Wastewater effluent complex algal communities from Wisconsin, to seasonally profile nutrient transformation and Carbon sequestration -... | ecosystem: Engineered > WWTP > Effluent > Algae... | reverse complement strand
CACGTCGGTGGAGTAACGCCGCCGGACAGGTCGTAGAGACTGAAGGGGGCCAGCGGCGGGGCAGAGGGTCGGGGGGTCAGTCGCCCAGGCCCGCCGCGAGCCTGCCGGTGGATAGCGGTCGCCCGGCGACGCTCGGAGGATCCGTCGGATCGACGCATCGAGGTCGTCGTCTCCGAATTTGGCGGCTTCCGGCGCCGTCCCCTGCTGGCTGCGACCGGGGATGCCCAGCCCGTCAACCCGTTTTGGTACTGAGCCCCGGGGACCTGAACATGCGCGCTTCCGGCCGGCGCTTCCCCGGTGTACTGTGCGCCAGCCACGATGTCCCGGCCGACCAAGCGCAGTTCGCTCCAGCACCTCAAACTTCAGCGCCTCGGCAAGCTGTGCGACGCCTTTGAGGTCGATCGCACGGGTATCGGCAACAAGAAAGATGACCTTGTCGCGGCTCTTTGTGGCGCTAAACGCGCATCGCTCGAGGGCATCCTAGAATGCATCCCACGCGATGAGCTGAAGCCGATCTGCAGCGCTCACGAACTTGATGATTCCGGCGAGAAGGACATCTTGGTCGCCCGCCTCCTCGGACGTGATCCCGCGCCAGCCGCGTCGGCGCGATCGGTTTCTGCGCCGCCGCCCGCCGCCCCGCCAACTACCGTCCCGCCGCCCGCCGCCCCGCCCGCTTCCCCGGCCAAGAAGAGCCAGGGCCTGAGCGACGCCGCCTACAGCCGGATCATCAGCTTCATCTGGGGCATCGCCGACGACTGCCTGCGCGACCTTTACGTCCGCGGCAAGTACCGCGACGTGATCCTGCCTATGACCGTCATTCGCCGCCTGGACGCGGTCCTCGAGGCCAGCAAGCAACAGGTGCTGGAGATGAAGGCGAGGCTCGACAAGGCCGGGATCGCCAACCAGGACCGTGCCCTGCGCCAGGCTGCCGGTCAGGCATTCTATAATACGTCCAAGTTCACACTGCGCGACTTGAAGAACCGCGCCAGCCAGCAGGCCCTCAAGGCCGACTTCGAGGCATATCTCGATGGCTTCTCGCCGAACGTCCAGGAGATCCTGGCGAACTTCGAGTTCCGCAACCAGATCTCGCGCCTCTCGAAGGCCGACGCGCTCGGCACTCTGATTGAAAAACTGCTCGACCCGAGCATCAATCTGAGTCCCAACCCGGTGCTCAACGGCGACGGGTCGGTCAAGTACCCTGGCCTCGACAACCACGCGATGGGCACCGTCTTCGAGGAGCTTCTCCGCCGCTTCAACGAGGAGAACAACGAGGAGGCGGGCGAGCACTGGACGCCCCGGGATGCCGTCAAGCTCATGGCCCGGCTCATCTTCCTGCCGATCGCCGAGCAGATCGAATCGGGCACCTACCTGCTCTACGACGGAGCCTGCGGCACGGGCGGCATGCTCACCGTCGCCGAGCAGACTCTGAAAGAACTCGCCGAGGACCATGGCAAGCAGGTCGTGACCCACCTGTACGGCCAGGAGATCAACGCCGAGACCTACGCCATCGCCAAGGCCGACTTCCTCCTCAAAGGCGAGGGCGACGAGGCCGACAACCTGGTCGGCGGCCCGGAACACTCGACGCTCGCCAGCGATGCCCACCCCGGCCGCGAGTTCGACTTCATGCTCTCCAACCCGCCCTACGGGAAGAGCTGGAAGAGCGACCAGGAGCGGATGGGCGGCAAGGGCGAGCTCAAGGACCCGCGCTTCGTCATCCAACACGCGGGTGATCCAGAATACTCGCTGGTCACCCGCAGCAGCGACGGCCAGCTGCTCTTCCTGGCCAACATGCTCTCCAAGATGAAGGAGAACACAAAGCTCGGCAGTCGCATCGCCGAGGTCCACAATGGATCATCGCTCTTTACCGGCGACGCCGGCCAAGGCGAGAGCAATATTCGCCGGTGGATCCTCGAGAGCGACTGGCTCGAGGCCATCGTCGCCTTGCCGCTCAACATGTTTTATAACACCGGCATCGCCACCTATATCTGGGTGCTGAGTAATCGTAAGCCGGCGCACCGGCGCGGCAAGGTACAGCTCATCGACGCGACAGGCTGGTTCAAGCCGCTGCGCAAGAACCTCGGCAAGAAGAACTGCGAACTCTCGGAGGAGGACATCAGTCGTATCTGCGAGACCTTCTTGGCGTTTCAGGACAGTGAGCAGTCGAAGATTTTTCCGAATGCGGATTTCGGGTACTCCAAGGTGACCGTCGAGCGCCCGCTTCGCCTCCGGGGCGTCGAACCCGAGCGGGTCTACACGCCGAAGGAGATCAAGCAGCTCAAATCGAACGGTGCGGTCGATGAAACCGCCTCGCCGGTGATCAAGAAAGCGCACAAGAAAGGCACCGCCGCCGACCCGCTGCGGGGCCTCTTCGCGGCCAAGGTCGAGGGGAAAGCCTGCGTCGTCGAGTACGAGCCCGACCCCGACCTCCGGGACACCGAACAGGTGCCCTTGCTGGAGGAAGGCGGGATCCCGGCATTCCTGGAGCGCGAGGTACTGCCCCATGTGCCCGATGCCTGGTTCAACGAGGCCAGCGTGAAAGTGGGCTACGAGATCAGCTTCACGCGATATTTCTATAAGCCGGAGGTTCTGCGCAGCCTCGACGAAATCCGTGCAGACATCCTGGCGCTCGAGCGCGAGACGGACGGGCTGCTGGCCGAGATCGTCGGAGTAGGGAGCTGAGATGCTCGACGGATTGAGGCCATACCAATCGTACAAAGACTCCGGCCTGGAGTGGCTCGGAGATGTTCCATCGCATTGGAGAGTGGATCGTGCTCGCTTCTTGTTCCGAGAAGTGGATCAGCGCTCACAGTTTGGCATCGAGACGCACCTTTCGATGAGTCAGAGGCTTGGTTTGGTGCCGAGTTCGATGGTCGAGCAACGAACACTGGTCTCAGAATCTTACGCAGGTGGAAAACTGTGCGCCTGTGGCGACTTGGTCCTAAACCGTCTCAAGGCCCACCTTGGCGTATTTGCGCGGGCCAGACAAGCAGGCGTCATCAGCCCGGACTACACGGTTTTGCGACCGAGGAAAGAGATTGCTCCTCAATATTTTGAGGAACTGTTGCGCTCCCCCATTTGCCGCTCCGAGTTTCGCGCTCGAGCGAAGGGGATCGTAGAGGGGTTCTGGCGGCTCTACACTGATGACTTCTACAACATCAGACTTCCATTTCCGCCGTTGGCCGAGCAAGCGGCCATCGTCCGCTTCCTTAATCATGCCGACCGACGTATCCGACTGTACATCCATGCCAAACAGAGACTGATTAAACTATTGGAGGAACAAAAACAGGCCATCATTCATTGCGCCGCGACTCAGGGCCTCGACCCAAACGTGCGGCTAAAGCCCTCAGGCGTGGAGTGGCTGGGCGACGTGCCGGAGCACTGGGCTGTGCGGCGCCTGAAAGATGTTACAACACCGCTTGAGCAAGGGTGGTCGCCTCAGTGCGACGCGCAGCCCGCTGGAGACGGCGAGTGGGGAGTGCTGAAGGTTGGTTGCGTGAACAAGGACCAGTTTGAACCTAATCAAAACAAGAGGCTGCCATCAGAGCAGAGTGCGCCACCGAACCTCCAAGTCCGCGATGGCGATATTCTCGTAAGCAGAGCGAATACACGGGAGCTTGTTGGATTGGCAGCCGTCGTTGTTGAGCCACGCGAGCGCCTGCTTCTGTGCGATAAGCTGTTTCGCTTTCGCGCTCGTCCCGAAAGCGCCGATTCTTGGTTTCTTGTTTCTGCAATTCGCTCCCAAAAGAGTCGGGCGCAGATCGAGAGCAAGACCAACGGCGCTTCCGATTCCATGCAGAATATTGGTCAGATGGTTGTGCAAGACCTTGTGCTCGCACTCCCTCCGCTAGCCGAGCAACACGCTATCTCTTCGGCGATACGCAAACAGCTGCAGAACCACGCGATTGCTACATCTACGACAAGACGTGAGCTGTCGTTCCTTTACGAATATCGTACCCGCCTCATTGCCGACGTTGTAACCGGAAAGCTTGACATCCGTGCGGCCGCGCTCCCCAATGAGGTCGAGGACGTAGACCCTCTCGACGACGTTGAGGCCCTCGCCATCGACGCCGCCGATGAAGGTGACGAGACCAAGGAGAGCGACGATGCCTGAGCGGGCGCACTCTCGCGCACTCTCGCGTGCGGTCGCATCGGTGTGAACTTGGCGGCGGCTTGACGGTAACGCCCACGCGCGAGAACCTGAACCCTCCTTGGCAGGACCCCTGATGAAAACCGACACCAGCGAGAAGGGCCTTGAGTCTCTCATCGTTCGCGCCATGACCGGCCGGACCGACCTGCTCAGCCCGGCCCATGTCGCCACGGAGACCTCCGTGCCCGTCAGTGGCGGCACGGGCTGGCTGCTCGGCGACGCGAGCCACTACGACCGCGAGCACTGCGTCGACCTCGTCCAACTCCGCGGCTTCCTGATGGCCACCCAGCCCGCGCTGGTCGAAGCGTTCGCCCTCGACCGGGCCGGCGCCATCCGCCTCAAATTCCTCACCCGCCTGCAAGGCGAGGTCCACAAGCGCGGTGTCATCGACGTACTACGCAACGGCGTCAAGCACGGCCCACACGACGTTGCCCTCTTCTATGGCACCCCAACGCCGGGCAACACCAAGGCCGAGGAGCTCTACCGCCACAATCGCTTTAGCGTCACCCGCCAGCTCCGTTACAGCCGCGACGAGCGGGCCTTGGCGCTCGACCTGGGCCTGTTCATCAACGGCCTGCCGGTCTTCACCTTCGAGCTCAAGAACAGCTTGACCAAGCAGACCGTCGCCGACGCCGTCGAGCAGTACAAACGTGACCGCAGCATCCGCGAGCGCCTCTTCGAGTTCGGCCGCTGCGCGGCCCACTTCGCGGTCGATGATCACGAGGTTCGCTTCTGCACCGAGCTCAAGGACAAGTCCTCCTGGTTCCTTCCGTTCAATCGCGGATACAACGACGGCGCCGGCAACCCGCCCAACCCGGACGGGCTGAAGACTGACTACCTCTGGAAGCAGATCCTCACGCCCAGCAGCCTGACCAACATCCTCGAGAACTACGCCCAAGTGGTCGAGCTGAAGGACGCCCGGACCCACAAGGTCAAGCGCGAGCAGGTCTTCCCGCGTTACCACCAGCTCGAAGTGGTGCGAAAGCTGCTCGCCGACGTCGCCACTCGGGGTGCCGGTCGGCGCTACCTCATCCAGCATTCAGCCGGCAGCGGCAAGTCCAACTCGATCGCCTGGCTCGCCCACCAGCTCATCGGCCTAGACCGGAACGGGCGGCCGATCTTCGACTCCATCATCGTCGTCACCGACCGGCGCATCCTCGACCAGCAGATCCGCAACACCATCAAGCGTTACACCCAGGTCGACGCGATCGTGGGGCATGCCGCGCGCTCGGGCGACCTGCGCAGCTTCATCGCCAGCGGCAAAAAGATCATCATCACGACGGTCCAGAAGTTCCCGTTTATCCTCGACGAGATCGGCGCAGACCTTCGAGGCCGGACCTTCGCCATCATCATCGACGAGGCGCACTCTGGCCAGGGCGGCAAGTCCTCGGCGGCCGTGTCATTGACCCTCTCCGAGGGCGGGACCGACGACGAGGAGACCACCGAGGACCGGATCAACCGCATCGTGAAGGACCGGAAGATGCTCGCCAACGCGAGCTACTTCGCCTTCACCGCCACCCCGAAGAACAAGACACTCGAGACCTTCGGCGAGATCATCCCCGGCGAGACCGACGCCGACGGGGCCCCACGGCGCCGGGCCTTCCACAGCTACACGATGAAGCAGGCCATCGACGAGGGCTTCATCCTCGACGTGCTGCGCTTTTACACGCCGGTCAAGAGCTACTACAAGCTCGTCAAGACCGCCGAGGATGACCCCGAGTTCGACACGAAGAAGGCCCAAAAGAAGCTGCGGCGCTACGTCGAGAGCAACGACCACGCGATCCGGCTCAAGGCCGAGATCATGATCGACCACTTCCACGAGCAGGTGCTCGCGCAGAACAAGATCGGCGGCAAGGCTCGTGCGATGGTGGTGTGCAACGGCATCGACCGCGCCATCCAGTATTTTGTGGCCTTCCGCAGCTACCTAGCCGAACGGAAGAGCCCGTACCGGGCGATCGTCGCCTTTTCCGGCGAGCACGGGGACAACAAGGAGACCGAGGCCACCTTCAATGGCTTCCCCTCCGGCGAGATCACCGACCGCATCCAGGAAGACCCGTTCCGCTTCCTCATCTGCGCCGACAAGTTCCAGACCGGCTATGACGAGCCGCTGCTGCACACGATGTACGTCGACAAGACGCTCTCGGGCATCAAGGCCGTGCAGACGCTGTCCCGTCTCAACCGCGCGCACCCGCAGAAACACGATACATTCGTCCTCGATTTCATCAACGACGCCGACATCATCAAGGCGTCGTTCGAGGACTATTATCGGACTACCATCCTCAGCGGCGAGACTGATCCGAACAAGCTCCACGACCTCCAAGCTGCGCTCGACGCCCGTCAAGTCTACGCCCAGTCGCAGGTCGACGGTCTGGTCGCGCTGTACTTGGGCGGCGCCGAACGGGACAAACTCGATCCCTTCCTCGACCCGTGTGTGGTGGTCTACAAGGACGACCTCGACGAGGACGCCCAGATCGACTTTAAGGGCAAGGCCAAGGCGTTCACCCGGACCTACGGCTTCCTCTCCGCGATCCTGCCCTACACAAACACGGCCTGGGAGAAGCTCTCGATCTTCCTCAACTTCCTCGTCCCGAAGCTGCCGGCGCCCGCAGAGACGGACCTGTCGAGGGGCATCCTCGAGTCCATCGATATGGACAGTTATCGCACCGAGAAGCAGGCGACAATGCGGATCGCGCTCGACGACGCGGACGCCGAGATCGGTCCGGTGCCCGTGTCGGGCGGCGGACATCGACCCGAGCCCGAGCTCGAGCGGCTGTCGAACATCCTCAAGGTGTTCAACGACCAGTTCGGCAATATCCCCTGGCAAGACATCGACCACATCGGGAAGGTCATCACCGAAGACATCCCGAAGCGGGTGGCCCAGGACACCGCCTACAAGAACGCCAGCCAGAACTCCGACAAGGAGAACGCCCGCATCGAGCACGACAACGCCCTTAGCCGCGTGTTGATCGACCTGATGCGTGACGACACCGAACTATTCAAGCAATTCTGCGACAACCCGAGCTTCAAGCGCTGGCTCGGCGACATGGTGTTCGCCGAGACCTACCGCGCTCCAGGTTCGACCCATCCGACGTGATAAGCAATGAGTCAAGTTAGCCAGAACGATATTCATAATGCGAACACCCGCCGGCCTCGGTGTGGTCGGCGGGTGTGTTGATCGTCGGAAGTCGGCCGCGGTTGAGCTAAACAGGATCTCGTTGATCCAGATCCAGGTGTGCCGGAGGTGATCGGCGATCACCCGCAGGCCAGCTGCCGCGAGCTGGACGGACCTTGGCGCAGCGCGTCAACGCCGAGCTGTGGCAGAGCGGTACATGATGACCACGACACCGGCGATCAGCACGCACATGAGGAGGTCAACGACGTCCGGAAAGATGAGCATGGGCAGCCTTGTACCAGAGTCGTCAAGAGTTAACCCACCGCGAGCCGCTGCTACCCAGTCTCGACCGGGCCTTGCCAGGCGGACCCACTTGCCGGCAGGCGTCTGCTTCATCGCGGGCGGGCCTTAGATTCTTAGCGGGCGACCCTGCCGATGTCCGAGGTCGCCGCGCCGTCGCGCTGCAGGCCCACGGCGGCGAGTTGCTTGCGGCGGCGAGCGAGGAGGGGTGCGCAGAACCAGTTGCCCTCGAGCTCGTAGTGGGCGTCGCCGTTGCGGTGGGGCGGCGCCGTCGGCGTCGGCGCCGCCACGTCGCTCTGAACGCTTGACGCGCGCCCCCGTGCCGATCCAGGGTGCGGACATGACCAGTCAAGACTTGCCGGCAGTCCGTTCTCCGAATCCTTGCGAGGCGCTCATCGCGTGTATCCGGGAGCACAAGGATCATCCCCGGGACCCAGACTTGATGCGCGCCTTCGAGAGGAACGTGGACGCCACGTCAGCCAGGCTGGACGAGATCCAGAGACCTGATTCGACATGGACGCGTCCGACAGACGATGTGATCCGGGACCGCATCTTCCGGTTTTACGATGCCCTCAAAGAGGGTGATGACGAGTTGCGTCGCGAGAGTTTGTTCAACGCGACGTTCCAGTCCCTCATGCCCCGGTTCTATGACAAGAACGATTACCAGCTATGGAGCCTTGCGGAGAACATGCTGCCTTCTGGGCTGAAGTCCATGCACTCCCAGAAAGATACGGATGACTCCGATCTCATCGTGTTTGTTACCCGGAGGTATTGGGTTCCGCGGATGGTCGAGCCAGCCGTCCAGGCACGCGTATAATCCCTCTCGTCCGTGAGGTTTTCGGGCTTCGGGAGCGTACGCACGACACTCGGCGAATCATGGCGACACTGTGGGCTCTTGTCTCGCAGGGCGCTTTCTACCCTCGATTCGAGACCCTGCAGACAGACTGTTGCCCAATCGGCTCGCACACCGCCTGCTGCCCCTCCCGCCACCGACCGCGCCAACACCGGCCCGTTTCAGGTCGGTCCTGTCACCGGCCTCCGTCCGTAGCGGAGACGACAATTAAGGGTGTACGCGAACCTTGTTCGCGTATTCTTGATCCCGTGACCAGTCATTAGCAAATCCCGTACCGGACTCAAGTGCCAGCCTTGCAGCTAGCCCCGCTTCGGGCAAAATGCTAGTGCCATTTGCAATGTCGAGACGTGCAAAGCCGTGACGCAACAACTCCAGATTTATTACCAACCGATCCCGTGGAGAAAAAACTATACATCCTTCAGGAGAGTCGTATTCTGCAACAACAAGGTCCTTGTCGCGAAGGAGGGTTCTGAGATAGCGGTTGGTGGCATTGCGTTCAAGATCTGTCTCTGGCCAGACAACGCCGAGCAGATGCACTGAGCGAGCGTCATTTTCTGATTCGATGACAAGTTGCCCCTTGGGCAAACCCAGACTCGAGTAGGTATATGCCCCAAGAACTTTTGGCTCGTCCGCAAGATTGATCTTCTGGATGGACGTACCCATCTTGTCCGACTGGCGCATAGGGCTAAAACGCCCTCCCAGGCTTTCTGAAATTTCTGATTCGACCAACACGGAGGCAACATCCCCAGCAATTCCTTGGGGCAACTGATGTTTCAGGAAAAACATGACTGCAAACGATAGTATCTCGGCCCCCTTTTCGCGTCTGCGAACAGCAGCGCGAAAGGCCTCCTGAGACTCCGGAGACACGAACAAGAATGGAAACCCAACTTTGATTGAGTTGTCGCGAAATTCCGTCACGAGATCCTCGAAAGGCTCTTTGAGCCCGAGATTCGCTTTCTCTATGACGATCGGAGTTTCAGGATGCAAGTAGACGAATGCAGCATCGTGGTGGTCAATTGGCCGGACTAGGGCGGTAGACGGGGTAGGCCGCAATCCGTCCTTGTAGGGTTTCAAATCTACCACAGTGAACTTGCAGTTGCGACGATCGCGACGACCACTAATGCACGACCTGTCACCGGAGAGGGTAAGATGTTTCCAGACGAATTCGGGGCCATCTCCGGAATCTCCATAAATGTTCGCATCGGGATAGGTGATGTCGACAAAATATCGATATGTGAATCCGATAATCGAACCATCATCGCTCCCCACCAGGATCATCATTCCTTTTCGACTAGGAAAGTCATCGGTAAGTAGCGGCCAGTCGTCCTCTTTCGCGATTAGTTCTGTTCCAATTTCGGACGAGGCTACTCTTGTTGTTGCTCCGACGATGGGTAGAACGCGCCTCAGGATTTTCGGGTACACATTCGCCGAATAAGGCGACGCTTCCTCAAAGTCCCGTTCTGGCAGCGACTCCTGGGTCTCTTTGCGGGGTTCTGATAGCTCGCCATGCCGAATTCGTGTAACATCCTTCGCCTCTTTGGCGAGTGGCTCAATTTGGTGCAGGGGTACCTTCTCGTTGACTTGGCAGCCCAACACGCTCGCAACTGCAAGAAATCTATATACGACTTGTGGAAAACGTATCCGCAGGCAAGGACGTCGAGGGTCTGGTTCGGTCATGGTGTCTGTCCGCGCAGAGGCTACCGATTTTAAGAGCCGGCGAATAGCGTCACGGCCCGATGA
>Ga0075163_10014542_pt1 | contig 10152 bp, 8 predicted proteins | sample JI1023141ADNA_FD_71478 | JGI IMG/M metagenome (GOLD analysis project Ga0075163, IMG submission 71478) | Wastewater effluent complex algal communities from Wisconsin, to seasonally profile nutrient transformation and Carbon sequestration -... | ecosystem: Engineered > WWTP > Effluent > Algae... | reverse complement strand
ATTCAAAAAGTGCAGGCAGTTGTAGCTCCTGTTGCAGGAACAAAACCGGATGGACAAATCATGGTGGAGTTTATGGAGTACATGGGATTCCCTCAGCCGGAATTTACGCCTGAAAATATGCTTCGGGAAATTTCAGGAATCGTTCCATTCTTTGCCGGTGTTACCTGGGATAATCTGGGTGAAAACGGTAAGCAATGGCCGGTGGCTCCGGATGGAACGGATACCGAAATTTTACATACAGAAACATTTAAAAGAGGATTGGGTAAATTCCATTTCTTCAATTGGAAAGAGACGGAAGAAATCCTTCGTAACGGTAAGGAATATCCGTATATTATAACTACCAATCGTGAATTGGAACATTACAATGCCGGAACCATGACGCGTCGTACAGGAAACGTGAAAATTCTGACAGAAGATGTATTGATGATTCATCCGGATGATGCACAACGTCACTTTATCGCCGAGGGTGATATGGTTTGTGTGGAGTCGCCCCGAGGAAAAGTTGATATCAAAGCCCGGATTACAGATGAAGTGAAGCCAGGAGTGCTGAGTACCACTTTTCATTTCCCGGAAGTGTTGCTGAATCTGATTACATCGAGTGAGCGTGATTCAGAGGCGATGTGTCCGGAGTATAAAGTGGTGGCGGTGAATATCCGTAAAAGTAAAGGTAAGTTTAAAGAAAAAGTATGATTGATATAGCTCACCGGTTGTCGTCGCTTTATAAAGCAGTGGCCGTTTCTGGTATTACTGTCGGACATTCCGCTACTATTTCGGCTATCCGTAACCGTGATGTTTCTTCGGAAGATGTACTTGCTTTTGCGAAAGCTGCTGGTTTACTCGCAGCGAAGCGTACGCATGAGTTTATTCCGGGTACTGCAATGGCTCCGGTTGAATTTGCAGATATACGGTTTGATTTAGGGGAGAAGGAAATCCGGATAGAAGCGGAGATGCATACAGTGTATAAATCCGGTGTGGAGATGCAGGCTATGTTGGCGGTGTCAGTAGCTGCGTTAACGCTTTTTGATATGATCCGGTTATTGGATGATGATGTGAGCATTCTGCCATCTCAGCTTGTGAAGGTGAAAGGCGGAGTGCGTGATTATATGGAGGAGGGGTATGAAAAGTTGCGTGCGCTTGTCGTAGTTTGTTCTGATACTATTTCCGCCGGGAAAAAAGAAGATAAAGCAGGAAAAGTAATTGTAGAGAGTCTGCAGCAATGTGGGTTAACAGATATACAGTATACAATTATACCTGATGAAGCGTCGCAGATTCAGGAGAAAGCGAAATTGGCAGAATCCGAAGGAGTAGACCTCATTATTTTTACCGGTGGTACAGGATTGTCACCACGTGATGTTTCACCGGATGTTATCGCTCCGTTGCTCGACAGAGAAATTCCGGGAGTGATGGAAGCTGCCAGAAGTTATGGTCAGCAGCGTACTCCCTATGCGATGTTGTCTCGAGGTGTTGCCGGAATGATGGGCAAGTCATTGGTGCTCACCTTGCCTGGATCAACAAAGGGCGCAAAAGAGTCTATGGAAGCTTTGTTTCCGGCATTGTTACATATTTTTGCGGTCCGCATTGGCGCGCGTCATGATAAGAAGTAGGAGATAAGGAATGGTTTCATTAGCTGAAAAACTGGTTTTAATGGTTTCATTGCCGCTGTACACGACCGTGATTCTGCTGGAGATTCTGGCGAGTCATTGGAAGGTGAAGCGGTATTACTCAGTGAAAGAAACGCTGATGAACATCTATATGATGATCCTGAATATGGGCGTGGATGTGTTGTTCAGAGGTATATATTTGATTGCACTTTTTTATGGATATCAGCATCGTTTGTTTGACGGACCTTCGTCGCCGTTAGTGTATTGGGGATTTTTATTTATTCTGGAGGATCTGGCGTTTTATATTGAACATCGGATGGATCATAGCAGCCGTCTGTTCTGGGCAGTGCATGTGACGCATCACTCGTCTCCGGAGTATAATTTGAGTACCGGATTTCGCTCTTCAGTCTTGCAGCCACTGTACCGGTTTATCTATTTCCTGCCGATCGTATTTCTGGGATTTAAACCGATGGATATTCTGCTGATGTTTTCAGTGACGCAGATCTATGGGATTTTAGTGCATACACAATTTGTGAAAAAAATGCCGGCATGGTTCGAGTCGGTTTTTGTGAGTCCTTCACATCATCGGGTGCATCATGCCAGTAATATCGTTTATCTCGATAAAAACATGGGAATGTGTTTAATTATTTGGGATAAACTTTTTGGTACCTTTCAAAAAGAACTGGAAGAAGAGCCCGTTAAATTTGGTATTACTACTATGCCCGATTCACCCAATCATCCTGTCCGTGCCGTGACACATGAGTTTGAAAATATATGGAGAGATGTGAGTAATGCAAATGAATGGAAGCAGAAATTGGGATACGTTTTTTTACCTCCGGGCTGGAGTCATGATGGAAGAACAAAGACTTCAAGAGAACTGCAACAGATGATGGCTGTGAACAAAGCCGAAAAGAACCGTTATTTCGAGGAAGAATTTTCGGAATTATCGAGGTGACTCTCTGAATCCTGTTCGATGTTTTTCTTTGCTTTTTTTGATCCTTCGTATACATCGAACTTGAGGAAACGACATTCTATCGGACCATTGTAGAGCTGAATCTTCCGGGATGGACGTAAGCCAATGAACTTTGCTACCTCGAGGTTGCCGGTAAATATCCAGCAGGTCCAGCCTTTGAAGTCATGCTTCATTTTATCACCCATGGTCTGATACATCGACATGATGTCTTTTGGCTCGATGCGTAAACCATAAGGAGGATTACAAATCAAGACGCCATTCGGTGCAGGAACAGGGAACTTATCGAACGATGATTTTTTGAGTCGTATAACATCCGTTAAGCCGGCTTCTTCGATGTTTTGTCGCGCTTTATCCAATACTACGCCGGAGATATCACCACCGTAGAGTGTGAGTCCGTCAGGTTTTAATTCGGCTGCGATGGCTTCGTTTTTAACTTTTTTCCAGAGGGAAGCATCAAAATCTTTCCATCCTTCAAAACCAAATTTCGAACGGAATTTATTGGGTGCAATGTTCAATGCATACATCGCTGCTTCTACCAGAATGGTTCCGCTGCCACACATGAAATCAGCGAGCGGAAGTTTTTTATCCCAGCCACTTTGAATGACCAGTGCCGCTGCCAATGCTTCGTTGATCGGAGCCTGATTAGTATAATCACGATAACCACGTTTATGCAATGAATCACCGGAACTGTCGAATGACAGGGTGCAGTGGTTTTCGTAAATATGCAGGTGAATACGGAAGTCGGGGTAGTCGATATCTACATTCGGCCGATCTCCTGTTTCATCTCTGAACTGATCTACGATGGCATCCTTGGCTTTCAAGGCGACATACAGCGAATGATCGAGTGAAGACTGATTCAGTGTTGCATTGATGGCAAAAGTCTGCTGTAATGAAAAATGCTGCTTCCAGTCGATGTTGCGGATTTCGTTGTACAGCATCTGCTCATCTGCCGCTTCAAAATGATACATGGGACGAAGTATCCGTAAAGCAGTCCGGCAATGTAAATTTGCTTTGTACATCACCTCAAGGTCGCCCTCAAATTCTACCGCACGGGTCAGAATCCGTGTTTCAGAAGCTCCCAAAGCCTCCAGTTCCCGGGATAGGATTTCTTCACAACCTGCGAACGTTTTAGCAATGAGGAGCATAGGAGATGTCCGGTGGAATAGTACCGGTTTCCGAAAGTAATGAATTATTTGGCTCCTTTTTTTGAATTGGCAGTCGGTTTTACAATACAGGAGTTTTTTTATAGAAATGAATTTCGATTCATTTTGGTGGAATATTATTAGATTTGAGTTAAATATTAATCATTTAAAGTATGAAAAAGGTAGTTTTATTGAGCCTTACATTGGTATTTCTTACTCTAAACGGGTTTGGGCAGGTCTGTTTTCAAGATAATCCGATAAACTATGCTGTCAATTCCGGGACAACCTTTGTTAAAGGCATAGTTGCCGGGAATTTTTCGGGTGATACAATTCCTGATATTGCTGTGGCTTATACCAATAATATTCGATTAAAAGTACGGAGTGCTACGGGTGGATTTTCTAATGGTACCTTGTTAAATATCGGTCCGGATAATGTTTACAGTATGCGTTCTGAGGATATGGATAATGATGGACTGGACGATATCGTTGTATTAAATGTTTATTGTAAACTGCATATCTACTTTAATAACGGGAATGGAACATTTACTGATTCTCTGTATTTGCAAGGAACAGTATTTGGATCCGGCAAAATGCATGTTGAAGATGTAAACAATGATGGATTTAAAGATGTATTAATGTTAGCGGCGAATTCTACTGTTTTCTTAAGTAATGGATCGAGAAACTATCTGCCCCAATCGTTTTCGTTGCCTTTTACACCTGATGTTTCCAGTGTGGGAGATTGGAATAATGATGCTTTTTCTGATATAATTGTTTCGGATAATGGAGTTTTAACGCCCATGATCGGCAATGGCAACGGAACATTTACAACAGGAACAAATGCAGTTTTACCAGTGAATCGATTGGCAATGGCTTTGGTGGATATGAATAATGATGGCTATGCAGATGTGATTACAGCAGGAGATTTCGATGTGATCGTTCATGTTAGAAATAGTGCGGGAAGTATCGTGCAGGTTAGTCAAATCAGTAGCGCTAATTCGGTATTAGAATATGTTAAAGTTGACGAAATCATTATATCGGATTTGTTGCAGGATCAATACCCGGAAATTATTCTTTCCTCTCAATGGAATTCAAGTGTGATGGTTGTACAGAATGTTAGTGGAGTATTGACCCTGAATGAATATGCCTGTTCTGGCGGAGCTGGTTTCGTTTCGTTAAAGGATATGGATTACGATGGAATGCAGGATGTAATTACTGCAAGTTCTGGTCCTGATGGATACTTCTCGCTGCTGATGGGAAATCCTTCAGGTGATTTTGATGCGAAAGAGTATATCAGTACGGGACACGATGCAACACTGGATTTACAAACCATTGAATATGGAGATCTGAATGGAGATGGTTACGCTGATTTATTAACCTATGGCTATGATACTTTATTGGTATTGATGAATGATGGCAGCGGTAATTTCGGTTCACCAGTAAAATTCACTACCGGACCAACAGGGTATGATAATTCTCCGGTTTTAGTTGATGATTTCTCCAATGATGGTTTCCTGGATGTAATAGTTGGAAACTATGCGCAGGAATTTTTTCTGTTCAAAGGACAAGGGAATGGTAATTTGCTGCCTCCGGTAATTGTATCAGCTCCGAATCATACTTTTTCGGAGGGAATGACCTCCGGGAAATTCAATAATGACAATTATCCGGATATTGCATATGGCGCCAATGGGTCAATTAAAATTTTATTGAATAATGGAAATGGTACGTTTAGTGCCGGGTTTACATTTTCATCGATGAATCATGTCCAGAGTATGGTGTCAGGAGATTTTAATGAAGATGGCTATGATGATCTTGTATTCACAAATCAGTTTTCGAGTGGAAGTTTATACCTGAATAATGGTTTCGGTGTGTTTACAGCATCCTCGGGATTCGCAAGTTGTGCATTAGCTTCTATGGCTGCAGTAGCTTGTGGTGATCTGAATGGGGATGGACATCTGGATGTAGCCTTTGCTGACCATGCTTGTGGTTCCCCTGATCGTGTTTTAATCTCTTATGGAGATGGTGCAGGTTTACTCAGTAGCGGTGGAAGTGTTTCCGTTTATGAATCCCCCTATCATGTGGCAATTGCAGATATCAACCTGGATGGGAATAATGATATTGTTTCAAATAGTTTAGAAGGATTTATTTCGGTTAATTTGTTTAATCCACAAACTTCTGGATTTTCCGCAGCGCAATATCTCGCTTCTGGCGCACAATCAACTTCCTTTATTGTAAGTGATTTAAATAATGATCAAAAACCGGATTTTGCTTTCTGTGATATTTATGGAAAAGATGTAGGTGTTACATTGAATAGTATCATGCGTATTTATCCTGATGGACCTCATTTTATCTGCACTGGTAGTAGTGTTATGTTGTATTATACCGATACAATTCCCGGTTTGGTATGGAGTAATGGTGAGACCAATGATACTATTTACGTAAGTAGTCCGGGTATGTATTATGTTACGGATACTACAACTGTGTTCGGGCGATGTTTCTCTTCTTCCCGTGCATTTGTACAAGCACATACAGTAACCCCACCTTTGTTTAGTGCAGTCAATAATCCTGATTCTATTTGCGGAAACCAAACGATTGTCTTACAAGCTTCACCCTCAGGTGGCGTATTTTCGGGTCCTGGAGTGGTAAACGATTTGTTCGTGTCGGCATTGGTTAATACAGGAAATTCCTATACGCTGGACTACACATATACTGATTCTACCGGATGTTCATCGGTACCGGTTTCGTTTACTATTTACGTAGCTTCCTGTGCCGGTCTAACTGATTTGGAAGCAATCCGCCCTCGAGTGTCTCCGAATCCTGCAACCGATGAACTGGAAATCAATCAGGGCGAAATCAGACATTTTGACCGCCTCGAGGTAGTTGATCTGGAAGGAAGAATTTTAGATGTTCAAAGTTTAACAGAAACTGTTAGCCGGATTTCTGTCATTGAATATACAGCCGGCACTTATATACTCCGGTTTATAGATTCCGGCAAGCAGGTGCCTGTGGTAAGTACACGATTTGTGGTGCAGAAATAGGATGATTGGTTTTGCCTGCATCATCTAATAATCTTCAGACAGATTGATCATTGTTATCAAAATATTTGGTGGCTTTAGAAGGTATTTATAAATTAGCTAAAATTTCATTCCTATGAAAATAAATTCAATCATTAGTCTTAGAAAAATCGTGGGTGTCCTTTTCATCATCATGTTGGCTCTTCCTCTTGACGTGTTGTTTGCTCAAAGTACGTTTTACAGGCAGGGGATGAATAATGATGCATTGTGGAAAGCGATGGAGATGAAACATAAAAAGGATAAGGCAACAGGCTCTTATACATATAAGTCGTTTATCTATCTTGCTAATGGGCAATGGCCTGATTTGGATGCTCCTGTAATTGCAGCACTTCAGGCAGAATTACCTGCAGGTAAAGAAGTGATAGTAATTAAAGGAGAAGTTGATCCGGAGAAGGTCCGTAAAGATTATCCTGATGCCCATGTATTTTTCTTTGTGGTAAGGACGGCAACTATGCAATCGGTAAATGTCAGAACTGGATTGGCTGATTCATGGAGTTCCCGAACTTCTCTTGATTTTAAAATGCAGGATGAAAGCGGAACATGCGATGCTATTGAAGTGAATCATTTAATCTGTTTTCCAGCGGATATTATTGCTAAAATTCTGGTGAAAAACATTCTTCAGATTCATTTAGCAACGGGTGTTTTCATGGATGAAGCACATAAAGATCATTTCAAAGATTCACAGAACCAGTTTTTAGATGATATCCGTTCGTTAAAAGAAAAAGAAATCGTGGTAGGGGAGTCTAACTTGAATATGCCTTCGACTGAATTGGCTGCGGCTTATCCTGGAAAGATTATAGTTGTCGGGAAGGCAGATGTCTATAATCATATCCGTAACGGATCGGACACGTACATTTTGTTAGCTCCTGATGATGATTGTCGTCAGAAGATTGAAGATACCAGAGTGACCAATGTGAAAGTGCTGTATCACTGCGCAACGGGCAAATGTTTTATTGGACGTTTTCCCAATGCACGTAAAACATTTGAAGGCTTTGGTTTTGTCAAAGCTGATTTTGAATGGTTACAGAATCCGAAGTTGTAAGTCAGATAAAATTAGGCTGTTTCAGTTAGAATATATTGTATTGCAACCTGCGAAATAACTTACATCTATTGATTTTGTGCAGCAATGTAAATTGATTTTGCTGTTTCATCAGCACAGAGGTATTTGTAATTTACTTCGTAAGCCTTTTAAGTTTTACCTGATAAGTTTGCAGGTAATTCCGCTTAGTGGTATCATTTAAATAGGATGCAAATATGAGCGACTTCACCAGCTCGGTATTTGCGGTGACGGATGCCAGAATATTGTCGCTTAGTTTGTCTGTTATTCCTGCTTTCTTTGCCAGAAGCTGAAACTGTTGTCGGATTTTTCCTTGTGCAAACCTGGGTGGTAATAGTCCTTCTTCTAATGCAAAGTCATTGTCCATAATATGAATACGGCTATTCAGTAAATCATAGGCCGGACTCAATCTATAATCGCCCATGGGGGTTTCGATAATTGAAAAGTTTTTCAAATGTGCATCTCCATTTGAAAAAAGATAATTGAATAGCAGAAGTCTGTAGAGCTTCGGGGCCTCGGATTTATAGGCAGGAAGAAACTGTTGCATCAACTCGAAAAGCTCGAGGTAGTTTCCCAGGTATTTGTAATTGACTCCATGTGTTTGCGGAGTTCTTCCGGCTAAGGATGCAAAATCATCCTGAGCCCATTTACTGCCATCCGATTGTACATCGAATCGTTTGGTGATGTAAGAAGGTTCGCCGTTGTAAAAGAATATGAGGGCGTTTTCAGCTGTTTCAATGCCGAATATTTGTCGTGCAATTTGCATGGTCAGATGCTCATTGGCGGGCATTTGATCTGCATTTTTTTCATTGCGAGGAATTGGTTTGAGAATGTACGTTCCTTTTTCACCTTCACTTGCCAGTCGAAGTTTGTTCTTTTCCATCAGCACTGAAAATTTTACCTGTACACCGGAAATGGAAGCATGCGTCTTCACTTTTAAAATTGAATTTTCTGAAACAATATCCAGCGCAGGTGAATCATATGGCAATAGGTGATTCACCTGGTGTCCGTCAAATACACGTTTCAGACAGGCTCTGCTGTACGTAATAAAACCGGGAGCTAATGTTCCGGGACAATTATTAATTACTGGCAATGACATACAAATTATTTATTGTTGAATTACACGGACAGCTCCAATGGTATCATGTTTTGCAATTTCCAATAGTAAGCCAAAGTAATCATCCCCGTCAATTTTTCCGGATTTGCAGATAGTTTGCTTGTTGATCCCTTCCGGAAGCATATTGAAAAAGAAAGGAAACAGGTAGGCTGAAGTGTACAGCTTACTTATTTTGGGTAATGTTAAACTAATCCCCGGTTTTGAATCATCCATGAGCCAACTGTCATTGTACATAAAAGTAAAAGAACCATCATCCAGTTGAGTCAACATCCCGGCATCCTGATCTTTAAATAAAACAATTGCCCTTCTCATTTAATAGAATTCATCTTTCTGACCTGCAACACCACCTCAAGACCCAAAATATCTGATAGCTTATGAATTGTGGCGAGGGTTGGATTTCCTTTACCACTCTCCATTTCTTTCAGCGTGCGTAAGCCAACTCCAGCTAATTCAGCAAGTGCTTCCTGAGTAAGACGGAGTACTTCCCGTCGCTCTTTTATTTGTTCTATCAGATCAGTCTGGTGCATTATAGTGCTCTATATCGTACAAATATACGGAAATTTATCTGATTTGTTTTAAAAAGTGCATTAAACAGCACAATTATGTATTTTTACTGATGTTCGTACAAAAAAATATGCATAAAAGTGCATTATGACGCACTAGGTGGTGCTGTAAGTTGCAATAAATTGAAATTTATTGGTTAAAGGGCTGTTACTTTCCAATACAAAACTTACTAAAAATATTACCCAACAAATCATCTGTGTACACTTCGCCTGTGATGTTTCCGAGGTGGTAAATGGCTTCTTTTAGCTCTAAGGCGAGGAGATCGGTGAGGAGTTGATGGTGGATGCCATCAATGACTTTTTGTAGCGCTGTGGACGCTAAATGCAGTGATTCGGCGTGGCGGGCGCTGGTGACCATACTTTGATCTCCGCTTTCTCCCTGATTGATGGCTGCTCCTGCCAGTTTGGCTTTTAATTCGTCGAGGTTGTGGCCTTCTTTAGCAGATATGAATACGGTGTTGGGGATGTCCCGGTATTCTTTGAGTAATTGGTCGTAGTCAAAACGATCGCTTTTGTTGATGACGCTGATGAGGAGTCCGGTGCTATTGCCACTTTCATTGCGGAGATGGATGATTTCTTCCTGCAATTGTGCTGCGTTGCTTTGCGATGGATCACAGAGGTAAACCAT
>Ga0075163_10014540_pt1 | contig 10152 bp, 9 predicted proteins | sample JI1023141ADNA_FD_71478 | JGI IMG/M metagenome (GOLD analysis project Ga0075163, IMG submission 71478) | Wastewater effluent complex algal communities from Wisconsin, to seasonally profile nutrient transformation and Carbon sequestration -... | ecosystem: Engineered > WWTP > Effluent > Algae... | reverse complement strand
CAGAGGTAGGCGATGTCAGACCTCGGCGGAGCGTCAATGTCAGACATGGCGGGGCTTGACGGAACCGGTCGACTGACTACATTCGACTTCTGGTCACCGTGAGCACTGTTCCTCTTTCCAAGCGCGAGTGTGTGCTCGTCGAAGCGGCGAAGATTTTCGCCCGGTTCGGGTTCAAGAAGACCTCCATCGACGACATCGCCAAGGAGGCGGGGGTCGGGAAAGGCACCGTCTACCTCGCGGCGGAGTCGAAGGAGGAGCTCTTCTACCAGGTCCTCCACCGCGAAGTACGTGCATGGCAGGCATCTTGCGCGCGGGTGATCGACCCTCGCGTGCCTGCAGACGAGCTTCTCACGCGTCTGTACCTCGAAGCACAGAAGAACCTCATGGCAAACACGCTGGTTCGCGACCTGTTTCGAGGCGAAATGGTGCGAATGCTGCCGAAGTGGGCGGGCCGATTCGACGAGCTTCGTGCGCTCGGACGCGGCAACCTGATGGAGGTTCTGCGAATCGGCGTGCGCCAAGGCGTCTTCCGAGAGGATCTCGACGTGGAAACGGTAGCGAGCGTGCTCCAAGACATGCACCTTGCCGGGTGGATTCTGCGACCCGAGTCCTCGACGGACGCGGAGCAACAGCGGCGCACGGTCGTGGGGTTCGACCTGATCCTTCACGGGCTTCGGCCGCGCTAAGGCCTTTTTTTTTGCGACGAACTGACCAGAGAACGATTTTAGTCATTCAACGAGGTTACGATGATCCTTCGAGAGCTCCGCGATCCGCGCACACTACGCCAACTGCTGTCACGCCAGTTTCTGGGCAGCCTCCTCGCCTCCGCGCAAGGCCGCGCCTACGTCCTCACCCAGGCGGGCATCGCGGAGAGCACCGACGAGGGCGCGGTATTCGAGCACGTCTCGCAACGGGTGCAGGATCCAGAGCTTCTCCGCATGGTGCGCAAGCACGCCGAGGACGAGGAGCGACATGCCCAGCTGTTCTTCGGATGCGCGGACCGTCAGGGCGTGCCGCGCCCGGAGATTCCGAGCAACCTGCGCGTTCTCGAGCGTCTCAACGGTCGATTGGGCATCTTCGACCGCCGTGTTGAAACGGACCGCGACATCATGGACGCGTACCTGGTTCTGCAAGTCGTCGAGGAGAGGGCCATCGAGCAGTTCGCCACCATCGAGCCTGTCCTGCGGCGCTACGATGCGCGAAGTGCCGATGTACTGCAGGGCATCCGCGAGGATGAAGCTCGGCACGTCCTCTACTGTCGCGCCATCACCAAGCGCTACGCGCCCAGCGAGCGGGCTCGCATCGCCCGCCTGCGAGAGCTGCGGGAGGCCGAGGCCGCGGCGTTTCGCGATCATCAGCGCAGCGGCATCCGCCATGTGCTCGCCTCGGGCTACCTTCCGCAAGCGACGGCCTTCGTCTGGCGGGCGGCCGCGGACCTTCTGGAACGCCGCGATGTGCTGCCGTACACGCGGTTCAAGGACGAAGCCCACGGGGAGACGGCGCGAGCCGCCTGAGAGGAACGCCATGCACATCGTGATCACCGGCGCATCGTCCGGAATCGGGGCCGCCTACGCCCGCCACTTCGCCGAGAAGGGACACAAGCTCACGCTCGTCGCGCGGCGGCGAGACATGCTGGTCGCGCTGGCAGCAGAGCTGCCGACCGAGACCCACGTCGTTGAGCAGGACCTCGGCGATCTCGAGACGTCGACCACGTTCCTCGGCGAGGCGGAGGACGCCGTCGGGCCCATCGACGTCTTGGTCAACAATGCGGGGGTGCAAGTCGTCGGGCCGTTTGCACAGACCACGTCAGCGGACGGAGAGCGGTGCATCCGAGTCGACTTGCTCGCACCACTGCGGCTTACCCGCGCGGTGCTGCCTGGCATGATTCGACGCAAGACGGGAGTCATCGTGGACGTCGCCTCGATGGCAGCACTGGCACCCACGCCGGGGATGGCCTACTACAACGCGGCGAAAGGGGGGTTGGCAGCAGCCTCCGAAGCCCTTCGGGCGGAGCTTCGTCCGCTGGGCGTTCACGTGGTCACGGTCTACCCGGGTATCATCGCCTCCACCGCAATGGCCCAAGCCGCCATGGCGAAGTACGGGAGCTCCAGCGTCATGGACCTCACGCCGCGGGGCACGGAGGAGGTGCTCGCGAGGCTGACGCTATCCGCCGTCACCGAACGCAACGACCGCGTGATCTACCCTCGCTCGGGCGCGTTGGCTCGATGGTTTCCGGCAACAACCCGCTGGCTGATGGATCGATTCACGCCCCCCCTCCGCGGCGACGCCCTCGACTGACATTGACCGTGGGGTCGACGCCGGCACAAAACGGTTCAAGCGCGACTGACGTTGAACTTCTTGCGGGCTAGCGGCGACGCGAGGTCGAGGAGCTGCTGGAGCTGCTCGAACTACTGGAACTGGTCGAGCTCGCCTTGGTGGAGGACGAGGAAGGACTGGAATGCGAGGAGCTCGACGCAGAAGACGACGAAGCGCTGGAGGTGCGCGCGCTGCTCGACGAAGCGTAGTTGCTCGACGACGAAGAAGCCGAGGACCGATACGCCGTGCCCGCACTTCCGCCCAAAGCGCTCGCACCCCCGCCACCGGCGTAGGGTGCGCTGGTGCCGAAGCTCGAGGTGGACCCGCCGCCCCCTCCCGCGCTCGCCGCAGGGACGTAGGTCGTGCTACCGCCTGCAGCCGCGCTTCCGGCTGCGCCGTTGCTTCCACTGCCCCCGCCTCCGCCGCCCGCGTAGGGAATGGAAATGAACCGTGGCGCCAAGCCTGCTGGCCCCATCATCGGTCGCTGTACGAGCACCACCACCACCGTCGACGACGGCGGCAAGTCGTCTGCGGCCTTCTTCTTCTTCGAAGATGACGAGTCGGAGCTCGAGGAGGACGTCGTGCTACCGCTGCTCTCCTTCTTCGCAGGCTTGGCGGACTTCGCGACTTCGCCCAGCGCGCCGGCGTTCGCGCTCACGTACTCTCTCAAGAGCTTGTTCGCTTCGGCCACCGTGGCCGACGACGGGCCGCGGCGTGCTCCGGCGTGCCCATCCCGAATCGGGGTCGTTGATTGCAGTGCGGCCTCCGCCTGCCCGGCCTCGCACAGGCACTGATCGACGAGGGTCGCCTGAAAGAGTGCGCCCAGGAGGAAGTAGGTGAAGTCCAGCAGCGCCCAGGCCTCGTCCCCGGTCTCCACCATGTTGGGCGGCTCCGGCGCGTAGCCCACCAAGCCCTCGCCCTGGCGCCAGACCACACGGGCATCCACTGGCTCCGTCCCCGGCACCCAGCACCATTCGCCGCTCGTGGGCGTTGCGACCCACCACCCGTGGTGCGTCGTGATGTCGCCCCAAGTCTCCGCGTCGTCGCTGACCCAGTAGGGTGAGTCCGTGCCGCTGGGCGCAGCACCGCTCCTCGCGCCCGGCTCCCAGTGGCCGCGAGCGACGTAGGGCTTGAAGTCCGCGTCGACGCTCGCCTTCGACGGGCACCATCGGACGCCATACCGCGCGTCACCTTGCCACGCCCCGAATCGCTCGAGGGCAACGCGGTACCTTTGGTAGCCTTCCGCGACTTCGGGATCTACGTAGGCGCCTTTTGGGGCGAGCGCGACATCGGCCGCCGGGAGCTGCCGAGGGCCTCGCGCGCAGCCGGCAAGGGAAGCCACGAGAACGCCCAGGAGACCCCATCGCGCGTAGTGGCTCATGGTCCGTTGGACGCCGCTCATCCTCCCATTATTCCAAACATCTGCGTGGGCGCGAGCGACACCGGGGGGGCGCGCAAATAGTTCAATGTCAGTCACCCCGAGCGCCGCAAGAAGTTCAATGTCAGTCACGGGGCAAGGAGCCGCAGGGGCGGCAGAATGCCCCAGTGCGCGCGCTCGAAGTGCTGCATTTCCGGAGAGATGCGTAGGCATGAGGTGTGCGAGTCGGAGCCCATGACAATCACGACTCCCACGGTTGACCTTCGCGCGGGGGTAGAGACCCCCACCGAACCTCCGGCCCCGCCCGGCCCGCCCCCCGCAGTGCCGCCGGAGATGCCGCCCATCCAGGAGCCCCACATCCCTGACCCGATCGGCGAGCCGGGCCGTCCTGGCCCGCCCGCGTCCGACCCCAATCCCCCTGCACCACCGCAGAAGGACCCGCCACGGGAGCCGGTCGAACCCGGGGAAACGCCGCCGACCATCGACGACCCGCCGGCGAACCCCGGCGTGCCCGGCGATCCCCCGCCCCGCATCGAGGACCCGGCCGTCTCCTGACCACCCGGCAGCGCGAGGGCCGATGGCCCCTCGCGCGCGCGTGTGCGCTCAGGAGGCCTTCGGAGGCTCCGTGGTCCACTCCTTCATCGCTTGATCGCCTGGGCGATCGACGTGCACCTTGTCGTCCACCGCCGTGACCCAGCTGAGCGGGATGTAGTGGTGCATCCCGGCCTTGTCCTTGGTGAGCTTCAGCGCGTTGCCTTCCAGGTGGTCGACTTCGGCAAACTGGCCGTTGTTCGAGCAGACGACGGGCATGTGCGGCTTGATTTGTTCCTTGTTCATCATGGCAATCTCCAGTTCATGAGCGCGGCGAGAGTGCGCGCGCCACCCTCCAGAGCATCCTGCGTGCCACGGCTCGCTCCGCGACAAATGGCGGGCCCCCGTGAAAACGGTGAGCCGATCGAGACGCCGAGGGGCCTCACCTGAGGCAACCACGTTGACTCACCCAAGCGCGCGAAAGCGGACGGAAAAAACGCCCCGTCCGGGGCCGCCAATTCCCGCCGCCACAACCGAACCAACTAGTGCTAAGTCCTCGTTTCGCGGGAGAGATCCGTCCCGCTCCTTGAACGAGTAACCCATGAGCGAAGAACACGACGACGCCGCCTCCGCACCGGCCCGCAGCGACGACGAAGCCGCCCCCCCGAGCTCGCCCGAGAGCGGCGGCGAGCATGCGGAAGACGCGCAGCCGCCCGCCCCCTCGCCGGCCAAGGTCGATCCCAAAGAGGACAAGCCTCGGGGCAACCCGCTTCGCCGCGCTGCGCTCGTCCCCATGGCCATCGGCATCCTCGGGGCCTTCGCGCTCATGGCGCAAGATGGCCACGTTCCCTTCGGCATTCCCCTGGGAACCCTCTTCGTCGCCGTCGCCAGCTTCGGGCTCCTCGACCTCTTCGGCACCTTCGACGACACCCACGCGGAGCCCAGCGCCACGCTGTCGCTCGCCGCGCTGGGGCTTCCGCTGGGCCGCACCGCAGCCCTTCTGATCGCCTTCTTCGGATCCCTCGCGGCGGCCGGCATGGGCCTGGCCTCGCCGTGGCTCATGGGCATCGTGGTCACCGCGAGCTTCCTCGGCCTCATCGCGAGCATCTTCGACGTGGGCGTGCAGATCGGCGCCTGGGCCACCGACGAGCACGAAAAGAAGCGCCCGCTCCTCCATCGTCACGGCTTCTGGGTGGTCGCGCTGGGCGGCCTCCTGTACCTGCCTTCGCTCGGCGTATTTTCTCTGTGGGATCCCTGGGAAACCCACTACGGCGAGGTGGCCCGCGAGATCCTCGCGCGGGACGACTGGATCTCCCTCTGGTGGGCCCAGGACGGCTGGTTCTGGTCGAAGCCGATCCTCAACTTCTGGATGCAGTCGCTCGCCATGGGCAGCCTCGGCACCCACTACTCTCCGGACCAGATGCTCATCGGCATCGGTGGTCACCCGGTGGCGCACCCGGAGTGGATTGTCCGCGCCCCCAACGTGCTCCTCACGCTGGTGGCCATGTACTTCATCTACAAAGGCGTGGCCCGCATCTTCGGCCGCCGCGCGGGCCTCCTCGGCGGCATCGTGCTCGCCACCATGCCGGACTGGTACTTCCTGGCGCACCAGACCATGGCCGACATGCCCTACGTCGCGCCGCTGACCGCTGCGATGGGCCTCTTGCTGCTGGGGCTCAACACCGATCCCGAGCGCAAGACCCGACTCTACGCGCTCAACGTGGGCGCGCGCACGCTGCGCCTCTCCGGCGTCCACCTCGCCCTCGGCGCCGTCGCCCTGTGCGCGATTCCGCAGATCCTCTACCTCGCCACCCGAAACCTCGACATCGTCCTCCACGGCACCGGCGCCCACGGCATCCGCTTCCACTTCGACGAGTTCCAGTCCGGGAGCGCCGGCAACTGCGGTTTGCCCGGCAACGAGGCCTGCCACCAGACGTTCCCGGCCATGTCGCCGCGCAGCGCCAGCTCGGTCACCCGCTTCCTCTTCGGCTTCGAGCCCATGGTGCAGGCGATCCTGTGGGCCGCCGCGCTCGGCGCGCTGCTGCACCTCAACCGCGGCGAGCGACGGGTCCAGCGCCTCTACTACATCGGCGCGTGGTTCTTCGCCGCCATCGCGACCATGGGCAAGGGCCCGGTCGGCATCTTCATCCCGCTCACTGCCACCTTCCTCTCGGTGCTCTCCACCCGGCGCTTCGCCGAGATCCTGAAGTTCGAGACCTGGAGCGGTATCCTCATCATCGGCTGCGTCGCGGCCCCTTGGTTCGTGGCCATGTACGTGCGGCACGGCAGTCCCTTCACCGACCGCCTGTTCATCCACGACATGTTCAACCGCACCCTCGGTCACGTGCACGACACCAACGAGGGCGACGACACCAGCTTCCGCTTCTACATCTGGCAGCTGGGCTACGCGCTCTTCCCGTGGGTGGGTCTGGCTCCGCTCGGCCTCACCTTCTGGGCCCGCCGTCGCGACACCGCTTCGCGCGGTGGCGGCGTCTTCCTGGTGCTCTGGTTCGTGCTGTCGTTCTTCCTGTTCTCGTTCATGGGCACGAAGTTCCACCACTACATCTTCCCGGCGGTGCCCCCCACCGCGATGCTCGTGGGCATCGCCCTCGACGACATGATGGGCAAGGGCAGCCTGGTACCGAGCGGTCGCTCGCTGGTTTTGTTCCTCGGGACCGCCGTCGTGCTCGTGCTCCTGGCCGTGTTCGGCGTCTCGCTGGCGTGGCCAGGGACGTTCCTCGGCAACAAGCCCGCTTCCGGCGAGCTGGCCGGGGCCATGCCCCGGATCGCGCTTGCGGTCACCTTCGCGGTCATCGGCGGCGTCATCACCTGGCTTCGTGTATTCTACACAAAAGAACCGGAGCCCCAAAGTCGGGCCGTTCCCACCGTCACCGGCGGAACGCCGTTCCGCGGCGGCGTCGTCATGGTGCCCGGGAGCACCGATGCGCTCGTCCGGCAGAAGCGCCACGTCGAGCTGGTGGTGGGCGCGGCGATCATGGCCGGTCTCTTCGCCCTCGTCCTGGTGGGCCGCGATCTCGCTGCCAAGGGCGAATCCGCGGACCAACCGGGGGCCATCCGCTTCCTCCAGCTCTTCACCTACAACTACCGGCGCCCTTGGCCGGTCGAAGACCTGGACTTCACCGCGACCCTCACCGCTACCGCGCTGGTCGCGGTCGCCCTCACCTTCCTGCTGGCCCTCCCGGCGGTGCGCCGCCAGGCGGCCGTCCTCTTCTCGGCGTTCGCCGTCGTGGTCGCCTTCTGGGGCACCGACGTCTACATGGTGAAGGTGTCGCCCCACTGGGGGCAGCGAGAGGTCATCGAGGCCTATTACAAGGACCGTCACGGCCCCGACGAGCAGTTGGTCGCCTACCAGATGAACTGGAAGGGCGAGAACTTCTACACCAGCAACCGCATCCCCGCCTTCGTGTCCTCGGGGGCGGCCTTCACCGCCTACATCAAGCAGCAGAAGGACAAAGGCCAAAAGGTCATGTACTTCGTCACCGAGCACTCTCGCACCGGTGGTCTCCGCTCCGAAGTCGGCGCCAAGTCGTACCGCGAGATCACCGACAAGAAGCTCTGCAACAAGTTCGTTCTCGTTCGCGCCGAGCTATGAGGCGACCGGAGACGCGGGTTGCCCAGGGGGGTGACCACGACGACGTGACGGCGACCCCCTTCGGCGGGGTCGTCCCGGTCATCGCGCCAAGCACCACCTACCAGCGCGGCCCGGACTACCAGCCGGTGAGCGGCCGCGTGTACACGCGCGACGAGAACCCCACGGGCGTCTCCACCGAACGGCTCCTTGCCAAGCTGGAAGGAGGCTTTGCATCGATGCTCTTCGCCTCGGGCATGTCGGCGGCCACTGCGCTCTTTCGCGCCTTGCCCCCCGGCAGTCACGTGGTCGCGCCGAAGACCATGTACTTTGCACTGAATGGGTGGCTCCGTCGAAGCCACCTCGACGTCACGTTCTGCGACATGGCCGACACCGGCGCGCTCGAGGCCAGCCTGCGCGCCGAGACCCGACTGGTGTGGGCGGAGACGCCGGCGAACCCCACCGTCGATATCACCGACCTTCGTGCCGCGGCCACGCTGGCTCACGCCCGCGGCGCGCTGCTGGCGGTCGACTCCACCGTCGCCACCCCGGTCCACACCCGGCCCCTGGAGCACGGCGCCGACTGGGTCATGCACTCCGCCACCAAGTCGCTGAACGGACACTGCGACGTGCTCGCCGGCGTCCTGGTGGCACGGGAGCCGTCGGACGTCTGGACTCGCGTCGCGAACCTGCGCCACGACGAGGGCCCGGTGCTCGCCCCCTTCGAGTCGTGGCTCCTGGCGCGCGGCCTCCGCACCCTGTTCGTGCGGGTGGAGCGCGCGAGCGCCACCGCGCTGACCCTCGCCCGCCACTTCGAGCATCACCCGAAAGTCCGCGCGGTCCTGTACCCGGGTCTTCCCACCCATCCCGGTCACGGAGCGGCCGTACGGCAGATGGAGCGCGGCTTCGGCAGCATGATCTCCCTCTGCTTCGGCGATCGCGACAAGGCCCTGAAGGTCCTCTCGCACCTCGAGGTCTTCATCCGCGCCACGTCGCTGGGCGGTACCGAGAGCCTGGCCGAGCACCGCGCCACCATCGAGGGCGAGGCCAGCACCGCGCCGGAGGATCTGGTGCGCTTCTCCATCGGGCTGGAAGATCCGGCGGATCTCGTCGACGACCTCGAGCGCGCGCTTTTGCTCGTCTGAATCTCACTGGACGTGGATGGTGACGTCGCTCCCGGGCATGGCGAACGCACAGCGCTTGGCGCGAAGCGGTGTCGACGGGCACGCGCTGAAGCTCACGTCACCCGGCCCCTGTGCCTTGTCGATGCGAACTGCGGTGCCGGCGGTCAGGCACACGCCGTAGGGCACCGCCACGTCTTGCCCCGCCACGTTCAGCTTCACCGGCACCGCGGCGGTCACCGTGAGCGTGAAGCACGACGCCGCGGCATCGTCGCCCACCACCGCGCCTTCGTCACCGGCATCGGCTTCGGTGCCGACCTCGGAGTCCGGCGCCGGACCCCCGTCGAGCGACCGTTGCTCCGTGCGGTAGCCGTCGACCCCGGAGAGGAACGTACATCCCGTGAGGAGCAAGACTGCAAAGAGCGCGACGGAGCGCATCAGAAAGCCCCTTCGAGGCCGGCGTGCCCGAGCCCGACCACCGGGTGCACCCCCGCACTCCGCGACCGCTTCGCGGTCCATAGCCCGACGCCGCCCACCACCAAGCCGGCCCCCATCACCGCGAACGAGATCGTGGAGATCCAGCCGAACGTTTGTGCGCGCTCCACGTGAACGTCCTCCGGGCACACCTTGTTCACGTCGTCGCAGCGATCCATCCGGCCGGCGGCGACCAGGGTCACGATGCCGGTCACGGTGCCCACCACCAGGCCCGCGCCGGCGACGCCGAAGCCTGCGTAGGTCCACCCGCCCACGCCCCCGTCGGACTGGGCGGCCCCCCGCACCACCGCCGGAAAGCGAAGTACCACGCGCCGCTTCTGCCCTTCCGTCAGCTCTATCTCGCTGTCGCGGACGATGCCACCGGCCACCGCTTGCACGGTATGCCGCCCCGGGTCCACGGCCACCGGTCCGTCGGCTGGGCGGCCATCGATGGTCACCTGCGACGCGACGCAGCCGTCGCAATCCACCGGGAACGTCACCACCACCTCAAGCGACGGGATTCGACCGGAGACGTCGATCGCCAGTCGCTCGGCCTCCGCCCGTGAGGCCTCGGATTTGTCGGATTCGTTGGGTCGACGAGGCATGTCGTGAACGCTGCGAAGGAGCTCGCGGGCCTCGATGAGGCGTCGCGCGATCCGGAGCGCGCGCCCGTACTCGAGGGCCGTCACCGCGGTGGGATAGAGCTCGTGCGCCTCGCGCAGCTTCCGCAGCGATCCGTCGAC
>Ga0075163_10014539_pt1 | contig 10152 bp, 5 predicted proteins | sample JI1023141ADNA_FD_71478 | JGI IMG/M metagenome (GOLD analysis project Ga0075163, IMG submission 71478) | Wastewater effluent complex algal communities from Wisconsin, to seasonally profile nutrient transformation and Carbon sequestration -... | ecosystem: Engineered > WWTP > Effluent > Algae... | reverse complement strand
AATCGTCGTGGTCGCTTCCGCTCTCGACTCATTCCTCACCATGCTTCCTGGCCCACCGGGCCACATGGTGTTGCGTCGACTCATTGAGACCACCGTGACCGTCGTTCTAACGGCCGTCGTTGTGACCGTCCGCCACAGCCGATATTCACGCCTCCACAGGGCGCGAGCTCGCAGCCCTCGATGAGAACGAAGCCGATGTAGGGGTTCGCCACAGCCCTCTGCAGGCCCGCCACAGCCCTCGATCGCGGCCGTTATGACCGTCGTTGTAACGGCCGTCGTTATGACCATCGTTAGAACGAAGCCGATGCAGGCGGGTATCGCGAGGGGAAGGTCGATACTCACGCCTCCATAGGCCGAGTCGGCGCGGGATCGCCCTCGCGAGCTGCTAGTTCGGTTTGCGTCCGCGGTCTACGCCGAACGGGTCCGAACGAGAGCGATGAGGACGCGCGGGAAGTGCGAGCGTCAGGGCGTCGTTGAACCAGGCGCAGACAATGCCGAGCCTGGCGACACGCTACGGCGTCGCCGAACCGGTCGGTGCCGGAACCGGCGTCGGCGTCGGTGCGGTGGGCGCCGGCGTCGGCGTCGGTGCGGTGGGCGCCGGCGTCGGTGCGGTGGGCGCCGGAGTAGCGGAACCCGTCGGAGCGGGCGTTGCCGAACCCGTCGGAGCGGGCGTTGCCGAACCCGTCGGAGCGGGCGCTGGCGTCGGTGCAGGCGTCGGGGTCTCAGGCGCGGGCGCCTCGGCGCTGCCGCTACCCATGATCACGTACGACTTCAGATCGTCGGCGGTGTCGGGCTTGCCATCGAAGCCCCACGACTCGATCACGATCGGCTGACCTTTCGCCGCGGCCGGCAGATCCTTGCCACACTTGAGGATCAGCTCGTGGCCCCACTCGTCGCGCAGCTCGGCCTCCTCGGCGACGGCCTTGCCGAGCTCCGCCATCGATGCGGGGCAGGCCTTGCCGGGGTTCTTCTCTTTCCACACCGCGTACGCCTGCGTCGCGTAGCCGACGACGCGCATCATCGAGATCTGGCCGGGCTTCGGCTGCTCCTGCGCCGGCTCGTCTGACGCGATCGGCGGCTCCTTGCCACCGCGCAGGTACGAGAAGATCGCGGGCAGGATGCCGGAGACGCCGGCGGAGAACAGCTGCGCGGGGATCAGGATGCCGTGCTGACCCGCAGCGTGATCGATGGCGAACTGCGAGCGCGGGTGCGCGTCGACGATCGGCTTGGACTTGGCCTCGGCGCGGTTGGACGCGATGTCGGCCGCGCTGATCGCGGCGAGCGCGTCGACCACGGCCTGCGGATCCGCGAACGTCGTGCGGAGGCCGAGGACGAAGCGCAGCGCGTCGCCGTCCTGCTTGACGCCGAAGCCGATCTCGTCGATCGCCGACAGCACGCGGAGCTGGATCGCGAGCAGGGGCGGAACCTGCGGGACCTCGGTGGGCGGCTTGCCGGTGGGCGCGAACATCGTGCCGCGACCCCAGAACGCGAGCCCCCACTGGCCGTTCGCGAGCTCGCGGGCGGCCGACGACATCGGGATCTTGACCGGCGTGATCGGCGCGCCCTTCTTGCCGAGGTGCAGCACGCTGCCGTCGACCCACATGTCGAGCGCCGTGTTGAGCTGCTGGAGATCGAGCTTGCAGACGCCACCCTCGAACTTCGCGATGCCGGCGAGCGCCGGGATCTCGCCGCACTTCTCGACCACCTTCTGCAGCGGGGCCGGGTTCGACAGCGGGATCTGGATGTCGAAGATCGTCGAGCCGCCGGCGACATCGAGCGTCAGCGGCCCGGAGACCGCCTTGACGAGATCGGCCTGCGTGATGCCCTCGACCACCTTGTCGTCGGTGGGCTCGATGATCTGGCGGATGTCGATCATCGCGAAGCCCGATGACGAGCCGACCGTGGTGCGCGGCCTCGACGAGGCGGTGAGCTTCGACATCATCGCGGCGGGCGGCTTGTTGAGCAGGCCGCGCACGACCCACGCGCCGGACTCGAGCTCGATCGCCGCGGCGAGCGTGCTGCGCGGCATCGACGGTCCCTCGAGCGGGACCTCGTTGGCGACGATCTCGATATCGCCGCGCGCGCGCACCGGCGTGAGCTTGTCCTTGATGCTCGACTTGCCGACCTTGTCGAGCAGCTCCAGCGAGCTCGCGCACGTGTAGAGCGCGCCGATCATCTTGCAGCGGACCTTGTCGATCTCGTCGATGCCCTCGGGGGTGGCGGCGACCTTGCCGTGGACCTTCGCGACGAACGCCGCGCGATCCGCGATCGGCAGCACCGCGACCATGCCCTCGTTGGTGCCGAACATCGCCGCGCCCTTGCTGGACGTCAGGCCGAGCGATGCGAGCGTGAAGTTCTTGCCGCCGACCTGCTCGAGCAAGGTGTCGAGCTGCCCCTCGATCGGCGCCATCTCCGGCCCGGCCTTCGCGAAGTACGCGAGCAGCGAGGTGAAGCCCTTCTCGAGCATCGCGAGCCCGTACGGCGAGATCACGATCGCGCGCACCGTGCCCTCGGGCGCGAGCTTCCACATCGCATCCGACGGCCCGCTCGGCCGACCTTTCGGAGCGTCGTCGTCACAGCTGGTGACGAGGGCAAGACAGGCGACGAGCGACAGCGTGCGTCCGAACATGCCGCGCTTGTATCGCATGCCCCGCGGCACGGCTACGTGTATGGCCCGCCGAGAACGGGTGCAGTTCTCCGGGGTTAGCGCAGACCGTGGCGTCGCATCAGGCGATGCAGATACGTCCGATCGATTCCCGACGCGCGCGCGGCCGCCGACACGTTGCCGTGGTGGGCGCGCAGCAGCTGCTCGACGTACCGCCGCTCGAACTCCGCGAGCACGCGATCGCGTGCCTGCTGGTACGGCTGCGCCGGATCGTGCGGATCGCTCTCGACCTCGGGTGCGGGATCTTCGCCCACCACCAGGTCGTCGATCACCGCGGCGCGCTCGACGTAGTTGCGGAGCTCGCGCACGTTGCCGGGCCACGCCGCGCCGGCGAGCGACGCGACGAAGGCAGGCGACGTCAGCCGGCGCGCCACCTCCTGGCCGACGCCGAGCTGCGCCGTGATCCGCTCGACGAGCACCGCGAGATCCTCGGGGCGCTGGCGGAGCGGCGGCAGCTTGACCTTCATCACCGCGAGGCGGAAGTAGAGCTCCGAGCGAAACCGATTCGCGTTGACCTCGGCGCGCAGATCGCGATCCGTCGCGGCGATGATCCGCACGTCGATCGGCGTGGCCTCGGTGGCCCCGAGGCGCTTGACCTCGCCGCGCTCGAGCACGCGCAACAGCTTGAGCTGGAGCTCGCTCGGCAGCTCGCCGAGCTCGTCGAGGAACACGGTGCCGCCGGTCGCGGCCTCGAGCGCACCGATCCGGCGCTCGGTCGCCCCCGGCACGCCCTCGCGCTCGTAGCCGAACAGCTCCGCCTCGAGCAGGTTGCCGGGCGCGCCGCCGCAATCGATCACGAGGAACGGGCGAGCCTTGCGCGCCGAGCCGTCGTGGATCGCCTGCGCCGCGGTCTCCTTGCCGGTGCCGGACTCGCCCTCGAGTAACACGCTGACGTCGGACGCTGCCGCGCGCTCGAGCAGCGCGAAGCACGCGCGCATCGCCATCGACGTGCCGACCAGCCCCCCGAGCTCGGTGCGGCTCGACACCGCGACGCGGAGCTCGGAGTCGCCGATCGCGACCCGCAGCGTGGATCGGCCGAGCTGCAGCGTGCTGCCATCGCGCACGTAGCCCGCGATCACGCGCACGCCGTCGAGCACCGTGCCGTTGGTGCTATCGAGATCGTGGATCCGCACGTGCCCCTGCTCGACGCGGAGCTCGCAGTGGGAGCGCGAGATCGAGGGATCGTCGATCACGATCTCGTTGCCGGCGTGCGAGCCGATCGCGCAGGTGGCCCCGGTCGACGTGTACGTGACGCTGGCCGCCGGGCCGGAGACGCCGATCACCTCGAACTTGCGCACCATCGGGCGCAGGCTGGTCAGCTGCTCGGTGCGCACGGGCGCCGGTGCGATCAGCTCGTCGTCGTCGGGCACCACCTGACTTGTATCGCAGGTGACAGGGGCTGGCGAGCGCACTATACAGATCCCGCGTGAGCGGGCCGTACGTCGACGGAACCAAGGACGAGCCCCCCAAGGAGCGCCGGCTCGACGTCCTGCGCCGGCTGGTGCCGATCGTCCGCCCGCATCGCGCACGCCTGATCTTCGCCATCTTCTGCCTGTTCGCCGCGTCGGCGACGATGCTGATCTACCCGTGGGCCGCGCGCTACGCCGTCGACGTCGGCATGGGCGCCACCTCGTCCGAGGACCTCGACTTCCTCGTCATCGGCCTGATCGGCGTGTTCGCGATCAACGCCGTGTTCGTGTGGCTGCGTCACTATTCGCTGAGCTGGCTCGGCGATCGCGTCGTCGCCGATCTGCGCGTCCTGGTGTTCGACCGCATCCTCACCCTCCCACTCGGTTGGTTCCACGAGCGGCGCAGCGGCGAGCTGGTCGGGCGGCTCGCCTCGGATGTCACGATCATCTCCGGCGTGGTGTCGGGTGATCTGTCGATCGCCCTGCGCAACGGCGCCCAGGTGATCGGCGCGCTCGTGCTGCTGTTCGTGATCGATGTCCAGCTCACGCTGCTCGTCCTCGCGATCGTGCCGGTGACGGTGATCGTCACGATCTCGTTCGGTCGCAAGATCCGGAAGATGACGCGCGGGATCCAGGACCAGCTCGCGCAGGTCTCCGGGCAAGTCCAGGAGTCCCTCGGCGCGATCGCCACCGTGCAATCGTTCACCCGCGAGGGCTACGAGGCGAAGCGCTACCGCGACGGCGTGGAGGGAAGCTTCGGCCAGACCATCGACATGGTCCGCCTGCGCTCGTGGTTCTACGCGCTGACGATGACGGCGGGCTACATCGGCATCGCGCTCGTCGTCTGGCTCGGTGGTCGCCGCGTCATCGACAAGGAGATGTCGCCCGGCGATCTGACCTCGTTCTTCCTCTACACGTTCATCGTCGCCGGCGCGTTCTCCGATCTCGCCGGGTTGTGGGGCTCGCTGCAGCGCGCGGCCGGGGCGACCGATCGGTTGTTCGCGGTGATCGATACCGTTCCCGACATTCGCGATCCCGCAACTCCCACTCCACTTCCTCCAGGCAAGGGTGCGATCACCCTCGACCACGTCTCGTTCTCGTATCCCGCTCGTGCGTCCCAGCCGGTGCTGGACGAGGTCTCGCTCGCGATCGCCCCCGGCGAGGTCGTCGCGCTCGTCGGTCCATCCGGCGCGGGCAAGACCACGATCCTGTCGCTGCTGTTCCGGTTCTACGACGTCGATCAGGGCAAGGTGACCCTCGAGGGCGTCGACATTCGCGACCTGCCCCTCGCGCAGCTCCGCCGCTCGTTCGCGATGGTCGCGCAGGAGCCGGTGCTGTTCTCCGGATCGATCCGCGACAACATCGCGTACGGCGCGCACGGCCAGGTCACCGACGAGCAGATCATCTCCGCCGCGAAGGATGCGTTCGCCCACGACTTCATCTCGGGCTTCCCCGACGGCTACGCGACGCTGATCGGCGAGCGCGGCACCAAGCTCTCCGGCGGGCAGAAGCAGCGCATCGCCCTCGCGCGCGCGATCCTCGCCAACCCGCGCGTGCTGATCCTCGACGAGGCCACCTCGAACCTCGATGCCGAGAGCGAGGCCGCCGTGCAAGCGGCCCTCGCGCGGTTGATGGAGGATCGCACCACGATCATCGTCGCGCATCGGTTGTCGACGGTGCGCGACGCCGATCGGATCGTCGTGATCGAGGACGCGCGGCTCGTCGAGCAGGGCACGCACGACGACCTGATGGCGCGCCGCGGCACCTATCACCGGCTCGTCGAGCACCAGCTGATCGCCGACGGCGCAGCCTAGCGTTGCCACGGCCAGGTCAGCAGACCTGCGCGGTTGATCGTCGCGTTCGTCACGAGCTCTAGGCGCGGCCGGAGCGGGCCGGTCCCGAGCGGGATCGTCCAGCGCAGGAGCTCGTGCTGGGAGTGGGTGATCAAGGTTCGCCCGCTCTCCGACAGGATCGGTGGGTTGATCGACCAGTGCCGCGCCGTGCTGGGCCACGTCGTGAACGTGGACAGCTCCACGAAGTGATAGTAGCCGTTGACGTCGAACCCGATCGCGCCCCGCTTCCACGCGGAGAACACGACCTCGTTGGAGATCACGGGGAGCTCGTGGAGCTGGCGGGTCTCGAGGTCGGCCAGCACGCCGCGCCGGTTCGGCATCAGCACCAGGACCCCCTCTCCGATCGCGCGAAGGTCAGAGAGCGGCGCGCCGACGGTGAGCACGGGCTCGAGCCGATCCGTCCACTTCCACACCGACATTCCCCAGCCGGCGAGGATGTCACCGGTCGGCGTGACGTCGATGTGGGGAGGGATGGGGTGACCCGCGGGTGCGAGAGCGATTGCCTCGGGCCGCGGAAGCTGGATGCGCTCGACGACACCGGCGACGTTGCCGCGAACGAGCTCGCCGTCGGTCGAGACGATCACGAAGTCCGAGCGACGCGCGACGAGCGCCGCGATCGGTGCAGCGAGCGTGAGCAGTGCGCGATCCGGCGTGCCGACGACCGACAGCGTTCGACCGCGGACATACACCACGGTGCCGTCATCGAGGATCTCGACGGCACCGATCGGCGGGCCGTCGTAGATCGAGCGGGCGTCCGACGAGCCGGCACGCACCTCGAAGAGCTGGGTGCTGGTGCCACCCCACACGATGTGCACCACCTTGCCCGCCTCCCGTGACACCGCGAGCGTGCGCGAGACCCCTGGCATCGGTGTCTGGATGGCGATCTTCTTGCCGGTGTCGAGGTCGAACCACGACGACCGATCAGCCGAGACGATCAACGTATGCTCGTCGTAGAACTCCGCGTGCACGTCCGCGGGGATCGGTAGCGTGCGGGGCCGAAACGCGGCCAGATCGTAGATCAGCATCACCTCGTTGCTCGCGACCACGAAACGATCGATGCCTCGGCGCGCCGCGATCCGCGGCGACAACATCACCTGCGGCAGCGGGATCCTGCGGTGGCCCCACTCGTAGATGTGCAGGAGCTCGGTCTGCCCGAGGGCGAAGAGGAAGTCACCCCGGCCCGCATCGGCGAGGAACGCCATCGCGCCGGTCACGCGCTCGAGCTCGAGCAGCCGGCCGTCGCGCAGCGCGAGAACGTGACCCGAGGCCATCGTGACGAGGAGCTCGTCACCGCGGTACGCGATCGACATCACGTACTTGTGAAACACGGACGTCTCGAGCTTCGTCCACGTCGGGGTGGGCTCCAGCACGAGCTCCCAGATGTCGAGGTCGTCGCGGATGGCGATGCGATTGGTCTTCGACGCGTAGACCAGCCCCAGCTTCCCCGTGCGCGTCGCGACCTCCTTGCCGTCGCGCGACAGCACGACCAGCTCGCGGTCGCTGACCAGCGCGACGTACCGGCCATTGCCGGTCACCACCGCTCCCTTCACCCGATGCCCGGGCCACGGCCGACCGGTCACCTTGCCGTCGCGATCGAACAGCACGGCCTCGGTACCGTCGACCATCCCCACGTTGAGCGTCTGATCGTCCGACGCCATGATCTGGAGGAGCTTCGGGAGGGCGAGAGGTTGCAGCGTATCGGTCGCCGGATCGAGGAACGTCGGCATCACGCGGCCGTGGATCAGGATCCGATTGCCGATCCAGGTGCCGCGCAGGCCGAAGCCTTGGCCGAAGTCACGCTTCAACACCTGCGTGCGCTTGGTCAGATCCCAGACGAACAGCTCTCCCGCGACCGTGGTCTGCAACAGGCGCTCGCCATCGGGTGACAGCTCCACCATCGCGGTGGCCGAGGATGCCGGGGGCATCCCCCACGGCACGCCACGCATGATCGCCGCACTCGCGAGGCCATGCGCCTCCGCGAGGCGACGGGAGGTCGGATCGATCTCCTCGAGAAGGGCGATGGCCTCCGTCGGGTTGGTGTCGACGAGCATGCGCGCCCGGATCAGCGTCAACTGGTCCGCGCGCTCGCGCTCCTGCCCGCGCGCCGCGACGGCCTCCGCGGCCTCGGCATCCGCGCGATCGCGCTCGGCGATCACGCGCTGGAACGACAGCGTCGCGCCCACCGCGATCACCGCGAGCGCGATCACCCCGATCGCGACGGCCGCGCGATGCTTGCGAAGGAAGCGCACGAGGCGCTCGCGCGACGAGTAGTGGTGCGCGGCGACGAGCTGGCCCGTCGAGAACCTCCGGAGATCCTCGGCGAACGCGCTCGCGTCGTCGTAGTGGCGATCGCCGTACGCGAGGGCGGTATCGACGATCGCGGCGAGCTCGCGCGGCACGCCGGGCACCAGCTCCGCGAGTGGCGTCGGCGGTCCCTCCGCGGCGAGCACCATCATCGCCTCGCCGGTGGGCGCGTGGTGCGGGGGCCTCCCCGACAGCAAGAAGTAGAGCGAGGCACCGAGCGCGTAGACATCGGCCGCGTAGCCCACCGACTCGCCGCGGAGCTGCTTCGGCGACATGAACCCGGGCGTCCCGAACACCGTGCCGACGCGCGTGCGCAGCGAATCGCCCGCGGCTTGCTCGATCGGATCATCGTCCTCTGGTTCGTCGACCACCTTGGCCAGGCCCCAGTCGATCACGACGGTCTCGCCGAGCGTGCCGACCAGGATGTTCGCGGGCTTGATGTCGCGATGGACGATGCCGCGCGCGTGCGCGTGGGCGACGGCCTGGGCCGCGGCGAGCAGGTTGGGGACCAGGGCGATCCGCGCATCGAACGAGGACGACGCGAGGATCAGCTCCGACAGCGGCTGCCCCGAGACCCGGCGCATCACGTAGAACGGCGCGTCTCCGTCGACGCCGGCGTCGTAGACCGGCACGATCGAGGGATGCTCGAGGCGCGCGGTGATCTTGGTCTCGCGCGCGAACCGCCGCAGCATCTCGGGATCGAGCGTCAGCGCCTGCTTCACCGCCACGGTGCGCTCGAGCAAGGTGTCGGTCGCGAGGGCGACGCGCCCCATGCCTCCACGTGCGATCTCGTCGCCGGCGACGTAGCGCGCGGCGGGCAGCGACGGCCGCTCGCGGATCACGGCGCTCGGCTTGCCGGGCACCGTGACGTCGAGGTCGCGATCGGTGGGCTTGTCGCTCACGGGGATAGCGTCGATCTCGGGATGCGCACGATCCGGCGATCGTCTCGACTGGTCACGTAGATCGCGCCCGCGTCGCTCGCGATCCGGTACGGCGACCTCAGATCATCGGCGAGCGTCTGCACCGCACCGCCGGCTTTCGGGACGCGCAGCAGCGTGCCCTTCGCGCCCCACGAGCGCGTGTAGACCCAGTCCCCGTCGACGAGCACGTCGTCGCTGTTGATCAAGTCACCCGCGAGCTTGGTCTCGACGCCGGTGGCGAGGTCGATCTTGCGGAGCACCTGATCGCGCTCGCAGTAGACGAACGCGTGCGTGGCATCGGCGGCCACCGCGGTCGGGCGTGGCAACCCCTTCGCGATCAGCCTCGGGGTCGGGGTGAGCACGGACAGCGTGCCCGCGGCGTAGCTCGCGATGTAGACGGTGCTGCCGTGAATGCCGAGCACGCCGCGCGACACGTTCGCGATCTTCTCGGCCTTGCCGCCCGTCACGGGGATCCGCAGCACGTCGTCGCGCTTGAAGATCGTGACGTAGAGATAGTCGCGATCGGCGACCGCGTCCTCGGGCTGATCCGGCAGCCCGGTGACCGGCAGCGTGGTCACGGAGCCTGCCTCGAGATCCACCTTCAACACGCCGTGCCGGCCGGTCGCGAAGAGCTGATCCCCGGCCGCGAACAGCGAGAACGCGAAGTCGGGGTGCTTCTGGTCCGACAGCTGCTTCGGCTCGCCTCCAACGGGCATCGTCCACACCGCACCGGCCTGATCGGTCCACACGAGCGCGCGGCCGGTGGACAGCACGCTCATCGGTGCCATCTCGACGGTGAGATCGCGCCGCGTCTCGGTCTCGCGTGCGACCACGGGTCGGGTCTCGGGAGGCGCTTCCGGCGCGGGTGTGCGTGAGGGAGGCGCGCCACACGCAGCCACCAGCACGAGCCCGACGAGACGCATCGCCTGATTCTAGCCGGATCTGAGGGCCACTCGCGTTGGCGAGTTCTGACCAGCTGGCATACCCTCGCGCGCGGTGAG
>Ga0075163_10014538_pt1 | contig 10153 bp, 7 predicted proteins | sample JI1023141ADNA_FD_71478 | JGI IMG/M metagenome (GOLD analysis project Ga0075163, IMG submission 71478) | Wastewater effluent complex algal communities from Wisconsin, to seasonally profile nutrient transformation and Carbon sequestration -... | ecosystem: Engineered > WWTP > Effluent > Algae... | reverse complement strand
CTCCTTCATCTCGGTCTCGGTCGCGGCGCCGACCTTGATCACCGCAACGCCACCGACGAGCTTGGCCAGGCGCTCCTGGAGCTTCTCGCGATCGTAATCGCTGGTGGTGTCGCCGATCTGCGCGCGCATCTGCTTGACGCGAGCGTCGATGTCTTCCTTCTTGCCGCCGCCATCGATGATGGTGGTGTTGTCCTTGTCGATCTTCACGCGCTTGGCGCGGCCCAGATCCTTCAAGGTCAGGGTCTCGAGCTTGAGGCCCAGGTCCTCGGTCACCGCCTGACCGCCGGTCAGGATCGCGATGTCCTTGAGCATCTCCTTGCGGCGATCGCCGAAGCCCGGCGCCTTGACGGCGGCGGCGGCCAGCGTGCCGCGGAGCTTGTTGACCACCAGCGTAGCCAGCGCCTCACCGTCGACATCTTCGGCGATGATGAGCAGCGGCTTGCCAGCCCGAGCGATCTGCTCGAGCAGGGGGATCAGGTCCTTCATCACCGAGATCTTCTTCTCGCTGATGAGGATCAGCGGATCCTCCATGACGACTTCCATGCGCTCGCTGTCCGTGACCAGGTACGGCGAGATGTAGCCGCGATCGAACTGCATGCCCTCGACGACGTTGAGGGTGGTCTCCATCGCCTTGGCTTCTTCGACGGTGATCACGCCTTCCTTGCCGACCTTCTCCATGGCTTCGGCGATCAGCTTGCCGATGACTTCGTCACCGTTGGCGCTGATGGTGCCGACCTGAGCGATCTCCTTCTGGCCCTTGGTGGGCTTGGACATCGCCTTGAGCTCATGGACCACGGTCGCGACGGCCTCATCGATGCCGCGCTTCACATCCATCGGGTTGTGACCGGCCGAGACCATCTTGGCGCCTTCGGCGTAGATGGCCTGGGCGAGCACAGTGGCGGTGGTGGTGCCGTCGCCAGCGATGTCGCTGGTCTTGCTGGCCACTTCCTTGACCATCTGCGCGCCCATGTTGGCGAACTTGTCGTCGAGCTCGACCTCTTTGGCAACGCTGACGCCGTCCTTGGTGACGGTCGGCGAGCCCCAGGACTTCTCGATCACGACGTTGCGACCGCGGGGGCCCAGCGTGACCTTGACGGCGTTGGCAAGGGTGTTGAGGCCGTGAGCGATCTCGTTGCGAGCGCTCTGGCTGAAAATGATCTCTTTGGCTGCCATCGCTATTCCTTTGTGTGGTGTTGAGCTTGGATGCTTAAACGATGATGGCCGACGGAATTAACCGAAGATCGCCAGCACGTCCTCTTCACGAATGATGAGCAGCTCCTCACCATCCAACTTGATCTCGGTGCCCGCGTACTTGCCGAAGAGGACGGTGTCGCCAGGCTTGACGGCCAGCGGAACCACGGTGCCATCCTCCTGGACGCGGCCGTTGCCGACGGCAACGACGGTCGCCTGGGTCGGGCGCTCTTTGGCCGACTCGGGGATGAACAGGCCGCCAGCGGTCTTCTCTTCTTCGGTCTTGCGCTTGATCACGATGCGATCGTGAAGGGGACGGATCTTCATTGGGGATCTCCTGGGTTTTTAGGTTGAGGGTCGGGAAACGTGAAAGCTCTCGGGCAGGCTGCGGTCAGCTATCGCTGCTGCTGCTGCCAGAATCGCTGGATGATGGGGTCGCCGCCGCGCTCTCCGACGAGGCCACCGCTGCGGGTGAGTCGCTCGATGGAGCCGCGTCGCTCTCGGCCGCTGTCTTCTTCTTGTCGGTATCTATCGCCTTTTGAAGGCGATCAAAGACCTGATTGTCGGTTCGCGGCTTCTGGGGATTGCCGTAGCCGTCCTTATACCAGCCGCCGCCCTTCAAGCGGAACGAAGTGGCCGAGATCAGCTTCTGTAGCTCTGGCTTGCTGCATACTGGACAATCTTTCAGGTTCGCATCCGTGATGCGCTGGGTGGCCTCGAACTGGTGACCGCAGGCCTGGCACTGGTACTCATAAATCGGCATCGTGCTCCTCCGACGACGTGCGGAGAACCTAATCCCGAAGCCATATTTGTCAAGCACTCACCTCATGAGAGTGCTAACAGGCCGCGAGTTTCTCCATTTTCTTCATTATCAGGCCGCGAGGAGCAATCATCCGACCGGAATTTACAGACCCACGCAAAAAGGTTCGGCCTCAGCGTTCCCCCGAGGTGCCACAGAGTTGGGGGTTGAAATTGGCTTGCAGAGTGCATATGGTTCACGCCGTTCTAGGTAGCTGCTGACATTAGGCGGCAAAGCCCTATCGAACCCGGTGACTTGCATGGAGCAACCCAGATGATTGAAGTGGAGGAGCTGACCAAGTATTACGGTGGCAAACGTGCCATCCATGACCTCAACTTCCGCATTGAGAAGGGCGAGGTCGTCGGATTCCTGGGCCTCAACGGCGCGGGAAAAACGACAACGCTGCGGATTTTGTCCTGCTTGATCCTGCCTTCGTCAGGGCGGGTCCGGGTGGACGGTCTCGATGCCTCTGAGAGCGCATATGAGATTCGCCGGCGGCTCGGGTTTCTGCCCGATACGCCCCCGCTCTACGACGAGATGTCGGTTCACGACTACCTGCGCTTCGTCGCTGAGCTCAAAGGCGTCGAGGCCAAGGATCTGACCCGGCGCGTCAATGAAGCCATCGATACCTGCGGTCTTCAGTCGGTGCGCCACCAGCTTATCGGCACGCTGTCGCACGGCTACCGCCAGCGCGCCGGCATCGCCCAGGCGATGGTCCACAAGCCGTCGCTGCTGATCCTCGACGAGCCGACCGCCGGACTCGATCCGGTGCAGATCGTTGAGATGCGGCAGCTGATCAAGCGGCTGGGCGGCGACCACACGGTGCTCTTGTCGAGCCACATCCTGACCGAGATCAGCCAGACCTGTGATCGTCTGCTGGTGATTCACGACGGCAGGCTGGCGGCCGATGGCACGGAAGAGGCGCTGTATCAGCGCTCCGGCGCCGGCGCCGACCAGAGCATCATCGAGGTCGACGTCGAAGGCTCGGGAGAGGCCGCCACGACCGCGCAGCAGCAGTGCGGCAAGGTCCAGGGCGTCATGTCGGTGCGCATCGTGCGCAACGAGCCGGGCAAGGTCAGCCTCGAAGTGGAGGCCAGCGGCGACCGACGCTCGGCGATCGCGCGCGCTGTGGTCGAAGCGGGCCTTGGCCTGCTGCGGATCGACCGCCGTGCTCCGGAGCTGGAGTCGATCTTCCAGCGCCTCGTCGAACCCCAGAAACGGCCCAGCGCCTGACGGCCGGGCATCACATCACATCGCCATGAACGAAAAACCGATTCAGAACTGGAGAGGTTCCCCGTGAAGCCAGTGTGGTTAATCTTTCGTCGCGAGATGGGCGCGTACCTCCGCTCGCCGCTCGGCTACATCGTGGCCGCGGTGGTCCTGCTCATAGACGGTCTGCTGTTCAACGCGTTTGCGCTCGGCAGCGACACAGCTCGCAAGTCATCCGAAGTCCTGAAGCAGTTCTACTACTTCTCAAGCGGCACCACGATGGTCGCCAGCCTGTTCCTGTCGATGCGCCTGCTGGCCGAGGAGCGTCAGACCGGTACGCTGACGCTGCTGTTTGGCTCGCCGGTGCGCGACTTCCAGATCGTGCTCGGCAAGTACCTGTCGGCCATGCTGTTTCTCGGCGGCATGACGCTGCTCACCGTGTACATGCCGCTGCTCATCATGGTGCACGGCAAGGTCACGAGCGGCCACATCATGTCCGGCTACCTGGGCCTGCTGCTGCTGGGCTCGGCGTCGCTGGCCATCGGCATCTTCGCCTCGGCGCTGACCAAGAGTCAGATGGTCGCAATCCTGGGTGGCGCCGCCATCCTGGTTGGGCTGCTGATGTGCTGGCTGCTCGGCGGGATCACAGATCGCCCGCTGAACGAGCTGTTTACCTGGATGTCTTTGCACAACAAGCACTTCCAGCCCTTCATGTCCGGGCTCATCAACACGCAGGACGTAGTGTTCTACGCCTCTGCTACCTATTTCTTCCTGTTCCTGGCGACGCGCGTCCTTGAGTCGCGCCGCTGGAGCGGTTAACCGAGGCCCCCCATGACCAGGAAGCAAGCAACCAAGACCCCTGGGAACGGCGCGAAGGTCCAGCTCGTCGCTTGGCCCACTGTGCTGTTCTTCGTCGGAATGTTCGTGCTGTTTTTGGCCGAGCGCATGGCCACCAGCGAGCAGGTGCAGCGCGCGCTCGGACTGACCGGCATCGCCGTGATGTTCGGCATGCTGGTGACGCTGTTTTCCCGCCGCAACGGCGCCAAGAGCGATGAGGAGCGCACCGCCTACACCTGGATGGTGGGCTGCGGCCTGACCGTGCTCATCGGCGTCGGCATCTACTACCTGTTTGCAGCCAAGTCGCCGGCCGTCGGCGAGATGCTGCGCAGCACCTTCGGCGGCAAGCTGGAGAAGGTCAAAGACTTCGTGTCGGTGTTCTGGCCGTCGCTGGTGCTCTTGGGCGGCGTGCCCATGGCGTTCATCCAGCGCTCGCTCGGCACCATGACCGATGGCGAGGGCTACGCGGAAAAAGTCGAGCTCGCGCGCGTTCGCTACTCGGCGCAGGCTGGCCTGACCATCGCGCTCGTGATCGTCTTCTGCGCCGCGGTGAACTACGTCGCATCCGAGCGCAACCAGAAGTGGGACCTTGCCCGCTTCCGCTCGACGCGCCCCAGTGAAGTCACGCAGAAGGTCGTGCAGAACCTGTCCAAGCCGATCAAGGCGACGCTGTTTTTCCCGACGCCCAACGATGTGCGCGAGCTGCTGATTCCGTATTTCGAAGAGCTGGCCAAGCAGGGCAGCCGCTTCACCTACGAGATATACGACCACTCGCTGGAGCCGACCAAGGCCCGCGACCTGTCTGCCACTGGCAACGGCCTCGTCATCCTGGCCACCATGGATGACAAGGGCAAGGTGCTCCAGCGCGAGACGATCAACGTCGGCGTATCGCTGGAGCTGGCGCAGACGCCGCTCAGCACCTTCGACAGCGACTTCCAGAAGAAGCTGCTCTCGCTGTCGCGTCCCGGTCGCATCGCCTACTTCACCGTGGGTCACGGTGAGCGCGGCTTTGACACCGGCGGCTTCTTCGACATGCAGAAGGACGATCTGCGCGCGCCGGTCGGATTCCTGCGCACGCTGCTCCAGAACCAGGGCTACGAGGTCAAGACCCTCGGAGTCGGCCAGGGTCTGTCGACCAAGGTGCCGGGCGACGCCGGCCTGGTGATCATCGCCGGCCCCACCGAGCACGTGCTGCCCGAAGAGATCAGCACCCTCACCAGCTATCTCAACGACGGTGGTCACGTCTACCTGATGCTGGATCCGGCCGGGGAAGTGGCCAATGCCGACCTGGCGCCGCTGCTCAAGCTCATCGGCGTGAAGTACAACCCGCAGATCCTGGCCAACGACGAGGTCTACGCGGTTCGCACGCACAAGTCTTCGGACAAGATCAACATCGTCTCGGCGAGCTTCTCGTCGCACGTGTCGGTGACGACGCTGTCTCGCGCCTCGGGCCGGGCCGGCGTCATCCTGCCGCGCAGCGGCTGGTTTGAGCGCGACGGTGCGGCGCCTCCGGGCGTGCAGCTGGACTTCACGCTGCGCACCATGCCCAAGACCTACGTCGACCTGAACGGTAACTTCACCTTCGACGGTGGCAACGAGAAGCAGCAGGTCTTCGAGGTCGCCGCCGTGGCGCAGAAGACGGTCGGGGAGCCGGTCGCGGCACCCGCTGGCGGCGCCAAGCCGACCAAGCGTGAGATGCGCCTGGCGCTGCTCGGCTCCGTCGACGCCATCGCCGACCTGGCCTTGCAGAATCGGGCCAACGCCGTGCTGGCGCTCGATACCACCAAGTGGTTGATGCAGGAAGAGGCGCTCGCTGGCGAGATCGTGCAGGAGACCGACCAGCCAATAGTTCACACCAAGGATCAGGACAAGATCTGGTTCTATTCAACGATCATCGCCGCGCCCCTGGCAGTGTTGGCCATCGGATTCCTGTATATCCGTCGGGTGCGGCGTCGGAGGGCGTCATGAAGGCAAAAACGCAAAGCTCTGCGCCAATCGCAGTGCATGCGCTGCTGACCGCACTCGCCTTGCTCGTCGCCTACTTCACGTGGACGCGCGACCGGACGCAGGTGCAGAGCGAGTGGGTGGTGGCGCTGGATCTGAACAAGCGCGACATCAGCAACCTGCTGTACGAAGACGAGAATCGAACCGTTTCGGTCGAGCGACGCACCAATGCTGAGGGAGATCTCTACTCCTGGGTGACGGTGAAGACCCGCTCGAAGCAGCTGCTGACCAACCCCATGCAGCCGCCGGGGCCGCCCCCGGGCGCGCCGCCAGCGGGCGCATCGCCGCACGGCATGACGCCTCCGGGGCCCGGTCCCGCAGGCGTGCGCCCCCCTCCCGGTCAGCCGCCGGGACGGCCCATGCCTGGCCAGCCCGCGCCTGCCGCAGCGCCGCCTGCCCGCACGACCGCTGCGCCTGTGCCGCCCAAGGGTGGCGATAAGGCAATTGTCGACAAGGACCACCCCGCTCCTGCGGCGGCTCCGGCCGCTGCGGCGGCTCCGGCTCCGGGTGCTGCGGCCCCGGGTGCGGCCAGCCCCGCAGCGCCTGCTGCGGCCCCCGCTGCTCCGGCCCCGATTCACGAAGTGAAGGAGACCGTGACGACCAAGGCGTTCCGGGGCAATGAGCAGTCCGACAAGCTGCTCGATCTGTTTGCTCCGATGCGCGTGGTTCGGGCGCTGGGCATCGTCGATGAGAAGAAGACCAAAGAGCTGGGCCTCGACAACAGCAAGAAGAGCCTGACGATCGTGGCCAAGGGTCAGCCGACCAAGTTCGTGCTGGGCCAGAACAGCTACGGCAGCGGCGACATCTACGCCCGCGATCAGCAGGGTCAGGTCTACCTGCTGTCGCACCGCATGGTCAGCGACTTCGAGTTCGCCGAGAGCCGGCTGATGGAGCGCCGCCTGCACCGCTTCGAGCGCGCAGACTTCGACCGCATCGAGGTCCAGGCCACGACCTCCAAGGGCCCGAAGACGCGCACGCTGCTTCAGAAGAACCGCCAGGACAACGCCAACTTCTACTTCGCGGATGCCGCCTCGCCCGACAAGCGCGACGACAGCGCCCGCAACTGGGTGGACAAGGTGCTGCGCATGGCGATCAACGACTACGTCAACGAAGGCGAGGAGCCGCAGCCCACAGCTGAGGCAACCAGCGGCCCGCCGAACGGTGCAGTGGTCACGATCAAGTTCTTCGACGGCCGCAAGCAGATCGGCGAGGCCGTGCTCTCGCGCTATCCGAGCAAGGCCGGCCCGGTCGAGTACTTCGCCAAGACCGAGACCACCATCGGCATGGTGCGCCTGCTGGCCGCCACCGCCGAGAGCGCCATCCAAGATACCGAGACCTGGCAGTAGTCGCAGCCCCCTCCTCGCCTCACGGAGCGCAGCCAACCGGCCAGCGCTCCGCCCCTCCCAATCCCCCTAAAACGCCTGCGCAAACTCTGCGGAGAAGCGCGGAGCGTAGCCGCCCCCCGACGCCAGCTCGAACGGGAAGCCGAGGTCGAGCCGGATGACGTCGCGGTTGAACTGCGGCAGCAGGATCCGCAGCCCCACACCCGCATCCTGGTGATAGCCGGCGCGCAGCAGCGTGCCCGACTGATCGAACAGGTTCCAGCTCGGCGGCGCGTCGCCACCGTCGTAAAAGAGCACTCCGCCAACGTGAATCGTCCACAGGTTCAGCGGCAGGGTGCGCAGCTCGACATTCACCCGGTACATGCTGTTTCCCTGCAAGGCCCGGGGCGCAAAGCCGCGCAGCCCATTGTCCGACCCCAGCGTCAGGCGAACGTGATCCAGATCGTGCGCCCGCAACTGCACGATGCCGTAGATGTGCAGACGCAGCGGCCCAAAGCGCGGCGAGATCTCGCGCAGGTACGCCGTCACCTGCTGGTTGACAAGCGGCGTCGTGTAGCCCGCTGCCGCTGCCGTCGCGTACTGAACCCGCCCCCCCACCGTCGCGCCAAAATCGAGCAGGTTGTCAAAAAAGTAGCGCAGGTGCGTAAACGACGCCGTCAGCTCGACGAAGTCGCTGGGCAGGCCAAAGACATGGCTGGCCAGCTTCGCTTCGACATTCAGGCGCGGCCCCACGCGGATGTCCTCGGTGAGCGCGAAAGTATTGATGTTTTTCAGCTTGATGTAGGTCGCCGTGTACAGGTCAAACTGCACCACCGGGCCCGCCCATGACTCGCTGCGCGGCAGCGTCGCGACGTAGGCCGCACGCGTCGCATCCGACACGGTCGGAAAATTTTCGGGAAGCGTATAGAGCACGTGCGAAGCGCGCAGCCCAACGGTCACGCTGGCCTTGTTGACCACGCCGTCCGAGTACGTGAGCTGAAGGTTGCCGACGATCTGGCGCCGCTTGTAGATGTCGGGCACCGTCTCGCTGCCGTACTGCCTCTGCGCGACCTCGCCGCCCTTGAAAAATCGCGCGACGTCGTCGAGAAAGTTGAGGTTCGCCTGCCATCCCAGGCGCGTCCGCAAGCTGAACAGCGGCCGCCCCACCGTCAGCTGCAAGAGCCCGCCCTCGACCAGCCGGCTGTCGCGGTTCAGATACGCCAGCCCGTACAGCCGAAACGAGTGGCGCGAGCTCCAGACCCGCGGATCGTAATAGCTCGCACCCAGCGCAAAGCGCCCCGGATCCAGCGAAAACTCGAAGGACAGCTGCTTGTTGCGCCCAATCAGGTTCGACTCTGCGATCGAAAACGCCAGCTGATCCAGCCGCGTCTGGTCCAAAAGAAACGTCGTGTTCAGCCGCAGCGTCCAGCGATCCTTGGTCACCACCAGCAGCCGCACCCGCTCGGACGTCGAGCCCTTGGCCACGACGATGCGCGCGACCGACAGGATGAACATCGCCCGCAGGTTGCGCTCGCTCTCCTCGACCAGATCGCGCTGATAGCGCATCCCGACGGCGATCAGCAGCTCCTGCGCGACGATATAGTCGCGGGTCCGCACGTGGACCTTGTTCAGCAGCGTCCACGGCAGCTTGCTATTGAGCGGCAGATCGCCCGACATGATGATGTCGTGGTTCGAGACAATGATCTCTTCGATCACCTTGCCGGCAGGCGTCGGGTCGATGGTCAGGCCACGCTGCCGGAGCGCTGCCTGAATAAGCTGGTCTTCATATTGCGAAAAAAGCTGCGGCTTTTGCGCCTGCACGCAGCCGCTGCCGATGCTGAGCAGGCGAAACGGCCCCACCAGCCCCAGCACCATCAACAGCAGCCCCAGCCGACTCTTCGTGCTGCCGATCGGTCGTGCGGTTATTCGGTGATGAGGAATCAACTCGCCCCGAGCCCTGTTATACTCGCCGGTCACTTCGCATAGCGTAGAAACGACCCATGTCCGCTGCCGCCCCATCAAATACAACACCGTCACCGACGGGCAATGCTGCCCGGATTCGCAACTTTTCCATCATCGCACACATCGACCACGGGAAGTCGACGCTTGCTGACCGATTGATGGAAGCCACCGGCGCTGTCTCGGACCGCGAGAAAAAGGAACAGTTTCTCGACAAGATGGAGCTGGAGCGCGAGCGCGGCATCACCATCAAGGCGCAGGCCGTGCGCCTTCGCTACCGCGCCAAAGACGGCATCGAGTACGAGTTCAACCTGATCGACACCCCCGGCCACGTCGACTTCCACTACGAGGTCAGCCGCAGCCTGTCGGCCTGCGAGGGGGCACTGCTCGTCGTCGACGCAGCCCAGGGCGTTCAGGCCCAGACGCTGGCCAACGTCTACGTCGCTCTCGATAACAACCTTGAGATCATCCCGGTCCTCAACAAGATCGACCTGCCGACCGCGGACCCCGAGCGCATCCGCAAGATGATCGAAGAGGTCATCGGCATCGATGCCAGCGACGCCATACCCGTCAGCGCCAAGGTCGGCCTCGGCATTCCCGAGCTGCTGGAGGCGATCGTCAAGCGCATCCCGCCGCCCGACGGCGACCCCGATGCGCCGCTTCAGGCCCTGATCTTCGACAGCTGGTACGACAACTACCGCGGCGTCGTCGCCCAGGTTCGCGTCAAAAAGGGCACCCTGCGCGTCGGCGACAAGATCCTGCTCATGGCCACCGGCAAGAGCTACGAGGTGCTGGGCCTGGGCGTCTTCAACCCCTTCCCCGTCGAGGTTCC
>Ga0075163_10014537_pt1 | contig 10153 bp, 8 predicted proteins | sample JI1023141ADNA_FD_71478 | JGI IMG/M metagenome (GOLD analysis project Ga0075163, IMG submission 71478) | Wastewater effluent complex algal communities from Wisconsin, to seasonally profile nutrient transformation and Carbon sequestration -... | ecosystem: Engineered > WWTP > Effluent > Algae... | reverse complement strand
CGAATTCATCAAATACCCTTATGTATTTTCAAAAAGTAGAAAGCGTATTGAAACTCAATTTTCCCAGCTTACTGATCAATTCCTAATCAAAAGAAATTATGCAAAATCATTCTTGGGCTTGTGCACTAGGATATGGGGTAAAATAACAGCCTTAACTATCCTACAACTGATGAATCACACAAATGACAAACAATTAAACCACATCAAATATGCATTACTTTAATCGCACAACGGGTTAAATGATTTAATTTAATAAATCTGTATTTAAATCTATAGTACATTTGTTGCAACAAATATTTATTTAACTCCTTAAATTTAGTTTATTATGAAATCGTTTTTATTTTCACTTAGTATTTTATTATTTTCTGTAGCTTCATTTGCTACAGGTGTAGAACCAAGCAAAAAAAGCATTAATGTAGCAACTTCCAAAATCATGTGGAAAGGTTATAAAGTGACAGGTTCGCATGATGGAACTGTAAGTTTTAAATCAGGTAGCCTAACATTTGATAACAACAAACTAACTGGTGGCGAATTGGTAGTGGATGTAAAATCTCTAGCAGTTACAGATTTATCAGGTGGTGGTAAAGATAAATTAGAAGGACATTTAAAGTCACCAGATTTCTTCGGAGTAGATACACATCCTACAGCAGCAATTAAGTTTGTAAAAGTTGCTTCTAGAGGTAAAGAAGGTGAATATAGAGTGACAGCAAATATCACGATTAAGAATATTACAAAAGAAATTAAATTTGATGCTAATGTTGCTAATGGTGTTGGAACAGCGGCAATAAAAATTGATAGATCTGATTTTGATATTAGATATGGTTCAGGATCATTTTTCGATAGTTTAGGAGATAAAACGATCTATGATGAGTTTGATTTAAATGTGGCAATAAATTTTTAATAAAATTTTGTTAAAAACTTGCACGGAATTAAAATAAGGTATATCTTTGCAATGAAATTAATATAGAAATCTATTTAATTACATTTTTAATTGATATTGCGCTTTCAAAGGAAGGCTTTATGATATAGTTTGACAAATTTGTCAAAAAAGAGACAGTAGTTTTTTTCATAGTTAGAGGGTCGGATCGCCGGATTCGGCCCCTTTCAAAAGAAGAAATCATTTAACGTCTAAGAACTTTTTGATGTATAATTTGTTAATATTTAAGTTCACATAAAGATAGTGAATTATATAAAAGTTGAATATATCACTTGATATAAAAGAGACAGTAGTTTTTTTCATAGTTAGAGGGTCGGATCGCCGGATTCGGCCCCTTTCAAAGAAAACGAGTTAACGTCTAAGATTTTAATTAAGTGTAATAATAAATAGTTAACACCTAAAGAGACAGTAGTTTTTTTCATAGTTAGAGGGTCGGATCGCCGGATTCGGCCCCTTTCAAAAGAAAAAGTTCAACGTCTGAGATATTAGGTATAACTAAAGATATTTTGCATATCAAAAAAGAGACAGTAGTTTTTTTCATAGTTAGAGGGTCGGGTCGCCGGACTCGGCCCCTTTCAAGAAAAATAATAACGTCGGAGAAATTTTGACAAAAGAATTAAGGCCAGTTTACTGGCCTTTTTTATTTCACTTCACTACTAAAATGGATTTAAAAAACTTAAAAAAATCTAATCTTCTTACCTATAAAATGTTCAATACGGAGACTATTTCATTTTACAACGTTGTTTTTTATATAAGTTACTATAAAATGTATAGGAATTTTATTTTGTAAAAGGTAAATATGATTATTTTTAATACTTTTGTCTTTATTATTTTAGTTTTAATCGATATATTTAATATTCATTGAACTCAAATTTATTAAAATACATTAGTATATTATGATCCAGAATTCAGATATGTTTAAGAAAATTAAGTCTCTTTTTATTGTAGAAGGTCCGGAGGATGCAGATATACAAACAGGTGAGGAAATAAATGTAGTAGAAACTACACAATCATCATCAAAAACAGCCGCTCCTAGCAACCAGGTTAATATCAATACTAGTATTTCAGATGGTCAACCAGATCAAAAATTTACAGATTTACTGTTAAGAGCTATAGAGTCAAATAATATGGATGGTTTTGATTATTTGGAATATAAAAACTCGCTTAAGTCTATTGAGCAAGTTATCCCTGATGAAGGAATGAGGTACAAATCTGCATTTGAAATGGCCAAAACAATGGGTTTGACAAAAGAAAAACTCATTCAAAGTGCATCACATTACCAAAATATACTTGTTAGTGAAGAAAAGAAATTTAAAGATGCAGTAGAGAATCAAAAATCAAAGCAAATTCAAGGAAGAACTGATCAGATACAATCTTTTGAGAAATCAATATCAGAAAAGCAGCAATTAATAGAGAAACTTTTAAAAGAGATAGAAGTGGCCAAAACACAATTGGATACTTTTAGAAAAGAAATCAATGATGCAGTGGTAAAGATTGATACTACAAATCAACAGTTTGTTGCATCTTATAATTTGGTTCAAGGACAGATTATACAAGATATTGAAAAAATAAAAAATAATCTTTAGTCCAAATTTAAATATCATAAAGTCAAAAGAAAGAATATATGGAGGTAAATAAGGCAAAATCTTTTTGGTCCAGACCGGAAGGTGTAACAGGAGCTGTTTTTTTGGCTGCCATGATTTTAGGTGGCGGGTATTTAGCTATCACAAGTATTGCAGCATTAGTAGCTTTTGTTCAAACTACTATGGGGGCTTTTATAAGCTTAATGGTTTTAGGTACAATTGTATTTTTAACATTAGATGGGAAGTCAAGAGCATTAGTTGGTTATATGTACAAGAGTGTGATGCGTTGGATTACAGGTTTATTTGTGCAAATAGATCCTATAGGGATTTTAAAATCATATGTAGATGATCTAAAATCCAATCTTACCAAAATGAATCGCCAGATCGCTCAGTTGAGAGGACAAATGCATAAACTTCAAGAAATAATCTTGAACAACAAAAAAGAGATTGACACCAATCTCAATATGGCGAGCAAAGCAGCAGAAGTCAATAAGCAAGCGCAAATGCTACTCAAAAGTAGAAAGGCAGGCAGACTTCAGGAATCAAATATGAAATTAGAAGATTTGTACAGGAAAATGGAGGTACTTTATAGGGTGCTTGCCAAAATGTACGAAAATTCAGAGATTTTAGTGGAAGATGTTCAAGATCAAGTAATGGTTAAAGAACAAGAGAGAAAGGCTATTTTAGCAAGTAACTCTGCCATGAAATCTGCTATGAGTGTTATTAAAGGTGATCCTGATAAGAAAGCTATGTTTGATGCAGCCCTTGAATCCATAGCTGATGATGTAAGTCAAAAAGTAGGTGAAATGGAGCGTTTTATGGAAGTTTCTCAAGGTTTCATGCAATCTATTGATTTGCAAAATGGAATTTTTGAAGAGGAAGGACTTAAAATGTTAGAAAAATGGGAAAATGAAAGTGTTTCTTTATTACTTGGTGGTGAAAAAGAAACGTTAATATTAAAATCAAATGATGATTCTGAATACCTAGATCTGAATGAGCCACTCAAACATCCAGAAAAGGTAGGAAGAACAAACCAATACGATAATTTATTCGATTAACTTATTAAACTTTATACAAAATGGCAACCAGACTTACAGGTTTTTCAAAACTCGTTATTACTTTATTAATTTTAGCAGCTTTATTTTTTGGTGGGAGATATTTATTGAATAACACCCAATTCGGTCAAGATATCAAAAAACAAGCAGATGAAGCTTCAACTACAGATGGATCTTCAACTAATACATCTGACTCAGGAACTACATCAGGCAGTCGTGACCCCAAAACGTTAAGAGTTCAATTAGTGACTTGGGGAGGATATGCACCAGGCCTATATTTTAATGAAGGTGCAAATGCAAATGAAAATAGTCGATTCTTTAAAGAATATGGCTTTAAAGTGGAATTTAAAGTAGAAAATGATCTGGTAAATGCAATGAATGCATGGATGGCAGGCGAATATGATGTCTTAGTTCAAACCGCAGATGCATTTCCTTTGTATACCGCTCCCGCAGATATAAATACTTTTCAGCCGAAGGCATTTATGCAAGTGGATTGGTCTAGAGGTGGTGATGCTATCATTGGTAAAAGAGGAATCAATACGGTAAACGATCTTAAAGGTAAAAGAATAGCAGTAGCTGTTCCGTCACCTGCGCAGACTTTGCTTATTAGTTCTTTGGAGGCAGCTGGACTTAAATATTCAGATGTAACCGTCATTAAAACAGCTGATAATCTTAAGGCAGCGGAATTGTTTAGAAGCGATGATATAGACGCTGCTGTAGTATGGAGTCCAGACGATATTAAGGCGACAGAAGATGTACCTGGCTCAAAAATAATCTTGACTACCATCCAACAATCACATATCATTGCAGATATCATGTTTGCTAGTCAAAAGACGATAGATGAAAAGAAGGATATGATTCATGGTTTTTATGAAGGATGGATGCAAGGAGTGGCTGAATTAAATTCTAGTACTGCAAATCATGCGAAAGCAGGTAAATATTTAGGCGAATTAAATGGATTGACCCAAGAAGATGGACTAGGTATGATGAGTACAGTTTATTGGACTGGACAAGGTGATAACATTAATTTTTTCGGTTTGAATTCTGCATATAAAGGACAGAGAGGACAAGATTTATATGAAAAGATGTCTAAAAAGTTTGTAGAAACTGGAGATTCACCCAATGCTGCACCTGCTTGGAGATCAGTAATTTATACTGGAGCAGTTACAGCAGCTCAAGAAAAATTGGTAGGGGCGAGTTTTGATGCAGAAAAATCAAAGGTCTTTACTCCAGTCACAAAGGAAGAAAAAACAGCACCAGCTATCGCATCTAAACCAGTTAGTATTAGCTTCCCTTCAGGTAAATTTGCATTAGACGAAAATTCAAAGACAATTATCGACATACAATTTTCTGAAGTAGCGAAAACATTTGCAAATGTGAAAGTAAGAATCGAAGGAAATACAGATAATGTTGGTAGCAAAGCATCCAATAAAGTTCTTTCAGAAAAAAGAGCAAAAGCTGTAGCTGATTATTTGAAAAGTGAATATGGCTTAGATGGAAATAGATTTATAATAGTGGGAAATGGTCCAGACAAGCCTGTTAAAGGTTGCGAATCAAACGGAACAGAAGATTGTAAAGCAAAAAATAGAAGAACAGAATTCCAATTAATTGGCAATTAATATTTAAGTGTTAATTATTTCTTAGGAATACATTAGTATAAAAACGAAATCAGATAATCTTCTGGTTTCGTTTTTTTTTAGACTGCTTAGTTCGAAATTATTGGTCAATTAGTTGTCTCATTACTTGATAAGGTTGAATGAGTTTTCCTGTTTTTTGGGTATCTGACGTAGTTTTTCCCGTCCTATTTAAGATGCCATAAACTTCGCTTGTAGTTAATTCTGGACGTAGTGCTTTCATAATTGATATTAAACCAGCTACTTGTGGTGTTGCCATTGACGTGCCATTCATTGCGGTATAAGTATTAGAAGGAGTGGTAGAAAAGATATTTTCTCCGGGAGCACAAACACCCATTTTTAGGTTCTGAACATGATTAGAAAAGCCAGATTTCTGATAGTTTTTTTGAATGGATGCTACTGTGATTACATTCTCCGAATTGGCTGGACTATATCTTTTACCATCAAGATTTGCATTTCCAGCAGCGACAACTACTATTGCTCCTTTATCATTTGCATATTTTACAGCATCATTGTAAGCTTTTTCCCTTTCTTGATTCGTTATACCACCTAAAGACATCGAAATCACATCAGCACCTAGATCACTTGCCTTTATTATGCCATCAATGATCTGTTGTTGTGTTCCAAATCCAACATTTCCGATCACTTGTATGGCTTTTATATCTATCCAATCTGGATTGGGTGTCATAGATGCAATACCTATTCCATTATTTGTGATAGCACCTGCTATGCCGGCACAATGAGTTCCATGACCTTGTCTATCATTTGAGCCACTAAAGCTACCTTTCAGATCTTCATGACGTGTATCAAGCCCTGTGTCTAAAATAAATAGCTTTGCTTTTCTAACAGGTTTTAAGTTTTGTGCAGAAAAAAGTTGGTAGTATTTGTCCATCTCTAGAAATGATAGATGCCATTGTAAACTTACAGAAGGATCATTTGTCAATAATAGGTTGTCTTTTGCAGGAGCATTTGCTTTTTGTGGAAATTCAAAAGCAATTTTTTCATTTGGTTCAAGCCATTTAATATTTGTATCATTTTTTAGGATTCCCATGATTTCAACAATTTTATCAATGTGGATTTTGGGTATGTCTACGATATAATAATCATCTAAATTGGTAGTGCTTTCATCTAAAGGTGAAAAGGCCTGATGAAATTTAAGATCATATTTGTTCTTTATTTTGTCTAGTTTAGACAGGTTTTCTGGAGCAATTTCTATTAAGATCTCAGCATTCTCATCAATGTTTGTAGTATACTGATTTTGATTTTCAAGATTTTTATTTTGTACTATTGTTCCTAAATAGATGAATATACCAAAACAGAAAATTTGGATAATCTTATTGTTTTTAAGTAGTAATATTACAAAACTTCCTAATGATAAAAATAGAAATGAAATAACAGTTTCAAATACAAAGTCTTTTATGGAAGTTGTTTGTGTATAACTATTTACCACCATAAATAATAAACTGATCAAGGCTAATGGGCCAAGTAGAGAAGAATACTTTGAATGCTCTTTAAGTACAACCCAACTTCCAAATAATATTATTGTAATGGTAAGTATCATATCAGACTAGCGTTAAGTAAAAGAATTTATTAATGCAAGTTAATCAGTTGATACTATTACCACAATATTTTTCGACAGAAAACTATAAAATTGGTGTTAAAAGGAAAAATAATAGCTTTTTGTCATCCTTATATCTGAATATGCCTAAACTGAAATTCGAATATATTTTGGTATAGAATTTATATTATTTGATAGAACTAATCTATTTTTCAGATGTTTGAATGAAATAAATTAAAGATACCTTTCACGTAAGATTTATAAAAAGTATATCGTTTATGTACAAAAGTATGCAGGAAGTAGTCAAAGACTTAGAAGCTAATAATATGCTTTTGAGAATTAAGCACGAAGTGGACCCAAATCTAGAAGTTGCTGAAATACATAGACAAGTATATGATAAACATGGACCTGCCATTTTTTTTGAAAAGATCAAAGGTAGTCCATTTCCTGGTCTGTCAAATCTTTACGGAACTATCGAAAGGACTGAGTTTTTGTTTAGAAAGACGCTACCAAAAGTGAAAAAAGTAATTGAATTAAAAGCAGACCCAACAAGATTACTTAAAAACCCACTTAGATATATTGGTGCGCCTTTTACGGCATTGACTGCACTACCTATGAAATCTATTTTTGGATCTCCTGTGATGTATGGACAGACCACTATAGATCAATTGCCTATGATTAAGTCATGGCCAATGGATGGTGGTGCATTTATCACATTGCCACAAGTATTCAGTTTGCCACCTGACAATAAGAACATCATGCAATCCAATTTAGGAATGTATAGAATACAATTATCAGGAAATGAATATATTATGAATGATGAAATAGGTCTTCATTACCAAATTCATAGAGGAATAGGTGTGCATCATGAAATGTATAATAAATCTGATGAACCATTTAAAGTTTCGATTTTCGTTGGGGGATTGCCATCACATGCGTTTTCGGCGATCATGCCTTTGCCGGAAGGATTGAGTGAATTGACTTTTGCTGGAATGTTAGCGGATAGAAGGTTCAGGTATAAGATAGATGATATGGGACACGTAGTATCTTCTGATGCTGATTTTGTTATCACGGGTACAATTATGAAAAATAAGAAAAAACCTGAGGGACCTTTTGGAGATCATTTGGGATATTACAGTTTGACCCATGATTTTCCTATCATGAAAGTAGACAGAGTTTATCATCGCAAAGATGCTATTTGGCATTTTACTGTGGTTGGTAGGCCGCCACAAGAAGACAGTAGTTTTGGATATTTGATTCACCAATTAGTAAAGGATCTTGCTGCACAAGAATTTCCAGGACTTAAAGAGATTCACGCTGTGGACGCAGCTGGTGTACATCCTTTGTTATTAGCAATTGGCAAAGAGAGGTATATGCCTTTTAGAGAACCAAGACCTGAAGAGATTTTGACTATTGCAAATAGAATATTAGGATCAGGTCAGACGTCACTTGCCAAATATTTGATTATAGCTGCTGATGAAGACGATCCGAGTTTAGATACACATGATATAGCAGCATTTTTTAAGCATGTATTAGAAAGAATAGATTGGCAACGAGATTTGCATTTCCAAACTAAAACGACGATAGATACTTTAGATTATTCAGGAGAAGATTGGAATGGTGGATCCAAAGTTGTTTGGGCATGTCGTAGCAATCAAATAAGAAAGTTAGCCATTGATCTGCCTGTAATTCCAGAAAATACTATTGATTTATCTGACTTTAAAGTTGTCTTACCAGGAATATTAGCTTATTCAGGGCCCAAGTTTATAAATTATGACCAAGCTAAAAATGAGGTTGATACGCTAATCGATAATCTGGAAAAAATAGATTTAGATGGATTTCCATTAATCATTTTGTGTGACGACGCTTCATTTACTGCAGAGTCTTTGAATAATTTTGTTTGGGTGACTTTTACTAGATCTAATCCTTCACACGATATATATGGAATCGGAAGTTTTACAAAAAATAAACATTGGGGATGTAAAGGCAGTCTAATTATTGATGCCCGTAAGAAGCCACATCATGCTCCTGAATTAGTCACAGACAAAGCTATAGAAGAAAGTGTAGCCAATTGGTTGAAATTCTAAATTAGGATACCTTATATTCATTTTCTAACCAGTATATTCTAGTCACATATTTGATAATCAATTAGTTATTGTACTGTTGATAAAAGAAATCAATAGTACAAGGAACAAAAAGATGAGGTTCTTTTGAAGTCAGATTCATAAGGAGATGGCTATAAGACTATATAGATATATGAATAAGCAAGAATGAGTTTCCTGGAAAGAACTAGATCAAAAAAATTAATGACCATTAATTTAACAGAACTGTATATTTTTATTTGATGGTTTTTTGATGTTAAAATCCTACATTTTAAAAAGCACTTACCAAAATTTGGAAGTGCTTTTTAATTTTCATCAAATTTTAGGTGTTTATACTAGATGAACTGAATCAGTGCTATCTGTTTATCAAGAAATGTAAAAGTTGATTGTATAAAATAGTTTGGAGTTATATTTATAAGTAAACTGGCTGTTTAATTAAACACTGCTTCATATTTCATGCCTTTTTCATCAGGACCCAAAGGAACTAAAAATACAACTATTTCGCCTTTTTCAGGATGAATTATAGGGTAGGTTCCTTGTTCAAAGTACTGGCCTTTTTGATCTGTTCTAAATATGACAGAAAAAGGAGTTCTGATACTCTCAGCGTAAGTCATACCTTCAGAAATTGAAATGACCTCTGCAGGTAGAATGTAATCATCATTAAAATGAATCTTTATTGAATTGTTGATTAAAGACTCAAAATCTTGTTTGACCAATATCGTGTGACCTTCCATTTATTTATTGTTTTTCCATTCCATTAGATAATAAACGCCATTTGTTTCTTTTATAATCTCAAAACCTAACCGTTTGTATAGATCTAAGGCTTTATTAAAGATTTCGACGTGAATGGTAATTGATTTATTGGATTGAATGGCTTCTTCCATTAAATTATTAATTAAATAACTTCCTACACCTAGTTTTCTATAAGTTGGTAAGATTGCAATATCAATTATTCTTATCGTACCTTCGATTAAAAACCGTTCTACATATAATCTACCTATTGGAATTTCATTGTATATTATAACATCGTATGTAGCATCAGGATATACTTTTTTATAATAGTCATCCTGTGCATTAAATTGATGTAAAATGAATGCTGACTTTTGTTCATCAGACCAATCAATAGCTCGATTTAACTCTTCAATTCGTGTACTACGATAGACATCAATCAGGAAAAGCCTGTCATCGTCTATAATTGGTCTTAAAACTAAATTCACTAAATTAACATTAAGTTCTAGGTGGAAATATACCTTGAAGTGCTATACAGAAATTTAATGTAAGATA
>Ga0075163_10014536_pt1 | contig 10155 bp, 9 predicted proteins | sample JI1023141ADNA_FD_71478 | JGI IMG/M metagenome (GOLD analysis project Ga0075163, IMG submission 71478) | Wastewater effluent complex algal communities from Wisconsin, to seasonally profile nutrient transformation and Carbon sequestration -... | ecosystem: Engineered > WWTP > Effluent > Algae... | reverse complement strand
GAATATAAAATGCAACAGGAAGAAAGCAATGGCTAAAACCAGGCTGGAAAAAGATTCGATGGGTGAGCTTGCCGTGCCAGCAGAGGCTCTCTATGGCGCCAGTACTGAGCGTGCGGTGATCAATTTTCCTGTTTCTGATTTGCGCTTCCAATCCAGTTTTATCCGGGCGCTGGCAATTATTAAAGCTTGCGCTGCTGAGGTCAATAAGTCATCTGGTGACCTTGATGGTTTGCTTGCCGATGCCATTAAGGCCGCCGCTCTAAAAGTAGCTAGTGGTGCTTATGATGATCAGTTTGTGGTGGATATTTTTCAGACAGGTTCTGGCACCAGTACAAACATGAATGCCAATGAAGTGATTGCCAATCTTGCTATCGAAATACTTGGCGGCGAAAGGGGCGATCGCAGTCTGGTCCATCCCAATGACCATGTCAATTTAGGGATGTCTTCTAATGACTGTATTCCTACAGCCATGCATGTGGCAGCACTGATTTTGCTCAAGCAAAATCTCAGACCAGCGCTTAGTGTGCTGGCCCAATCTCTTAAAAACAAAGCCCATGAGTTTATGGATGTAATCAAGACTGGGCGCACCCATTTACAAGATGCCACACCAATCAGGTTGGGGCAAGAGTTTTGGGGGTATGCTGGTCAGATCCAAAGGTCAATAGATAGACTGGATTATATCGAGCAAAGTCTCAGTCATGTCGCTCTCGGTGGTACAGCAGTAGGCACCGGTATTAATACCAGACCTGAATTTGCAGGCAATGTACTGGTGCTTTTAAATCAGCAACTGGGACTGAATGTCAAAGAATGCACTAATCATTTTATGGCGCAGAGCACTATTGATGAAATTGTTGAAGCAAGTGGCATTCTTAAAACTATTGCAGTGAGCTTACTTAAAATTGCCAATGATATCCGCTGGCTTGGCTCTGGTCCAAGAGCAGGCCTCGGTGAGCTGGCTTTGCCAGAAGTGCAGCCTGGAAGCTCAATTATGCCAGGTAAGGTCAATCCAGTTATTGCTGAGTCACTGACCATGGTTGCGGCTCAGGTGATTGGCAATGACACCACGATAACCATAGCTGGACAGTCAGGTAATTTTGAACTCAATGTAATGCTTCCAGTGGCTGCTTATAATCTTTTGCAGTCAATCGAGCTGCTGGCCAGTGCTTCATCTAACTTTGCGACAAAGTGTGTTGATGGACTTAAAGCTACTGAGACCGGTCCTGCCAGAGTAGAAATGGGACTGGCTCTCTGTACAGCCCTTGTTCCCAGTCTCGGCTATGACCAGAGTGCAAGAGTTGCTCATGAGGCCTGGCAAAGTAACAGGTCGGTGAGGCAAGTCGTTAAAGCAATGGCTGTGCTTGATGACAGCGTCATTGATCAATTGCTTGATCCAGTGCCTATGACTGGCAAGATACCTGATTAATTGAGGGCTTTGACCGCTGCCAGTACTTCTGTGATGCTTTTAAATCTCTCGTCCGGGCTTTTGTGCATACATTTTTTGATCAGATCCTCTACGTCTCTTGGCACTTTAGCGCTTTCAGGCAAGTGATTATTGATAGATTGAGGGTGCTCGTAAATATGCATGGCAAAAGTGTGCAAGGGATTTTTACCCTCCAGAGGCGGACGACCAGCCAGCATCTCATAATACATACAGCCCAGTGAGTAGATATCAGAGCGACTGTCGAGATCCGCTCCAGTGCATTGTTCAGGACTCATATATAAAGGACTGCCAAAGTTATAGCCAGGCTGAGTGAGGTTTTGCTGGGAGGGCCCAAGTCCAGTCATTTTACTGATACCAAAGTCCAGTACTTTGACATACGGGACACTTTCGAGACCGGATTCATCCTCTTCTTTGTGGGTTACGATCATGACATTGCTGGGTTTGATGTCGCGGTGCACAACGTTTTGCTCGTGGGCCGAAGCGAGGGCGAGGCAGACGCCCTTTATGATGTTTTTGGCACTGGCCAATCCCAGTCTGCCCTTTTGCTCCAATATCAGATCCAATCCTTTGCCTTCGAGATGCTCCAAAATGAGATAGGGTCTTGGCGCATCCAGCAAATCATCATCAATGAGAGAGCCATCGTTTTCTAGTTTTTTAATCGCTCCTGTCAGTATGCCAAAGGAGAGAGTATGCACCACATTTGGATGGTTGAGACGATTGACGATTCCGGCTTCGCGTCTAAATCTCTCGATGCCCTCAGTCTCGCTACTAAAATGGGTGTGCAGTATTTTAATAGCTACAGTCAGGTCGATTTGTTTATGCCTGGCTTTATACACCGTACTCATGCCGCCGCGCCCGATTTGCTCCGTAATCAAAAATCGGTCTTCGATGACAGCGCCTATAAAGGCATCGTCTAATGCTTCTTCCTTAGTCATCACTTCTCCCGATCAGGCTACATGTACTCTTGGTCTTTTGGATGGGTCGGATTCTCCTTCTCGCAATATTTCTCTTACCACCGAGGCGGTTTCACCCTCGCCCAAAAAGAGAAACTTAAACATATGTGTGACTGGATTGCCTTCGCTCCAGCCCAGATACACATTGGGTACTACTCCGGTTTTTTCTTGCGCATGCAATAAGATGGCGGCTATGGCGTTTGGTACTGCTGGGGAAGTGCAGGTCAACACCTTAAATCTACCGCGCATCTCTCCTTTAACCGTTAGACTTTGCAATCTAAATTGTGATGCATCACCCATAGTGACTTCCAGATAGATCATTTCTTCTGCTTTGAGATTGTGGATCAGAGCCATTTCGCTTTCTTTTTCGTCATATAGATGCACCCCTGGTCTGTGGGCGACAAATCTAATTGGTACCACGGCTTCTTTGATGATTTTGTTGGCAAGCTCATCAAAATGCACTTCTTTGACGCGCAGTTCGCAGGAGCGCAGGGCTCTTGATACCAGGCTGGTAACGAGGATGACACCAATAAAGCAGCTTGCTATTTTTAGACCATCTGGACGCTCAAATATATTGGTCACCGTGGTGTATAAAAAAATCAAAGTTATTAGTAGATAGTAAAGCCAGCTAGCATTTTTGCTTTTACGTACTCGTAATGTCACAGCCAGTGCTGCTGATGTGATAAGGACCAGGACACCTGTGGCATAGGCACCGCCTTGAGCGTCGACATCGGCATTAAAGAGTACTGTCACTACCAGTGATACTGCTGACAAAAATATTACGAGAGGTCTTGTTGCTGCCGCCCAATCCGGGGCCATGCCATAGCGAGGTAGATAGCGCGGTATTAAATTGAGCAAACCGGCCATGGCCGAGGCTCCGGCAAACCAGAGTATAGCTATTGAGCTTAAGTCGTAGACTGTGCCGACCCCATCTCCCAGGAGTTTATGGCAGAGATAAGACAGGGCTCTGCCGCTAGCCTCGCCGTTTTCGGCAAAAGCCTGGGGCGGAATCAAGAGTGTGGTAGTAAATGAACTGAGTATTAAAAGCACACTCATTATCAGTGCTGCTACTTTTAAGAGCAAAATGGTGTTTTTAATTCTGCCAGTGGGCACTTCTTCAGTGTCTTCGGGTGCGCCCTTGACCAGGGGCATCACTGCCACACCGGTTTCAAAGCCTGATAGACCAAGAGCCAGCCGGGGGAAGAGCAAGCAAGACAGGGCAATCATTTGCACTGGTGATTGAAATTTTTGGTCGAGGGCGGCAGTCCAGTGGTTTAAATACATAGGATTTTGCCAGATAGTAATAACTGACTGGCAACACACAATTGTGTTTAAAATCAAATAGATCGTGACCAGTACAAATGAGACCCCCACAGCTTCTTTAAAGCCAATCAGAAAAATTGCCCCGAGAAGCAAAATCAGTATTATGGTCAATGGCATCTGACCTAAAGGCAAGATGCTATTTAAGATATGGTTGAGTCTGATATGACTGGCAGCGTCAGCTGCCGATAAAGTTATGGTGATAATAAAGTCAGTGGCGGCAAAGCCAAGCAAAATAAGCACAAGTGTTTTGCTTTGCCAGCCGGGCAGGAGCTGCTCCAGCATGGCCAGGCTACCCTGACCGTGGGGTGAGGCTTTTGCTACCTGTGCATAGACTGGCAGTGCCCCAAAGAGAGTAAGCAAGACCAGAATCAGGGTTGCTATTGGCGATAAAATTCCTGCCGCTAAAAATGCAATACCCGGCTGGTAGCCAAGGGTGGAGAAATAATCCACCCCGGTCAGGCACATTACTTTCCACCAGGGACCGGTTTCGGTTTTGGAAGCTCTTGTCTGGTTGCTCAATTAAGACCTTTGGTTATTGCTTTGTGACACTATCATTTATTTGCCACGTAACTCAGCTGACTTGACGACTGCCTTTAAATTTGAGAAGCAAACGGTTTTAGGGTTAAGATATGAGTTTAAAGAGGATGAATAACAAGTGAAATGGGCCTCAGTGCTAGAAACACCAAGAGACCTGCCTGAGCCTGAAGAAGATGCTCAAGGGCAGGAGATGCACTTGCGCCTGCTCGATAGTCTGGTCAAAACACTTCTATTTAAGCTGGGTGGGCAAAAGCCCGACCTATTGCTGGCATTTATTTCACCGGATTTCAAAGACAAATGCGACTCTATCTGTAACTTTCTCAATCTCAAGCTCACACCCGTGGCATTTATCGGCAGTACTGGGGGCGGTCTTATTGGCGGCGGGCAGGAAGTCGAGCATCAGTCAGCTATTGCTTTGACGGCAGCAGTAATGCCTGATGTCAAATTGAGAGCGTTCCATGTCACCTCAGAAAGTTTGCCGGATCTCGATGATGCCCCCGACAAATGGGAAAAACTATTGGCCGTTAAAGGTAGCGAAGAACCAGCCTTTATACTCCTCAGTGACCCTTTTAGCTTCCGCATTGATTCGCTTGTGGAAGGGCTGGATTACGCTTTTAGTAAGTCAAAAAAAATTGGCGGGCTATCCTCGGGCGGTCATAAAGCCGGCGAGAATCGACTTATTTGTGCCGACAGAGTGTTTCGCTCAGGACTTGTGGGAGTTTCTTTGACTGGCAATATCACAGTGGATTCGGTGGTGGCCCAGGGCTGTAGGGCTTTTGGTCGAGTCAGTCGAGTGACCCGCTGTGATCGTAATTTGTTATATGAGCTTGATGGCAAGCCCGCTGTTGCTGTCTTAAAAGAAGCAGTAGAAAAATTATCCGAAAAGGATCAAAAACTGGTCAAGGATCAGCTTTTTATCGGTGTAGCCATGGACGAGTTTAAGGATAATCCCACCACCGGCGATTATATGGTGCGCAGTATCATCGGCATAGAGCCCATGAGTGGAGCTCTGCTTGTGGGCGAAGTCTTACGCCCCGAGCGTACTGTGCAATTTCATTTGCGCGATGCCGAGTCTTCGGCTCAGGATCTGGATAATTTACTAAGTGATTACGTCCAGCAAAATAGTATTAGTGCTGAGACAAGTGGTGGTGTAGGTGCGCTTTTGTTTTCGGACCTGGGTAGAGGACAAGACTTGTACGGCAAAAGCAATCATGACAGCGATGTACTGCGCCATTATCTGGGCGAAGTGCCCATTGGCGGATTCTTTTGCAATGGCGAAATCGGTCCTATCGGCAAGACAACATTTTTGCATCAATACACCAGTAGCTTTGGCATCTTTAGACAAAAAACTATTTGAGGGGGAGGATATTTATGACACTTAAAGCGTTTGCTTGTACTTTTACTTTACTAGTTAGCCTGGTCACATCTCTTTGTGTGGCACAGGCAGCCCCTGCCGCCAAGTCTGTAGCAAAAGCCGCTGCACCTGCAAAAAAAACTGTCACCAGAGCTGGTGGCGCCAGTGAGGCCAGCATTAAAGCCTATTGCAATCATGTCTGGCAAAAGCTCAATAATAACTGGATAGTACCTGATGGCAATAACCATGTCACGCTCACTGTGCCGATTAGCTCAGATGGTTCACTTGGCGATATAAGTGCAGTCAGCACTCCCAAAAATAGTGATGCCGAGGCTGCTGCTCTTACTGCTCTGGAGCGTTCCAAGCCATTAGATTTATTGCCTTCAGGCATGGGTAGCGGTAAATTGACTGTCACTTTTAATTCTAAGGCAGATCCTCATGGTGATTCCGAATCAGGCGGCTCGGTACGTCTCGATCCTGTTAATTAGTGCTCTTGTCGCTGCTCTATTGTGCAGTGCCAGTGGGGCAAAGGATGGCGATATGTTTCTCTTTGGTACTGGTAATAGACGCCCTTTAAAGTTCGCTGGCACCTGGTATCAATCCGATCCCGCTGGTTTGACAGCACTTATTGATGGCTATTTGCAGGAAGCAAAAGCAAGTTCAGCTGCTACCAAACTCAAAGATGCGCTTGCTCACGGTCAAAAACTATTAGCGATTGTTGCACCCCATGCCGGTTATAGCTATTCGGGGCGGACAGCCGCTTGCTCTTATCTTGCGGCCCAAGACAAGGGCATAAAGCGCGTCTTTTTGTTAGGACCTACCCACTACAAAGGATTCAGAGGTGCTGGACTTACTTCTGATAAGTGTTTTGCTACTGTATATGGAGATTTGCAGATAGACAAAGCGGTTGTAGCAGACCTCAGAGACAATCTCTTGTTTAGCGACCAGACTCTAGCGCATCACAATGAGCATTCGCTGGAGTTGCAGCTGGCTTTTATCAAGTCCACTCTGGGAGATGTAGAGATTGTGCCTGTTTTACTTGGTCATCTTGAGAGTGAAACAGAGGCGCGTTTGATTGCAGACGCCATAGGTCGCCATTTGCGAGACGGTGATTTGATAGTGGTTAGCTCGGACTTTACCCATATTGGTCCGCGCTTTGGTTACGAGCCCTTTAAGAGCGATTTTAAAGCTAATCTCAAAGCACTCGATATGGAAGCGGTTAGTTATCTTGAAAAAAATGATCTGGATGGTTTTTTCAAGTTCTACAAAAAGACCGATGACACTATTTGTGGTGTTTATGCTCTCTCGGTCTTGATGGCGTTATTGCCGCCACAAAGTCGTGGCACTATGCTTGATTACCGCACATCGCAGGACTTTCACGAACAAGAAGATAGCTCGGTCTCTTATATGTCCATCCTCTTTGGTAGTGAGACTGGCTGGTCCCAACTGCATAACAAACAAGAGGAGCTACTCAGTCAGTCCGAGCAAAAGTCACTAATACAGCTGGCTCGCCATACACTCAATGATTTTGTCCTCAAAGGAGTCAAAGATAATTTTTTAGAGTTCAAATCAAGCGCCAGACTAAAGCGACCTTCTGGCGCATTTGTCACTTTGTATAAACGTCAAAGCCCCGATGCTAAGCGCTCTTTGCGCGGATGCATCGGTTATGTTTTTCCAGTAAAATCACTGGAGCAAACAATAATGGAGAATACTATTTCGGCAGCCAGTATGGATCCTCGCTTTGAACCTGTAAGCAAGGAAGAACTAGAAAAGCTCGAAATAGAAATAACTGTACTAAGTCCACCGAGGCCGGTGGCATCATATAAAGACATCCGAATCGGAACGGACGGCATACTGCTTAAAGCAAGCGGCAGGCAGTCCGTTTTTTTGCCACATGTGGCAACCGAATATGGATGGACTATCGAGGAGACCTTGCGCCAACTATCTCAAAAGGCTGGTCTGGCACCCGATGCCTGGCAAAAGAACGCCAGGTTTGAGGTGTTTCAAGGTCAATCAATAGAAGAGAAAGAACAGCTTTTAGATTGAATCAATCAAAATAAGGCTGATTGCCTTTGCTTTTAGCTTGCGCTGCCGGCTGCACTGGAGAGGTTGTTGAGTTGGCTAACTACTGCTGAGAATGCTTTTGAGATAGCAGCAGAGAGAGCGCCCTGGGTGATTGAGAAAACAACGGCTACGAGAATCGCTACGAACGCCAGGATGGCGCCGTATTCGGTGATACCCTGTCCGCTTTCGTCCTTGATGTAACGATCACAAATATCTTTCATAGTAAGTGCATCCTTTATTTAGTAGATAGATCCAGCATAGCAGTGCCGCTGGATCTTGAGTAAGGGAAATGAGGCATTGTTGTATAGCCAAACTAATAGAGATGGTAAATCCCCATCAAATAGACCAGCAAATTTTGTGCCATCACCTGAAAACCAGCGAACATCAAAAACACTAAGGTGTGGTCCTGATTGGCAAAGCGTGTCAGTTCCGCTTCGATACTTGGTGCGATTTCTTTATCTGCAGCCGCTTGTAAGACTTTGTCGGAGATAAACAACCTGGGATTGTTTCTCCACAGTCCGTAGCTAAACAATTCGTCACTATTGGTCTGATCCACCACTGCTAGCTTCAAACCAGGCAATGCCAGTTTTTCGCATTGCGAGGAGAGCATCACTGCCAGTTCGGGATTGTTCTGTGCTACTTCCTCCAGGGCGACAAAGCGTGCCCGGAAGTATTTGCTCTCCGCCCAGTCCATGACCAGGGGCAAGACCATAACGAAAAGAACATTTAAAGACAGTATAAGGATGGCAGCTCCCCGCACGCCGAGTTCGTCGGTGCGTACCCAATAAGCCATGGGTAAAGTCGTAATCAGTCCGACTGCAAAAGTTATGCCATAGTAAAACTGTAAGGCCCTTGAAGGTCTCATATATCACCGCTCTTTTAGGTGGTATCACCGGGAGTGTCATTTAGACACAGGTGAAATTACCGGAGAACTCTGTATCTTATTTGTGCCCATGCCGGATGTAGCTAAAACCCCAGCAGTGCTGCTTGACAACAAATTGTCTGGCAAAGGCATACAGGTGCCAATTGTGCCGAGATTAATCTATCTGGCTAGCTGGATGTTAATATGGCCAGGGGGATTTTAATGGACGGTTTAAGAGCTAGTTTAGTCAAACTTATACGCCAGACCGAAAGTCGCTCAATGGTCGGCGACACTGAACGTCTCGATCAGCTTGCTGCCACAACTGACGACTATCTACTCAAGAGATGTCTCTGGACAATTGTCTTAGTCACTTGTCCTTGTATATTTATCGTTTTGCCTTTTGTCATTTCGCTCCTGGCTGGCTATTTGCCAGAGCACGTCACAGCAATTATTTGGCTTGTTGCTAAAGTACTTATGATGCTGGTATTTGCTCTTTTGGCTCTGACAATATTTTTTACAGTGAAGTCTGATAATTGAGCACTAAAAGTGGTGCCACAGACCATTTGGGCGGGGCACTAAAAATAGTGGCATCAAAAAATCAACTGGTCAGCGTGCCAGAGATTGTATTTATCCCAGAGCCTTTGTATCTCTTTTGATTCGGAGCCGATGATACCGGCTCCGGAGAGCGCATAGAGCAGTTTGACATTACTTTTGACTTCATCTTTTATGGATCCTATAAAGGCCGGTCCATTTTTTGAAAGTAAACGCTCCAGCGGACCAGCGCCGATTTGTAAGAGGACGCGGCGAGAGGGAGCGGCTTTTACCAGGGCTAGCACCAAGCGCCATGTCTTAAACGGATTACTTTCGGTGATGGACTCCAGCTCAGCCAGGCACCACTGGTCCTCTTCGCGTCTGAAATCCCAGAAACGCACAAGGGTTTCTATTAGATAAAGATCCTGGGCAGTAAATTGCTGGTTCATTTTGGTTGGCAAAGACCTGATATATAGATCATTGCCTTTTGCCCTGTTTGCGTCAATATTGACGACTAAAAAAAGCGCCAGGGGCAAACCTGGCGCTTCTGGGATTTTTAGTGCAAGACTTACATCAAAGATTCCATGATTTCTTTGAGGGCATCCTTGCCTGGACGAGTCTTTGATTCTGGCAACGTAGCAAGCGGTTCTTCGCCCAGGTGCAACTGGGAAGTGAAGTTAGGCTTGTTCTCGTCAATATAGAGTAGACCTGTGAGGAACTGCTTTTGAGCATGAGCTTCTTTGATTAAGTTCATAGCAGCTACTGAATTAGTGGGGTCATAATCGCGCCCTGTCTTTTTGAGTGTAATGCGAGAACCATCATGCATTTCTACTTCTTGAACAGTGCCGGGCTCGTACTCTACTGTGATTTGCTCAAAGAACGGAATATAGCCTAGCTCATGGAGCGGGGTTTCCATTTCTTTGGCGTACTTATAGCTCTTGGTAGAGCCTTCATGGTTGTTAAAAGTAACACAGGGACTGATTACGTCCAGTACGGCTGTACCTCTGTGAGAGCCAGCTGCCTTTATCAAGGCCACCAGTTGTTTGGGATCGCCAGCAAAGCTACGACCGACAAAACTGCAACCAAGCTC
>Ga0075163_10014535_pt1 | contig 10156 bp, 6 predicted proteins | sample JI1023141ADNA_FD_71478 | JGI IMG/M metagenome (GOLD analysis project Ga0075163, IMG submission 71478) | Wastewater effluent complex algal communities from Wisconsin, to seasonally profile nutrient transformation and Carbon sequestration -... | ecosystem: Engineered > WWTP > Effluent > Algae... | reverse complement strand
CAAATAGTGGCCGCATTAACGGCAACAGTGGTTGAACCCGAAGACGTGATTGTAATATGAGCAGTATCTGTGCAACCAATAGAAGAAGTTGCAATTACATGGTAGTCTCCGGCGCATAAACCCGTTGCAGTTGCCGTAGCTTGTCCAATGGCAATAAAACTTGCATCAAACCATTCGTAAGTATATCCAGCAATTGAACCGCTTGCTGTTGCTATAGCAGAACCAGTACAAGTACATCCTGCATTTACACTTGTTGCTGTAACTGAAATTGGAGTGATAGGTGTGCAACTGTTATTAAATTGCGCAATGTATGCAGCATTAGCAGCATTGTTTGCCGAACCTGGAGTTTGATTAGTTGTTGCGGCAGCTGAAGACCAGTTAGCTTGCTGTTGAGGATCTACCCCACTAAAACTATATACATTACCACCGCCTGTACCTGAAAAATAAATAAGTGTATTTGAATTGGTAGATGAACCATAACAAACCGAAAAAACCTCGCAACCCGCCAAGTTAACTATCCGAGCACAATCAGAAGCATTAGCTAATGCTGTATTTGTCCAGCTACCACCTGCAACCCAACCAGTAGTTGGATATGAGCAAGCAGCAGCCCCAGGTGTAGTTCCATTTCTCTCAAAAAGCGATGTGTTACTAATTGGGGCAATTATTCTGCAATTCCCATCCGACATACTTAAATCGTTTGTTGGTATATCAGGATTTGTATCCGCATCATTATAAATTACAATGATTGTACCTAATGGAACGCATTGCCATAGAACATTTTGAGAAAAACGAATTGCTCCAGCAGCAACGCCACCTGTACCATGAAAACCACTGTTATCATCAAAAATCCACCCTCTAATATCAATACAAGGAGGAGTAAGTGCGTTGCAATCATAACTAATCGTATTACTCACAACAACAAACTCAACGTATTCCTGAGCTCCAGAAGGCCCATTAGAAACTTCATTCATAATCAAAGTTTGAGCTACTCCTCGAAATGAGAAGAATAGAACACTAATAAAAATTAAGACACGAAGCATTGAATAAAAAATACTGAAGCGGTTGCGGTTAAATTAAAAACCTGTAGGATGTTCGCTTCTAACAATTATTATTTAGCTAAAATACGCAATAATTAGTGGAAAGCAAAACTCTAATATTAAGCTATTATTATTCTAGCTTTAAAACAAAGTAAACTTAATGTAAAATCAATTATCCAGAATTATATTGCTATTTCGAATTGATTTCTACCTTTACATACAAATATTTAAGAATTATGAAAAAAGGAAGTAAAGAAATGCTGAAAACAATTCTCAGCAATCAAGAACTAATAATGAAGGCTCTAAAAATCGAAATTCCTGTGAAAAAGGAAGAAAAAACAGCTAAAACAAAGCCTGCTGTTAAAAAGTCAAGCGTAAAAAGTGCTGCCAAAAAAGTTGTTGGAAAACCAGCTGTGAAGAAAGTATCTACAAAATAATTTTGTCAATTAACTAAATTTAAGTATTTTAGCAGGACAAAACTAACCCCAATGAAAAAGAAACTATTTCTAGCATTCGTATTTGCATCTTTAGGCACAAGTTTATTTGTAGCTTGTAAAAAAGAGAGCAATGATGGTATTAGTGTAGGTTACAAAGAAGAAAAAGGAACTGGAGCAAATCCAAATGTTTCGAGTACTACAGGTTCAACTACAGCTGCTACAACAACTTAAATAAGATATTTTCCACTCATGTATTATAATGCCTCCCAAGTTTTTGGGGGGCATTTTTACTTTATATTTGTAATGAACAAAACCAAAATATGCTAACTAAATTAAGTACACTTCTACTTGCAACAACAGTAGCCATTACTGTAAATGCGCAAACTAATAAACCGGGTACAATTAAAACCGCTAACCCAACTAATCAATTAGCAGTTATAGCAGGTGCCGAACTCATTGAAACGGTTGTGCCTAAAGCGGGGCAATTAGTTATTCCTTACAAAAAATACAAACTAAAAAATGGATTAACAATTATAGTTAATGAAGATCATAGCGATCCAGTTGTTTATGTTGATGTTACATACCATGTTGGCTCTGCTCGCGAACAACAAGGAAGAAGTGGATTTGCGCATTTCTTTGAACATATGATGTTTCAAGGTTCTAAGCACGTAGGTGATGAAATGCATTTTAAATATATTTCAGAAGCAGGCGGTGAACTTAATGGTTCAACCAACTTAGATAGAACAAATTATTTTGAAGTGCTTCCAGTAAACAATTTAGAAATGGCATTGTGGTTAGAAGCTGACCGCATGGGATTTCTCTTAGATTCTGTAACACAACAAAAATTTGAAGTGCAACGTGCTACCGTTAAAAATGAGCGTGGACAACGTTATGACAATGCACCTTATGGAGTTGTTGGAGAAAAAACGGGTGAAGCTCTTTATCCACAGGGGCACCCATACTCTTGGACAACCATTGGATATATCGAAGATTTAAACCGTGTAGACGTAAATGATTTAAAACGTTTTTATATGCGTTGGTATGGGCCAAATAATGCTGTACTAACAATTAGTGGTGATGTTAATACCAACGAAGCTGTTGCCATGGCAATAAAATATTTTGGTGGAATTCCAGTTGGACCAGAAGTGAAAAAACAAGTTGCTCCAGAAACAAAGTTAGACAAGGATAAATACATTTCATATGAAGACAATGTAAAGTTCCCATTGCTTAAAATGGCTTGGCCAACTGTGCCGGCATACAGCAAAGATGAAGCTGCTTTGGATGCATTAGGAAGCATGTTATACGGAAGTAAATCAACTCCATTCTATATTAATTTTGTAAAAAACCAAAAAGCATCTAGCGTTAACGCTTACAATACTGCAGGTGAATTAGCTGGTAGATTTGAAATTACTGTCAGAGGAAACAAAGATGCAAAGCTTGCCGACCTTGAAGCAGAAGTAAGAAAAACGATGGCAGAATGGGAAGCAAAAGGAATTAGCGAAGATGAACTAAAGAAATTTAAAGCAAGCATGCAAAGCATGTACTACAATACTTTAACGAGTGTTAAAGGAAAAGGCTCTAGACTTGCTGCTTACCATACTTTCACTGGTAATGCCAATTATTTAAATTATGACTTAAATCGTTATTTAAAATTAACTACGGCTGATATTATGAAAGCTTATATGACTTATATAAAAGATAAAAAAGCAGTTATTTTAAGTTGTGTTCCAAAAGGAAAAACAGATTTAATTGCTTCGGCAGATAATTGGAAAATGTACGAGCGTAAAATTGAAACTGAATCGGAAGAATACAAAAACTTAACTCCACGTACTACTGAAGAAAAATTTGATTGGTCAAAAAAACCTGCATCTAAGGCTAGACCAGTAGTTAAAGCACCTACCTTCTGGCAAGAAAAAGCTGCTAATGGTTTACAAATGATGGGAAGTGTAGATAATGAAATACCGAAAGTAAGTTTGTTTTTAAGTTTTAAAGCCGGACATCGCTATGAAAAAGCAGAGAAATCAGGTACTGCAATTTTAATGGCAGATTTATTAAATGAATCAACACAAATCCATACCGCTGAAGAAATTTCTACTATCCTCGAAAAAATGGGTTCAAGTATTGATGTTTCAGCAAGTGGAAGTGAAATAAATTTCAATGTTACTTCATTAAGCACCTATCTGCCTGCAACATTAAAAATTTTAGAAGAAATTATTTTAAAACCAAAGTTTGACACAGCTGAGTTTAATAGAGTTAAGAAAGAATTATTGGATCAAATATCTTTACAAAACACACAGGCAGCTACAACGGCAGATAAAGTTTTTAGTAAATTATTATATGGAAAAGATCATATCTTTTCAATGCCAACAATTGGGACAGCTGAAACTGTAAGTAAACTAAGTGTTGATGATATTCGTAATTATTACAAAGTGCAAATTAGTCCTTCGGTTGCGGAATTAGTTGTTGTGGGTGATTTTAAGAAAGAAGATTTGATTAAACAACTTTCTTTCTTAACCAATTGGAAAGGCGCTGCTGTTGAATTAAGTAAACAACCTGCTATTCCTGAAACAGGAAAAACGAAAATTTATTTTATTGATAAAAAAGGTGCGGCTCAATCTGAAATTAGGGTTGGAAAAAAAGCTTATGAATATAGCATGACTGGTGATTATTACCAAGCAAACATTGCTAACTATGCTTTCTGCGGTAATTTTAATAGTAGATTAAATGGCTTGTTACGTGAAGCCAAAGGTTATACTTACGGAATAAAAAGTCGCTTCTCTGCAAATGAGTTTGAAGGATACTACAACATCAATGGTGGTTTCAGAAGTAACTCAACCGATTCATCAATTATGTATATAATGGAAGAAATGAAAAAATATGCAGATAAAGGAATTACTAAAGATGAATTAGAATTTACTAAAAATGGAATTAGTAGTTCAGAAGCATTGAAGTATGAAACTCCCTTTCAAAAAGTTTCTTTCTTAAAATCATTATTAAATTATAATTTACCTGCGGATTTTACCACAAAACAAAATGCTGTATTAGATGGGCTTACAATTGAATCTGTGAGTGCAACCGCTAAAAAATCATTAGACTATAACAATATGATTATAGTTGTTGTTGGCGATAAAGAAACTAATCTTGAAAAGGTCAAGAAATTAGGTTATGAGGTTATTGAATTGAATCAAGATGGAGAGGTAATTAAGTAGGCTGCTTCGTCAGGCTCAGCATGACTTAAGGGAATAAAAAAGGTGCGATAATTATCGCACCTTTTTTTATTCCACCAATACAATGTCAGGTCGAACGCAGTCGAGACTTATTTAACGTGATTGTGTTATATAAACATTTCGGTATATTCAATTAACTTGGTGATTGCGTTTTCCATGTCTCGACTGCGCTCGAATTGACATCACAAAAGATTGAATCAAATTAATTTCTCTTTCAAATACTTTCCTGTAAATGATTTTTTATTTTTAACTAGCTCTTCTGGAATACCTTCAAATACAATATTTCCACCATGGTCGCCACCTTCGGGACCTAAATCAATAATCCAATCGGCACATTTAATTACTTCTAAGTTGTGTTCTATTACAACTATTGAATGACCCTTTTCTAATAAGGCATTAAATGATTTTAGTAATTTTTGAATATCATGAAAATGTAAACCTGTTGTTGGTTCATCAAAAATAAATAGTGTTGGCGATACAGATGAATTTGCAATTCCTAAAAAGGTTGCGAGTTTAATACGCTGTGCTTCGCCCCCACTTAATGTACTTGATGCTTGTCCTAATTGCACATAACCCAATCCGACTTCTTTTAATGGCCCTAATTTCTCAGCAATTTTTTTACTGGTTTTGTTATCAGCATGTGACGCAAAAAAATCAATTGCATCATCAATTGTCATTTCTAAAATATCAGTGACGTTTTTGCCATGGAAATTTACTTCTAATGTTTCCGCCTTAAAACGTTTGCCATTGCAGGCTTCGCAGGTTAATTGCACATCTGCCATAAACTGCATTTCAACAGTAATCTTCCCTTCACCTTCGCACACTTCGCATCTTCCACCATCCACATTAAAAGAAAAATGCGAAGGTTTGTAGCCACGTACTTTCGACATTTGCTGGTCGGCATATAAATTACGAATCTCATCGTAAGCTTTTATGTAAGTAACAGGATTTGATCGTGAAGATTTTCCTATCGGATTTTGGTCAACATACTCAATAGCAGAAATCTTTTTTAAATCTCCGCTAATCATTTGTGCTGAAGAAATTTTATCGAAATAACCATCAATATACTTTTGCAAGTATGGTAACAATGCTTTTTTAATTAATGTTGATTTTCCCGAACCACTAACGCCTGTAACAGCACAGAGTACATTCAAAGGAAACTTAACACTCACGTTTTTTAAATTATTGTCCGAAACATTTTTAACTTCAATGCTATGTGTCCATTTACGACGATTGAACGGAACAACAATTTCCAATTCTTTATTTAAATACTTTGCAGTTAAACTTTTTCCTCTGCTCAACAAAGCTTTGTGGTCGCCTTGGAAAACTAAATTACCACCTAGACTTCCTGCTTCTGGACCAATATCAATTAGTTCATCCGCTTCGCGCATAATGTCTTCATCGTGCTCAACAATAATAACAGTATTACCTTGTTGTTGCAAGGAACGTAATACTTTTATCAAACGTTCTGTATCTCTAGGATGCAAACCAATACTCGGTTCATCTAAAATATACATACTTCCAACCAAACTACTTCCTAAAGAAGTTGCAAGGTTAATACGTTGCGATTCGCCACCACTTAATGTATTAGCAACACGGTTTAATGTTAAGTAACTTAAACCAACATCACACAAGTATTGAAGGCGGTTCGTGATTTCAATCAATAAACGTTTTGCAATTTTTTTATCGTGTTCGTTTAGTTCTAATGCTTTAAAGAAAGGTAAAGATTCTGAAATTGGCATTAATACTAATTCCGTTATGTTCTTCCCTCCTACTTTTACGTAACCTGCATCTTTGCGCAAGCGCGTGCCTAAACAATCGGGGCAAGCCGTTTTACCGCGGTAACGAGCAAGCATTACACGGTATTGTATTTTATAACTCTCTTTTTGCAACATGGCAAAAAACGAATCTAATCCTTCAAAATATTGATTGCCTTTCCACAACAAATCATACTCCGCCTTTTTTAATTCGATAATTGGCTTGTGAACAGGGAAATTAAATTTGTGAGCATGTTTTATTAATTCATTTTTCCAATAACTCATTGTTTCACCATTCCAGCAAACAATAGCGCTCTCGTATACCGATAAACTTTTGTTTGGCATAACTAAATCTGGGTCAATGCCAATAATACTTCCAAAGCCCTCACACTTTTTACATGCCCCTATTGGATTGTTGAATGTGAAAAAATTCGGATTAGGTTCTTCAAAGCTCATTCCATCTAACTCAAACAAGTTAGAGAACTGCGAAATTTTTTCAGTGTTTTGATTATAGATATAACATTCTCCCCTGCCTTCTGCAAAAGCTGTTTGCACCGAATCGGCTACGCGATTATCTAGTTCATCGCTAGTTTTATCAATAACAATTCTATCAATAAGTAAATAAACATCTTCTGCTTTTAATTTCTTGGTATCTTTTAAATCTGCAATCTTTATAATTTCTTTCTTTATCCAAACACGCGGAAACCCTTGTTGTGAAAGCAATTCGAGCTGCTTCTCTAATTTTCTATCTTTTGGTAAATATAATTTTGCAACAACTAATAACACATGTTCATTTGGTAAAGTCTGCACAAACTCAACAACATCTGTTACGCTATGACGTTTTACTAATTTGCCCGAAACAGGTGAATACGTTTTACCAATACGTGCAAATAATAATTTCATGTAATCATACACCTCGGTAACAGTACCAACTGTAGAACGTGGGTTACGAGAAATTACTTTTTGTTCGATAGCAATAGCAGGAGAAATTCCTTTTATATAATCAACCAAAGGTTTTTCTAATCTTCCCAAAAACTGACGTGCATAAGCGGAAAGACTTTCCACATAACGGCGTTGTCCCTCTGCATAAAGAGTATCGAAAGCTAGCGATGATTTTCCTGAACCTGAAAGACCGGTTATAACAACCATTTTGTTACGAGGAATTGCCACATCCATATTCTTTAAATTATGCATGCGGGCACCTTTAATAATAATGTGCTTTTTAGGGTCGAGTTTTGAAATATCTGCTGCGCTCATATACACAACAAATATAAGCTTTGCAGGAGCATTTAAAATAAGGAGTTGCTAACATTGTGAGAAAAAAGTGTTTAAATAAACATCTCTTAATCCTCAAATTGCTTTGTCAAAATCTCCTTACGTTTAAGGAGCAGGAAAAGGTAAACTCCAATTGCAGCTGCAATATGTTTGAGCGAATGCCCACTAATTATTTTTAAGACATCGTACACTTGCAAATCAAAATGCTCAAAAAACTTCGCAATAATATAAGCAATCAACAAAACCCAATAAGCATTGCTTGACTTTCCGTTCGACTTACAAAACAATAATACAATAGGAATAGCAAGCATAGGGTAAAATTGCACCAATGCATACATTCTTAAATCATCCCCAATTAACCAAATAACAATGGATATTATTCCGACACTTAAAAATGGAAACAACATTACTTGCCCCGCTTTACTATTTATAAATTCAGAAATTATAATGGAAAATAGTGCCATAAACGCTAAAGTCATTGGAAGCCTATCCCATAAAAGGGTTTCGCTTGAAGGACAATAATGGTAATAAGCTGAACCAAAAGAAACTAGCGAAATACCAAAAAAGAAAACACAATATTGAAGCTTATTTACTTTGAAATTTCTTACCTGAATTAAACCTAAAAGTCCAACAAGTAAAAAAGGCAAATTAGAAACAACGTTTAAAAAATTTGGAATGCCTCCTAAAGTATGCTCATCACTAAAAGCATGATAATGCTCGCTTTGCTTAATTGGTTGAACTGTTAACATTGCAATAATAGAAATAAAAGCAAGGATAATTAACAATAAAGCTCCTGTATTTTCTTTTTTCATAATTTATAAAATCTTTGAGCAAAGATCTTTTATGAAAAAGAGATTTCATTTGATGTAAATCAAAAAAGCATTTGTAATATAGCAAATACGACTACTCCTTGCTTTTTGACTCTCTAACAAGAGAAAAAATCAGCCAAAGCCAAAATATTATTGTAAAAACACAGGATAAAACAAAAGCTCCTGGTAAATGTAACAAAGTAAAACTACCTGCCAATGACCAAAATACCACTAAACCTAATTTAGTAAAATCTTCAAACTCTTTATGCTCCTTGTTATAAAAACAAAATGAATAATTAATTGCTATTAGCGCAAAACCAAGCACCATAAGTTCAGTACCAAATTTCAGGTTCGAAATGTTGAGATAAAAACCTAAATCCAAAATACACATAGAAATAAATAAAATTATGAGCACAAGATTTTTACATTTATGAATGTATTTCAAATAAATAGAAATATGTGCCAATAGCAAACCAGAAGCAAATAATATATTACCAAATGGCCAATGCATAATTTTAAACACATTTCCAATTAACAAAACAGCGAGCGACACAAAAAACATCCATCCGAAATTTGAACTCAGCATAAAAACTAAGGAGCCAATCAACATAAAAATATAATCAGCAGATAAATTCAATGGATTTAAAACATAAGCTCCAATGCTAAACAGCATAAGCCCCATCGACTGATGGAAGTTGAGTTTAAATTTTTCTTGCGTTTGCATTGGTAGCTTACTTGGATTAGTTTAATAGTTTTATTACAATTTTATTCCAATGATACAAACATCATCTACTTGTTCTAAGTCTCCCTTCCAATCTTCAAATGCTTTGCTTAGTGCGCCTGATTGCTCATTCATACTTAAACTAACATTTTTTAAAAGTAGTTCCCCAAGCGCTTTATACTTAAATTTCTTTCCATTGGGTCCGCCAAATTGGTCAGCATAACCATCTGTAAATAAATAGAAAATAGTTCCTGTAGCACAATTTAATTTGTGAGTTGTAAATTTAGTTTGATTATCTGTTTTACCTATTGGTTGCTTATTGGCTTTCACTTCTTTGACTTCGACAGGCTCAGTCTGACTTTGGTTTTCATTAGATGAAGAAATGAACCAAAGCGGATTGTTTGCCCCGCTCCAATAAACTGTATTATTCCTCTTATCAATGCAAAGCAAAGAAATATCCATTCCGTCTTTTACTTCATTTGCGCTTTTTTCAAATGTTTCAACAACTAAGTCTCTAGTTTTATCTAAAATTTTCCCAGTTTCTGTTTCTCTAAACTCTTTCAAGGTTCTATTTAAAGCGTTTGAGCAAACTACAGAAACCATTGCTCCTGGAACGCCATGTCCAGTGCTATCAGCTGCGGCAATAAAAAACAAGTCACCAACACTTTCTGCCCAATAAAAATCCCCAGCAACAATATCTTTGGGCTTGTATAAAACAAAGTTTTCAGGAATGTGTTTATTGATAAAGGATGCAGGAGGAAGTATAGCGTCCTGTAAACGCTTTGCATACGTTATACTATCAATAATATCTTTTTGATGTTCTTCAACAATTTGCTTTTGATGTTCGATTACTAATTTCTGTTTTTGAGTAATTTTATAACGTTTGTACAACC
>Ga0075163_10014534_pt1 | contig 10156 bp, 6 predicted proteins | sample JI1023141ADNA_FD_71478 | JGI IMG/M metagenome (GOLD analysis project Ga0075163, IMG submission 71478) | Wastewater effluent complex algal communities from Wisconsin, to seasonally profile nutrient transformation and Carbon sequestration -... | ecosystem: Engineered > WWTP > Effluent > Algae... | reverse complement strand
GATGTTGGTCCGCGGCAAGCTCGCCGAGCTCGATCGCAAGACCTCGTGGATCCACGACGTCGACGTCGGCTACGCCGGGGACGGCTACCGGCGCGCCACGCTGGTGACCGTCGAGGTCGAGACCTCGGTCCAGGTCGAGGACGCCGCGGCGCTGGTGGTGCGCGCCGCCCGCGACATCCTCGCCGACGACGACCGCGACGGCAACGCCGACGACAACAACGACCCCGACGACCGCGACGTCGCCGATCTGCTGGCCCGGGTGCGCGGCCGGCAACAGACGATGTCGATCACCCGCGACGACCGCTTCACCGGCAAGGGGATCGAGATCGCCGACTACCTGACCTACGCCGCGCACACCGAGTTCGTGCTGGCCCACCTGCGCGCGACCGACGCGCTCACCGGCAACGGCCTGGTGGCCTACGCCAAGGAGATCTTCGACCCGGCGCGGATGCACGTCGCGACGGTCGCCCCGAGCGGCAAGCCGGCCAGCGGTGGGCGGGGCCGCGTCGCCGCCAGCGAGCAGGAGTACGACCTGCCGACGTGGCGCACGCCGATCAACGCGGCCGACGCCGAGCGCCCCGAGCCGCTGCCCAAGCAGCCGCAGGCGGTGGCCGTCGAGGAGTTCCGGCTCGCCAACGGCATGCGCGTGCTGATGTACGCCGAGCCGGCCAGCCCGGTGTTCGAGGCGCGGGTGGTGTTCCCGGCCGGCTCGCTCGACGAGGGCGCCGGCCCGCACGGCCTCGCGGTGCTCGCGGCGACGCTGCTCGATCACGACTACCTCCGCGAGTACCCGCGGCCGGTCTACGAGAAGCTGACCTGGGCGCTGCGGCTCGGGACCCAGCTCGGCGGGTCGGCGAGCGAGCGCACGACCGAGTTCACCAGCCGCGGGCTGGCGACCTTCGGCGACTGGCACCTGTGGCGGCTGGCGTGGCTCCTCGATCAGGGCGTCTACGATCCGGCCGATCTCAAGGCGGTCAAGGACGGGCTCGACGACGTGGCGCTGGACATGACCCCGCGCGAGCTGGCGGTCCGGCAACGCCTGTTCGGTCGCGCCCACCCGTACGCGCAGGCGCCAGACCCGGCCGCGCTGGCGACCCTCTCGGCGGGTGCCCTGACCGGCTGGCGCCACCGCCGGCTGACCACCGACGGCGCGACCCTGATCGTCGCCGGCGGGTTCGATCCGGCGGCGATGCACCGCCACGTCGTCGCGCTGTTCGGCCCGCTGGCGAAGGTGGCAGCCACCGCGCGGGCGGCGGTGCCGACGCCGGCGCCGCCCCCCGGCCCCAGCTGGCTCGGCGCCCGCGATCGCGGCGCTGCCCAGGTGACGCTGAGCGTGCACGTCCTCGCGGGGTCCGACGTCCGGCGCCAGCGGGCCGCCCGCGAGGTGCTCGCGGCGATCGTCACCGACCGCCTGCGGGTCGTGCGCGAGGGCATGGGCGCCAGCTACGGGACCGTCGGTCAGTACGCCAGCGGTGCCGCCGGCGGGACGCTGACGATCGAGACCGCGCTCGACCCCGCGCGGGCCCCGCGCGCGGCCGCGGCGGTGATGGCTGAGCTGACCGCGCTGCGCGGCGCGATCGGGGCGAGCGACTTCGTCCGCGCGCGCCGCCGGCTGGTGTCGAACGCGCTGGCGACCTCGCGTGACGCCGACAGCGTCGCCGACGAGCTGGCGCGCGTGGTCCGCGAGGGCGGTGACTTGCGCGAGCTGGACCGCTGGGCCGGCGAGCTGGCCGGCCTGACCATCGCCGACGTCGCCGCGGTCGCGGCGCTCGACCTCGATCGGACGCGGATGGTGGTGTCGGTCGACGGCCCCCCCGACGCGGCCAAGGCCACCCTCGACGCGCTGGGCGCCACCGACGTGGCGTGGTTCGACGAGTGAGCCTACGCCGGATCACGGCGGCGGCGGTGTTCGCGATCGTGGCCGCGTGCGGCCCGCGACCGCCCAACTTCGCCGGCCTCAAGACCGACGTGCGCTCGCTGACCGTGCAGCACGCGATCAGCGTGGTCCGGCTGACCAACGGGATGCAGGTGGCGATCGTGCCCGACGATCGCTCGAACCTGGTGTCGGTCGACGTCCGCTACCGGGTCGGCGCCGACCAGGACCCGGTCAGCCGCGCCGGCCTGGCCCACCTGGTGGAGCACCTGACGTTCCAGGCCGCCGGCGACGACCTCGGCACGCCGGTGTTCGATCGCTTCGTGGCGGTGGCGCTCGGCTTCAACGCGTACACCGAGCGCGACGTGACTCACTACACGTCGACGGCGCTGGCCGATCGCGTCGACGCGCTGCTCGAGCTCGAGGCGCGGCGCCTGGCCGCGCCGTGCGCGGCGATCCCCGACGGCCGCTTCGTCCGCGAGCGCGACATCGTGGTGGCCGAACAGGCGCAGCGCGCGTCGCCGTGGGGCGAGGTGATGGGCGAGATCGATCGCGCGGTGTGGGGCACCGCCCACCCCTACGGTCACCCGGTGGGCAGCGCCGAGATCGCCCGGGCGACCCAGGCCGAGGCGTGCGCGTTCATCGATCGCTACTACACGCCGATGCGCGCGATCCTGGTGGTGTCGGGCAACGTCGATCCCGCCGCGCTCGAGCCGCGCATCGCCGCGCGGTTCGGCGCGATCAGCCGGGGCGACGGGCTGCCCGAGCCGCTGGCGCCGATCGCGCCGCCGCGCCTCGCCGGCACCCACAGCAAGCACACCGGTGACGTCGCGCACCCGACCGCGGTGATCGTGCTGCCGGCGCCGCCGTGGGGCGCGCCCGACGAGGTCGTCCACGAGGCGGCGATGACCGTCGCCGGCACGGCGCTGGCCGAGCTCGACGCCGCGACGCCGTGGATCGTCGGCACCGACGTCGGCTACGGCGGTGGCGCCTACCAGCGGGTGACGCTGGTGCGCGTCGAGGTGACCGACGTCGGACGGCTCGACGCCGCGGTGGCCGCGGTCATGCGCGCCGCGCGGGGCCCGCTCGACGAGCCCGATCGCGACGAGGATCCCGACGACAACGACGACTACGACGACCACGTCGTGGCCCAGTACCTCACCGATCTGCGCGGCGCGTTGCTGGCCGGCGCGATCACCGCCACCGATCGCTTCGGGTGGGCCGGCGACGCGGTCGCCGACTACCTCACGTTCACCGACCACCGCGACTTCGCGATCGCGCGCATGCGCGCCGCCGACGCGCTCACCGGGCGGCAGCTCGTCGATCACCTGCGGGCGCTGTTCGTGCCGGCGCGCGCCCACGTCGCGCGCATCGTCCCGCGCGGCCAGGGCGTCGCCCCGCCGCCGCTGGTCGCCCCCGGCGCCGCCCGCGCGTACGACCTGCCGGTGTGGCGGACGCCGGTCGACCCGGCCGCCGCGGCGCGCCCCGAGCCGTTGCCGACCGCCCCGCCGGCGCTGGCGATCGACGACGTCACGCTGGCCAATGGCCTGCGCGTGTTGCTGTACGCCGAGCCGCGCAGCCTGGGCTTCCAGGCGCGGCTGCTGATCCCGACCGGGACCCGCGACGAGCCCGCCGATCAGCCGGGCGTCGCGTGGCTGGCAGCCACCTACCTGCGCAACGACGTCGATCGCGACCTCTCGCCGTCGACCCGCGCCACGATCGCGTGGGCGCTGCGCCGCGACACCCGGCTCGCGGCGATCACCGACGAGGAGTTCACGACCTTCACGGCCAGCGGCATGGCGCTGTTCGGGGACTGGCACCTGTGGCGCCTGGCGTGGCTGCTCGATCAGGGCCGCTATCGCGCCCGCGACCTCGCCGCGTGGCGCCGCGCGCTCGAGGGCGAGCCGCCCGCGAAGCCGCAGACGGCCGCGGCTGCCATCCGGGCGCGGATGTTCGGCGCCCAGCACCCCTACGGGCGCGCCCGCCCCGCGCCGGCCGCGGTCGCCGCGCGCGACGTCGACCAGCTCGCGGCCTGGCGCCGGACCCAGCTCGGCCTCGCCGGCGCGACGCTGATCGTCAGCGGCAGCTTCGAGCCCGCGGCGATGCGCGCCGAGGTGAGCGCGTTGTTCGGTGGCCTGGCCGCGCCCCCGCGACCGGCGCGCGCGCCGCAGCCGGCGCCGACGCCGATCGGCGGCCCGGCGTGGTTCGCGATCCGCGATCGCGCCGCGCGCCAGGTGACGTTGACCGTGAACCTGGTCGCGGCCTCGGATCGCGTCGACGATCGCGCCGCCCGGCAGGTGCTGGCGGCGATGGCCGAGGATCGGCTACGCGAGGTGCGCGAGGGCCTGGGCGCCAGCTACGCGGTCAGCAGCGGCTACGACGTCCGCGCCGCCGCCAGCGTGTTCGTCGTCCGCTCGGCGCTGGCGCCCGATCGCGCGCCGCGGGCCGCGGTGGTGATCCGCGAGCAGCTCGCCGCGCTGCGCGCCGCCCCCGCGAGCGCCGCGGCCGACTTCGTCCGCGCCCGCCGTCGGCTGGTCGCCCAGGCGCTGGCGTCGTCGACCGAGGCCACCGCGGTCGCCGCGCGCCTCGCCGAGGTGGTGCGCCACGGCGGCGACCTCCACCGGCTGACCACCGTCGCCAGCGACCTCGCGGCGATCACGCTCGACCAGGTGGCCGCGGTCGCCCAGGCCGACCTCGACCCGGCGCGCATGGTGGTGTCGATCGACGGCCCGCCCGACGCCGTGCAGGCCACGCTCGCCGCGCTCGGCGCTACCGACGCGGCGTGGTTCGACGAGTGAGCGCGTTGGCGACCACGCTGCGGATCGGTTAGAACCGACGGCCATGGCTGGCTCGACAGGACAGGTCCTCACCTCGCTCGTCGTCAACCTGGTGATCGCGGCGAGCAAGGGCGTCGCCGCGGTGATCACCGGATCGGGCGCGATGCTGGCCGAGACGATCCACTCGTTCGCCGACTGCGCCAACCAGGGGCTGCTGTTGTTCGGCATCAAGCAGGCGCAGCGACCGCCGACGCCGACCCACCCGCTCGGCCACGGCCGGGCGCTGTACTTCTGGTCGTTCATGGTCGCGCTGCTGTTGTTCTCGGGTGGCGGCGTGTTCTCGATCTACGAGGGGCTGCACAAGATCCAGCACCCCGAGGCCGTCGACGACATCCTGGCCGGGGTGATCGTGCTCGGGCTCGCCATCGCGCTCGAGGGCTACGCCACGATCGGCAACCTGCGCGAGATGAAGGCCCGGCGCGGCGCGACGCCGCTGTTCCGCTACCTGCGCGAGACCAAGGACTCGGACCTGGTGGTGGTGTTCGGTGAGAACGCCGCCGCGGTGCTTGGCCTGGTGCTGGCGATGGGCGCGCTGGTGATGGCGAAGACCACCGGCGACGGGCGCTGGGACGGCGCCGGCTCGCTGGCCGTCGGCGTGGTGCTGGTCGCGGTCGCGGTGTTCCTCGCCAAGGAGATCAAGTCGCTGCTGGTCGGCGAGAGCGCCGACCCCACGATCGAGGCGGCGGTGAAGCAGCTCGCCGCCGACGATCCCCAGATCGAAGGCGTGCTGCGGGTGCTGACGATCCAGCAGGGCCCCGGCGAGGTGGTGGTGGCGATGAAGCTCAAGATGAAGCCCGGGCTCACCACCGGCGGCTCGCTGTGCGCCGCGATCAACGGCTTCGAGGCCCGCTTGCAGGCCGCGCGCCCCGAGATCAAGTGGTCGTTCATCGAGCCCGACGTCGCCGATTGACCGCATTGACAAGGTGAGGCCGATTCCTGCGAGATCGGCCTTGCCAAGCGCGTAAGTCGCTGTCGATACTCAGCATGCGCCTTCACGGCGCAGTGCGCCATGGACTCTGCCCTGATCGGTCAGCGCCTCCGTCAGCTCCGGCTCGCCCGTGAGCTGACCCAGGCCGATCTGGCCAAGCAGCTGGCCATCTCGCCCGCGTACCTGAACCTGCTCGAGAAGGGCCGGCGGACGATGCAGTTCCCGCTGCTCCTGCGGGCGCTGACGTTGCTCGGCGCCGACCTCGAGGCGTTCATGGCCGACGCCGCCGGCGCGCGGCCCGAGGACGCGCTGGCGCACCTGCTCGACGATCCGCTGACCGCGACGCTCGCGCTCGACGAGCACGACCTGGCGCGGCTGCGGTCCGAGCCGCGGGTCGCCACGACGATCGCCGCGCTCTACCACCTGTACAAGAACACCCGCGCGCAGCTCGACGTCGCGATGTCCAAGCTCGAGGCCGGCGGGCCGGTGCCGCTCGGCTACGCGCCCGGCGACGAGGTGACCGACTTCCTCGAGCGCCACCGCAACTACTTCCCCGAGCTCGAGGCCGCCGCCGACGAGGTGCGCGCCAAGGCGGCGCTGCCGCGGCGCTACCCGGCCGAGGCGCTGGCCGCGCTCCTGGGCGATCAGTTCGGCGTGACCGTCGCGGTGACGCCGCCGACCGGCGCGTCGAGCGTCGTGCGCGCGTTCGATCCCGCCGCGCGGCGGCTGACCTTGTCGACCGACCTCAGCGATCAGGCGCTGAAGTTCCAGCTCGCGCACGTGATCGGGCTGTGCGTGCTCGACGGCAACCGCCTGCACGCGCGGCTGACCGAGGCCAGCGCGCCGCGCCACACCGAGACCGGCCACCTGATCAAGATCCACCTCGCCAACTACTTCGCCGGCGCGCTGCTCCTGCCCTACCGCGAGTTCTTCGCCGAGGTGCAGCGCACGCGCTACGACGTCGCGCGGCTGGTCGGGCTGTTCGCGTCGTCGTGGGAGGCGGTGGCGCACCGGATGTGCAACCTCGGCGACCCGCGGGCCGCCGGCCTGCCGCTGCACTTCCTCCGCGTCGACGCCGCCGGCAACGTGTCCAAGCGCTACTCGGCGTCGGGCCTACGCTTCCCCGCCGGCCACGGCTCGTGCCCCAAGTGGGCGGTGCACGCGGCGTTCATGACGCCGGCGGTGATCACCAAGCAGTACTCGGCGATGCCCGACGGCCACACCTACTTCTGCTTCGCCAAGGTGATCTCGCAGCCGGTCGCCGGCTCGCTGGTGCGCGGCGTCAACTACTCGATCGGCCTGGGCACGCAGGCCGAGGCGGCGCGGGCGATGGTCTACGCCGACGACGTGCCGCGCGATCGCCCGGTGCCGGTGGGCCTGACCTGCCGCTTCTGCGAGCGCACCGACTGCTCGCAGCGCGCCGCCCCCAGCTACAAGTTCCCGCTCACCGTCGACGAGAACGTGAAGAAGGACAACTTCTTCTCGCCGCTGGTCGACGCCGACCGCCACCCGAAAGGACAGCCGTGACCCGCGACCTCTACCCACTCGGTGACGTGCCCGATCTGGGCGTGGTGCCCGCCACCATGTTGGCCCAGGTGATCCGCGCCGACCGCTTCGGCGAGCCGGTCGACGCCTTCCGCGAGGAGGCCATCGCCATCCCGGCGCTGGCGCCCCACGACGTGCTGGTCTACGTGATGGCCGCCGGCGTCAACTACAACAACGTCTGGGCGGCGATGGGCGTGCCGATCGACGTGATCAAGACCCGCCAGAAGAAGGGCGAGCCCGAGGCCTTCCACATCGGCGGCTCCGACGCGTCGGGCGTGGTGTGGGCGGTCGGGTCGGCGGTCGAGAACGTCAAGGTCGGCGACGAGGTCGTCGTCCACTGCGGCATGTGGAACCGCGACGATCCGTGGGTCGCCAGTGGCAAGGACCCGATGCTCGCGGCGTCGCAGATCATCTGGGGCTACGAGTCCAACTGGGGCAGCTTCGCGCAGTACACCAAGGTGCAGGATCACCAGTGCCTGCCCAAGCCGCCGCAGCTCACCTGGGAGGAGGCCGCGGCGTACATGCTGGTCGGCGCGACCGCCTACCGGATGCTGCACGGCTGGCCGCCCAACGTCGTCAACCCCGGCGACCCGGTTTTGGTGTGGGGCGGCGCCGGCGGCCTCGGCTCGATGGCGATCCAGATCATCAAGGCCGCCGGCGGCCGCGCGGTCGCGGTGGTGTCGGGCGACGACAAGGTCGAGTACTGCAAGCAGCTCGGCGCGGTCGGCGTCATCGATCGCCGCAAGTTCAGCCACTGGGGCAAGCTGCCGCGCTGGAGCGACGAGCTCGAGTACGGGCTGTGGCTCAAGGGCGCGCGCGATTTCGGCAAGGCGTTCTGGGACGCGCTCGGCGAGAAGAAGAGCCCGACGATCGTCTTCGAGCACCCCGGCGAGACCACGCTGCCGACCTCGTGCTTCATGACCGAGACCGGCGGCATGATCGTGATCTGCGCCGGCACCACCGGCTACAACGCGACGCTCGACCTGCGCTACCACTGGATGCGGCAGAAGCGCCTGCAGGGCTCGCACTTCGCCAACGACGCGCAGGCCGCCGGCATCAACCAGCTGGTGATCGACGGCAAGGTCGACCCGTGCCTGTCGCGCACCTTCGCGTTCGCCGAGACCGGCTCGTGCCACCAGCTGATGCGCGAGAACAAGCACCCCAGCGGCAACATGGCGATCCTGGTCAACGCGCCGCGGCCGGGCCTGCGCAACCTGGCCGACGTGCGCGCCGCCGGCGGTGCGCGATGAGCGCGCGGCCGTTCCGGGTGCTCGGGCTCCAGCAGATCGCGATCGGCGGGCCGTCGAAGGCGGCGCTGCGCGCGCTGTGGGTCGACCTGCTCGGCGTCGCGGTCGAGGGCAGCTTCCGGAGCGAGCGGGAGAACGTCGACGAGGACATCTGCGCGGTCGGCGCCGGCGCGGCGCGCGTCGAGATCGATCTGATGGAGCCGATCGACGCGACCAAGGCGCCGCGGGTCCACGAGCCGCCGCTCAACCACCTCGGCCTGTGGATCGACGATCTGCCGGCGGCGGTGGCGTGGCTGACCGCGCGCGGCGTGCGCTTCACGCCGGGCGGCATCCGCAAGGGCGCCGCCGGGTTCGACGTGTGCTTCATCCACCCCAAGGGCTCGGCCGAGGCGCCGCACGGCGGCGCCGGCGTGCTGATCGAGCTGGTGGCGGCGCCGCCGGCGCTGGTGGCGGCGATGGACGCGCTGGCCGCGGGCGCGCGCGCGACCGCGGAATAGCCGCGCCGACGCGGGCGTTGGCGGCGGATGGGCCGGCTCGGCTGCGCCATCGTCGCCGCGATCGCGATCGGCAGCTGCCACCGGCCGGCGCCGACGCGGATCGCCGACCTCGCGGCGCGCGTCGGGCCGAGCCCGCGCCCGCCACCCGCGCGACCACCGGCGGCGACGGCGGTCGCGCCATCACCAACCGCGCGGCTGGCGGCGCTGGCGGTCAGCGACGCCGACTTCTATCGCCCGGTGCTGTACACGTGGACGCCGGCGGCGTCGATCGGCGCGCTGCGCTACACCCGCGAGCTCTTGACCGCGACCGCGGCCACCGGGCGCTTCGTCTCGCCGTTCAACCGCGCGCTGGCCCAGGTCGCGCGCACGCCGGGCGCCGGGCGCGCGCTGGCCCAGGCGCTGACCACCGACCCGGCGCTGATCCGCCGCCGCTACGCGTGGCCGGCGCCGTTCGCGACCGTGCTCGGGCTGGGGCCGCGCAGCTACGGCACGGCGCTGGTGCGGATCGAGCTCGCGCCCGAGGCGTGGATCGCGCGCTTCGATCCCAGCGCCCGGGAGCCGTTCGCGATCGTCGACGCCGCCGGCCAGCCGGTGGCGATGGCCGACGTGCTCGCCGCGCCGACGCGGCTGGGCGCGATCTTCCACGTGCGCACCGATGCGTGGCAGGGCGTGGCCTACCGCGAGTACGTCGTGGTCAGCCCGGCGATGGTGGCGGCGTGGTCGATCGCCACGCCGGCGATCCGCGCCGAGCTGGCCGCCGAGCGCGCGCTCTTGGCCGACCTCGAGCTCGGCGTCGCCGCGCTCGCCGCCGACGACGCCACCGCCAGCGCGGTGCCGGCCTGGCGCGGCGGCGCACCCGCGGGGCTGGCCGCGGCGTGGCACGCCGCGCTGGCGTTCGACAACCAGCGCTACCGCCCGACCCGCGCCAACCTGCGCCGGATCGATCGCGCGCTCGCGGCGTGGGATCCCGCCGGCGCGCCGCTCGTGGTCACGCGCGCGCCGTGAGCGGCGCCGGCCACGCCGCCGCGTACTCGTCGCGCAGCGCCTGCCACTCGTCGGGCTCGGCCACCCACACGCCGCCCTGCCAGCTGAACACGTCGGCGGGGCGATCGTGATCGTCGTAGAGCGGGATGACGTGGACGTGCAGGTGCATCGAGGTCTGGGTCAGCTCGCCGGCGCTCGAGCCGGTCGAGGTCACGTAGACCCGCAGCGGCCGGCGGATCCGCTCG
>Ga0075163_10014532_pt1 | contig 10157 bp, 6 predicted proteins | sample JI1023141ADNA_FD_71478 | JGI IMG/M metagenome (GOLD analysis project Ga0075163, IMG submission 71478) | Wastewater effluent complex algal communities from Wisconsin, to seasonally profile nutrient transformation and Carbon sequestration -... | ecosystem: Engineered > WWTP > Effluent > Algae... | reverse complement strand
CGGCGCGCGGGTCGCGGCGATTCTCGACTGGATCCACGCCAACATCGACTATCAGTTCGGCGTCAGCACGCACGAAACCACGGCAGAGGAGACCTTTGTCGACCGCGCCGGCGTCTGCCGCGATTTCGCGCATCTGGCGATCACGCTGTGCCGCGCCGCCAACATCCCGGCCCGCGCTGTCGCGGTCTATGCCGAGGGACTGGTGCCGCAGGACTTCCACGCCGTCATCGAGGTGTTCCTGAACGGCAGCTGGTGGCTGGTCGACCCGACGCAGCTGGCGCCGGTCAACGGCCTGGTGCGGATTGCCGCAGGCCGCGACGCCGCCGACATCGCGTTTCTGACGACAAACATCGGTGCCGAACTGATCTGGCAAAGCGTCGACGTCGCGCCGGCGGCGGTCGCCTGAGGGCAGGCCCGAAGCACAAAAACGGGCGGACTGCCTGTGCAATCCGCCCGCGGGTACGCAACCGATAAAAACGCTTTAGAAGCTGGCGCCGAGTGTCACCAGGAAGGTGTCGCCCAGGATGCCGCCGAAGCTGCTGCGGTTGTTGCCAACCCATTGCGCGCCGAAGGTCAGCATCTTGTACTTGAAGTCGGCGCCGATCATGTAGTCGACCTTGTTGTCATGGCCGGTGCCGAGTGCCGCCGCGATGGCGCCGGTTTCATAGCCAAGGTTGCCCTTGAGCGTGATCGGCACGCCGGGGATGGCGAACGACGGCGCGATGAAGATGTAGGTGTTGTCGCCACCGCCGATGTTGTCCTGGTTCGGCGCGAAGTTGATGCCGGTGGTGAAGCCGATGGGGCCGAGCGCAAAGCCCAGCGAGCCGTAGAGTTCCCAGAAATCGACATTGCTGCCGCCCGGATAGAGGTAGCCGATGATGCCGACTGTCGGGGTGATACCGCCGAAAGTCTTCGACCAGCCGCCGGAGATGTCGATTTCGGTCGTCGCGCCGCCGTAAGGGGCGATCGAAGAGCCCCAGAGCCCGATAAAGAAGCCCGGCGAGGTCGTCGCGGTGATGCCGCCCTGGACGGCAATGTCGTTGTCGCTCAACGACACACCGCGCCAGCGATAGTCGGTGACGAATGTGGCGTTGCCGGTGAACGACAGGAACGGCGTTTCTTCGGCCGGCGCGGCTGCGGCCGGTGCGGCCTCAGCGGTCTGCGCCTGTGCAGCGCCGGCGGTGCCGATCGCAACCAGTGCGGTGGCGGCGAGTGCCGCAAACTTGACGGTCTTGAATGTTGTCGAACGAATCATGTCCCAAAACTCCTTTGTCGTATGTGCTTTCCGCGCCAGTCCGGGACCAACGGCTCTGATGTCCGTTTTCGGTCAACTTGGGGAAAGTTTGCGCACTCTGCTGCATTGCACAAGCAAATTGCGCGCTGCACATTGATTCGAGCAATGATTGTGTGATTCGCGCCACAGTATGTGGAACTTTCGGCGCGCACCCTCGGGAAAACGCCGGAAATATAGGCACACTGCCCAAAAAAAGGGCCGGTACTTTTGTACCGGCCCTTAGTCAAATCCTTGGGGAGGATCGCCATGTTGGCCTGATTGTTGTGCACTGCAACAAAAGCAATTGCAACTGCTTTTTTTAACATCGCGCAACTTTTTTCCGGGTTCGACAGCCTGGCCCCGGTAAACGCCGATGGCAGCGTTCTCCCCCTGTTCTACCACTTTCGCGTTCGCGCTTGCGGCTCTATAGACTGTCATCATGAGCGACCTTTTCAGCGCGACCGCGACCTCGACCGACTATGACGCCAGCCACATCGAGGTGCTCGAGGGCCTGGAACCGGTTCGCCGCCGGCCCGGCATGTATATCGGCGGCGTCGACGAACGCGCGCTGCACCACCTCGCCTCCGAAGTTCTCGACAATGCCATGGACGAAGCCGTCGCCGGCCATGCGACGCGCATCGAAATCGGCCTTGAAGCCGATGGGTCGCTGACCATCACCGATAACGGTCGCGGCATCCCGGTCGATCCGCACCCCAAATATCCCGACAAATCGGCGCTCGAAGTCATCATGACGATGCTGCATTCGGGCGGGAAGTTTTCGGGCAAGGCCTATGCGACCAGCGGCGGGCTGCACGGCGTCGGCATTTCGGTGGTCAACGCGCTGTCGTCGCGGCTGGTCGTCGAAGTCGCGCGCGGCCGCGAACTGTTCCGCCAGAGCTTCTCGCGCGGCCACAAGACCTCCGAACTCGAAGCGCTGGGCGCGGTGCAAAGCCGGCGCGGTACCAGCGTCGCCTTCCTGCCCGACACCGAAATCTTCGGCCCCGACGCGCGCTTCAAGCCGGCGCGGCTGTGCCGGCTGGCGCGGTCAAAGGCCTATCTGTTCCGCGGCGTCGAAATCCGCTGGAAATGCGATCCCGCGCTGATCCATGACGATACGCCCGCCAGCGCGGTGTTCCAGTTCCCCGGCGGGCTCGCCGACCATTTGCGCGAACAGCTGGGCGACCGCGATCTGGTGTCGCCCGAGCTGTTTGCCGGCCGCGTCGACCTTCCCGACAGCCAGGGTGCGGTCGAATGGGCGGTGGCTTGGCCGCTCTACGGCGAAGGCTCGGGCAGCTATTATTGCAACACCATCCCGACGCCCGACGGCGGCACCCACGAGGCGGGCCTGCGCGCCGCGCTGACCAAGGGCATCAAGGGCTTCGCGGCGCTGGTCAACCAGAAGAAGGCGACCGACGTGCAGGCCGAGGACGTGCTGACCGGCGCCGAGGTCATGCTGTCGCTGTTCATCCGCGACCCGCAGTTCCAGAGCCAGACCAAGGATCGCCTGACCTCGCCCGAAGCTGCGCGACTGGTCGAAAGCGCCATCCGCGACCATTTCGACCATTGGCTCAGCGACGCGCAGGATCGTGGCCGCGCGCTGCTCGGCTTCGTGCTCGAACGCATGGACGAACGCCTGCGCCGCCGCGCCGAACTGGCGACCAAGCGCAAGACCGCGACCAACAAGCGCAACCTGCGGCTGCCCGGCAAGCTGACCGACTGCGCCAGCGATGACGCCGCCGGCACTGAATTGTTCATCGTCGAAGGCGACAGCGCCGGCGGCTCGGCGAAGCAGGCGCGCGATCGCAAGACGCAGGCGGTGCTGCCGATCCGCGGCAAGATCCTCAACGTCGCGTCGGCGAACAGCGCCAAGATCGGCGCCAACACCGAAATCGCCGACCTGATCCAGGCGCTCGGCTGCGGCACCCGCGACCGCTACAACCCCGAAGCGCTGCGCTATGAGCGCATCGTCATCATGGCCGACGCCGATGTCGACGGCGCGCACATTACGACGCTGTTGATGACGTTCTTCTTCCAGGAAATGCCGGGGCTGGTGAAGGACGGCCATCTGTTCGTCGCGCAGCCGCCGCTGTACCGCTTGGCGCAAGGCGGCACGATTGCCTATGCCCGCGACGATGCCCACAAGGCCGAGCTTGAGGCGACGCTGTTCAAGGGCCGCGGCAAGGTCGAGGTCGGGCGCTTCAAGGGGCTTGGCGAAATGGCGGCGTCGCAGCTCAAGGAAACCACGATGGACCCGGCCAAGCGCACCTTGCTGCGCGTCACCTTGCCGACCGACTATGATGCGCGCGCCGACGTCAAGGACCTCGTCGAGCGGTTGATGGGACGCAATCCCGAGCACCGCTTCGCGTTCATCCAGGCCAGCGCCGAAGCCGTCGATGCCGAGGCGATCGACGCGTGAGCGGCGCCACGATCAGGACATCCGCATGAGTGACGAAATCCCGCTGTTCAAGATCAACCCCGGGCTCGACCGGGCGGCTTTGGCAGCGACGTTCGCGCGCGACCGCCGCGTCCAAATCCGCAACTTCCTGACCGCGGATGCGGCCGCGACGATCCATGACGTGCTGTCGCAGCAAACGCCCTGGGGTCTGGCGTGGAATGACGGCAACAGCCAGACCGACATCAGCCCCGCCGACCTCGCCAAGCTGTCGCCGCAGCAACGCGGCACCATGGGCCAGTCGATTGCGCAGCGGGTGCGGACGCGCGGCTATGGCTTCTCCTACCAACGCTATCCGATGGTCACGGCGTATGCGAACAACTGGGACCCCGAAGGCCCGTTGCACCTGCTCGTCGAGCATATCAACGACGCGCCGCTGATGGATCTGGTGCGCGAGGTCACGGCGATGCCCGACCTCGTCAAGGCCGACGCGCAGGCGACCTTGTTCGGCCCCGGCCAGTTCCTCGGGCTGCACCATGACGCGCATGTCGCCGAAGGCTGGCGCATCGCCTATGTGATGAACTTCACGCAGGACTGGCACGAGGACTGGGGCGGCTATCTCAACTTCTATGACGATGACGGCGACATCATCACCGGGTTCCGGCCACGCTTCAACGCGCTCAACATGTTCGCGGTACCGCAGCGCCATAACGTCAGCTTCGTGCCGAGCTGGTCGCCGGTCGGCCGCTACGCCATTACCGGCTGGTTCCGCGACCGCTAGCGCCTAGACCCGCGTTCCCAGGAACTCGACCAACGCCTTGACCTTGGCCTGCCGCCATTGCGGCGTCGGCGCCATCAGCCACCATGCCGAACCTATCGGTTCGGGATCGCCGCTGGCGACCACGCGCCCGCTGGCGATATCGGCGGCGGCCAGCAGCGCCGGCACGCGTGCCCGGCCCAGCCCGGCGGCCGCCGCATCGAGCGCCAGCCCGGCATCGGCAACGGTCAGCGTGCTGCAGCCTTCGGGCGGCATGGCGTCGCCGGGATAGCGGATGAAACAGCCGTCGCTGGTATGGCCGGGTGAGCTGACGGTAACCAAAGTTTCGACACCGAGCGGCTTGCCGTGGACGCCCTCGTCATTCGGCGCCGGGCCGAAAACCAGCGCCAGGTCGAGGTTGGCCTGGGTGAAATCGATGCCGTCGTCCGCCGAGACGATGACGAAGCGCACATCGGGGTTGAGCACGGTGTAGGCGGCCAACTGCACGCCGAGCCATTTCGCCGTCAGGTCGCGCGGTGCCGCCAAGGTCAACGTCTTCGAGCCCTGCGCTTCCTGCAGCAGCCGCACCGACTCCTCGAATTCAAGGAACCCCGCGCGCAACGCCGGCAGCGCGCGCTCGGCCTCGGGCGTCAGCTCGAGGTTGCGCGTCATGCGGCGGAACAGCACGACGCCGAGCACGTCTTCGAGCGCGCGGATCTGCTGGCCGACCGCGGCGGGCGTCACCGCGAGTTCGTCGGCAGCCTTGGTGAACGACAAATGTCGCGCGGCAGCGTCGAAAACGCGCAGCGCGTTAAGCGGCAGGTGCGTGCGCTTCATTTGCGAACCGCGCGCGGCGGCGGGCTGAGCAGCCCGAACTTGGGAATGGCGGCGTCGAACGGCACCTTGCCCGCCAGCATGCGGAAGCTGCCGTGCATCGACCCCGACGGCGTCGTCAGCCCGCAGCCCGACACATAATCATACGACTGGCCGGGTTCGAGCACCGGTGTCTGCCCGACGACGCCGGGGCCGCGGACTTCCTCGACTTCGCCGTTGCCGTCGGTGATCACCCAGTGGCGGTCGGTCAGCTGCACCGGCGACGGCGAGCGGTTTTCGATGCGGACGTGGTAGCTCCACGCGTAGCGTCGCTGCTGCGGGTCGGACTGGTCGGGCAGGAAGCGCGGGTTGACGCGCACCACCACGCCGAGCGTCTCCGCCGCGAACGGGAAGAACACGTTCATCGGCTGGCCGCCGCTGGTCATAGCCCGGCGCGCCTTAGCGCCTGATCGAGGTCGGCGATGAGGTCGCGCGGGTCTTCGAGCCCGACCGACAGCCGCAGCATGCCTTCGGTAATGCCCATTTCGAGGCGCTTGTCCTCGGCGACGCTGGCGTGCGTCGTCGATGCCGGATGCGTCATCAACGTCCGCGAATCGCCGACATTGTTCGAAATGTCGATGAGTTCGAGCGCGTCGAGCAAGGCATGCGCCTGCGGACGTGCACCATCGACGAACAGCGCCATGATCGTGCCGCCGGCCTCCATCTGTTGCATCGCCAGCGCATGCTGCGGGTGGCTCGCCAGCCCCGGATAGAGCAGGCGCGGCACGCGGGTTTCGAGGAAGCTCGCCACCTTTTGGGCGTTTTCGGCGGCGCGGCGGACACGCAGGTCGAGTGTTTCCAATGATTTCAGGATGACCCAGGCGTTGAACGCAGACAGCGTCGGGCCGGTGTTGCGGGTGAACGGCAGCAGCACATCATTGATGAAGCTGGCGTTGCCGAGCACTGCGCCGCCGAGCACGCGGCCCTGCCCGTCCATCAGCTTGGTTGCCGAATGCGCGACGACATCGGCGCCGAACTCGAACGGCCGCTGCAGGATCGGCGAGGCAAAGGCATTGTCGACGACGACGATCGCGCCGGCGTCATGGCCGATGTCGGCGACCGCGCGCATGTCGACGATATCGAGCGTCGGGTTCGCCGGGGTTTCGAGGAAGAATGCCTTGGTATTGGGCTGGCGCGCCTTGGCCCAGGCCTGCGTGTCGCGGCCATCGACAACGGTGGTTTGAATGCCGAAGCGCGGCAGCAAATGATCGACGAGCCAGCGGCACGAGCCGAACAGCGCGCGGCCCGCGACCAGATGGTCGCCCGCCGAAAGCTGGCACAGCAGCGCCGCCGTCATCGCCGCCATGCCCGTCGCCATTGTCCGGCAGGCTTCGGCGCCTTCCAATAGGCACAGCCGCTCCTCGAGCATCGCCACCGTCGGGTTCTGCAGCCGCGAATAGGTCATGCCGGGCTGTTCGCCACGGAAACGCGCCGCGGCCTGTTCGGCATTGTCATAGGCATAGCCCGACGTCAGGAAGATCGCTTCCGACGTTTCGCCATGTTCGGAGCGCATGGTGCCGCCGCGCACCGCCTGTGTTGCAGGATGCCAGGTTGCGGTGGTCGCGCGGTTCTGTCCGGTATGCTTCTTCATGTCGTCAGGCTTACCCGCGCGGCCTTGCTGGCGTCAACGCGCTCGGTCACGCGCCGCGGCACCCGACGTTGTCACAAAATCTTTATCCAGACGTCAAACCTTAGCGCGTTTGCTGTCACCTTTGCTTCATCGACGCGGCCTAGCGGTGCTTCGCAATTGCTGACGCGCCATGCTCAAGGGGATTCTCGATGACAACTGCCTATTTCAACCTCGCCAGCGGCAATTTCAGCCAGGATTGGTCGAATGCCGGCCTTATTACCGCCAATGACGACTGGTCGGGCGTCGCCAGCATCCAGGGCTATCTCGGCGACGGCTTGACGTCGTCGACCAATGTCGATGCGCGCAGCTATACCGGCAGCAATTTGCAGACGACGGTCGATGTTGTCGCCAACCAGTCGAATCCGGCCTCGGCCAGCCTGGCCGGCGGCGTGCTCGAATTCGACGGCATCGCCAACCCGACCATCGCGCTCAACGGCTCGGGCACTGCCGATGCGCCGTCGGTGGTGTTCTATGTCGATGCCACCGGCCGCAGCGGCGTGCGTTTCCAGGCGGTGCTGCGCGATCTCGATGCCAGCGCCGATGACGCCGCGCAGCAGATCGCCGTGCAATACCGCGTCGGCGGCGGCATCTGGCAGAACATCTTCTACGATGCCGATGTCTCGACCGCGAACAGCGCCACCGAAGTCACCGCCGTCGATGTCACGCTCGGCACCGATGCCGACAATGCCGCGCAAGTCGAAATCCGCGTGCTGACCACCAACGCCGCGGGCAACGACGAAGCCACCGGCATCGACGATATCGTGATTTCGTCGCAGCCCGGTTCGGGTACCGACAGCGTGGCGCCGACCTTTACCGGCGCAACGCCGGCCGACAACAGCAGCGGTGTCAGCGAAGCCGCCAACATCGTGCTCAGCTTCAGCGAGGCGGTGACCGCAGTCAGCGGCAATTTCACCATCAGCGACGGTGCCGGCGATGTTCGCGTAATCGCCGTCTCCGACACGCAGGTCAGCATCAGCGGCAACACCGTGACGATCAACCCCGTCGCCGACCTTGCCGCCGGCACGCACTATACGGTGACTGCCGATGCCGGCATCGTCGAGGACGCGGCGGGCAACGACTTCGCCGGGCTCGCCGCCGGTGCGCTCGATTTCACCACCGCCGCGCCGGTGCTGGTGCGCAGCATCGGCGTCATCCAGGGCCTTGGCCATACCAGCAGCTTTGTCGGCCAGGTTGTGCGCACCGAAGGTGTCGTCACCGCGATCGACAGCAACGGCTATTATATCCAGAGCGCGGTTGGCGCGGGCGACGGCGACAGCCGCACGTCGGACGGGCTGTTCGTGTTCACCAGCAGCGCGCCGGCCGGTGTTGCCGTCGGTGATCTGCTGCGCGTCGATGGCACTGTCGCCGAATTCCGCCCCGGCGGCAGCGGCGGCAGCAACAACCTGACCACCACCGAACTGGTATCGGCGACCAGCCTCAAGCTCGGCACTGCCAGCTTCGACACCGTCATCATCGGCAACGGCTTTTATGCGCCGCCAACCGAGATCATCGATAACGACAGCTTCGCGACCTATGACCCGGCGCAGGACGGCATCGATTTCTACGAATCGCTGGAGGGTATGCTGGTCAGCGTCGATGCACCGCGCGTCGTCGGCGGCCCCAACGGCTTCGACGAAGTGTTCGTTGTCGCCAGCGACGGCGTCGGCGCCACCGGCCTGTCGGCGCGCGGCACGCTTGTGATTTCGAACGGCGACTTCAACCCCGAGAAAATCCAGCTCGATGCCGATACCGGGCTCTATGCCGGCTTCGACGGCGCAGCCTATTCGGTCGGCGACAAGCTCGCCAGCGTCAGCGGCATCGTCAGCTATGCGTTCGGCGGCTATGAAGTACTGGTGACGCAAGCAGTGACGATCACCCAGGACGTGACCTTGGCGCAGGACGTCACCAGCCTCGTCGGGGCTGCCGACAAGCTCAGCATCGGCAACTATAATGTCGAAAATCTCGACCCGACCGACGCACAGATCCGCTTCGACACGCTCGCCGAAGACATCGTCAACAACCTGCGGGCGCCCGATATCATCGGCCTGCAGGAAGTCCAGGATGCCGACGGCGCCGGCACCGGCAGCGACCTGACGGGCACCGCCACCGCCGCCAAGCTGATCGCGGCGATCGTCGCTGCCGGCGGCCCGCTGTACAGCTATGTCGAGGTCGCGCCCGTCGCGGCGGGGATTTCGGGCGGCGAACCCGGCGGCAACATCCGCAACGGCTATCTCTACAATGACGCGCGCGTCGATTATGTCGCGGGCTCGGCGGTGGCGCTGACCGGCGCGGCGTTCACCGACAGCCGGCCGCCGCTGTCGGCGCAATTCGTGTTCAACGGCGAAACCGTCACCGCAATCAACCTGCATTCGACCTCGCGCGGCGGCTCGAACGCGCTTAACGGTAACATCCAGCCGCCCGTCGATGGCGGCGATGCGGCGCGCACCGCGCAGGCGACGGCGGTTCGCAGCTATGTCGATGGCATTCTGGCGCTCGATGCGAATGCCAACATCATCGTCCAGGGCGACATGAACGGCTTCAGCTGGGAAAGCGCGCTGGGCACGCTGACCGCCGGCGGGGCACTGACCGATCTCGACACGCTGCTGCCGGCGACCGAACGCTACAGCTATGTCTTCGACGGCAATGCCCAGCAGCTCGATCACCTGCTGGTATCGCAGGGCCTGCTTGGCGGCGCGCAGTTCGACGCGGTGCATCTCAACGCCGAGCTGCCCAATGCGCTGCAGGTCGCCAGCGACCATGACGCACTGGTCGCGCTTGTCGAAATCCCGGTCAAGCTGTTCGGCAGCGAAAGCGATGACCTGATCGAAGGCAGTGCGGCTAGCGAAGTGATCTACGGCAACGGCGGCAACGACGTGCTGCGCGCCGGTGGCGGCAATGACAGCGTCTTTGGCGGCAATGGCCATGACACGATCCAGGGCGGCGGCGGCGTCAATGTGCTCGACGGCGGTGCCGGCAATGACGTGTTCGGCGGCGAAGCGCAATTCGGTCGCCACAGCATCGATGGCGGCGCTGGCGCTGACAGCTTCATCGTCAATTCGGACGGCAGCCCGGTCATGGTTGACCTCGCGGCGGGCACCGTCACCGGTGGCTATGCCGACGGCAGCACGCTGGTCGGGGTGGAGCTGGTCAAGACGGCGCGGACGGCCGGCAGCGTCAGCCTGTCGGGCGACGGCGTCGCCAATGCACTCACCGGCGGCAGCCTTGATGATGT
>Ga0075163_10014531_pt1 | contig 10157 bp, 13 predicted proteins | sample JI1023141ADNA_FD_71478 | JGI IMG/M metagenome (GOLD analysis project Ga0075163, IMG submission 71478) | Wastewater effluent complex algal communities from Wisconsin, to seasonally profile nutrient transformation and Carbon sequestration -... | ecosystem: Engineered > WWTP > Effluent > Algae... | reverse complement strand
CACCCCCGCTGGTACAGGCACCTTTACCTACGAGTGATTAACAGAAAGCTGAGACGTTATCTTTATTCGATGTAAACAAGACTAGTATGAGTAAAAATACAAAACAGGAAGAGCGAAGCAAGTTTGAACAATGGATGGAAGTTATAGGCTTTATCGTATCCGTATCTGTGCTGTGTATTTTTGCGGGCATGGCTTGGGGTTACGGACGCTCATTGGTGCTTTATGACCCAATCCAAGATTGTATCGAGGGTGGATTGAAAGTCTCTTGGGAGAGAGACTACCACGAGGATGAGCAGTTAGTATTGGTCTGTAAGAAATAGCCATGACAACCCGCCACCGAAGCAGACTATCAAGCCTTCTGCGAAATCGTTGGTGTAGAATAGCCTCATGCAAACATTCAAAATTGTGATAGAATGTACCTATGTCTCAAGATTTCAATTTTGATCTCCCGGTAGTAGAACCATCAACCCCTACCAAACCTCGTGTGCACATATCCGACAAATCTTGTATTGCGTGCGAGGGCTAGGGTGTATAATACACTCAGACGCTCATTGAAAGGACACTAGATGAAATACGCCGACCACGATATGTTCGGTCTCCCCGAAGTGAAGACGCAGTGCGGGTTCTGCCTTGGCTTTATCCCGCTCGCAACCGCCGTGAAGTCCAAGTTCCAGATCACGGCCACTCGCTGTGAGGAGGAACATTTTTGCTCGGACGAGTGCGCCGAAGGTTGGTGGGGGCTGTCTCATGGACGAGAGTGACTGACATGACCAGCGACCCCGACGAACACGCTTTCGAGCGTTGCACCCACTGTCATGGTGTGAAAGCTCACCGTGACCTCATCTACTGCGACGAGAAACCGATTTGTAAGGAAGGAGACTGCCGTGAGAAGTTCTATGAAGCTACCCGTCCTCGCCCTCGTCGTGTCTCTTTACTCGACGACGGCCACTGCTGAACCGCCACCGCCTGTCCCTGATGGTGGTCTCATCCATGATGACGAATACACCTGCCCAGACCCCGAAACGGGACTACAGGGTATGTGTTTCCCATCAAGGGATATGCGGGGGAATCGCTACATCGCCTTCTTCACCTTTGGCGACCTGTGCATGGTCATCTGGCAGGTCAAGGACGGCAAGCATATCGAAATCTGGCGCAGGGGGGCGGACGTATGAAGCCCCGTCTGGTGAAACGCAGACCCTGGAAACGATAGGTAAAATCAAATGCAAATCTTACCTATTCTTTACCTACTGAAAGGGGGTGTCCATATCTCGGCTGGTGGGGCCGTTAATCTCACCACGAAATCATTCCACTCCGGGGTTCGCCTCGGGGTGGTTTTTATCCACACAGAATCATATACAATATCGCATAGGTATGTCATAATTTCTTCATGTCATACGGCAAATTTATTCATATAGAGGAGTCTGTTTTAATAAGAATGCGAGAGATGGAAGCCCAGAAATGCCGGTATATCGACATCTCCCGAGAGACTGGTTTGAGTATCAATATCATTCGTAATCGACTAGGTAAAACTCGCAATCCTATCGCCACCAATCGACCCCGAGGCAACAAGTCAAAAATTTTAATATCAAGTGGCTACGACACACAACCCACTCTTCCGCAAACTAAATCTGGACCAGGAAAGTACGATCATATTTTAAATGAGAAGAGATGCCAAGGTAAGATGTATGATGAATATTTAAAAAGTGTGGACAAAGTGACGAAAGCATACGCCAGTTTGATATAATAATAGGTACTGAGATGTAGTGTCTCTGTTAAAAGTTAAGAAACAACCCGTATGATACGTCGGCGCGCGAAACGCAATAAAAGTCTCGTGCAATTAATTGGGTGGAGCGTACTTGTGTGTATTGTCGTTGGAGGTTTAATTAATTATAGCTCTACTACAGTGGTCGTGATGGCTGAAGAGCCCCCAGCACCAGTCATAGAGTCTGTAGAGGTGATTATTGAAGTAGAGTATGATGCTGCCGGGATTGAGCGCCTCATCCGTGAGACCTTCCCTGAAGACCCACATACCGCCGTGGCAATTGCCAAGGCAGAAAGTGGACTGGTTTCAGAGGCTTACAATCCTGAAGCTCATATTGGGTGTAATGGATCTATTGGGATTTTCCAAATTGCCTGTGTCCATACTTCAAATAAAGAGTCTCTCAAAGAAGTCGAAGTAAATATTAAAAAAGCAAGAGAAATCTACTTGAAACAAGGGTGGTCTCCCTGGGGAGCATACACTAATGGATCGTATAGAAAGTACTTGTAATATCAACAAAAGCCCCTAGAATCAATCAGGGGCTTTTGTTATGATTACAGAGATGTTAATAGACATTCCAGATGAGACAATCTCTCTGCTTAGACAACGAATAAAGACCATCAAGAAGGCTTTTTTTATGTCAAAAGAAGACCGACAAATTGACGTTTTCATAAATAAAATATTAATTAAATATGTCAAAAGAGTAAATGAGGAAATGAACCGTAATTCCGGTAATACAGGTATAGCTTGGAAGAAATTTAGAAAACAAAATTTTGATACAATTTATCGTCGCGATGACAAACAGTGTAAGTATTGTACTATTTATTTGAGTTCACAAGACGCGACGCTTGATCATATCCTTAGTCCGATGCGCGGAGGACTCAATGAATTATCAAATATGGCTCTAGCCTGTGGTTGGTGCAACCAAGATAAGGGAATTCTTACAGCTGATGAGTACCGTTACAAGCAACTAGATAACGCTTGTAAGGGAATCTATCCTCCAGGCTACAACAAAAATACCCCATAGGGGTATTTTTGTTCTCCACGTACAGCCACTGTCGCGCATCTGTACGTGGTGAAATTATAGCGTAGAGTACAGGCTTAGTCTACTACTTCCCTCGGGTATTGAGGTACTTTGAGACTTCACCAGCCATCAGAGCCAATGTTCCGGTAATGGCAGGAGGTAGGTCTAAAAGACCAGCGTTTGCCGCTATCCATTCAACTGAAAATACAGCTACAGCCATACTAAAACGCCATACAAACGACTCAATACGCTTCCTCAATTGTGTCTTTTCCATAAAATTGATATTTATATATATAATTTATCTGCATCCGTTGTGAGAACTTTCCAATTCTCTTTATTAATCTTACTCAATCCATCTTCCTTTAGCCATACAACCATACACACATGCGGACCAGTAGTAAGGCTGCCAGTATTACCACTTAATGCGATAACGTCCCCTAGCCTGTATTTGCCTAATGGCATCATTTTAGACAAATGGCGCATTTCAAGCAAGTAGTCACCATGCTTATATTGTATATAATTGCCTCGTTCTTTAGAAGTCCCAATAAACACCACTTCGCCGTCTTGAGGAGCAGTTAGCGGGGTGCCTACCGGACAAGGATAGTCAGTACCAAGATGTACTCCTGTCTTTTTATAAATAGAGTTTGGGACGCCGTATTTTTGGGAAACTTTATCTCGGAACGGTAGACGAAGTGGATGTATCATTTTATTTTCTTTTAAGAGTTTACTAATTTGCTCTTTTAACCATGCAATAATACCAGTCTGTTCTTGGTAACGTGGTTGCCAGCTGTTCATATCTATTCTCTGAAAAAACGAAGGCACTTTGGTTAGATCGACGTGATCTTTATGAACCTCATGGGTAATATCTTTAATACCACAAGCTCGCGCTAATTCATGTCCAGCAATTTCATGAAGGACATTCTGGATAAATTGATTATGATTAGATATTCCTCGCTTGGTACTCTCGTCTGCCCAACCATATGCTTCTCCAACATAATCAGTGTCAATTTGGTTGGATCCACGAATACTGGTATCTAGTTTTAGTTCCTTCCACCTCTTCTTCAAGAAGTGAAGATACACATGCTCATAGCCTCGTCGGAAATAGGGATAGGAAAAGCTATTAAACCATTTATGAGTAATCCGACCATTAGTAACTTCTGGTGTAATATCTTGGTATTCGATAGTTACTTCCCAAGTGGCGTTCTTTGTCTGATTAAGAGCGTTAGCGATAGCCGTCAGTTTCGCATCAAGAGTTTTCCAAGTAGGCACCTTTTTGTCGGTTGTCACAATGAGTAGTTTCATGATTATTTGATTATATTACCAAGAATATCTTTGACTCGTTTCAGCATCCAAGCTACTGCGTCAAACTCTACTTTCACTTGTCCGGTTCGAGCAGAATGAATATTCCCTAAGATAGAGTATAACTCACCCAGGATGATTACTGTCAGTGTCGCCTGTGCAAAAGCTTGCATTTCGAAACCTACCGCGCGGCTGGTGAGCGCGACCGCAAGGAGACCTGCAAAGAGCAACAACTTGGCAGTCACTCCACGCTTTAAGACTGATGATCGTATCTGTTGTCCACCTTCATTGAGCAATACCCGGGCGATAGCAGTAATAATATCAAGCATCATGAGGATACCTAAAATACCAAGCGTTTCTGGTTTGAAACCAAGGTATTCAAGTGACAACACAAAGACCAGCACATAAGAGCTGTTCTTTGCTAATACTGTCGATGTTACGGCTGTTGTTGTCATATTTTATCGCGCGGTAGTGAACTCATGACGCGCGTACTGGTAGTCGTAGCTGAAGGTGCGAGCAGTAGTACCAATAGACTTGAGCGCCTGTACTCCATGACCGAGTGCGCGAGTGGTACCTGTTGGAATGTTAGTCGTGTGGGTACACTCCAATACCCCGTCAATGTAGAAGTCGACCGAGTTGCCGGCGGCGTTCACGATGATTTCAATATTGTCCCAGCCGGCAGCAGATACGGCAGTACCAGTGTCCGTATAGGTACGGGTAGAGTTTGAAGCGGTCACACACTGCCAGTTTGCGGAAGCAGTTGAGCCTGTACTCACACCACCTTCATCGTAGAGCATGTATACGGCGTCTACCTGAGCGGCAGCGGTGGTGTCTTGGAAGCCTACACGAAGCGAGTAGCGTTCCGTCACGGTAGAGAGGGTAGTGACACTGACAGCGGTTTTGTAGGTGGTGGTTCCTTGTCCTAGAGCTGTCGAAGTGAGGCCGTTCATAAGCCCGGTACGACCCGTGGCGGTGGTTCCTGTCGTACAGTTGGTCATACCTGGTCGGTTTCCTACAGCTATGGCGGCGTTGGTGCAGGCGGCTCCCGTACCAGTCACACTTTCAAGCCACGGCGCGTCACCAGCGGTGGTTGTTTCAGTGAGATAGTCATCGAAGAACTCCACGTATTTGCGGAATGGTAGGTCGAAGTCGAGTGTACCGTCCACGACTACATCGCCCTTGAACCAAGCGTTTGTGAAGAAGGTGGCGAGAGTGTCTTTGAAATCCACGACTGCTGCCCCGACACTATTGAACAGTTTGATGAGACTTTCACCAACACTTGTCGCTTGGATAGCCATACGAGCATTTAGGTCGCTTGTAGTACCGTGGCCGATGTTTCCTCCCGTCGCCATGCGCCAGCGGAAGTCGCCGTCTGACCAAAGGTTCACTCCACACCCAGCCGACCCACATCCCATCTCAATGGTGTTCTGCCAGTTGGCAGCGGTACTGCCCGAGATACCGAAGAAACCTTCAAAGTAGTCTTGGTCTGAGCCAGCACTGACAGTGAGTTGCGCCCGTCCGTCATTGGCCGAGTTTCGGACTGCTGCTGATACATACCCAGCTGGAGCGCTATTCTCCACATAGAGGGGAGTGAGAGCTGTGGTTGTACCAATAGCGAGATAGTCAGTAGTAGCAGTGAGGTAGGTTGTTGCTCCAGCATCTGTGAAGAGGGAAGACCCCCCGCCTCCTCCTGCGATACCAAGCGTACCAGTAGCCACCCAAGTAGGGACACCACCGACCACCGAGAGGACGTTGCCTGTAGAGCCAATAGCGCGCTTGGCGAGGGTGTTCGCGCCTGATGCGTAGAGCATGTCGCCTGTGGCGTAGGTTGACTGGCCAGTTCCTCCGTTATCGTCCGTAAGGGTGCCGGTGATGTCCGTGGCGAGGTCAATCAATCCTCGAACCAGGTCTTGCCCGGCAAGGGTGAGGTAGTCGGGTGTTCCTGATACCGTGACGGGGGAGTGAAGTTCGCTGTCTCGTGCGATTGAGGACGCGATTGAGAGAGCGTCTCCAGTCAGGACGATTTCACTGTCTCCGGTGAGGTTGGTGTGTGAGGAAATATCGACACTTGAAAGGCCAGCCAAAGAGCCGAGGCCGGTGATTGATGTACTACTTAGAGAACCTGAGTGGTTGTTGAGGTTGAGGTAGTAGGAGCCCTCCTGTCCGTCTAGTGTGCCTGTCCAATCCCCGGTGACGTTGGCCACGTAGTCGGTGCCAGCGGTAGCGGTAGAGACGAGGCCAGAAGTCGACTTGAGGAGGCCAGTCCCCGAGCCAACAGTGAGGCGAGAGATAGTCGTGGTCGGCATTGTGGTCGTCGCCAAGAGGCTGATGTCGCCAAACTCCCCGATGCTGAGGCGAGAAATGCTGTCCACCAGGAGGTCAAGTGCGCCGTTACTCGTGAGCTGGAGAGGGGAGTTGGCAGCTGACCCGACCTGGGTGATTACACCGTTTCGTCCACTCCCACTGCTGATCGTGATGCTCTGGTTGCCGGTAGCGTTCCCGGTGACGATACTGCCAGTGTCTGAAATGGTGGCTGATGAGTTCTGGATGAGCTTCCCGGTCGTCGTATCAAAGCGAGCGATGGCGTTGTCTGTCGCTGATGCTGGACCAACCACGTCGCCGGTGCCTCCGCCACTGGCGTTGAGCGTATTGCCAGACCATGAAAGGCCAGTCCCTGCGGTGATACGTGTAGATGGTGTCTGGTAGAATGCTTCCCAAGCCGTGGTTGAGGCCGTGAGAGGGATGACGCTGCCAGCGGTAAGGCTAAAGTCGCCGGTTGCTGAGTTGTAGGTCAGGCCGGTGGCACTGGATGAGAGCATCCCTCGGACTGAGGTGGTGGCGATGGCTGTCAGGTAGCTAGATGACGCATGGTTGCCCCACGAAAAGGCAGTGTCCTGGTTGGTTTCACGTGTGGTGGTCGAGATAACATAGCCACTATCAAGCGAGAGGTCGCCCGTACCGCTGTTGTAGGTCAGGCCTGTGATACTTTCGCTGATTGAAGAGCGGACCGTTGAAACGAAGTCGCTAATGGTGGCGGCGAGCTGTGTCCCGGTATGGTTGGCGCGGGAAAGAATAGTGGCGAGGGTTGAGCCCTGGAGCGTACCTAGCCAGTCGCCGGTTGTAGTAGAAAGTTTTGAATCTAAAGCAGTCTGAAGATCTGTTTGTGATGACAGTGTGCCGGTGATAGAACCCCAAGCAGTAGAGCCACCACCGCCTGAAATACCAAGCGTTGAGGTAGCGACCCAGCGACTTGAAGTACCTGTGGTCTGAAGGACCATACCAGATGTACCTAGCGAAGCACTGGTATCACGAAGTCCGCGGGAGATGGTGAGGTCGGTGACGGTTGTGGTAGCAAGAGTTGAAGTGCCAGCGACCTGGAATAACGTCTGAGGGAAGAGTGTCCCAATACCCACCAATCTTTGGTCGGTCATATACATCCCACTAATGCCGTCAGTGCGGAAATCAATTGCTCCATTACTGTTGATAGCGATGGCTGAAGTGGCGCTGGTGCCTTCCTGTGCGATGGTGGCGTTACGGCCTGACCCTGCGCGAAGAGTGAGTTGTGCTGTTCCGGTCTGGTTTCCGAAGAAAGCGCTACCGTTCACATCGAAGAGGCCAGCTGGTGAGCTAGTCCCAATACCGACGTTCGTGTTATCACAATTGAAGAATCCAATACTACTGGTCGCAACCGTATCAAAGGCAGTACTGATTTCATTACAACCAAAGACGTTGAGTGTCCCGCCGCCGCCATTACTGACGAGCGCTGGTGCGGAAACGCCGGCACTGGACCAAGCGGAAACATTGTTGATACTGAGATACCCGGTATTCACAATGAAAGCATCCGGAGTTTGAGCCGAGCTGGTTGCCATGTTCACAATAGAGAGGCCGTTAATCGACATCGTTTCGGCATTGGAGACAATACAGGCGTACTTCCCAATAACTGCACCGGCCGCAGCGGGATTCTCACAGTGACCACCATCGACATTGAAGTTGAAGTTCCCTGAAGCAACGGACAGCTGCGCATTATCGAGCGAGTTGCCTTCCCATACGACTGAAGCGGCCGAGCTGGTCGCAAAATAGATACAATTGGCAATAGTCTTACAATCGCTAAAAAGGTTGTTTATGAAGCGAAGATTCTCCCCGGAGTTGTTTGCCGGTGCTACATACAGGTGACGGTTGTTGTTTTGGAAAGTGTTGTCCTGAACAGTGGCCAGATAGGTATTCTGTCCCATTGAGAGACTGGTGCCGAAGTTTTCGATGACGTTCTTTTCGATGACCATACCGGCTGCACCACCGGTAGATCCACCCATACCAATAGCGACGACGCTCGAGCCACCAGGACCCTTGATCTTACAGCCACGCATACCGGCTTCAGTTGGATAGTCCGGGTATACAAACGAAGCAAAGGTGGTGGTCGTACCTGTACCCGTGTAGTTGAGGACCACGCCAGGGAGACACTCGATCATGAGGTGCTTGCCGGGTGTATTGGCCACAATTGGAGTGGGGAAGGTTGAGCTAGATGTGACCACGACCTTCACACTGGAAGTCGCAGCGGCGTAGATTGTATTTACCTTTGCCCCGAAGTCCGCGCCGGGGAAGTTATCTGCGTAGCGTACTTCATTGAGTATCGCAAAAGTGGAAGATTCTGTTGTAGAAGTACCAGTGAAAAATGACCCCATGATGCGGGCGTTGACCGCATTCTTGATTGGCTGTAGGGTATCTGTGACCGTATCATACAGCCAATTGACACTGACAGAAGCAGCTTGAGTCGTAATGGCTCCATATAAAAATAGAGCGAGGACGAGAGCGATGAGTAAGATTTTTTTCATGATAAATTATTAATAAATAAGCCTTATAAAAGTAAACGGCATAAGATCCAACACATAAGTGTAAGGACCAGACCCTGATACACTATATCCAAATCCTTCATAAAAATGTCCGCCTTCAGTATCGATCCACTTTGCCAAATTGGCACTAACGTAAGTAGCTGTGCCGTTAATTGCAATTGTTTCTACATTAACACCTCCACCAACCGCAGCACTAAATGGTGTCCATACCCCAGCTTCATCTTTATACTCCATCACCCCAGCATTGTTTCGAAAACCAAAACCGGTTTCTCCAATGAAAAAGCCACCGAAGTTTAGATATTCGTTTTTGAGCAAGACCGGAACATTCTCATGTGGAGTAATGAAGTCTAACCCCTTAATCCATTGACCTTCAGTTCTTGCCATACCCAGGGTAAACTAAACCAGCTTGTTCGTAAAATCGAATGATATTTGATTCACGATAGGCTAGTTCTCTCATAAATTGTTCACTGTTCAGTCTTAGAATGTTTACTCTTTTAAGTTCCCCATGAGCTTCAGCAATTTCTTCTAATAAAGAATCTCGCTTGGTGGTCAATGTTTCTATTTCTTTTTCAAGAACATCTTTCATGGTTATGACGGATACACCAATCCTACAGCTTCATATTTCTGCTTAAGTTCAGCTTCGCGCTTGTCAAGATTCTCAACAATACTGCGATTGGTTTCACTCAATTGCATACGTTCTTTTTTAAGTTCCTGAATGGTATCAACTTCAAGCTGCTTCTCTTTTCGAAGCGGACCAAGTTCAACAAGAATAGACTTCTTCTCAGTTTCTAGGTCGGCAATCTCAGCTGAGAAAGCAATGACCTCATCACGGGCGATTGCACTGTCGCGCTGATGCTTCTGCATTTCATTACGAGAGGCTGATTCTTCACGCTTAGCAACAACAAGCGCCTGTTCAGCGGTCTCAAGTTCAGTGAGCGTATCATTGAGCTTACTCTTAATCTTATTGAGTTCAGTCTGATTAGTCTGCATAAGTTCAGCATGAGCAGCTTCACTAGCAGCTTTGTCAGATTTAGCTTTATTTACAGCCATTGTATGCTCATCCATTTCCTTGGCTTGAGCAGCGCGTTGCTTAGCGATTTTTTCTTCAAGGGCATCGAGCTCGAGTGTCTTGACGCGAATCTTTTGGAAGAATTCAGATAGTTCTTTAGCAACCTCATCAGAACGATGAGTTATTTCATTGAGCTCAACTTGTCCGCTGGCGACTCGG
>Ga0075163_10014530_pt1 | contig 10158 bp, 5 predicted proteins | sample JI1023141ADNA_FD_71478 | JGI IMG/M metagenome (GOLD analysis project Ga0075163, IMG submission 71478) | Wastewater effluent complex algal communities from Wisconsin, to seasonally profile nutrient transformation and Carbon sequestration -... | ecosystem: Engineered > WWTP > Effluent > Algae... | reverse complement strand
CATCCCGAAGATGGCAACTGAAACCACCGATACTAATAAATATTGGAATTTGGAAGATTTTGTCGACTCATTGGTGGTTGAGCTCGACAAAACACGTGAAACACTGGCTGTAAAAGCGATCAACAAACAGTTAACCTATACCGTAAAAGACCTCGCCATCGATCTTAACATTTTCCCCACATTTGATGGCGATACGATCAAGTTCATTACTGCCCAACCAGGGCAACAAGGAGCATCCAAAGTAAATATTCAACTTGGCTCAATTACCGATCAGCAAGTAAGAGCAACGACCAAAATCAGTGGCTTAAAAGATGACACTTCCATTGACAAAATTGATGTAGATAAAAAAACCAGAAATAAGCTTCGCAAAATAGGCGTCACATCTGTAGACGACCTCCATCAACTCGAACAAAAAAAAGTAGACATCAAACAGGTATCCGACGGCGATATCGATTTCAAAACCCTAGCCAATCAAATACAAAAGTCCAGGCGGAACGAACATCCTCCCATGGTAAGGGCAGTGAGTTTATCTTTAGATGATCACAATCAACCCTACTTGCACGTAAAAGGGCAAAATTTTTCTTTAAATCCGGCTTACCCTCCCGTTGCTGTACTAAACAACAAACTTGCTGATGTATATCATTCCAATTCAAACGAACTCAAAATAGCCTTAAACAAGGATCACATTTCTGGAAAAGAAAATGAACTGATCCTGACTTTAGACCCCTATGCCATTGTAAAAATGAATATCAAAATTTAACACGCATATACATGAAACGGAAGAGGAAATTATTTGACAACTATGAGGATATACTCGGTGCGTATTATGGTTTTCATAAAAAAAAGAAAATGCATACCTCAGCCAGTTTTGATCGTGGTGAAGTGATTAGGCAAACACCACGAGCTTACGGGCAATCTATAGAACAAGAATATATCGTACAAACATCATATTTACCAGGCGAATCGGAGGAGGACTACGTAGTGGAACAATCATTACCAGAGGAATCAGAGGAATATGTGGTACAGTCTTCCTTGGCTGATGATGGCCCTCATGATGATGAATATGTCGTACAGTCCTCTATCATCAATAGTGATGTAATCAATTCGCTTTCTTACTATTCGAGCGATCCAACATCCTCTAATCCCCCCGCCAACAGTGCCCCCACTGGAATGAATCAAGAATATCAAACCAGTATGCTAAACCCATTTTCTGAAAACAGTTCGGTGTACCAAGAGCCGAAAACGAATATGCCTCAATCGTTAAGTACAACCAATCTAGATACATACAACTCTTTCAGTCCAGGCAATAGTACAAACCAATTTGCAGGCAACAATCAAGCTCCTTTAAATTCGCAACCCACTAACAACCCACAATCAGCTAAAGAAGAAGAGCTAATTAATGACCTTCAAGCAATACTTTCAGGCCAGAAAGTATATGATGCCTCATCAGGAAGGACTGTAGATCGGAATCAACTAGGCACGCAACAATCTGTTACAAAACAGACTGAAAAACCTAAACAAACCGAACAACCTCCCGAAAATCCACACGCCATTTTTGACCGGATCAAGGAAAACATGCAATATGCCAATGCATATAATCTAGGAACCATTCCATTAGATACCAATCAGCTTGAAAAACGATTCAATGACATCGAGGCCATCAGTCAAACTGAAAAAAAGGTAAATCAAGTAAAAAAATCAGCAGCTCAATCTCAACCTATTGTGCCTACCAACAAGTTAAGCAAGGAAATGGATTTTGATCCTACTGAGTTTTTGCATGATCTGGAGGCCATTCAAAAAGGTGCTTCGACTACTTCAACAGGAGTAGCCACTGTAACACCTGCTTCGGTGGGCTCTGCAGTGGCCTCGTCATTTGATGTGGATGTGCACAGTACTGGCTATCCTGCGCGCCCAACCACGATCCGGCCTTATACTTCGAACGAAAAAATACAAACATATGGGCGATTTGAATACGAACCTGATCCATCCACCTTTGGTGGCGACGGGATCAGGGTATTAAATAATTGGCGGGAAGCTAATATCGTCAACGTGAGCATCCCCCAACTAAATGGTAAAAAATTTGGCAAACAGGTAATCAAAAATGGTACCATCGCCTTTCACAACTTAGGAGCCGATAGATTAACACAACTTTGGGCCGCCTGGGAAGCTGCAGGTTTATTGGATAAGATCATGACATTCGAAGGTGGCTATGCAGCTCGATTCATCCGAGGCACACAAAGTCGCTCACCACGTCCACTGAGCAACCACGCATGGGGAACCGCCTTTGATATTAATGCCCCTTGGAACGGATTTGGCAACGAACCTACACTCGTTGGGCAAGCTGGATGCGTAAGAGAATTAGTGACCATTGCCAATAACAACGGTTTCTTTTGGGGAGGACACTTCAATGGCCACAAAGACGGAATGCATTTTGAATTAGGAAAACTATCATGAGCTACTACTCAAAAACCATGGATGTAATTCAGCTCATGATAGCTTCATGGCCACTAAAACCTTAGCGAAGCGATATCTCCTGAGTGCCGTTAAAATCAAACAATAAAGAAGAAAAAAATTATACAGATGAAAATTTTATAAAATAAATTCAGAAAAAATATGTCAGAAAATAGATTCATACAGATGAATACAACATTGTTGGATTCACCTGATAAAAACAATCACGTTACTAAAGCATTTTCGGCACCAGCAGATACACAGGTATCCCAGTCGATGACTTGGCAAATTTCTTCCAGTGGAATAAACTTGATCAAACAATTTGAGCGCTTCATGCCACAAAAATACAATGATCAAGCTGGCCATTGCACCGTTGGTTATGGCACATTGATCCATCACGGCAACTGTAATGGAGATACTTCGGAGCAACCCTATGCCAATGGAATCACCGAAAAGAGAGCTACTGAACTTTTGATGACTCGAGTAAATACCACACAACAGGTATTAAATGACACCATAACTGTCACACTCAATCAAAATCAGTTTGATGCATTAACTAGCTTTGTTTATAACATTGGTACGGGTGCTTGGCGAAGCGCTACCTTACGCCGTCTTCTCAATCAAGGTAATTATGGAGCTGTGCCAACTGAAATGAGAAAATGGGTCAAAGTACGCATCAAGGGTACACTTGTCGACTCACAAGGTTTAATCAATAGAAGAACACAAGAAATCGCATTATTTACAGGCACCTCTGGCGCACAATCAATCACTTCTAGTTGGAATAACTTATCAGGAGAATTTTCTATTCAGAGTGATTTTATAAGCCAATATTCACAAAATGCAATCGATAGCATGCGCACCACGCGTGTTCCCGCCTCGGTGACGTTGGCCCAAGCAGCTTTGGAATCGGGTTGGGGTAGACATGCCCCAGGGTTAAATTTCTTTGGAATTAAAGCAGGATCAACCTGGACAGGACAAAGGCAACTATTAACGACCACCGAAATCCATAACGACAATGACAGAAGTCGCCACCACTATCCTGAAATCATCTCCATTGAGCCATTTACAGATAACAATGGAGCAACCAAATACAAATGGCGAGTAAAAGATAATTTCAGAGCGTATGCCAGTGCGACAGATAGTTTCAACGATCATGGCAACTTTTTAGTTACCAATAGCCGATACCACGAAACTTTTAATCATACGGATGATGGACGTCAATTTGCAAGAGAAATCGGGCGAGCTGGATACGCTACCGACCCCAATTATGCAGATACACTCATATCCATTATCAATCAAAACAACCTGACCCAATACGATGCCGTACCAGCATCTCAAAGCATTTATTTTAGTCAAAGTTTAACACTTCAGGATAGTGTTAATGATATACTTTCTAACCCTGGCCAGGTAGTTATCCCAGCCAATATTAGACAACAACTCGAGTATATCCGATCAAATGGGAACTATCAACTAGACTCAAATACATTTGTTCCTTCCTTGTCTTTATTACAGAGTATCAATCAAATGATGTATTTCTCATTGGATCATAACCGAACTGCAAACCCAGCTTTTGGAATCTTAAGTTATATCCGGCCACGCTCCTCGCACCACTCCAATGGTACAGCGGTCGACTTAACGCATATCGACGGCATACGAATTGATGTTCGCAACCAAGCACAATGCCTCGATGCTGTTGTGGCAGCCATTAACAACCTTGCACCTGGTAATTATGCTTTAGGATTGCCTCGTCCTCCATACGCTGACGGCACAGGTGCACAACACGATTTCACGACCTACAACAACCATATAACCGTTTACGCAAATACCACTCCACCTACACTATTACCACAGTTTCAAGATTTACCCACTACGGGGAATTTATTTCTACCCAACCAATACAACGAACACTCACCATCAGGCCGAACAGCTACCGACCTCAATTTTATAGCCAATATTAGTTCTCGAAGTACATTGAAAACAGCTATCGATAATGCGGGAGCAAGAGGAGCTAATATTCTCTTCTTATTTGCCGATGCATTGGATCATTTACATATTCAAGCAATGTGATAGGGTCGATTCTAAAAACAATAAATTAGTGTGCGACCTATGTTCCCTGTCTTGTTCTAAAATAAGTTTACGTTATCTGAGGACAAGACAAGGAACATAAACGATTCGGCTTCATTGCCCTCATATGGATCAAGCTAAGCCAATAACAATTTTGCAGCAATAGCCCACATCGTAATACCAATTCCAATTTCTAAAACACGCCAAGCAGATGGTTTAGCAAAAAGTGGCCTCAATAATGACGCCCCATATCCAAGACTGGAGAAAAATACCAACGAAGCAAGTGTAGCACCTAAACCAAATACTACTTTTTGATTAGGAAATCCAGTAGAAATAGAACCAATCAAAAATAAGGTATCCAAATACACATGTGGATTCAACCAAGTCAATGCCAAACAGGTCCCCAAAGTGGCAATCAATGATTTTGTAACCACTTCACTTGGCACTAAAGACCCAGCCGATTTACATGCTGTCCATATACTTTTAGCTCCATACCCAATCAAAAAAGCACTCCCTGCATATCGCATCACAGATTCTACCCATGGTAACTTCCCGATAATTAAAGAAAAGCCAGACACCCCAAAAGCAATAAGAACAGCGTCAGAAACAGCACAGGTTAAACAGATCCAAAAAACATGCTCACGACGCAATCCTTGTCTCAAAACAAAAGCATTTTGGGACCCAATAGCCAAAATCAAAGAAAAACTTAAAGTAAAACCTGCTAAAAAAGCTTCCATTTCTAAAAAAACAATATTGAACTTATAATTAAACTACTTGAGCCTGCCCCCTCATGTCGGGCTTTCCAATATTATCCCTCACGCAAAAAATTAATGATGATGGCGATCTATCTGATACAAAACGTGCCTATAAAGTGGGGGGGCAATAGCTGGATTCAAGTCATAAATGCAACTTTGAATGCAACTTTGTTGGTTTCAAAATTAGCCAAAAAGCATTCGTTTGGGGATAAAAATCTGATTTTTTTCTTGGTCTATTATTGAGTTATTGGATATAGAAACAATAATAAGCAAAGGGACCATAATTTTTTAAACATCTCATTCCATCTCCATATTTTCAAATGTTACGCGCTGATTTCTCTCCTTTCTAAATTGCAATTTTATTCTTACGTTTATAAAACCGTTAAAATAAAATTTGTATTAATTCTGCCTGCTGCCTATGTTACGAGTTGATAGCAATAAGCCCTATAAAATTGTTTACGCGATATGCAAACATGTATTTCTAGGCTATTTGATTGAGCCACATGTAGTGCAACTGAATGCAGATGGAAATTTTTCGCTGACTCATCAGCGGCTTTTTAGCACAACAGCGAAAGAATTTGACAGAATACTGGATGCTGATGATCACAAGCTTGTTGCTATTCTGGAAGATATTGAGCAGAGTAAACTGATTAAACAACTGTATAAAAAAACGGTTAGGCCGCTGAAGTTTTTCAGCACGGTGTTTGATGATAAACTGCACGAACAATTTCGCTCAAAAATTGAAGAAAAGTTAGTGGAAGCACTTCAGTTGTTGAAAAACAAAGAGTTGTATTTGATGAGTAAAGAGGGGTGGCCAGTCGGGCGTAAATTACATCTTGCTACCGAACCTACTACGGTATTGTTTCACTTTCGTAGGAATGAAACGGAGACGAGGTACTTCCCAACATTGAAATACAAAGGAATACGTATCGAATTCATGTTCAAAAATGCGCAAATATTCTGTAACCAACCTGCTTGGTTACTTTTGGATGATGTGCTTTATTATTTAAAAGAAGATGTTGAGGGCAAAAAATTACAACCTTTTTTAAACAAGCGGTTTATTTCCATTCCAACCTCGGCAGAAGATGCGTACTTCGAACGATTTGTGGCACCATTGATCGAAAAACATGCGGTGTATGCCGAAGGTTTTGAAATTAGAACACAGGAGTTTGAAGGCACACCTATTTTGAAAGTATTATATATCGAAGATGGCATGTCGCAATTATCTTTGTCTTTTCGCTATGGGACCTATGTTTTTCCAGCTGGAAGAGATAAACGAGTGACCGTCCGTACAGAGAAAAAGGGGAACGAATATATCTTTCATCGTGTTAAGTGTTCCTTGACATGGGAAAAAAACAAATTGAACGAATTGTTGGCGATGGGCTTGAAAGTGGACGGATCCATTTTCTTTCATTTGGAAGTTCAGCATACGCGTGCAGAATCAGAGAGTGCAGCTTTTGATGCAATCGATTGGCTTAATGAACATCATGAGGAACTCCTCAAAAAGGGTTTTGTTTTGGAGCAATCTGATGGTGAAAAACGTTTTTTGTTAGGCACCAGTAAAATAGACCTCGAGATCAGCGAAAATAATGATTGGTTTGACATTCATGCCATTGTTTATTTTGTCCCCTATCAGATTCCATTTATTGAATTAAAAAATCACATCCTCAACAAAATTCGGGAATTTAAATTACCATCAGGTGAAATTGCCATCATCCCAGAGAAGTGGTTTTCTCAATTTGGAAACCTCTTGCATTTCGCAGAGGGACGAGGAGCATTAAAACTAAAAAGACATCATATTGGCCTTGTTAACGATCTTCAGCATAGCGAGTGGGCTAGTATTCGCATGGATCGGAAGCTACAACAGTTGCTTGATTTTGAAGAGATCGAAGAGGTAAATATTCCGATGTCATTTAATGGGACATTGCGTCCTTATCAAAAAGCAGGGTACAATTGGTTTCATTTTTTGCGTAAATATAATTTTGGAGGATGCCTGGCTGACGACATGGGTTTAGGAAAAACGATCCAAACACTTGCCCTTCTTCAGAAAATCAAGGAAGAAAACAGCATACTAGGTATCCAAAGTACATCGCTTATTGTGATGCCTACCTCGCTCATTTATAATTGGCAAAATGAGGCTGCTAAGTTTGCCCCCCAATTGAAAATTTTGGTACATATGGGTAGTCTAAGAAATAAGGATATCGCGCGTTTTCTTGATTATGATGTCATATTTACCACCTATGGTGTGGTTCGTGTGGATGTGGAGCTACTGGAGTCTAATTACTTTGATTACATCATACTCGACGAAAGTCAGAATATTAAGAATGCGGCATCGAAGGCTTTTAAATCGGTTAAGACGCTCAAATCAAAATATAAACTGATCTTGAGTGGTACGCCTGTAGAAAATTCAGTAAATGATTTATGGACACAAATGTCATTCATCAATCCCGGACTATTAGGTAGCCAGACTTTTTTTCAAGCAAATTTTGTGACACCTATCGAAAAAAAGAGAGATGAGGAAAGGGCTCAAAAGCTGCAGGCACTTATCAAACCCTTCATATTGCGTCGTACCAAAGATCTAGTGGCAACGGAGCTTCCTCCCAAAACAGAACACTTGTTTTATTGTCAAATGAGTAATGACCAAGGTGAATATTACGAAAAAATCAAATCAGAATATCGTAACGAACTTTTACAGAGCTTAGAAAATGGGACATTCAATAAATCGAAAGTCCAATTTTTGCAGGGTTTAACCAAATTAAGACAGATTGCCAATCATCCAGAAATGATTGATAAAAGCTATGAGGGCGATTCTGGGAAGTTTGAAAATGTAATTCATACACTGGAAAATGTGTTGTCTAAGGGACATCGGGCATTGGTGTTTTCACAATTTGTCAAACAACTGGACATTTATCGCAGGTATTTCGATGCGGAACATATTCCATATGCCTATTTGGATGGAGCAACAAAAAACCGAGGTGATGTGGTGAAAGAATTTCAAGAGAAGAAAGATATTCAGCTGTTTTTGATTTCGATTAAAGCGGGTGGCGTCGGACTCAATTTAACGGAGGCCGATTATGTTTTCATCCTCGATCCCTGGTGGAATCCAGCTGTAGAGCAACAGGCCATTGATCGTACGCACCGTATCGGACAGACCAAAAATGTATTTATTTATAAGTTCATCACGAAAGACACCGTAGAAGAAAAAATACTTGCCCTACAAAATCGCAAACGCAATGTCGCCGAATCACTCATTGTTACCGAAGAAAATTTTACAAAATCCTTATCAGCACAGGATATTCGCGATATTCTGAATTAATGAGAGCTATATTTTAGTTGTGATACCACATTAATCATTCGTACTTCCATAGCGCACTAAATAAAATACTAGCCTAAGGCCGATGACTCCATGATTCATCACTGTCGGAATCAAACCATAGTGCTTGCTGAAGATTTGAAAACGTTCTTTTAAGCTCTGAAAGTGTCTTTTTTTTGACATTCCCCCCGACAGGTATTTGGCCACACACTGTTTAGTATTCACGATATGTTTGGCCTGTTTGGCTGCTTTAATAATCCAGTCGATATCGGCACTGAGATGATACTTTAAATCATAGGATTGAACTAGCGAACGTTTGATGTAGATGGCTTGATGGCAAATATTCATTCCGTATTTAAAGCTCTTCCACGTAAATTTTTCTGGGGCTTTGTGGCGTCGTTGCCCTAACCGTTGCCAGTTTTTCGAATATATTTCTGTTTCGCCATAATAGATGTCTGCATCAGCCTGACTGGCAAAAATCTGTTCGACTGTATCAGGAGCATACATTTCGTCGCCCGAATTCATGAAAAGAACATAGTCGCCCGAAGCCAGGGCAAGTCCTTTATTCATGGCATCATAAATACCCTCATCCTTTTCGGTGATGAACTTGGTGATCTGACTTTCGTACTTTTTGATTATATCGACCGTGCCATCACTAGAACCGCCGTCGATAATCAAGTATTCGGTATTAGGGTATGTTTGGTTGAATACCGAGCGCATCGTTCGTTCCACATGATGCACGTCGTTATACACAACCGTAATGACACTTAATTTGGGCCTAAACATATTCCTGAAATAATCGTTGATAAAGTTCGATATGTTTTTGGGCAATTATCTTCTCGGAGAAACGATCTTCTACCGTTTTGCGGGCCTGTTGATGCAATCGTTCTTTCTCAGGATGTTTGTATATCCAGTTGATCCCTTCAGCGAGATCAGTCGAAGATTTATATTGGGCTAAATACCCATTGTACTGATGTGTGACCATATCAGGTATACCTCCTGTGGTAAAGGCTACGACAGGGGTTCCACAAGCGAGGCTTTCCATCACCGTATTGGGCAAATTATCTTCCACGGAGGGGACCAAAAATACATCCGCTGCACTATAACATAAAGCCAACTTCGTATCATCCGATATGGTACCCAAAAAGGTAGTTTTTACTCCAAACGCTGAACCGCTTTCTTCAGCTCGATTACCAAAAATAAGGAGCTCAATTTGTGCTAGGTCAACCACATGATGCTTAACAAATAAGGGGATGGCCTCTAGAAGATAAGATGCACCTTTATATAAATCTTGTCGCGATGGCATGGAACCACTCATCAAAATGAATTTATCAGGTGCTATGCCTAAGCTTTTTCTAGCATCTTGCTTGGTCGAAGGTTTAAAAATAGAGGTGTCTAATGTGTTGGGGATTACTTGAACATCCCGTGAGGAAAGAAGTTTACTACTCTTCACAAAATCAGCCATCCATTTACTAGGTGTAATGATTTGAAAAGGGAGTTCTTGATACGCTCGATACTTTGCTTGCCAAATACGGTGCGACCAATCTTGTGCATACGACATTTTGAGAACAGGGC
>Ga0075163_10014529_pt1 | contig 10158 bp, 10 predicted proteins | sample JI1023141ADNA_FD_71478 | JGI IMG/M metagenome (GOLD analysis project Ga0075163, IMG submission 71478) | Wastewater effluent complex algal communities from Wisconsin, to seasonally profile nutrient transformation and Carbon sequestration -... | ecosystem: Engineered > WWTP > Effluent > Algae... | reverse complement strand
ACAACGTGCCTCCCTCAGCTTCAATTGCCGCCCGCATCGTGTTCACATGGATGGCCACCACTTTCGAAAGCGGGGATTGGTAGCCCCCTGCCAAGTCCCAGGCCATCGGGATGCACCGCTCCCGCAATCCGGCGAACACCCGCCAGTCTCGGAGCGCCAGCTGCGCGGTGGTCAGGAATCCGCCCAGCGGATCGTCCACGTGCGGGTCCGCACCGGCTTGGTATAGCACGATGTCGCAACCGGAGAGACGCTTGAGGTCGTTCGGGATGTTCTCGAGGAAGGTCCGCGGGTCGGCGTCGTGGTGCCAGTCCTCGCCTGCGGTGATGTGGACGATGCCGTCGCGGCCAACGTTGTCGAGAATGTCCTCTGTACCGTTGGCGTAGTGATAGTCATAGTCGAGGATGCCTACGCGCAGCCCGGGGCGCTCGGACTGCAGCGCCAAGGCCGCGACCATCAGGCCGTTGAAGGTGCAGAAGTCGGAGGCTTCGTCCCAGCTGGCGTGATGGAAGCCCGACACCGGCGCCGCCACCGCGCCGCGCACGTCCAAGGCCCAACGCGCGGCCGTCAGCAGGGCGCCACTGGTGAATGGTAGGGAGGCGACCACCTTGGCGTCGCGGGTGCCGAAGCCGTTGGCCAGGCGCAGGCCCAGCACACCATCCACGAAAGCGGCGTCATGGGCCCGGCACAAGTCCTCCCGGGAGACCGGCACGGGGTCGCGAACCTGTAGCCCCGGCCAGCGATCAAGCCAGGCCGCCATCACCGCAGCCGGCTTGGCGGCACTGGGCGAGTAGCCCTGGGCCGGGGCGTTCATGGATTCGCCGTAGACCACTCGCATCGATAGTCCTCCCTGCCAGGAATAGTCTCCCGGACGGGCGTCGCAGGAAATGAGACCATTTCGGACCAGCTTGCCCGGACGTCAACGCCCATGCCCACCCACGCCGAGCTACGCCAGCGCTTCAAGGCCCTCCCGGCAACTGATAGTCCGGACGCCTGGCGCATTCGCCTGCATCGGGCCCTGAGCTGGCTGGGCCGGGCGGAGGCCGAACCCAATGATCCGGACGCACGCTTCCTGTTCCAGTGGATCGCATTGAACGCCGCGTACGCGCGCGAGATCGGGCTGGCCGAGACCGAGCGTGACCGGCTTCGGGATTTCATCGCCCGGCTGGTCGCCCTCGACCAGGGTGGACGGCTGCACGCGGCGTTGTTCGGCCAGTTCAGCGGTCCGATCCGCACGCTTATCGAGAACAAGTACGTTTACCAGCCCTTCTGGGCGGCCCAGCAGGCCTGGGACCGGACCGAGTCCTGGCGCGACAGCTTCGAGGCCAGCAAGCGTGCCGCCCTGCACGCCCTGATGGAGAAGGACACGACCAAGGTATTGTCGATCGTGTTCGACCGACTGTACGTGCTGCGCAACCAGTTGGTGCATGGCGGCGCGACGTGGAACAGCGGGGTCAATCGGCAGCAGGTGAGAGATGGAGCCGCGATACTGGGCACGTTGCTGCCCCTGGTGCTTGATCTCATGCTTGCACACCCTGGCGAGGACCATGGCGAGATCCTCTATCCGGTCGTGGCCTGATCCGCCATGGAGAATGAAGTGAAAAGCGGCCAGGCCGCGTTCCAAAGTTGCCCTGCGGGTACTGCACGAGCCACCTGGGGGTGAACCCGTCGCGCCTATCCGACGGCCTCATCGACCCTGTGGCAGCCGGCATCCCGCTCCTTGGCGCAGCTGCGCTGGAACGTGGCGATGCTGCGGAGGATGTCCGAGGTGGCCGATGCCATCAGTTCACTCGCGGCAGCCTCCGCTTCCTCGAATCTACCTGCGCGACGCAACAGGTCCAGACAAAGAATCTGGTCCGTCTCCCGATTTTCGGAAAAGGTCATTTCGCAGCTATGGAGATAACGAACGATCTGTTCGACGGCGATTCGACAGGCAGCGGCCCTGGTGTCCCAGAACGACCCCAGGTCATCGAAGGCCCAGGCCGCGTTGAGGTTGGCCCACGCATTCGCGGACTCATTGTTGCCGAGCTTTGCCAGGAAGGAAAAAGCTAGGAATCGGCGAGGAAGCTCGGGAGTGGAGGCGTCCAGGGCCACGGCGCGATACCCGGGATTCTGCACCCAGGCCGTATCGACGCCGTCGGGCGGGGACTCGACCTCGGGGGCGCAGAAATGGCAGCCCGGACACTCCTGTATGTCGTAGGGCTGGGTGTCGCGCTTCATGGGAGGCGGCCTCATATCGAGGTCCATCGAGCCGAACGCATTGGTGCTTCCGACCTGCTCCGTCACGAACCGATGTCCACACGCCGCGCAGCCGACCTCTTTCTGAAAAACCGTGGTCATGTCGTTCCCTCCCTTTCTCATGATACTGGGGCCCTGCCGTCTCACGAGATGAGAAGCCCGCGGTGATAGGGTAATTTGCAGCGCCGGCCCGGCAGCTGCCGTCAGGGAGAGAGGTGATGGTGTCCAAGTCTGAAATCATGGCCAGCCAGGCGGCGTGGGCAAAGTCGGAGGGACTTGCGCCGGACAGCAAGGGGTACTTGGCGAGCTTTCAGGACAATCTATTCCAGCCCCTTGGCCCTGCCGCCAGGGAAGCCTTCGAGAAGGGCAGCGGCTCCGAGCTTCTGGACAAGCCGGGGTCGCCGGCGAAGATGAGGGCGCTGCATTCTTCCTCGGCGCTTGCCGCCAACGTTTTTGATTTCTGGTCTGGCATCCCGAATGCGGCCCTACTGGCTTCGCTCGGGCTGCCCGACACCTCAGACGCCATGATCCGGTTCGAGGGGCAGTTCCCCACGGGACTACCCGGCAACCCGCCCAACCTGGATGTCGTGCTGGAACTTGCGACGGGCGAAGTGGTGGGTATCGAAAGCAAGTTCACGGAATGGCTCTACCCCAAGGCCGCCGGATCGGCTCCCTTCAAGGGCAAATACTTTCCGGAGGGGGTCGGCGTCTGGGAGCGGCTTGGGCTGAAACGTTCCCAACTGCTCGCCAACAGGGTTCAATGTGGCGAGGTCAAATTTCGACACTTGGACGTCCCGCAGCTTCTCAAGCATGCCCTTGGACTCGCGTCTGGCCTTGGAGACCGATTCCGCCTCTTTTATGTCTACTTCGACTGCAGCGGTCCTGCCGGCGATATTCATCGGTCGGAGATCAAGGCGTTTGAAACCGCAGCAGGTGCGGAGCTTAAGTTCCAGGCATTTTCATACCAAGGCCTATTCGCTCGCCTGATCACGAAAGCAGCTGGCTCCAAGGAATACCGAACCTACATCGAGCAGAGGTACCTGCGGACCAAGGATTGATACGTCACGCGACACGATTCATTTTAGTTGGTCCAAGGGCAGCCCGGGCTCGAAGCTTTCAGGACTTCGGCCAGAGGAGGTTCGAGATCTCCGCCGAGTACGCAATCTGACGGGGCGGGCCGAGGTCCTGGATGAATTGGCCGGTCCTCATGTCCTGCGCGTGCCGGCAGATGAACTGGACGATTTCGTTGCAGTCCGTCGCCTCGATCCTCACCGAACGCCCGTGTCGATCACACAACTCGAAGTCGCCGCTGTACCGAATGACCGCAAGGCCGCCGAAAACGATGGCCAGGCAGGGGCTGACCGGGCCGCCGCAGCCCGGGCAGACGTCCAGCTCACGCTGGTGTCCCCGCCCTGCCCAATGGCAGGCCGGACACGTCTGGACCAATCCACCGGACTCATAGTCGGCGGCACGCAGCGGATCAGGAATCGGCATATTGAACTCCCGGAAGATGTTGGCCTGAGATTGAGGCCCTTCAGTCTCTTCTTTTGAGACGGCCAGATGTCCCAATCAGGCTTTGGAAAAGAGGATGCCATGGGCGCTGACGAAAATAGGCCAACGTACCGAAAGCTGATCATCTTCCCGGATCACGGAAACTCACCCTACCTGTGGAACGGCGAAGGAGGAGGAACGGTGGCCGATGGTGCCTATTTTTACGGACGCGAGCCCATGTCCGAAGCACTCTGGATCGATTTCTCCGAGTGGATGCGAAGCTTCACTGAAGCGGTTTACGCCGAAGGCGGCATTCCGTCCACGTGGAACTGGGATGAGTTCCATCGGGTCGGGCAGGCGTTGGCCCAACGCCTAAGCGAAGAAGTCGGCCCCGGGTGCGATTTGGTGTACCGGGCGCCAATCGAGGATCAGAGGGAAGCTGCGGCTCTATGGGCACGGCTTCATCCCCGCTAGCTTCCGTACCGCCCCGACCAGGGTTATGCTGTTTCCACTTTCATGGATGCTTGCCATGAGTGCACCCGTCCCAGTTGCCGCTTCTTCGCGCTCCTCACTCGCCGGGCCTGCGCTCCGCACTTTCTTTCGCATCGCAGAGAAGTGGAGCCTGTCGACTGATCAGGCGCGTCGCTTGCTGGGATCCCCTGCGCGATCGACCTTCTATCGATGGAAGAGAGACCTCTCGGGCTCGCTTTCGCAAGACGTCATCGAGCGAATCAGTTACATCCTCGGCATCTACAAGGCGCTGCACATCCACTTCCCCGACAGGGAGCAAGCCGATGGCTGGGTGAAGCGAGCCAACTCGGGACTGTTGTTCGGGGGTGCCAGCGCGCTCGACCGAATGTTGGGTGGCCAAGTAGCGGACCTGTACTTTGTCCGTCAGTATCTGGATTCGCAGCGAGGCTGGGGTTAGCGCCTTGTTGCCAGTCGTTTAGACGACTATACGGCGACAGACAATGGGCACAAGGCATGGCGCTCATCGTCGATCCGACACCAGCGCCATTTGACTCGAGAGTCGCCAGTCCAAGACTCTCGGTTGCCCAGCAAAAGGAGATACTCGGCATCGGTGGTTTTCCGATGGCTATGCACCTCCCGATACATTTGCCTCAGCTTATCCAGCTTCCTTGGTGCCCACTCACCCTTCGCGAACTGATGCTTGCCAATGCGCGTCCGCTCCGCATGCTCGTCATCGCAGTAGTCGTAAGCAATCAGGACTTTCAGGCCGGCACGCCAGAACAGCAGTTTCCACATTTCCTCCTCAATCATCTCGTCATTCTCATGCTCGATCAGGACATCGAGCCGCGAGGGGTACCAAAGTCGATGGCCATGCCTTTCCGTCGAGCCGGCTTCGTATCGCAGCTCTTCCCCCGACACGAACAGCGCATCTATGGTGTACCACTCTTTCTTGTACTCGAGCCCAAGCCCCAGCCTGGACTCAAGGCGTCGGCAGACGTCGTTAAGCACGCCTCCGCGATCCAGCATCAGCCGAGTTCGAGCCGGGCGAGTTTTGTAAACTGCCTGCAAGGCATCTCGGTGAGCCGTCTCCGCCTCGACGAAAGCTTCCAGGAACGTCTCCGTGGTGATCCGACTCGACATCGCCAAATCCTCGATTTCCATTCAGTCAATGACTCGACGAGACTCGCCGGCGTTACCAGGGCTAGGCCTCGCCCCTCAGGAAACGCCAGATCCGATACAAGCCAAAGGTGTCGCGGCCGCAGTAAGTCTGCAGCTGTTGCGAAAGCTCGGTCCGACGCTGAGGTGTTGTGGCTCCGGCTGTCGCCTCCATGTATGCCGCCATGGCCATCCCGCCATCCTTCACGCCATCCAGTTGTGCGTAGTCGAGATCAGGGGCGATTACCGGGAGCACTGATTTGATGCTCCAGCTTCCCTGCTGACTCGGGTGGTAGTAGTGATCCATCACTTCGGGCAGCAAATCGCGAAGCCTCGCGGCAATTGCTTCCAACGGAGCCGACAACACCGGGAAGCGCTCCGCCAGCTCCATGATGCGCGCCCGCTCGAACCCGATGTTGTAGACATAGATCGGGCCCCGCCGGCCACAGGTCGCCACCAGCGCTTCGGCGAACTCACGAGAGGGGTCATCCCCGCTCAGGTTCAGATGGGATGTGTGTTCAAGCGCGCCTGATAGCGATAGCCGATGCAGGCTGAACTGGAAAGGGATCTGCTGGTAGGGCCGGGTTCCCTTCCAGCGGGGCACGGCGAACATCACCGTCTCGAAGTCCAGGAAGTAGGCCGGACGACCATCACGGGCCAGGGCGCGCTGCGCACCTTCCTTGTCGAAGTAGGGCTTGCCGGACAGGGTCACCGTTTTCACTCGCCGCTGGCGTTCGTTGAGCAGTGTGTCGGGTACGTTTTCCAACTCAAGGGCGGGATCGGATTCCAGTAGCGACTTCAGTGCTTTGGTCTGGGCCCTCGGCAGCCAGGCCGCAGGCACCCTGGCCTGCGGCTCACGCGCACGGCAAAACCCGTGGAATCCACATTCATAAGGCTCACGGCAGTGCCGCCCGGTGCGCGTCTCAGGAGCCTCCGGGCGCTCGACGATGGCATGGGCCTCGTCGATCCACTGCCCAACCTCCTTGCCTCGCGCCAACGATTCTTCGGTGAGGTCAGCCTCCACAAGCAGGCCCGAGTAGTCTCCCCGGCCGCGATAGACCCAACTGCTGTCTATGTGCGCCAAGGCGACCTCCGCGAGGTCAACTCCCGACTCCTGGGCCAGCAGGGTCTGGGTGGCCAGATCATCCCGGTGATAGTCCTTCACTGAGGTCGAGGACTTGACCTCCACCATTCGCCAGGCCGCGCGACCCTTGCGCCGTATCGGCAATAGAACGTCCGCGAAGGCCCGGACCCGTCGCGCGGCGAAGCCAGCCTCGAAAATGGGAGCCCGTTCGCCGAGCAAGGTCCGGGTCTGGTTGATGGCGCCATCCACGCCCAGCGCGCCGACATCAAGCAGCGCGCCACGCGATTGCGGGTCATAGATACGTCGGGCGATGTCACCGACCTCGTTGCCCGCATCGAAGCGTGCCTGCGAGTCTGCGGAGACCTCGAGAAGATCGGGCCGATGAATTTCCAGCCAGAGCCGCCGGGGGCACTGCCGGTAGGCCATCAGTTTCGATTTCGAAAGCATCTTCTTGGACATCCCGCTGCTCCCTGCCAAGTTCCAGCCAGCAGACTACCCCCACGCTGCGACATGCCATGTCGCACCTTCAGGCCACTCTCGGCGCCCCACAACGCCCAGGGCGAAACCATGCGCCACCGACCGCTACCCAGCCCTGAAGGCTTCGGCCTCGCGAAAGAACTCCTGTCTCACGTCTGCGGCAGCCTACCGCAGCTGATCATCTGCCGGGCCCTGAAGGTTAGTGGGCTTGCTGGAGGTATTGAGCTCGCCGACAGGCTACTGGCGTCCGAGGGCGGCGACCCCGTTCCGGCCTTGCATGCCTACTTGGGCATTTCCGGGCACCATCGCGAGAAGCCGTTCGAAGAGGCGATCGAGCTTCGCTGCAATGAGCTGACGTCCGCTCCGCTCGACGGCGGCATCCTGCTCAAGAACTTGCAGCTGATCGGCCAGGAGGCGGGCCTGGATGAGACCGAGACCTTGCTGGTCTTCATCCGGATCGCGGCCCGCCTGGACGGCATGCTGCATGCGGCCATTCGGCCGCTGCTGCTTGACTGCATCGATCCCGTGATGAAGTTGAACCTGGACGTATTGCTGGGCGTCGAACCTTGCACGTCCGAACGGTTGCTTCAGCCCGCCGCGCCGTTGGCGCAATCAGGCCTGCTGGTGACGCGCCGAAACATCGGCAGTCCGCTGGAAGCACGGCTGGAGATCCCGCAGGGACTGATGGCCGGTCTGCTTCAACCGCTCGCCTCGCCGGCCGAGGTCATTTCACGCCTGGTGACAAGGGCGCCGCGCGGTGGACTCGGGATTGCCGATTTCACCCATATCGCCAGCGACATCCGAATGCTGCAGCTGTTGCTCGGGGACGCCCTAGACTCCCGTCGCGTGGGCGTAAACATCCTTCTGCACGGATCTCCGGGCGTCGGCAAGACGGAGCTTGCGGACGTCCTGGCGCGGGAGCTGGACGCGTCGCTGTTCACGATCCCGGCGTATGCCGATGGCCAGGTCCACGAACCCCTGGAGCGGCTCCGGGAATACCGGCTCGCGCAGGGCTTGGTGCGTTCGGCGGGTCGCTCGCTGATCCTGCTCGACGAGGTCGAAGACCTTTTTCCCTACGCACTCTGGGATCGTAAGGACCTCCCGTCCAAGGCACTGATGAACGACACGCTGGAGACCAACCTGACCCCGACTCTCTGGCTGTCGAATCGCATCGGCCACATGGATCCCGCCTACCTGCGCCGCTTCGACCTGATCCTGGAAGTGAAGCCGCCCGGTCGAGAGGCGCGCAAGGCATTGCTTTGCCGCACGCTTCCCGAACTCAAGGACAGCGAGCCATGGCTCACGGAAGCCGTCGCCGACCGACGTCTCAGCCCGGCCACCCTGGTGCGCATCGGCCGTGCCGTTGCCAGCATGAAGCCGGCCAGCGCGCCCGAGGCGGTGTCCAGTTTCACCCATCTTCGGAAGCACTTCCTGTCTGCCATCGGCGGGCCCCAGGAATCGCTCTCGTCCAGGACCTCGAACCAAGGGCATTGCGACCTGTCATGGCTTAACCCCGACGCAAACCTTCAGCAGATCTCGGCGAAGGTGAAGAAGGCAGCCGGCGCACGCATCCTGCTGCACGGTCCACCGGGAACGGGCAAGACCCGGTTCGCGCATTACCTGGGACAGACCCGGGGAACCATGGTGTTGGCCAAGACCGCCTCTGACCTGCTGTCGCCCTACGTCGGCGAGACGGAAGTGCGCCTTCGTCAAATGTTCGAGGAGGCAGCACGTGAAGGCGACCTGCTGCTGCTCGACGAGGCCGACAGCTTCCTGTCCGAACGCCAGGCCGGACAACCCCGCTGGCAGAGCACGCAGACCAACGAACTGCTGACTTGCATGGAGCGCTTCGAGGGGTTATTCGTGTGCACCACCAACCGACTCGATCAACTCGACCCCGCCGTGCTTCGCCGGTTCGACCTCAAGGTTGGGTTCTCTCCACCCAATCTCTCGCAGCGGGAGAAGATGGTGGCCTGGCTGTTCGCAGAACACGGTCTGCCCTGGGACGAGGCAAACCAACGGCAGCTTGCCGCCGGAGCCAGTCGACTGGCTGGTCTGGTACCTGGCGATATCGCGACGGCGGGGCGAAAGCTTCGCCTCGTCTCCGAGCAGCCGACGGCGCAAGATGTCCTGCAGGTGCTCAAGGACGAATGCGCCTACCGCGGCAGCCACCGGCGCCCCATGGGATTCGTGCACTGATGGCCCCGGCCGTTTCGGGTGCTAACTTACTGCTAACTCCACGCCACAGCCTGCCCAGCATGTCTTCAGCCAAGGAAACCCTTCATCGCCAATGGTTGATGCTGCAGTGGATACCCCGGCATCCACAGCGCACGACGGCCCGCGATCTGGCCGAACGATTGGCGGCGGAAGGGTATGACGTCAGCAAGCGGACGGTTGAGCGGGACCTGGACTCCCTGAGCGCCGCATTCCCGCTGGTCGCTGACGAGCGCGAGAAGCCGTTTGGCTGGAGCTGGCAGCGCGACGCCCCGGCGTTCTCCCTGCCGGGCATGTCGCCCCTGCAGGCCATGGTGCTGCAGTTGGCGCATTCGCACCTGGTCGGGTTGATGCCCTCGCACCTGATGGACCAGCTTGCGCCCTACTTCACGCAAGCATCGCTGACCCTGTCGCAGGTTCCGAACCGCGGCCTGGCAGGTTGGAGCGAGAAGGTGGAGACCATCGCACCGAACCAGCCACTGCTTCCGCCGATCGTGGACGAGGACGTGCTGGCAACGGTCCACCTTGCCCTCCAGCAGGATCGGCAGATCAATATCCAGTACCGGGCACGAAGTGCCGGCGAAGCGCGACTCCACCGCGTCCATCCCCTGGGCATCGTCCAGCGCGGCCCCGTGACCTACCTGATCTGCCGGTTCGCCAAGCACGAGGACATCGCGTCCTTGCCGGTCCACCGCATCCTGGCTGCTGAACCGCTGGAAGACGCCGTCGTGCGGCCGGACGGTTTTACCCTGCACGACTTCGTGCACGGCGGCGCGATGGGCTTCTTCGATCGTGGACAGATCCGGCTGGTGCTCCGGATGGAGGCGCCTGCCGCCGAGCACCTGCGGGAAACGCGCCTGAGCGAAGACCAGGTAATTGCCACCGACACCGACCCGGACTGGGTCGTGATCACCGCGACCGTGCGCTACACCTCGCAGCTGGTGTGGTGGATCAACAGCTTTGGCGACCAGGTCGAAGTGCTTGAGCCGGAAGCGCTCGAGGCCTGATCCGTCGCAGCCCGTGGGACGGCC